>OMFR01000819.1_pt1 | contig 14597 bp, 15 predicted proteins | sample 1645691 | NCBI WGS metagenome assembly OMFR01 (sample SAMEA103958132, study PRJEB25191) | human gut metagenome | biome: human-associated habitat [ENVO:00009003]; feature: intestine environment [ENVO:2100002]; material: feces | place: Germany | collected 2013/2015
CCCATATAAAATTATCCGTAATCGGTAAATAAAACATCCTCTACATTCGAAAAAGCTTCCAGCTCTCTCCCATCTGCACAGCCAGATATACGATCTCAAAGATCACAGCTACAGATCCAAGCTTAAAAAGCAGGGAATCCACAAAGCCTCCTGCCTTACAGAAATCCAGCGCAATGCCTCCCGGCAGCGGATACAGGATCCGTACCCGTTTCCGGTTAAAGCAGTCCAGCACCAGATGTGATACGAATCCAACCACAAAATAAAGGACCAGCTTCACGGACACCATGGATATGGCTTTTTCCAAAGGCGCAGACTGCAATAAAAATAATAACTCCCATGGCAACCGGCGCCATAGACTGGTTATTGCGGATCTTTTCCCAGATAGAAAAATCATAAAAATAATTCAATGCGATCTCTGCTGCTACAAGCAGTACCGCGATCAGTGTGATCCGGTCCGCATCCTTATGGGATTTGGAGGTTCCTACATCAATGTCGCTGATCAATGCTCCAAGCATTCCTGTTCCTGCCGCAAGTACCAGACCGGAAACCGTAGAGGGCTGTGTAACTGCCAGCACTGTTCCGAGTCCGACTGCCGCGTGTGTTTTTCCTGTCATAATTCTCCCCTTATTGTAAAAAATCTTCCGTTATTCAGGATTATCCACTGCTACAGATCAGACACTCTCTTCTGATCTTCTGCATATATAAATGTATCACTTTATCATTTACCGCAGATCTGAAAATACAATAAGGCAGCTGTCAGCCTTACCTTTTACTGACAGCTGCCTCCACGAAACAGCATTATATCACATAAAAAATCACGATTCTATCTAAAATCTTTCTACTTTCTTTCACGTCCCGTTTAAATGGAATATGTCTCTTGGATCTCTCTTTTAATCAGACCAGTTCATACGTCCGTAGCGAAGTGCAATACCTTGGATCTCTTTCTGAAGCTTCACAGTCAGCTCCCTTTTGCGGATCCTCCACTTCCAGTTCTTTCCTACTGTGGAAGGCTGGTTCATTCTGCAGCTGTTATCCAGGCCCATATAATCCTGCATAGGGATCACACAGAGCTTTGCACTGCTTCTCATAACCAGGCTGATAAAGCATTTATGCAGCTCTTTATCCGGTGTATAGTTATCACAGAGATAATCCCTGGCAAGCTTACGCTCTTTTGCCATAATGCTCTTCCACCATCCGGCGATGGTCTCATTATCATGGGTTCCTGTGTATGCCACACTGTTCTCCGGATAGTTGTGTGGAAGATAATCGTTGGCACAACCGGAATCTCTGGAATCAAACGCAAACTCCAGGACCTTCATTCCCGGGAATCCACTGTCATGGACAAGCTGACGCACAGAATCTGTCACATAGCCAAGATCCTCCGCAATAACTTGCTTCCAGCCAAGGGCCTGCTCCACTTTACGGAACAGATCGATCCCGGGACCTTTTTCCCAGTGACCGCCAATGGCATTTTCTGCACCGTATGGAATGGAAAAATACTCGTCAAAGCCACGGAAATGATCGATCCTTACCACGTCATAAAGGCGGAATACGTAGCTCAGTCTGGAAATCCACCACTGATATCCTGTATTTCTGTGGTAATCCCAGCGGTACAGTGGATTTCCCCATAACTGTCCGGTTGCAGAGAATCCGTCCGGCGGGCATCCGGCTACGGCAACCGGTACATTTTCCTCATCCAGCTGGAATAATTCCGGATGTGCCCAGGTATCTGCGCTGTCCATTGCCACATAGATTGGGATATCGCCGATGATCTGAATTCCTTTTTTATTGGCATATGCTTTCAACTGCATCCACTGTTCATAGAACTTGAATTGCATATACTGCTGGAATTCAATATCAAAATACAACTCTTCACGGTAATAATCCATGGCAGGTCCCCAGCGCAGCTTGATATCATCTGCCCACAACTTCCATTCCACACCGTCAAATCTGTCTTTAACTGCCATAAATAATGCATAATCTGACAGCCACCAGCTGTTCTCTTCTACGAACTTCTGATATTCTGCATTCTCATGTACCTTACTTCTTTCGTAAGCTTTTCGAAGAAGCGGGTAACGCCCTTCGTAAATCTTTTTATAATCAATACTCCCTTTTGCTTTTCCCCAGTCTACGGCCTCACATTCCGCCTTTGTCAGAACACCTTCTTCCACCAGTGCCTCCAGACTGATGAAATATGGGTTCCCCGCGAATGTAGAAAATGACTGATACGGGGAATCCCCGTAACTTGTAGGACCAAGTGGCAGGATCTGCCAGTAACTCTGACCTGCTTTCTTCAGCCAGTCTACAAATTCATATGCACTTTTTGAGAAACAGCCGATTCCATATTCAGATGGAAGGCTGCTGATCGGCATGAGTATGCCTGCTGCTCTTTCGCTCATCTTTCTTTCCCTCTTCTTTTTTCTATTTATTTTGATTTCCTTTTTGCTTTATATTTTTGCAGATGTCTTATTATAAAATGATCCATTATACCGTTATCATAACTCCATAATGATCCGATACAACCGGTGCATTCTTTCCGTTACAGATAACATTTGATGGGCGGATCCGGTACTTCACTTAAAGGCACTGCCTTTCCGGTTAACAGCGCAAGAATTACTTTTGGAACCTTTTTACTCTCATTCTCGTTCACAACGAAACCTCCTCATGTTTTTCTCGTCTGCACTTCTTTTGCATTTGTTTTGCGCAACCGCTTGCATTAATTATATTCAGTTTTTGCATTGTTTTCAATTAGTATTTTACTTTTTGCTCTGATTTCTACTTTTTGTATAATTTTGCATTATTGTTTTTGTGCACTTTCCCTATGTTTTCCCATGCGTGCGTTTGCGCAATATTTCATGCAAATGCATTGCAATGTTGTTTTCTTTGCTGTAAAATAAAAATATATGAAAAATCTATGATATCGGAACGTATAAAACAAGAATATCAGAACTACAAAACAAACGGAGGTTATCTTTATGGCAGTAACGATCAAGGACGTGGCTGCGCTGGCAGGAGTCTCTCCTTCCACCGTGTCCAGAACCTGTAAAAATAATCCATCCATCAGCGAAGAAACGAAAGAACGTGTCAGAAAGGCTATGGCGGAACTGGGGTATGAGCCGAATTTCCAGGCAAGCAATCTTGCCTCTCAGAATTCGCGTACCATTGGCATCATTCTCCCCGCTTCCGCAAAAGAAGTCTATGAGAACTCCTTCTATCTGGAAGCAATCCAGGGAATCAGCCATTATTGTAATGGCAGACAGTATATGACAACAATTGTAACCGGGCAGGATGAAGCAGAGATCCTTAACGCCGTTCGCTCTATGTCCAGAAGTGGCAAAGTAGATGGTTTCATCATACTGTATTCCAAGAAAGAAGATCCCGTCATCGATTACCTTTTTAACGAAGGTCTTTTATATATTCTGATTGGAAAAGCAACACAGTATACCAACCAGACTATCTATATTGATAATGATAACCTGCTTGCCGGAAGAGAAGCGACTGAATATCTTTATCAGCTTGGACACCGCCGGATTGCCTACCTTGGTTCCGACAGCTCCCTGATGTTCTCTGCCGATCGCAAAGCCGGTTACCAGCTTGCGCTTGCAAGCCACCAGCTCCCGGTTCGTCCGGAATATTGCGTGGAAGTAAAGAATGTATCAGAGAATAACGAAGAAGCCATACGCGGGCTCCTTATGCAGAAAGACCGCCCGACAGCAATCCTGGTCAGCGACGATATCCTCGCCGTCTCTTTAGAAAGAGTCTGTCTGGAAAACCATCTTGCAATCCCGGAAGATCTGTCGATCATCTCCTTCAATAACTCTTTGTTCGCAAGACTGACCTCACCACAGTTAACATCAATCGACATCGGAGCAGGCCAACTCGGAAGTGAAGCCGCCTCCCAGATCATCAACCACATAGAAAATCCAAATCTCCTTGCAACCAAGATCATTGTTCCTCACCACCTGATCGAACGGGACAGCTGTTGTAAAATATAACCTGTAAGAGATTTTGTTATAACATCATAAAACACAAAAAAAGAAATATATAATGTTATAAGGTTTTCTGCATAGCAAACGAAAACATTTACATTATATATTTCCTTTTCATTTTTCATTATAAAATCTTAGATAAAAATTCCTTAAGACGAGGATCTTTTGGATTCTCAAAAAATTCCTCCGGTTTTGCCTGTTCTTTTATCTGTCCCGCATCTATAAAGATAACTCTGGAACCAACTTCCTTGGCAAATCCCATCTCGTGTGTTACCACAACCATCGTCATGCCTTCTCTTGCAAGCTGTTTCATCAGCTCCAGAACTTCTCCTACCATCTCCGGATCGAGTGCCGATGTCGGCTCGTCAAACAGGATCACATCCGGATCCATTGCCAGCGAACGGACAATTGCAATTCTCTGCTTCTGACCGCCGGATAACTGCGATGGATACGAATCTGCCTTTTCGGCAAGTCCTACTCGTTCCAGAAGTTCCATTGCTCTTTTATCTGCCTCTTCCTTACTCTTTCCAAGAAGCTTGATCGGAGCAAGTGTGATATTTTCCTTGATCGTCTTATGTGGGAATAAATTAAAGTGCTGGAACACCATTCCCATCTTCTGACGGTGCTTGTTAATATCCACATGTTTGTCTGTAATATCCACACCTTCAAAATAGATATGTCCCTGATCCGGAACCTCAAGAAGATTCAGAGAACGCAGGAATGTTGACTTACCGGAACCGGATGGTCCTACAATAACGACCACTTCTCCTCTGTGAATCTCCTCGTCAATCCCATTCAGCGCATGGAAATCCCCGTATATTTTATGCAGACCTTCTACTTTGATCAGTACATCATCTTTCTTAGTGGTCACTGTTTCTCAACCTCCTCTCCAGTAAGCTGACAAGCTTGGTAAATATCATTACCATTGCCAGATAGATCAGTGCAACGGCGATCAACGGCATAAATGCATCATATGTACGGCTTCGAATGATATCCCCGCCTTTAGTCAGGTCCTGTAATGCGATATAACCGGATACAGAAGTTTCCTTTAACAGAGAGATAAATTCATTACAAAGTGTCGGGAGTACATTCTTAAATGCCTGTGGCATAACAATATACATCATCGTCTGTGCATAGTTAAATCCAAGGCTTCGCCCTGCTTCAAACTGTCCGTTATCGATAGACATAATACCAGAACGGAATATCTCAGCAACATATGCACCCGAGTTAATACCAAATGCTACGATCGCAACGACAACCTTACTGATATCAACACTTCCAAATATAATAAAGTAAATGATCATCAGCTGTACAACTACTGGTGTTCCACGGATCACCGTCAGATAAACTTTACAGATTGCATTCAGAATCTTCAATTTGCCGGTCTTATCATGTGTTGTACGGACAATTGCGATCAAGAATCCAAGTACTACACCAATCAATACTGCAAATACAGTAACCAGCAAAGTGATCTTCAGACCATCTGTAATATATCTCCAGCGGTTATCATCTATAAAATTCGAAATAAAACTACTTTTCAATTCCTGCATATTCTCATCCTACTCTTCTGGATTATTTCTTAACGATGATCATCTGTTTTCCTGTGTAATAGGAATCAGAAAAATCTACCTGTTTCTCTCTTTCCTTTGTAACAGTCATACCAGCCGCACCAAAATCTGCTTTTCCGCTGTCAACTGCTGCAATAATTGAGTCAAATTCCATATCATTTACAGTAAGTTCCATACCGAGCTTATCTGCGATTGCCTGTGCAAAGTCTACATCAACACCAACAATCTTGTTATCTTCATAATATTCATATGGCTCAAATGCTGCATTTGTTGCCATCACAAGTTTACCATTAGAATGATCGACATCTGCCGGAGACTCATATCCTTTTTCTTCTGTTCCGTCGATATAATATCCAACGATCTTGTCAAATGTTCCGTCTTCTTTCAGTTCCTTGATTGCTGCGTTGAATTTGTCTTCCAGCTCTGTATTGCCCTTTTTAAAGCACATTGCATAATCTTCTTCTACATAAGGTGTCTCAAGAATCTTCAGTCCGTCATTTGCATCTACAAATGCTTTTGCAGGCTCGTTATCAATAACAACTGCATCGATCTTTCCTTTTACCAGTGCCTGTACTGCATCTGCACCTTTATTAAAACGCTCTACATGATCATCACCGAAATCATCAGAACAGTAGATATCGCCTGTTGTACCTGTCTGAACACCAATCTTTGCATCCTTAAGATCATCTGCACTTTCAATTTTCTTTTCTTCTTTTTTAGATCCGCATGCTGCCATAGAACATACACATGCACCAATCAGCATTACACTGATAAGTTTCTTTAATTTCATAATCTTTTCCTCCATTCTTTTGACAAACTGTATAAAAATACATATATACTTAATATATTATCATGTTTTAATCAAAAAACAAGTGGATAATTCCACATATTCGCAAAACATCCACCCATTTTCTTTATACATTTCTATGCAATTACAGTCTGAATAATAGTCCATACAATGATCAGACCGCCCAAAACGATACGATAATATCCAAATACTTTAAAATCATGCTGTTTGATATATCCCATAAGGAACTTGATCGCAATAACCGATAATCCAAAAGACACGATACATCCAAGCATCAGAAGACCAAATTCTGCGCCTGTAAAATGGAAACCGAATTTGATCAGTTTCAAAAGACTGGCACCAAACATTGCCGGAATTGCCAGGAAAAATGTAAATTCTGCAGCCACTTCTCTTGATACTCCGATCAGCAGTGCTCCGACAATCGTAGCTCCTGATCTTGATGTTCCCGGTATCAGCGCAAGCATCTGGAAGAAACCGATCCATAATAACATCTGTACACTTAACTGGGAGATCCTTGTCACAGAAGGTTTTTTGCCTGCATTATGATTTTCTACAACGATAAATAAGATACCATATACGATCAGCATCACTGCTACCGGAATCGGTTTATAGAAGATCTCATCCAGAATATCATTGAACAGAACTCCTACGATTCCTGCAGGTACCGATGCGATCAGTACCTTGATCCACATCTGCCAGGTCAGCATCTTCTGCTTGTGGCTCTTTCTTGGTGAAAACGGGTTCAACTTATGAAAATACAGTACTACAACTGCCATGATCGCACCTAACTGGATAACCACATCAAACATCTCCATAAATGCATCACTCATACTTGGTTTCAGCACATTTCCAACCAGAATCAGATGTCCGGTACTGCTGACAGGAAGCCACTCTGTGATTCCCTCTACAATTCCTAAAATTATAACCTTGATAATATCTAACATGTTGCGCTCCTTTCCTTAATCCAGCACATATTTTTCTATAAATTTCGCAACGCCCTCTTCGTCATTGGATAATGTCACATACTCTGCTGCTTCTTTTACGGAAGGAATGGCATTTTCCATTGCCACACCCGTTCCTACTTCTTTCAGCATCTTCAGATCATTGTTGCCATCTCCGAACGCCATGATTTCTTCTCTTGGAATTCCAAGAAGCTTTCCAAGTTCGATCATTGCTTTTCCCTTGTTCACTCCTGCTGCATTAATCTCCAGATTCATCGGAAGCGCTCCCGTGATCTCAATTCCCGGAACATCTTCGATCTCTTTTCTGGCCGCATCACGATCTTCCACAGAAGTAAATAACGCCTGGATCTTATCTACAGGAAGTTTCGTCTCATCAAATTTGACTCTCACATCATCCACTGCCACACGTGTAGACATAATATAATTCGCCATTGCCGGAACACTCAGATATTTACCAATATGTTCCAGTGCTTCCCGCGAGGCATAGCCTACGCCATCAAAATAAATCTCCCGAAATGTATCATAATGTTCGAATACGTCCATCATTACTTCTGCAATATCATGTGGAAGCAGTTCCTCTACAATTGCTTCATTCTTCTCAAGATCTATAACTCTTCCGCCGTTCGCAGTAACCGCATAACGTATGCCCGGGAATTCCAGCAATTCCTTTGGCACTCCCGTAATAGGTCTTCCCGTCGCCGGCATCACAATAATTCCCTGTTCAATCGCTCTTTTCAACACATCTTTCGTATATTGTGTCAACTCTTTGTCAGATTTTAAAAGTGTTCCATCCAGATCCATTCCAATCATTCTGGTTTTAATTTTCATATGTAATTAATTCCTTTCCTTCTCTTAAAAACATAAGAAGTTTCTTACTGATCTTATTCTCTCCCTGTTCATATGCCTTTTCTCCGTGATCGATCATTTTTTCAACGATATCTTTATTTCCGGCCGGAGCAAACAACACTGTATCTTTTCTCGGAATCATGATGATCAGATCATCCTTTAACTTGTCTGCGCAGACCTGCCAGATATGCTTAAAGCACACGGAACTTGCCTCATGATGTCCGTCTGCTACGATCCCATATCCCCCATACCAGGTATTCGCAATTACAAATTCTACATCTCTGTTCAGATTTTCACAAGCTTTATGATACAGTTTTATGATATCACATTCAGGCGGAAGCATGTTATCCTTTAAGATCTCATATATATCTTCCCCTCTTTTAATTGCAAACACTACGTTCAGATCCCCAAGGAACCCAATTACAGGTGCATCTTCTTCCGAAAAATGCTTTCCATTCAAAGCCTGGGAATCCGTAAGCTCTGCTTTTATCCACGGATAGATCTGCTCACTGATATTTTCCAATCTATAATTTTCTTCTTCGTATTTTTTCATATTATATATATTCCTCTCTTATTCAGACATTCTACCTATTTATTTTATACATAATTCTTTCCTCTGTAAACCTTTTCCGAATTAGTTTACATAAAGTTTAATATATCTTTAACCTGTCAAACGAAACCTAAAATTTGCTTTATAATGAATTTTGTTGTATAATAGATAAGCATTCGCGAAAAGGGAAAGGATATGTTTATGATAAGTATGAAAAAGAAACGAGCATTACGATCGGCTTTGGCAATTACCATCTGTACCGTAACAATTGCTTCTGTTAGTACTCCGGTATATTCAGCACCTTCGACAGATGAATTGGAAAATACCACCTCTGATCTCAAAGGTGAGTTAAACGATTTAAACAGCCAGTTATCTTCTTTAAGTAAAGAGCTGGACACTGCTTCCAGTCAGGTAGAAGATCTGGCTGCCAAAGTAGAAAAATCAAAACTGGATCTAGCTTCTGCCCAGCTTGACGAGGAAGCTCAGTATGATTCCATGAAAGATCGTATCAAATTCATGTATGAAGGCGGCGGAGCATCTCTGGTTCAGATTCTGCTCACTTCCGAAAATATGGGAGATTTTCTGAATAAAGCTGAATATGTTGCAACTATCAGTAAGTATGACCGCTCTATGCTGGAAGAATTACAGCAGGTTCGTGCTAATGTAGAAAAGAAACAGAAAGATCTGGAAGAACAGCAAAGCAAACTTTCCGGACTTCAGGAAACATTGACAAGCAAACGTGATGAACTGAATTCAAAGATTTCATCCACTTCCGGAGAACTGGCAAATTATCAGGCACAGTTGGATCGTGCCAAAGCTGCCGAGGAAGCATTAAAGCTTGCACAGAATGATAAAATATCTGGCTCTGTAAAATCAGAAGCCTCAAAACCAAGTAACTCAACCAATACTACGAATAACGCGAATAAAACAAATTCAACAACAAACGGTTCGACTAATCAAAATAAAAATAACACCACTAATAATACCGGCAACAATACTACCAACACAGGCAACAACACCAATGTATCTACAACGGATGTCGCATTATTAGCGGCAATCCTTCAATGTGAAGCAGGTAGTTATGATGGAATGCTTGCTGTTGCAACTGTTATCATGAACCGCGTAGCAAGCCCGGCTTATCCGAATACTCTGCGTGCTGTTATATACCAGTCAGGACAATTCGCTCCAACCTGGAACGGTTCATTGAATAAAGTACTGAGTAAAGGTGCTTCATCCACTGCTTATTCTGTGGCTCGGGCTGCACTTGGTGGTGCAAGACATTCTGCAGTTATCAATTGTCTGCAGTTCAGATCCGCGTCAACCGGTGTATCCGGAATCAACATTGGTGGAAATGTATTTTTCTAATTTTATTTAGTAGCTGACATTGTCTCCTGCATACTATGGTATAAAAAATAAGCCTCATTTTGAGGCTTATTTTTTATACCATAGTACACGGTAGAAATTAGCGGCAACACCTTTCCTGTATTAATATCATCTATTCATACTCCATAACATCGATCCATTTCATCAAGAAGTCTTTTTCCAGACGGATATCTTTCCCAAGCTCTGCAGCAGCTACGATTGGCAGCCATTGTTCTACATACTGTCTTGCTGTGTCACTCTTCTTGCAGAATAACTTAAGATAAAGATCTGCACTTTCCTGATCATGTAATGCAAATAACAGATATGTCATTGCAGCATCTGCACTTGCATTTCCCTGTGAAGCATGTGCCCAGTCGATCACTGTCATCTTTCCGTTCTTTTCAACAATCACATTACTCGGGTTAAAATCACCGTGACACAATTTCGTATGCTTCGGCATTCCTTCCAATCTGGTCAAAAGCTCATAACGTTCTGTTGCATCCAAATCTTTCAGACTTCTTATCTCATCTGCCAGTTTGTCTTTTAATTTCGGTAATGTTGTGGCCGTTTTGCTCTGTACTTTAAGCTGAAGATCTACAAAATCTGACATGTATTTTTCAAGATTGGCACGGTCAACTTTCATCATCTCTTCCAAAGTTTTTCCTTCTCTGTTCTCAATGAGCAGTGCCCATTCTCCATTAATCTGAGTTACCTCTTTTAATTTTGGAATATCCAATCCTGTTTCTTCAACTTTCACTGTATTCAATGCTTCATTAAATACCGCTGACTTCGGATGATCTGTTGCAAATATTTTAACAATACCTTCCTCTGTCTTATAAACTGATTTATAAGGTCTCTCTACGATTAAATTTTTCTTCTCGAGCTTCATACAGATTCCTCCTTTTTATTGAATCTTTGGCCCCTTCCTTCTTGTTATCTGTATTATATACCTTATTATCAGATTTTTAAATAGTTTTTTGATATTTTTTTCACTATTTTTTATCGTATATATTTATTGTTATTTTTTTAACATTATTATCCGTCTATTCTCCCTAGTAACAGATCCGATTCTGAAAATCATTCTACTCGAAACATCCCTTTACATTTTCCATCTTTCTTTGCATAAGAAAAAGTGCAACGTTGAACGCTGCACTTTTTCTATGCTAAATACATTATCCGATTTGCAAACAAAAACTCTTGGATATTATATTTTTGCCTGTTTTATTTTCCATAATAGCATTTCAGGTAGATTTCTTTCATCTCACTCATAAGTGGATATCTTGGGTTAGCTCCTGTACACTGGTCGTTGAATGCCTGCTCTGTCATATCATCCAATGTATCCAGGAAGTATTTCTCATCTACACCGTAATCTTTGATTGTCTTCTTAATGCCAATCTTCTCTTTGAGTTCTTCCAGTTTAGCGATGAAGTTCTCAAATACTTCTTCATCTGTCTTACCTTTGCATCCTGCAAAACGTCCTAATTCTGCGTATCTTGCAAGTGCATGTGGATACTGATACTGAGAGAATGTTCCCATTCTTGTAGGTACTTCTGCAGCATTGTAACGCATTACATCTGTCAGGATTACAGCGTTAGCAATACCGTGTGGCAGGTGATGGAATGCACCAAGTTTGTGAGCCATAGAGTGGTTCAGTCCAAGGAATGCATTTGCGAATGCCATACCAGCCATGCATGAAGCGTTAGCCATCTTCTCTCTTGCGATTGGATCATTAGCACCATTCTCATATGCAGATGGTAAGTAATCAAATACTGCTTTTACTGCCTTCATAGCAAGACCATCTGTAAAGTCTGTAGCCATGATAGATACATATGCTTCGATTGCATGTGTCATTACGTCGATACCAGATGCACTTGTCAGTCCCTTAGGTGCTGTCATTGCATTGTCAACGTCTACGATAGCCATGTTTGGCATTAATTCGTAGTCTGTGATAGGCCATTTTACTCCTGTATCAGCATCTGTGATGATTGCGAATGGAGTTACTTCTGAACCTGTTCCTGAAGATGTTGGGATAGCTATAAAGTAAGCTTTCTCTCCCATCTTAGGGAATGTGTATACTCTCTTACGGATATCCATGAAGTCCATAGCCATATCTTCGAATTTTGCTTCCGGATGCTCATACATTAACCACATAATCTTTCCAGCATCCATTGCGGATCCACCACCAAGAGCGATGATCGTATCTGGCTCAAATGCTCTGATCTGTTCTACACCTCTTCTAGCGCACTGCAGAGTTGGGTCTGGAGCAACTTCAAAGAAGCATGTATGCTGGATTCCCATCTGATCTAATTTATTTTCGATCGGTTTTACATAACCATTCTTGTACAGGAAACTGTCTGTTACGATGAACGCTTTCTTCTTATGCATTACAGTTCCGAGTTCATCTAATGCTACAGGCATGCAGCCTTTCTTAAAGTATACTTTCTCAGGTGTTCTAAACCACAGCATGTTTTCTCTCCTCTCTGCAACTGTCTTGATATTGATCAGGTGTTTCACACCTACGTTCTCAGATACAGAGTTTCCTCCCCAAGAACCACATCCAAGTGTAAGAGATGGAGCAAGTCCGAAGTTGTAAAGGTCTCCGATACCACCCTGTGATGAAGGTGTATTGATCAGGATACGGCAAGTCTTCATAGCCTGCTGATGTTTCTCAATCTTTTCTGTCTGTGATGGGTGGATGTAAAGTGATGATGTATGTCCGTATCCACCATCTGCAACAAGCTGCTCAGCTTTTGCAAGAGCCTCATCAAATGTCTTAGCTCTGTACATTGCAAGTACAGGAGATAATTTCTCATGTGCGAATTCTTCCGAAATATCAACAGATTCTACTTCACCGATCAAGATCTTTGTAGCCTTCGGTACTTCAACACCTGCTAACTTAGCGATCTCATATGCTGATTTTCCAGGAATCTTATTATTTAATGCTCCGTTGATGATGATTGTCTTACGAACTTTATCAAGTTCTTCTCCCTTCTTGAGGAAGTAGCATCCACGGTATGCAAATTCTTTCTTAACTTCATCATAAATGCTGTCCAGTACAGTTACTGACTGTTCAGAAGCACAGATCATACCATTATCAAATGTCTTGGAATGGATGATGGAGTTAACTGCCATCTTGATATCTGCTGAATCATCGATGATAACAGGTGTGTTACCAGGTCCAACACCAAGTGCCGGTTTTCCTGAAGAGTATGCAGATTTAACCATTCCAGGACCACCTGTTGCAAGGATCTCATCTGAATCTCTCATAACTGTTGTTGTCAGCTCTAATGACGGAACATCGATCCATCCGATGATTCCTTCCGGTGCTCCGGCTTTTACTGCTGCATCAAGAACAACTTTTGCTGCTGCAATTGTACATGCCTTTGCTGCCGGGTGTGGGCTGATGATGATTGCATTTCTTGTTTTCAAACAGATTAATGTTTTGAAGATTGCTGTTGATGTCGGGTTTGTAGTTGGGATAACCGCTGCTACCAGACCAACTGGTTCTGCAATCTTTTTAATTCCGTACGCTTTGTCTTCTTCGATCACGCCGCATGTCTTATCGTTTTTGTACTTATTATAAATGTACTCTGCTGCGTAATGGTTTTTGATGATTTTATCTTCTACAAGACCACGTCCTGTCTCTTCTACTGCCATCTTAGCAAGCGGAATACGCATCTTATTTGCTGCCATCGCTGCTTCGAAAAAGATTTTGTCTACCTGTTCCTGTGTGTAAGTAGCAAATTTTTTCTGAGCTTCTCTCATTGCTTTCATCTTAGCTTCGAGAGCTTCTACATTATCAATAATCTCTGGTACTGCGTTTTCTTTTTTCTTTGTCGCCATGTTGATTATCCTCCTGTGAGTTTTTGTTTGTTTCGATGGTCTTAGTATAACCGTTTGTTAATTCTTTGTCAATAACATTTTTGATATTTTTTTCACATATTTGATATTTTTTTAACATGTAGCTTTTTCACCTTAAAAACCTTCCAGTTTATGCTCTGTATGCAGTAACATGTGTGATTTTGGTGAATTAGGTTTTACAAAGTATTCCTCATACATTTTCTGAACGTCCTGATTTTCATGTGAGAACCGACGTTTTGCATTTTTATCCAGACTGTAAAGCTTCTGTCCTCTTTCATAAGCAAGTTCTCTTCCGTCATGAATTGGCTGTCCGCCACCGCCTACGCATCCTCCCGGACAAGCCATTACCTCTACGAAGTCATAATGAACTTCTCCTTTATTGATGCGATCCAGAAGAGCTCTTGCATTCCCAAGTCCGCTGACTGCTGCAGTTCTGACTGTTACATTATCGATCTGGAAATTTGCTTCCTGTATTCCCTGATTTTGATTAAATCCGGTACTTCTTACAGCTTTAAATGCATCTTCCGGTGGATTCTCACCTTTAAGCAGATAGTATGCAGTTCGAAGAGCTGCCTCCATTACACCTCCTGTTGCTCCGAAAATTACACCTGCTCCTGTTCCATCCTGCATTGGCCGGTCACTGTCAATATC
>OMFR01000823.1_pt1 | contig 14554 bp, 12 predicted proteins | sample 1645691 | NCBI WGS metagenome assembly OMFR01 (sample SAMEA103958132, study PRJEB25191) | human gut metagenome | biome: human-associated habitat [ENVO:00009003]; feature: intestine environment [ENVO:2100002]; material: feces | place: Germany | collected 2013/2015
CATCGTCATGCTGGTGCTTATAGCCTACCTCACCGTAGCTATCACCGCATTCAACCGCAAGCCTACCGACCAGACCTGCCGTGACATGGAATTGGTTATCAAGGATACCGCATACGCCGGCTTCATCACCAAAGAAGAGCTGAAAGGTATCCTTCAGCAGAAAGGGATCTACCCCATCGGGAAGAAGATGGAGCGCATCTCTACCAAGTCACTGGAACGGGAACTAAGCAAACATCCGTTGATTGACGAAGCCGAATGCTACAAAACACCCAGCGGCAAAGTGTGCGTGGAAGTGACACAGCGTATTCCGGTCATGCGGGTGATGGCTGACGACGGAAATTACTACGTCGATGCAGAGGGGCAGCGCATGGCTGTCAGAACTCAATATCAAGCGCATCTACCTCTGGTGACGGGACGAGTGGACAGCGTGTTGACCTATCGGGATATGTTGCCGTTGGCTCGGTATATTTATAATCATCGGTTTTGGAATGCTCAAATTGAACAAATTTATGTCAATGAGCGTCATGAAGTAGAGTTGGTTCCCAGAGTGGGAGACCAAACCATTTTGTTAGGCTCGGTGCAGGATTTTGAAACGAAATTGGATAACTTGATGCTGGTTTATAAAAAGGTATTCAGTAAAGCCGGTTGGGCGATGTACGATACGGTTTCGTTGAAATTTAAGAATCAAGTCGTTTGTACCCGAAAGAAAAAATGAAATAAAAGTAACAATATATATGGATACGGAAAGATACATAGTAGCTGTCGAGATAGGAAGCTCGAAGATTACAGGCGCGATAGGAACTCGTTCTCTGAAAGGGGTCGTTACTGTGCTGGGAGTAGATACCGAACCATTGACCGGGAGTGTGAAGCGGGGTTTCGTCGTTAATCCCGATGAAGTTTCATCGAAAGTGAAACGTTTGATACGGAAATTGAATAATCGTATAGGCGCTTCGAAAAAAATCAAACAGGTGTATGTGGGAATCGGGGGACAATCTTTACATGCGGAAGACCACATGATAAGCCGAGATTATCCCGAAGGAACTCCCATTACGGAGGACATTATCAAACGCTTGCAGGAGGAAGCCCGGGAAATGCCTATTGCCGGAGCCGATATATTGGAGGTCGTTCGTACCGGAGTACTTGTCGATGATAAACCTAAATCGGGCAGAGAAGAAATCGAGGGCTCGAATCTGAAAATGAGTTTGAAGTTGATCGTGGCTCGTGACGATTTGAAAAAAAGTGTGTTCCGTTGTTTCTCCGGCGAGCCTTCGGTAGTGCGTTATATTCCTACTACGTTGTCTACTGCTTATGTGGCGTTGAGTAACGAAGACCGCCAAGCCGGAGTCATGTTGGTCGATTTCGGTGCGGAAACGACGACAGTTTCGATTTATAAGGACGGGCTTTTGCGCTATCTTTCTACGATACCGTTAGGAGGGTATAACATTACCTGCGATATTATGACATTGAAAGTTACCGAACCGGAGGCCGAGTCGTTTAAAGTGCGGTTGGGCTCTGCTAAGGTAATGGGCGAAGAATCGAACATTACGCTTCGGGGAGAGAGTTCGTCTGAAATAAAAAGTTTGGATTTGTCGAAGGTAGTCAAAGCTCGTATCGAGGAAATCGTGGCCAATGTCAATGCTCACTTCGAGTATGCGAAATGTGACCGTAAAAGTTTAGGAGCCGGTATGGTGATTGTAGGAGGCGCATCCAAACTGTCCAATCTGGCGGAACTTATCGCAGAGAAGTGCGATATTCGTGTGAGGAAAGGAGCTCTTCGTCAGGATATGTTGTTAGATGTAGCTTCCCAATCGAAGAGTGCCGACTATTTGCAGATTCTGGGGTTGCTTTATTGCGGAAAAGAGAATTGCGTCGAAGTCTTACCTAAGGTTGTCGATGAGCCGGAAGACGAGCCGCATGAAGAAGTAAAGCCGTTGAGCCCAAAGGAGAAAAGGGCGCAAGAGAAGGCACAGGAGAAAGCAGAACAAGAGCGTCGGAAACGGGAAGCCGCAGATGCAAAGCGAGAAGAAAAGGAACGTAAGAAGCGAGAAAAAGAGGAGAAAGTGAAGGGGCCGGGGCTCTTCGGAAAATTGAAAGAGATGGTGAAGAAGGCCGAAAACCTGCTCGATGATGAAAACGATAATTTTTAAATGGAGAACATCATGAACGAATTAGATATAAATAATCCTCAGTTACCCGATTTTATTGTTCCCGGAGCTGATGAAAAAAAACAGGACGAACCGGCAAAGATTAAAGTGATAGGTGTCGGCGGAGGCGGAGGAAATGCCGTGAACCATATGTACCATCAAGGCATAGGTGGTGTCAGTTTTGTTCTTTGTAATACCGATGCGCAAGCGTTGCGAAATTCGCCTGTTCCTGTAAAAGTTCAGTTGGGGGCTAAGGGTGAGGGAGCCGGAAACATTCCGGAGGTCGCTAAGAAATTGGCCGAAGAGAGTGCCGCCGAAGTCGAAGCCCTGTTCGACGATAATACACGCATGGCCTTTATTACGGCCGGAATGGGCGGAGGAACCGGAACGGGAGCCGCTCCCGTGGTTGCCCGTATTGCTAAGGAGAAGGGTGTGCTTACAGTGGGCATCGTGACAATCCCGTTTCTCTTTGAAGGAGAACCGAAAATATTACAGGCTTTCGCTGGTGTGGAGGAAATGCGGAAGCATGTCGATGCTTTGTTGGTGATCAATAACGAGCGATTGTGTAAGATATATCCCGATCTTTCTTGGACGACCGCTTTCGCCAAAGCGGACGATTCGTTGTCGAATGCAGCCCGGAGTATAGCCGAGCTGGTGTCGAAAGATGGAAAAATCAACCTTGATTTCGCCGATGTACGCACGACGCTGAAAGACGGAGGAGCTGCTGTAATCAGTACCGGATCTGGCGAGGGTGAGCATCGCATGAGCCGTGCGATCCAAAATGCACTGACTTCTCCTCTTTTGAAAGAGAGCGATATTTATGGAGCGGAACGAGTACTGTTCAATCTCTATTTTTCACCCGAAGAGGGGGAGGAGCTTCGTATGCAGGAGTCCAAAGAGTTGAGCGAGTTTATGTTGCGTTTCAAGAAGAAAGTAAATGTTATTTGGGGATATACTCACGATTCTTCTTTGGGTAAGGCCGTGAAAATTACCATTTTGGCTACGGGATTCGAGGTATCTGACTTGACGTTCAAAGGAGAATATGGCGGTGATGCCGACGAGCATATCGCTCAATCGCAATATATTGTTTTGAAACCCGATCAACTCGATGATAACGATTTGTTAGAAAAGTTGGATAAGACACCCGCTTATGACCGTCCGAAAGATTTTCGCGATAATTTCGACGGTTCGGAGAAAAAAGAGGAGAGTAACGGTCGTGGCCGTCGTACCATAAGGTTTTAATCGAAAACTATAAAATAGATATAGGATTATGAATTTATTCGATCAGGTCAGCAACGACATTAAAAGTGCCATGCTGGCAAAAGACAAAGTAAGATTGGAAGCCCTGCGGGGAATTAAGAAAGAGTTTTTAGAGGCAAAAACAGCCACAGGCGCCGACGGAGAATTGACGGACGACATGGCGATGAAGATATTGGCAAAGATGGTGAAGCAGAGGAAGGAAAGCGCTCAGATTTATACCGAGCAGAATCGTCCCGATTTGGCCGAACCGGAATTGGCCGAAGCTGCTGTCATAGAAACCTATTTGCCGAAGCAGATGAACGAGGAAGAGTTGACCGAAGCGTTGAAAGCGATTATCGCTCAGGTAGGAGCTACTACTCCGCAAGAGATGGGAAAGGTGATGGGAGTAGCCACCAAACAGTTGGCAGGACGTGCCGATGGCCGCGCTATTTCTGCGAAAGTAAAAGAACTGTTGGCTTAATACAGAATAAATATTTGAATTGAACTATGCTTACACTAAGTGTTATTAAGGAGAATCCCGAAGAGGTGATTCGTCGTTTGGCAATTAAACATTTCGATGGCAAAGAAGCTATAAACCGGGTTCTTGAATTGGATAAAATACGTCGGGCATCTCAGGCCGAGTTGGACGGGAAGTTGGCCGAATTGAAAGTTTTGGCGGCTCAGACCGGACAACTTATGAAAGCCGGTAAAAAAGAGGAAGCCGAAGCTGTGAAAATGAAGACAGCAACCATTAAAGAGTCTACCAAAGAGTTGGAAGAGTCGATGGTGTCGGCAGAAAAGGAGATTACCGATATTTTATTGACTGTTCCCAATTTGCCGTATGCCGGAGTACCCGAAGGTCGTACTGCCGAAGACAATATTGTGGAAAAGACTGGCGGAGTGATTCCCGAACTTCCCGCCGATGCGCTTCCGCACTGGGATTTGGCCAAGAAATACGATTTAATCGATTTCGAGTTGGGTGTGAAGATTACCGGTGCAGGATTCCCTGTGTATAAAGGCAAAGGCGCTCGGTTGCAACGGGCTTTGATTTCGTTCTTTTTGGATGCCGCTCGCGAGGCCGGTTACCTCGAAATACAACCTCCTTATGTCGTGAATGCCGCTTCCGGTTACGGCACAGGGCAATTACCCGACAAAGAGGGTCAAATGTATCATTGCAACGAAGACGATTTGTATCTTATTCCCACAGCCGAAGTTCCGGTGACGAACCTCTACCGTGACGTGATTTTCAATGAATCGGATCTACCGATTAAGAATACGGCTTATTCGGCTTGCTTCCGTCGTGAAGCTGGTTCGTACGGGAAAGACGTGAGGGGATTGAATCGTCTGCATCAGTTCGATAAAGTGGAGATCGTGCAGATACAACACCCCGACCATTCGTATGAAGCTTTGGAAGAGATGAAAGCTCATGTACAGAGTCTGGTGGAACGTCTCGAATTACCGTGGCATATTTTGCGTTTGTGTGGCGGCGATATGAGTTTTACCTCGGCCATAACATTCGATTTCGAAGTATATTCTGCCGCACAGAAACGTTGGTTGGAAGTCAGCTCGGTATCCAATTTCGAAAGCTATCAGGCCAATCGGTTGAAATGCCGTTATCGTGGAGCCGATAAGAAAACGCATTTGTGCCATACGTTGAACGGTAGCGCTTTGGCATTGCCCCGTATCATGGCAGCCTTGTTGGAGAATAACCAGACCCCCGAAGGTATAAAGATACCCAAAGTGTTGGTTCCTTATTGCGGGTTCGATATTATCGATTAAGGATTGAATTAAATCGTATATAAAACGGGGCAGTATGATTTTTTTCATACCGCCCCGTTTTATTGAATCCGGAAAATAACAGGGTTCTTTTGTTTGTATCTTGTAACCGTTCCTTTTACTTTCTGCCGAAATCGGCGGGGATTTCACCCCACTTCTCGGTATCCCATTTGATGATGGCATTGGCATAGACGTGAGTATGCAGCCAGCGTTCTGCCCGTGCGATAAGGTCGAATATGGGAGCATTGGCTGCGTTGGGGGCTAGTTTGGTCTTGCATTTTTTTTGTTTAATCCATAGTATGGCATTACGGCTGTCGGAATAGATGGGTATATTGGAGTCTCGCTGTTGCAAGTAGGCCAACCCATGAACGAGGGCGAGGAACTCTCCTATGTTGTTTGTACCTTGCTCCAAAGGGCCTACATGAAACAGCTCGATTCCCGATTTCGTGTCTACTCCCCGGTATTCCATTTTTCCGGGGTTTCCGCTACAAGCCGCATCGACCGATAGACTGTCGGCGATAACCGAAGGAGGTAAGATGGGAGCAGACAGTTTGTCACGGGAGTGTTCGCCTATTTTACGCATGACATCGAAATAATCGTCGGGGGCATTACGGAAGGCTTCGGTAGCGGCTTCCAGACTGTCGAAACTTTTGTATTTCGCTCCTTTGAAATTGTCGACTTGTTCTTTGCATTCCTCCCAAGAATCGAAAATTCCACGGGCACGCCCTTCCCATACGACATAATATTTGTATTTGGCCATGATTCGGTTATCGTTATAAATGACGGGTACAAAAATATAAAAATTGTCGTATCTTTACGCACGTTAGCGGAGATAAGCCGGTGCGATGTTTCTTTTATATTGCCGATGAGCCGATTCTCCGTGGCATAATCGAATAGCGATGAGAAGAATTGGTATATACGGAATTTTATCGGTAGTCTTGTTTGGCCTGATCGGGTGTGCTCCCGGCAAGAGCGACAAGGAGGAAAGTGTGCGTTTATATAAAGAAGCGATAGTTTTGCTGGGGAGCGATTCCGTGACTATCGATGATTGTCTGGCAGCCCAGAGATTATTGGAGCAGGCTCTTGATGCCGACAGTGAAAATATAGATGTATATTTCGGGAAGGTGTTGAACGAGTTGAATTTGTGGCGTCCGGACAGTGCTTACCGGACAGCTTCGGCCGCTATCGAAAAAATAGGAGAAACGGGGAAAAACCGTATGAAAGCTTATTTTTATACGGTAAAAGGGTTTATCGCTTATGACCGGGGTGACGAGGCAGATGCCGAGAAACAACTGTCGGAGGCCTTGTCTTTGTATGAGAGTTATTTAACGGAGGATCCGGCGAATATAGACTATCTGTTGAACAAATCGGTCTTGCTATCGGGATTGGAGGGGAAACAAACGGCTTTGGACTTTATTGCAAAGTCGCCTTTGAAAGAAGCAGATAAACAGGCGTTGATTCACTCTTTGTCGGAGTTTGAATTTCGACAGTTCGGAGAGACTTGGAGAGCGAAGCATGATGCTCTGGTCGCTAACGGACAGACAGAGACAAATACGATATCGAATACTTTTAAGAAATGAAGCCTTTGTTTTTGGTTGGATACATGGCGGCAGGCAAGACGACATTGGGACGCCGGGCGGCTCAGCTTTTGAATGTCGAGTTTATCGACCTCGATGCTTATATCGAATCTAGATACAGGAAACGGATATCCGATTTGTTTGCCGAACGGGGAGAAGAGGGTTTCAGGGATATAGAGCGTCGTATGTTGCATGAGGTAGCGGAGTTTGACAATGTGTTGGTCGCTACGGGCGGAGGTACACCCTGTTTTTTCGATAACATGGAGTACATGCGTCACCGGGGAGTCACGATTTATTTGGCCGCTTCTGTACAGACGTTGTGCAGACGCTTGTCACATGCAAAAGTAAAACGCCCGTTGGTGGCGGGTAAAACGCCGGAGGAACTGTATGAGTACATTACCGAGATGTTGAATCGTCGCGAGTCTTATTACCGGCAAGCCGATTATCGTTTCGATGCCGACGGGTATGAATCGCTCGATTCGGTCGACGAGGCTGTGCATCGGCTGGCTGTCTTGATGCAAAATCCTGCTTATGGAGATGGAGCCGATGAAATATAAATATATAATTCTGGTTTTTACCGAAGTATATTTGTAAATTCGTCTTTATAAATTTAAACTTCGTGGTTATGGCTGGAAGCTTTGCTTGTAAATCGAATGCAGGGGTCGCACCCCAAGAACAATTGTTGGGAACGATGGCCGGTAACAGACGTTTGTCCATAGGGCTACCGGCGGAACATAACGGAGGAGAAAAACGATTCCCTCTGACGCCCGAGGGGGTTGCCTTGTTGACCAAAGAGGGGTATCGCGTTTTTGTGGAAAGTGGAGCCGGTGAGGGTATCAAGTATTCCGATTTACATTATACCGAGGCTGGGGCACAAGCGACAACAGCCTCAGAAGTTTTCAGATGCGATGTCGTTCTTAAAATTACTCCGTTGAATGAACAGGAGGCTGCTATGATACGTCCGGGGGTGTTTCTGCTCACGTTGTTGCAGCCTCAATATCAATCGGCTTCGGTCGTGCGCATATTGATGCAAAAGAAAGTTACGGCAGTTGCGATAGATTTGATAACCGATGAGCGAGGCCGTTATCTTTTTGCCGATATATTGGACGAAATTGACGGTCGTGCAGCCATTGTGTTGGCTTCGGAATTGTTGAGTAACCGGAGTGGAGGAAAGGGTGTTCTGTTGGGGGGTATCCCGGGGGTCGCCTCTTCGGAGGTTTTGATTATAGGAGGAGGCCTTGCAGGCCGTGCGGCGGCTCGTGCCGCTTGTGGATTGGGTGCTTTGGTGAGGGTATTCGATAATGATTTTTATCGTTTAAAAGCTACTCAGTTGGAAGTGAGTCCTTCCATCTTTACTTCCAATATGCACCCTCATGTCTTGGAAAACGCCATGCGCTCGGCCGATGTGGTTATTGGCACGGAAGTGCCGGAGGGAGGCCGTTTAGGAGTAAGCTATATCGAGATGATGAAACGAGGGGCATTGTTGTTCGATTTGTGTATGGATAAAGGAGGCTGTTTCGAAACGTCGAGTTGTAGCGAGGCTCCTTGTAATAAAGTGTATGAGCAATGCGGCGTTTTGCATTATTGCTTGTCGAGCGTTGGATCTGCCGTTGCCCGAACGGCCTCGATGGCGTTGAGTAATTTATTAGTTCCGGTATTGATCGATTTGAATGACCCTGCCATGCTCTATGGCCATATAAAGTCGGACGAAAGACTTCGGAATGCCGTGTATTTGTTCGGTGGAAAGTTGACTTATAAGGAGTTGAGCATACGATTGGGATTGCCTTATTATGATATGGCTCTTTTTATGTCGATGTTTTGAAAAGATCTTTGTTTTTATCGGAACAGCTTTTAAAATGATGAATAGATAGGGAGCTTACATATTTCTATGAAAATATTTCAAATGCTTACAAAAAAACACTATCTTTGCTAAAATAGTAATATTGGAATTGAAATATATCATGTTGGATTAAAATTGTAATATAAATATGACGGAAAAAACAAAAGTGAAAGTATTGGAAGAAGTCGTGGTACGATTTTCCGGCGATTCCGGTGACGGAATGCAATTGGCCGGGAATATCTTTTCCAATGTTTCGGCCGGTATCGGTGATGAAATTTCTACATTCCCCGATTATCCGGCAGAGATACGTGCTCCGCAAGGAACGTTAGGGGGAGTGTCTGGTTTTCAAGTTCATATAGGGAAAGGCGTTCACACTCCGGGAGACTTGGCCGATGTATTGGTTGCCATGAATCCGGCAGCTTTAAAAACAAATGCTCGCTATGTGAAAAAAGGCGGTGTGGTGATTATCGACTCGGATAGCTTTCGGGCCAGCGATTTGGAGAAAGCGGCGTTTACGACGGACGATCCCATTCAAGAGGCGGGCCTTTCTCATGCACAAATCGTTCCGGTAGCGATTACCCAAATGGTGAAAGATTCATTGGCCGATTCGGGCTTGGATAATAAATCGATTGTCCGGTGTAAAAATATGTTTGCCTTAGGGCTTGTCTGTTGGTTGTTCGACCGTCCTTTGGAACAAGCTCAACATTTATTGAAAAATAAATTTGCCAAGAAACCGGCTATTTACGAGGCTAATGCCAAAGTTATGCGCGACGGGTATAATTATGGGAACAACATACATGCTTCGGTCTCGACTTATCGAGTGGAGTCTGCACAAGTGAAACCCGGTATTTATACCGATGTGAACGGAAATACGGCTACGGCATGGGGTTTGATAGCCGCATCTGAAAAGTCGGGATTGCCTTTGTTCTTAGGAAGTTATCCCATTACCCCGGCCACAGATATTTTGCATGAGTTGGCCAAGCGGAAAGATTTAGGAGTAAAGGCCATTCAAGTGGAGGACGAGATAGCCGGTGTTTGTACGGCTATCGGGGCTTCGTTCGCCGGAAATTTGGCGGTGACTTCCACGTCGGGGCCCGGTTTGGCATTGAAGAGCGAGGGTATAGGTTTGGCCGTTATGGCGGAGTTACCTTTGGTCATTATCGATGTTCAGCGAGGTGGACCGTCCACGGGATTGCCGACGAAAACCGAGCAGACCGATTTGTTGCAGGCTTTATACGGCCGGAATGGCGAGAGTCCGGTGGTAGTGGTGGCAGCCTCTACACCGACCGATTGTTTCGATATGGCATTTTAAGCGGCTAAAATCGCTTTGGAGCACATGACTCCCGTTATCTTGTTGACCGACGGATTTATTGGAAATGGCTCTTCGGCATGGCGTATTCCGGAAATCGATGAATATCCCGAGATAAAGCCCAATTATGTCATGCCGGAACAACAAGGTACGTGGAAACCATACGACCGTAACGAAAAATCCGTACGTTATTGGGCGAAACCCGGAACAGAGGGATTCATGCACCGGCTCGGAGGATTGGAAAAGGATTATAAGACTAGCGCAATTTCTACTGACCCCATCAACCATGAAAAGATGGTTCGTGCCCGGCAGCAGAAAATCGACGGTATAGCCACCGATATTCCTTTGTTGAAAGTGTCGGGCGATTCTTCTGCCGATTTATTGGTTGTCGGTTGGGGCGGAACCTACGGACATTTGTATTCTGCCGTGGAAGCTATGAATGCAGAAGGGAAACCTGTGGCTTTCGCTCATTTCAATTATATCAATCCGTTGCCCGCGAATACCGAGGAGATATTACGGCGATATAAAAAAGTGGTCGTTTGCGAGCTGAATAACGGGCAGTTTGCATCGTATTTGTCAGGGAAAGTTCCGGGTGTGAATTTCTTGCGATATAATAAAATTCAGGCACAGCCGTTCATGGTGAGTGAGTTGATGGCGCATTTTTCAAAGCTTTTGGAGGAATAGGATATGGAAGAACAAAAGGAATATACGGCAAAGGATTTTAAAAGCGACCAGTATGTACGTTGGTGTCCGGGTTGTGGAGACCATTCTATCGTGGCTGTGTTGCAGAGAGCTATGGCGACACTGGGAGTGCCTCCCCACGAAACGGTGGTGATTTCGGGTATCGGGTGTTCGTCGCGTTTGCCTTATTATATGAATGCCTACGGTTTTCATACGATTCATGGTCGTGCCGCAGCTGTGGCTACCGGGGTGAAGACGGCCAATCCCGATCTGACGGTATGGCAGATTTCGGGAGATGGCGACTGTCTGGCTATCGGTGGGAACCATTTTATTCATTCGGTACGTCGAAATGTGGATATCAATGTGGTCTTGATGAATAATAAGATATACGGTTTGACGAAAGGCCAATATTCCCCGACGAGCGATCGAGGTTTCGTTACTAAATCGTCTCCTTATGGAACGGTGGAAGATCCTTTCATTCCGGCAGAACTCGTTTTCGGGGCGAGAGGAACATTCTTCGCTCGTTCGCTCGATGTGGAGATGTCTGTTTCGCAAGAAGTATTGGTAGAAGCAGCCCGCCATAAAGGAACATCGGTGGTGGAGCTGTTGCAGAATTGTGTGATTTTCAATAATAATATTCACAGTTATGTGGCTGATAAAGAGTTTCGTGCCGACCGGACTGTTCATTTGCGTCATGGTGAAAAGATGATTTTCGGGAAAGGCAATAATCGAGGCCTCGTGTTGGACGGTTACAAATTAAAGGCTGTGACTATCGGGGAGAACGGTGTGACTCTCGATGATATTTTAGTACATGATGCCAAGTCTCCCGATAATTTCTTACATCAAAGTCTTGCGATGATGGACGGACATGAACTGCCTTTGGCGATAGGTGTGATTCGTAATGTGGAGGCCCCCGTATATGACGAAGAGGTGGATAGACAAGTAAAAGAGGTAACCTCGAAAGTACCTTATTCCTCCTTGCGTGAATTTTTGTTGACCGGGGAGACTTGGGAAGTGAAATAATGTATTTTCTCCAAAAGGGTAATAGCACCCGAAAGACTGTCTGTATAGCCTTTCGGGTGCTATTGTTATATGTTTGAGAGACAATTCTTTTTAAGAAATTCAGAGCTTGACTGCCTTGAAAAATTTTCTTAGATTTGTGTGGATAAATTGTGAAATAAGGGAATATGGATTGATTCATGATTGTTATTCCTGTCAAGAAAAGATATAGGTATATTAAAAAATTGGTTGAATGGTTGTAACGTTAGTAATTTTAGCTTTATCGGCGGTGTTGTTCGTGAGTGGTAAAATTCGCTCTGATGTGGTAGCCTTGTGCGCTTTGGTTTTATTGCTGCTTTTCCACATTCTTACTCCCGATGAGGCGTTGTCTGGATTCTCCAATTCGGTCGTGATTATGATGATCGGTCTTTTCGTGGTAGGTGGTGCGATATTCCAAACCGGGTTGGCGAAGATGATAAGCGGAAAGATATTGCAGTTGGCAGGAAAGAGCGAGACAAGACTTTTTATTTTGGTCATGCTGGTTACTTCGGCTATCGGAGCTTTTGTGAGTAATACGGGTACGGTAGCCTTGATGCTGCCTATTGTCGTGAGTCTGGCTGCCAACGCTCATATAAATTCAAGTCGCTTGCTTATGCCTTTGGCTTTTGCCAGCAGTATGGGAGGTATGATGACGTTGATAGGTACTCCGCCGAACCTTGTCATACAGAATGCCTTGACCAATGCCGGTTTTGAACCGCTTACTTTCTTTTCTTTCTTGCCGGTCGGTTTGATTTGTGTTTTTGTAGGAATGGTCGTATTGATGCCTTTGAGTAAAATTTTCTTGACCAAACGGGGAACCGAAAAGTCTGATGGTAAAAACAAGAATAAATCTCTGAACGAGTTGGCAAGGGAATATCAGCTTTCCGAAAATTTGTTTCGGATACAAATCCCCGAAAAATCGATAGTTGCCGGTAAAACGATTGTCGAGTTGAATATTCGCCAACAATATCATTTGAATATATTGGAGGTACGGCGCACTGTTTCGTCGCAGTCCCGGTTGTTGAAAACGGTCAATCAGAAATTGGCCGATCCGGGTACTGTATTACGTTCCGGCGATGTGTTGTATGTGAATGGCGATTTCGAAAAAGTGAGGGAGTTTGTTTCTCGATTTTCTTTGGTATTATTGGATGCCCATACTATCGAAGACGGTAAGGGAAACTTGACTTCCGATTTGGCTTTTTATGATATAGGTATCGCCGAGATTGTCTTGATGCCCTCGTCACGTTTGTTGAAACAGACGGTCGGAGATTCGGGATTTCGGGAAAAATTCAATGTCAATGTATTGGGCATAAGGAGAAAGAACGATTATATATTGCATGATTTGAAAGATGTGAAGATGTTGTCGGGCGATGTTTTGCTCGTGCAAGGTACATGGAAGGATATAGCTCGGTTGAGTTCGGAGGATTCCGATTGGGTGGTACTCGGCCAGCCGTTGAGCGAAGCCGCGAAAGTTACTCTCGATTATAAAGCACCGATTGCTGCTGCGATTATGCTTTTAATGATTCTTATGATGGTGTTCGATTCTATACCAGTGGCTCCGGTTACGGCTGTGATGATTGCTGCGATACTTATGGTATTGACTGGTTGTTTCAGGAATGTGGAGGCAGCCTATAAAACAATTAACTGGGAGAGTGTCGTTCTTATCGCCGCCATGCTTCCCATGTCGTTGGCTTTGGAAAAGACAGGGGCATCGGAATATATATCGAATAGTTTGGTTAGCGGTTTGGGCGGTTATGGGCCTTTGGCTTTAATGGCTGGTATCTATTTTACGACTTCATTGATGACGATGTTCATCAGTAACACGGCAACAGCCGTTTTATTGGCTCCTATCGCCATGCAATCCGCATTACAGATCGGAGTGAGTCCTTATCCGTTTTTATTCGCTGTTGCCGTGGGGGCGAGCATGTGTTTCGCTTCTCCGTTTTCTACGCCACCCAATGCGCTGGTTATGCCTGCCGGTCAGTATACTTTCATGGATTATGTAAAGGTGGGTTTGCCTTTACAGATTATTATGGGGATAGTTATGATTTTTATTTTACCTTTGTTGTTCCCATTTTAAAGAAGAATTTATGTCCCGAAAAAAGTGTCTTGCTGTATTTGCCAGTGGAACCGGCAGTAATTTCGAAGCGATTGTGACTGCTTGCGAGCAGGGTAAGATTCCGGCCGAAACAGTGGCTTTGGTTTGCGATAAACCTTCGGCTCGTGTCGTAGAACGAGCTTCACGTCATGGTGTGAAGTCTTTCACTTTCGACCCTAAGTCTTTTGCTTCTAAGGTCGAAATGGAGACCGTCATTGCCGATTTTCTCGATGAGAACGGGGTGGATTTGGTTTGTTTGGCCGGGTATATGCGGATTATTTCGGATACATTGTTATCGCGTTACGACGGTAAGATTATTAATATACACCCTTCTTTGCTCCCCGCTTTTCCCGGAGCTCGTGCCGTAGAACAAGCTATGGAGTACGGGGTGAAAGTGTTCGGAGTAACTATTCATTATGTGGACCGTACGGTAGATGGCGGACGGATTATCGCCCAACGGGCTGTCCCATACGAAGGAAACGATATCGATGAGTTATTCGGACTCATTCATGCGGTCGAACATGAACTTTACCCGGAGACGATCGCTCGGTTGTTGTCTGTTTAATGTTTGTAACGAGTCTATGTTCAGTAGAAAATTCATGGGGATAGACTTGAATGTTAATGAATGAGAGGGGCTTATTTCGCTAACTATGAGGAGAAACGTTTTCGGTTAGGTTGAACTTGTTCGGCTTTTGGAGAGGGTAGTTTACTATTGACCTTCTCTATTGCCGTGCCCCGTAGCCTTATGGGGTGTGGCATTAGCCATATAGGTGAGGTGTCACGAAGTGACGGAGGAGTTGGAAACAGCATTTCATCAGTTGGTTTATGTTGGGCCTTTAACCCCCTCGCCCT
>OMFR01000842.1_pt1 | contig 14309 bp, 8 predicted proteins | sample 1645691 | NCBI WGS metagenome assembly OMFR01 (sample SAMEA103958132, study PRJEB25191) | human gut metagenome | biome: human-associated habitat [ENVO:00009003]; feature: intestine environment [ENVO:2100002]; material: feces | place: Germany | collected 2013/2015
TAAAAAATTGTAGTTTTGCAGAAACTTATAACACTATGGGTAAAAACAGTTTAAATACCAACAAACAATTCATGATAGGCAACGGCATACTTGCCTTCGGAGTCTTGGCTGTAGTCATTATCTTCCTTTATATGTCTTTCCGTTTCAAGCGGGATGCGAATAAGGCAGTCACTTACGAAGGTGTGTATAACATCGAAGTAAGTAAAGACTTTGCCGGCGACAGTATAGCGATATATGTAAACGACAGCCTACTGATGAACCGCACCATGCCCGATGCCAGTTTAAAACTAGAAATCAATCGGTTTGCAGAAGGGAATGTCCTAATGGTGGTGGACAACAAAACGGACAAAACCACCCCTTTCAATCTTAATCCAAATGGAAGCAAAGTGATTGTCAAAAAGGATGGAGAGGTAATTTATATACTCGAAAAAGAAGCGGATACAGGCCAATAAAGAAATGAAACACCGAAGAAGAGATGTGTTGAAAGTTATTTGTATTACACAAGACCTTAACACATCTCTTCATCATGAAAATAAGTATTGGAATCTATTTATTGCAAACCGAACCAATTGCTTTTGATATTAAATAATTATTTACCAAATCTCTTTTCGATGCTAATTCTTCACTCTACTTTTTTATCACTTTTTCAGTTTCAACTTACGCATAGTTTCCAAATTTCCTGAAACTGCTTTTAACACAAGCATCGGAGAATCGGTAGTCGCCACAAGAAACGAAGCAACGCCGGCTTCAGCTTTTATTGTAGCCGGACCACGCAACTCGCCACCTTGTAATACTTCCAATTTCACTTCACGATTATTCTCTCCAAAACAACCGGTACCTTGCAAATCCTTCAAGTTGACATAAACAATCAGCAAATCACGGCACGAAGCAGACACGCCACTTTCAAAATAAGTAATATCCATTGCCTCAACCGCACCCGGTGTACGAACAACATGTTCGGCCACAGCTTTTCCATCCTTATATCCTATCGCTTTCAATTCACCTCGCTCCCAGTTGACATTGAAAAATGTAAAAGGAGGGAAGTCGATATTCTCGGCATTTCCGCCATCAGGACGAGATACATATTCCGAAGTTGATGGTTTGTCATCAGGGTATTGACGTGCTATCACCCGTCCGTTAAGCTGCAATTTCACCTCATCCACATTGCCATATACTTGCAGTGTATCTGAAGAACCTTCCAACCAATGGCTATTAATAAATACTTCGTACGTCATAGGCCCGGCAGGTGTAAAAGTACCTTCTTTCATCTGCGTACGGAAATAAAGTAAACCGAATTTGGGTAAGCGGAACAAATCGGCCAAACCACTGTAACAAATATTATCACAACATCCCCGATTATAATCATACATACTCCACACTGCCCCGCCAATAGTCCAAGGATAATAAGCACGATAACGGTTATGACTCCACTGGGCATTCCAGGCATTCTGCATCAATGCATAGTCACCATCTCCACGAGTCACGCGAGTGGTGCTATAATGACCACCAAATTCATAATCATAATATTCACGGATAAATCCCGGTTTTGAAGTTGTATTGGGACGGTTATATCCTTCCTTCCAATCATTATAACATACATCGAAACCATCATATCCATAGGTGTCGCCCGATGTGTAACATTGATCACCGGGAAACTCCTCATGAGCAATCCGCACCGCTTGATCTTTCCAACTTTTGGGAGGCCATGATTCATTAAGAGTAGTTTCCCACATAATAACAGAAGGATGATTACGGTCACGACGTATCAAATCACGAATATCTTTGTAGGTATGATCAACGAACCCCTGTGCTTTATTGAAGAACTGCCATCCAGGAATCGGTTCAATAACTAATAACCCCAACTCATCACAAGCCTCCAGCACAGATGGATCTTGCGGATAATGTCCCAAACGCACCGTATTAAAACCATTATCACGTATCTGATACATATCTCGGTATTGCGCCTGATCGGAAATAGCATTCCCTACATAAGGATACTCCTGATGCCGATTACTTCCTTCCAGTTTCAAAGGTTTGTCATTAATAACAAAGCCCTTTTCGCGCGTCATTTCAATACGCCGTATACCGATACGTGTATCCTCACAGTCAGTAACTTTCCTACCATCCATCACCTCAGTGCGCAATACATAAAGAGCCGGCGAATCCGGATACCATAATTTAGGATTATTCACGGTAAACTGTTGCGTATGGTGCTGTGTAGTGCCGGCAGCTAAAACAAGCGGACTTTCTACCAAAGCCACTTTCTTGCCGCGTCCTTTCTTCTTACTCCATTCATAAAGAGTATGTCGTATAGTCAGATGTCTTTGCGTCCCAACCTTATTACTTACCTGTGTTTTCACTTTTATCTCAGCTTCCTGTTTCGACACGTAAGGATAAGTGACAAATATTCCTCCACCGGCTACTTCATTTGCCATAATGGGATGAGTAATATGTACAGGATGCTTTACAATGAGATTCACATCGCGATACAATCCCCCATAGTAACAAAAGTCAAGGGTTTCCAAAGGCTTTCCGGGAGGTATAAGCGGATTATTACGATTATCCAAACGTACTAATATTTCGTTGCCACGGTCGGCATGAAGCATCCCTGTAACATCCACCACAAATGGAGTATAACCACCGGAATGCTGAATCAAGTGTTGTCCATTCACCCATACATCAGCCAAATGCATTGCTCCTTCAAACTCCAACCAAAGTTGCTTATCTATCTCTTTTTTACTGACATTGAGTATCTTACGATAATAGCATATCCCTTGCCACTGATGAAGCACAACAAGCGGTTCCACAAAAGGAGTATGAGGCAAATTAATCTTCTCCCAATTTCCCATCGAAAGTTGATTAAATTCCTGCTTCAATGTATCCGGATGTACTGCCAAAGCCTGATTTTGTGCCTCCACATGCTGGATATTGAATTGCGAACTCCAATCAGAACCTTGATTCTTTATTTCAATCTGTTTCTGTTCCTTCTTCAAACGTTGGAATTCCCAATCAGTATTTATTTTTATACTGTGTGCGCCAAGCGGTAAAGCAAATAATAAACTTAATGCAAAAAATACAATATTCTTTTTGTTCATAATATTTATATAAAAACCTCTCAAAATTCAAACGATATTCAATTAAACAAAAGTAAATGATTTTCCGCTTATTAGATATAAATTCACTAAAAATTTAGTAAGTAGAGATTTAGCAGTAATAGTCTTTCAAGAATCAAAGCAGATTAATTTACAAGGAGAGAGCATAGTGCTCTTATCAAGCACTACACTCCCATATTCTGTCATTTAGCCAAACAAGTCTTTTCAAACAAGATATTTTTCTGTTTATCAACTACTTGTAGTTTTAAGCTATTCCTATCAATCTTACCTTTTAAAGCTGTTACACTTTCATTTACCAAAACTGGAAAATGAACTTTTTCTGATGGTTCGTAATAATAATATCCCGGCTTATTAATGTGATAATGCCCTGATATCATTACATCTATTTTACCTTTATTCAAAATAGGTATAAACTTCTCTAATACTTCAGTTGGACCATGCCATATATCACCCTGCCACTCTACTGGAGGCATATGACCGATTACAATCTTATAAGAAGCTTGTTTAAATTCATCGGATTCTATGACTTGTTCCAACCATTTAGCTTGTTCTGTCCGATAATTATCATAATCAGTTATCCCACTATATTCAATATCAGAATCCGGTTTATCTTCACCTGTATCAAGAAAAATAAAAAAAGCAGGTCCTTGACGCAAAGTAAAATATAAATGCGGTTCTTTTACTGAAAAATAATTTTGAAAAGAAGTTGCAAAAACCCCTCTCGTTTCATGGTTACCACGAGCATAGTACATTGGCTTTTCTTGAGCAAATAATTCTATTGACTTATTCATAAAGCTATTAAATACTTGCTCTTCACTCTTGGATTGAGAAACCATATCTCCATTATAAATAACCATATCATTTTCTTCATAATTTACAGCATTCAATAATTCAGAGATATCATTTGTCCGACCATGAATATCATTTAAAACAGTAAAAGATATCTCTTTCTTATCACGGTCATTAGTAGTAAAGCACAACGGTTTCTTACTCCAAACATCTGTTGCAGCTATTCTTCCATAGATAACTTCTACTCCTTGGTGATCTAATATTTCCTGAGAATAAACCCTATAACGATAAGTTGTGCCAGGCTTTAAATCTGAAATCTTGACGCTATGAATCAAACTTGTATTTTTCACTCCATTCTTAGAATCAAAATACCTACTTCTCTCCTTTTGATAAAAATTAGATCCATCATCTGGAGCCAGTTCTACCCAACCTATTGAAGGTTTATTAGACACCCAAACAATCGTAGTTTCTGTTTCCTTCAGATTCTGCAAATATGGACCATATTTAATCTCCACGCGTTCTTGAGCAAATATTACCACCGCTCCAAAGCATATCAAAAGAATGCTTATCAAAAAGCGCTTGACTTTTTCCATTTCATTTATATTTAATATTTAAAAGTTCTAATAGCCTTCATTCTGTTTCAAATTAGGATTCCGATCTAATTCCGTTTGTGTAAAAGGTAAGTATCGGTTATGTGGCTCATAATTAAGTTGTTCCAATTTACGAAATTTCTCATTCTCCGCTGTTGGTAATTCTATTACTGCCCTACGAGTAGGATCCGTTTCTTTCATATCCACTGTACCTGAAATACGATACAATGTCTGATTCATAATTGTTTCGGCCAAAGGTTTTACTGTTGTATCCCTCCAGCGAAGTAAGTCTGCCCTACGCAAACCTTCTCCTGCCAATTCGAGACAACGTTCCTTACGCACCAGTTCCCGCAATTTATCTTGAGTATTATACTTATTTCGATCCACTACGATATGTCCTCTCGTTGTTCTTAATTCATCTAATATTTCAAAAACTTCTTCTATATTCTCATTCTTTTCCACATTAATTTCCGCTATGGTCAACAAAACCTCCGCATAACGAAACAAAATAGGACAAATAGCAGCATTACTTAATGAAGGAGAAAACTGAGTTGTTGGAAGAATATATTTAGCCCAGAGCAGTCCTGTGTGCGAAGCATTAGTAGCCGCATCCATAAAATCAGCATTTGCACTTCCACCTATTTTTTTATCTAATGTATTAAAAATGCGCTTCACACCTGCGGGTGATACAAAATCCATACCTGGATAAATCACAGTCTTATACAAACGTGGATCACGGTTATAAAACGGATGAATAGGATCATAACCTGAATCTTCCTCATCAATAGTTTTCCCATTACTCATTTCATACATATCTACAAAGTTCTGAGTTGGTACCCAAGAAGCCCATCCTCCATCTTGATTATTAAACATACGCACTGCATTATCGAAAGCATAAGTATCCTTTACATGTTGCATTGCGTATATAATCTCTTCAGAATCAACACCAGCCTCACTGAACATTGTCAAAAAATCAGGATCCAACTTATACAAATCTAAGTTTTGTATATCACGAGCAGCTTTCATAGCTTGTTCCAAGTCTCCCCAATACAAAGAAGCTCGCATTTTAATAGCCAAGGCAGTACCTTTGGCTATCCGACCTCGCTCTTCCGGTTTCCTATTCAAATCCGCTATGGCTAAATCAAGCTCATCATAAACGAATTTTTTAATATCATCCTCTGAACTTCTAGGCAGCTGCGCATCTTCTGCAAGCTCTGGTAGATTAGTTATTAAAGGAACACCCCCATACCAAAAGTTCATCTGAAAATAACGCCAAGCTCTAATAGTACGAGCCTGTGCCAACAAGTCCTTCTTTTTAACCTCATCAGTAAAAGATACTTGTCCTGCATTTTCTAAAACCAGATTACAACGACGAATAGTCGTATAACTATAATACCCTACAGTAGAAGTAGATGATAAAGAACCATTTGACACATTTTTATAAGAACTAGAGCCAGTAAAGCTATAAGCTATGTCTGACATACAATCAGCAAAAAAAACATCACTAGAACCTGTTGCTGGATTGTTCCAATCTTCGTAGCAAGCCGTAACAGCATTTATTACATCAGCCTCCGTCTTCCAAAATGTAGCCGGAGACAGTTGATCATTAGGAACCGTATCAAAAAAATCATCACATGCAGATAATCCCCCGCTTAAACAAACAGATATAATCAAACATTTTATCGCTTTCATAATATAATTCATTTTTAAATTAAAAAGTCAAATTAACACCTATTGAATGAATTGCAATCTGTGGATAATGAGAGCCTCTTCCTGATGGAGCTTCAGGGTCAACATCAACAGGCAAACTATCAAAACAAAACAGATTTTCACCTGAATAATATACTTTTGCATTAGAAATACCTAAACCTTTTAACCATTTTTTAGGGAGTGTATATCCAAACTGCACATTCTTTATACGTAAATAATTAGCAGATTGCATCCAAAAGCTAGAATAATTAGAAGGATCACTAGCAGATTTTCCACCTAATGCCACACGTGGGAAAGAGCCATCAGGGTTTTCCGTTGACCAAGCATCTAACCATATAGTAGAAGGATGAGAATCATCACCATAAAATTCGCCAAACACTTCGCTAGTAAAGTAACGTTCTACTCCAGTAGCCCCCTGCAATAATACAGACAAATCAAAATTCTTCCAAGAAGTATTTAAATTCAATCCAAATGTAACCTTAGGCTGTTCTGCTCCTCCAACACGACGGTCATCTGCCGTTAGTTTTCCATTACCATCTGTATCTTTATAACGAATATCTCCAGCTTTAAAAGCCTTTCCAAAGGGATTCCCATAAGTTTTCGTAAACTGATCTGCTTCTTCCTGACTTTGAAAAAGACCATCTGCCACATATCCATAAAAAGAATTATATGCTTCTCCTACCCGATTGATATAGTAATTTGAAATCTTATCTCCTCCAACTCCCAGATCTAAAACTTCATTATGATTAAATGCTACATTTCCAGATGCATTAAAACGCCAATCTCCCCATTGTTTATGAAACGATGCTGTAACTTCAACTCCTCGATTCTCCATTTTCCCTACATTATCTTTATAAGCCCCCAATCCAAAGGTAGCAGGAACAAGTACATCCATTATAATACCATCAGTCACACGACTATAATATTCAACCGAGAAATCCAAGCAGGAAAATATACTAGTTTCAACAGCAATTCCCCAATTAGTTGTAGTCTCCCAAGAAATAGACTCAATCTTTTGATTCGTTTGAGTTACCCCTGTATTAGTTGTACCACCAAATGGATATTTAGAACCTATACTATAAGTCACCATCCAAGGATAAAAATCATCCAAAGCATCTTGATTTCCTAACTTTCCCCAAGAACCACGTATTTTTAACGACTGCAGCCAATCTTGTGTACCTTCCATAAAAGACTCTTCTGAAATCCTCCAAGCAGCAGAAACAGAAGGGAAATATCCCCAACGATTACTTTTGCTAAAACGAGAAGAAGCATCAGCACGAAAATTAGCTTCAAATAAATATTTTCCAGCATAATCATAATTTATCCTACCAAAATAAGACATCATAGCCAACTCCCGAGTAAATCCTGAATTTTCCTGAGTAGCAACAGCACCTGCATTAATATCCGTCAAGTCATTAGTAGGAAAATTCTCACGAGAAGCTCTTACCTCATCTTTGTTATACTTCTCTATATGATATCCCAATAACCCTTTTATATTATGCTTTCCAAATGCATGATCATAATTAGCCAATAAATCTAAATTATAACGATTCCACTGATAGATTCGTTTATCAACAGAGTTAGGACCATGATATTTATTAGCATTATACTGAATATCCTTCACATAGTCCTTATAATCCTGGATATTAGATACATAAGAACCTTGAGCAGTCAATTTTAAGCTAGGAAGAATATCATAGTCCAAAGCTAAAGTACCTGCAAAATTCTGATTTTTTCTAGTAACAACCTGATCTAAATCCAACCATGCTATTGGATTACCATCCCCAATAGTTCCATATGTTCCATCTGCATTTTTATACGGAATCCAAGGAGCAATACGATTAACTTGACGGATTATTTGATCTGAACCACCTCCCACATAAGAGTTCGTTGGGTCATCATAATCATTATGTATATATGCCATGTTTGCTTTTAAATCTAATTTATCGGTCATCCTCACATCCAAGTTCATACGGAAGTTAAACTGTTCCCTATTACTATTAACCATAATACCATTCTGATGCTGATATCCAATAGAAGTCATATATTTCACATTATCAGTTCCACCAGAAAGATTTACATTATGCTTATGCATAAATCCATTCCCTTGAAAAGCCAAATTCTGCCAATCCGTATTAGGATGTCCATAAGGGTCTGCCCCATTACGGAACAATTGAATATCTTCCTCTGTAAATCGAGGAGATTTTCCATCCGATTCTAACGCTCTATTATATAGGATAGCTGCATCTGCAGAACTTACTCGATCAATCATACTAGTGGCCTTTTGCCAACCAAAACTTCCACTATAAGCAATTGTCGGTTTTCCACTTTTACCTCTTTTTGTTGTTATCAAAATTACACCATTAGCTGCTTTTGATCCATAAATAGCTGCAGATGCAGCATCTTTTAATACAGAAATAGATTCAATATCATTGGGGTCTATAGAGTTCATCGTGCCAGTTTCGATACCATCCACCAAAATATAAGGGTCTGAATTATTCAGGGTTCCTGTACCTCTCACCCTAATCGTACCAGCATCTTGCCCCGGACGTCCTTGTCCTGAAGTAATAGTCATTCCTGGAACTGCCCCCTGAATAGCCGCCGTCACATTTGTAATAGGCCGTTCTGTCAATTCTTCACTGCCAACAGTAGCTACAGATCCTGTCAAATTCAATTTTTTCTGAGAACCATAACCTACCACTACCACTTCTTCCAATGTCTGTGTATCTTCTTGCAAGACTATTTTAAAAGATTCTTTCCCCTTTGTAGAGACATTTTGTGCTACATAGCCAATGTATGTAACAAGCAATTCTCCATTAACGTCTATCTCAAGACTAAACTGTCCATCAATATCTGTAATTACACCATTCGTTTTTACATTCCTTTCAACTACATTTGCTCCAATGATAGGCTCACCAGTAGCATCTGTTACGATCCCTGTTACCTTTTTTCTTTTTGAAGGAGTAGTTATCTCTGATTCCTTCTCGATAAAATAAATTTTATTGTTCTTTATTTCATAAGCCACTTTTGTACCGGTCAATAACTTACCCAAGGCTTCCTCTAAATTACAATCCTTTACCTGGATAGAAACCAATCGGTTTACATCCACTACCTGGCTGACTCTTTATAGAAGACAGGACTTTTTCTATTTTCTCATCTTTAAAATTTAAAGAAACTTTTTGTGACCATCCTGAGGCAGTAAAGCCAAACAAGAGAATACCCAACAGCAGTAACTTTTTCGTTTTGTTTTTTGAGTTCATTTCATACACAGTATTAAATTTATTATTTCATCGTTAATAAAAGGCCTTTCTGTATAGGCTAACACATCATTAGAAAACAGGTATGAGTCAAATTCTTCTTTTTTTCTTTAAAATCGCAGAAAGCCTCGTTCATAGTAAAAACAACAATCGGTGATACCTCTGTCTTACCTTAATCTATAAGAACAAAAATATCACCGACCAATTTTATAATAACGAATTTATTCTTTTTCGGTTATCCTAAACACGCCTTCTTCTGTTTCATCAAAAGAGATATGTGATACCGCTTCCAAATCATTTAAGACATCAATCACATTAACCTTGTTAGTGGATAAAGTAAACCTGTTATCCAGCAATGCTGAATCCGGTATAATAAAATGCACATCGTATTGCCGTTCCAATACCTTGACTATCTCTTTCAAAGGAGTCAAATAGAAATTCAAACCTTTGGAACGCCATGAGGATATCTGTTCCATATTCTCAGGACGAGAAATCTGGCAAGCACCCGACCGGCGATTATACTCGGCACTTTCCCCCGGAAGCAATGGATATTCTTTGCCTCTCACATCTTTCAGCAACACGCCGCCTTCATCCAGTGTCACCCACAGATTCGATTCTGCCGTATAAGCCTTGACATTAAATTTTGTGCCGGTCACTTTTACATTTATGTCCCCTAAATCGACTACAAACGGACGATTCTTCTCCTTTGCCACTTCAAAATATCCTTCTCCCCACAATTCCACCGTACGGTTGAATATACCAAACTTTTTTGGATACTTCAACCGGGTATCCGAATTCAATTGAACAATCGTTCCGTCTTGCAGCACAACACGCATCTGTTCACCACAGGGAACGACCAGTTCCGCATATTCAGTTTCAGAAAAAAGACCAACCTTGTCTGCCAGAAACCAGACAGAGCCACAAAGAAAGATAAAAGGAATCAGCACTGCTGCCGCCCACCAACGACGATAGGAATTAACCCGACGACGGAGAGTTATTTGCTGTAAGAAGCGCTGCTGCATCTTTTCTTCCGGTATGACATGAGGTACCCAGTCCTCTACTTCATTCTCCGTCAAAGAAGACACTTCTCTGTCTATCCGTTTCGACAAATAATCATGCCCTTCTTCGGTAGCAAGCCACTCCGAAACAGCTTTTGCATCTTCTGCGGATGCTTTATTATTCAGTACTTTATCTATTATAGCATCATCTATTTTCATCTTTTGCCTGTTTTTCGCTAATTAATAAGACACTTCACCCGAATAAAGGTATGAGTCCGTTTCTAATAAAAAAAATAAAACCACACTGCATGAAGCAACATTATCAACGGCTCGATAGCGCTCCGCAATAATTTAATCGCTTGTGTGTAATGTGATTTTACGGTAGGGACAGTTATCTGCATCATGTCCGCTATCTCTTGATTAGAAAGTCCTTTTCCAATCTTCAATTGACATATTTTTCTTTTTTGAGGAGGAAGTTCGCTTATAGCCGACCACAAATGCTCCTTCAACTCTTTGCTCTCAAATTCCTTTAAGAAACCCTCATCCACCTCTTCACCTTGCTGGGCTATCTCATAATGCTTTTCAAACACAATCTGCCTATGCCGCAATTCATTCAATATATAGTTTTTAAGAATGGTGAACAACAGACTCCTAATGCCGGACCGAAAATCAAAAGAATCGCGCTGTCCCCACACTTTCATAAAAGTATACTGGACTGCATCTTCTGCTTCTTCTCCGGATTTTAAATACCGATAAGCTAATGCATACAACAGCCGATTGTACCGTTCAAAGACAACGGTAAAGGCGGCCTCGTCTCCCTGACGGAGTCCGGCATATAATTTTTCATCAAAATCTATAAATTGATTCATCACAGAATAGTTTCAATTAAAGGTTAAGGCAATATTCAATGAAGCAAAGTTAGATAAAATTCGGCTCATTAGATATAGATTTTCTTAAAAGATTCCGATGCACACCAAAAAGACTAAAGTGTTTTCCGAAAAGACTAAAGTGTTTTTGAAAAAGACCTAAGTGTTTTTTTAAAAGGCCTTGGTCTTTTAAAGACTTCCATCTTTTCAGCCAACAATAAAAGCGTTATTCATTTTTACTCAACAGGAAACAAGAATCAATTATCTTGCTTTCACACAATTCCTATCATAAAGTACTGATTTAAAACTATATACCGTGAAAGAAACATCTGCTTTGTGTGAAAGGAGAAAACATTATAACTTTCCTGTCAATGTACCCATTGATATAGCAAAGCTTTCAGGATACCACCTAAATTCATACCTATAAAGTTTTGCCAATTCTATAATACTTATTGCTTATCATCTACCGGAAGCGGAGTGGAGTTATCTTTATAAGCGGCAAAACCTTTAACCTTTACACGCTCCTGCTTATCGCTTTCCGATGCAGCATTACTCAACTGTTGCAGATTCTCTTTGATACTGTCATGAGTAATAAAGAAATGATCAAGCATCGCTTTCAAATATTCATCCAACGGTCCCTCTTTCGGAGTAAACAACGTGTGGCATTTCGAATGAAGCCCCACATTCTTCTCGTCTTCATCGGCTGTATAGATAGTAGTGACCAACGATTCCACATTCACCAAATTTACTATTTCTTTCAGATAAGGTAAGGCCGGATTCTCAATGCTGATAGAAGCCCACCACGGATTCCAAATCATGATAAAGCGGGCCTCATCCTCTACAGCAATATAAAAATCATCTCCCTGATACTTAAACACGATATGCCCCTCTTCATTTGTCTCAGGTTGGCAACCTATCTTCTTCAGCACAGCAATGACCAGCTCTTCTGTCCCGATTTCTTCCAAATCTTCTTTCGTCATGCGGTCAAGATGATCTCTGCGCTTTTTCCGTTCGTGGCGGATACGAAGAAGTAAAAAGGTTAACGGCCATAATGCCAATGCTATAACAGCAATAAGGATAGTAAGATCGGTCATGTTTGTTCGTATTTAAAGGTTATGATATCGAAACAAATATAAGCAATATAATCGAAAAAACACACTATTACAGTTTAAATGTTTCTGCCTCTCCCCCCCACGGAGTGTTTTTCCTTTCATTAGCCGTTGAAACGTCCTGTTGATAGGCTTCCGGTCATGAAAGAACATCTCGTCATCGCTCTTTCAGCCTCCTTTCATTCGTAAAACACGAGAATTGCATTGTGTGCTCTGAAGGCAATTGTGAAGGGACTTGGAAAGCACGGCTGAAACGAGGATGAGGGGAAGTGCTGTCATTTTTAACCGTTTGATAAACAGTGTGTTTTGACTGGAATGTAAGGATGAAGGGAAAAGAAGAAATGATCGGATCGGGGAGGGTGATTCAATCTGCTCCTACATGAAAAGGTGCTGATGTTTTTAAAAAACTTCCCGAGCTTTTCCAAAAACTTCCCGAGCTTTTTTAAAAACATCAAAGTCTTTTTGTGTACATACGCATTGGTCTATACATACGGTGGCACAAGCCTGCGTGTACGTATGCGTAAGCCTACACATATATACGCATCGGGCTACACGTATATACGCATAAACCTGCACCTATATAGGTATTATGTCAGGTGTCGTACCGGTCAAATTGGAACTGTAAGATTATGATTGAGGAAAATTTAAACAGGCTTTGAGTAACTAATAAAATAAATTAAATATCCGCTTAATAGTTCATAATTGGCGGATTATGCTTAATTTTGCCCCTCAAAGCGTAAAAGTATTGTGAATGACGCCACTAAAACGACATAGATTTATACCATTTTTACTACTATTTGCCTGCCTGATGCTTTCGTTAAGTTCGGGTGCACAACGCAGAAGGAGAAACCCGGCATCCGGTAGAGATACCCTGAACGTAGATACAACACTGGTAGATACGCTTTCGGTGGATACTGTTGCACCTAAAAAGAAACAACCGTTGGATGCTCCTGTAGCATATGAGGCGAATGATTCCATTGTATTTACCGAAGGTGGATATGCGCATCTGTATGGTGACGGAAAAGTGAATTATGAAAAGATTGAAGTGACTTCTGCCGTAATCACCATGAATATGGACAGCAGTACGGTATATGCCCGTGGTGTTCCTGATTCGGTAGGCGTGGAAACCGGTACTCCTATCTTTAAGGATGGGGAGACTCCATACGAGTCTAAAATCATGCGTTATAATTTCAAGACTAAAAAAGGGTTTATCAACAATATTGTCACTCAGCAGGGTGAAGGATATGTTACCAGTGAAGAGTCCAAAAAAGGAGCAGGTGATGAGCTTTATCTTCGTCGCGGTAAATATACTACTTGTGACCAGCATGACCATCCTCACTTTTATCTGAAACTTTCGATGGCGAAAGTACGCCCCAAGAAGAATGTAGTTTTCGGACCTGCACAATTGGTGGTGGAAGATGTGCCTCTGCCTATTGCTGTGCCGTTTGGTTTCTTTCCTTTCAATAGCAGCTATTCTTCAGGGTTTATCATGCCTACTTATGGTGATGAAATGAATCGCGGTTTCTATTTGCGTGACGGCGGATATTATTTTGCCATCAGTGACCGCATGGATTTGAAACTTTTGGGTGAAATATTTACGAAAGGATCGTGGGGACTTTCCGCACAGTCCAATTATAATAAGAGGTATAAATATAGCGGTAACTTTAATGCTAGTTATCTGGTGACCAAGACCGGTGAGAAAAATATGCCGGACTATAGTGTGACGAAAGACTTTAAACTTTCATGGAGTCATCGCCAGGATGCAAAAGCAAGTCCGAACAGTTCGTTTTCTGCCAATGTGAATTTTGCTACCAGCAGTTACGACCGCCGGAGCATCAGCAGTTTGTATGATCCTAATCAGTATTCAAATAATACTA
>OMFR01000854.1_pt1 | contig 14184 bp, 14 predicted proteins | sample 1645691 | NCBI WGS metagenome assembly OMFR01 (sample SAMEA103958132, study PRJEB25191) | human gut metagenome | biome: human-associated habitat [ENVO:00009003]; feature: intestine environment [ENVO:2100002]; material: feces | place: Germany | collected 2013/2015
ATACGATTTCCATTCCTTCCCGGAGCGTTTCTCCCGCAATGGCTGTCAGCATGCCGTTGCTTTCCCCTTTGGTGACCAGGTGGGGATAAAGAAGATTGTCCCGCAATTCCCAGACCACGGTTTTTTTCTTTTGTCCGTCCCGGACGGGGGCGGCCAGCTCCGGCTGCATCCGGTCAAAGGCCGCTTTTTGTTCAGCGCTGACCAGTTCTGTTTCCGGGCGGAAGCGGAGGGCCGCATTGGAAACGAGGAAGGCGTTTCGTATGTCCTCTACCACGAATTGGACATTTGCCGTCAGATAGGGGATAAGAAGCTTGTCCGGATTGGGTACATCAATGTCCACGATGTAAGTGACCACATTGGACGTCATGGTTGCGTCCAGCCGTATCTTGTCCACCGTTCCCTTGAATTTGCGGCCGGCGAAAGCGTCCACGGTGAACAGCACCTCCTGCCCCTTGCGGATGCTGCCGATGTCCGCCTCGTTCACAGCGGCCCAAATTTTCAGCTTGGAAAGGTCTGTGGCGATGTAAAACAGGCTGGAGGCGCTCATGCTGGAAACTACTGTTTGGCCTATGTTGACCAGGCGTTTGACCACGACGCCGTCCACGGGGGACTTGATGGTAGTGTATTCCAGATTGCGCATTTCCTTTTTCAGCGCGGCTTCCGCCTGTTTCAGGGATGCTTCCGCTTCCTGCAGGGAGGCTTCCGCCACGGCTACGTTGGCGCGGGCGGTTTCTTCATCCGCAATATACTGGTCGTAGCTGGATTTGGACAGGGCATCCCCCGGCCCCAGCTTTTCCGCGCGTTCCCGGTCCAGTCTGGCCTGCTGGTGCTTGGCTTTGGCCTGCTGGATGTCCGCTTTGGCGCGGGCGATTCCGGCAATGGCCTGCGCTTTGGAGGCTTCCGCCCTCTGAACGTCCAGTTGCACGGGAAGCTTGTCGATTTCCGCGAGCATCTGACCGGCTTTTACAGGGCTGGAATAATCCACTACCTTGCCGTTCATGTCCTTGCCGAACTCCATGATGATTCCGCTGACCTGGGCGCCTACATCTACCAGTTCATCAGGCTCCGTAACGCCGGTTGCTTCGATAGTGATCATCAGGTCTCCTTTTTCAAGAGGTTCTGTCTGGTAGTCCACCTGGATGGCTTCATTTCCTTTCCACTGTTCCCAGGCAAACCAGATGCCTCCGAGAACGGCAATGACGATGATGAGTTTGATGAATCCCTTCACGACTATATTATACTTCGCAATAATGAAAAAGTTGCACGGATGTTAAAAACTTTTCCGCAACGGAGCGTGATCCTATCATGATTTCCGGAAATGTCTAAGGGATTATTATGTTTATTAACAGTTGCTGTTTATTAACTAATAATATTTCCTTTCTTCCTTTTCGCCCAGTGACGGAAGGAGCGGGAATGGAGGGCCACGAAATATCTGAAAATGCTCCCATTCGATCTTTTGGGGAATTGGCTTCTCCGTGTTTGTAAGTGATGCGGGGGTGGGAAGAACAGGGAAAGGCGGTGAATCCCGACAGGAGTAATGTTGCCCAAGAGGGGAGTCCCTGCTGACCTGCGGGTTCAAGGAGGGGAGAAACGTTGAAAGAACGAGCTTTCTGGATTCAGGTGATGGAAAAAAGACACCGCTGCACCGTCTCTGGCTGTGAGCCACGTTCCCGTGCCTCAATAGAGCGGGGACTTCCGCCGCTGTTTTGACTTTTCCGGTATAGGACGTAGTCAGCCCTGCGTCGGGGCTGCCCCCATTAGGTTGTAATATCGGTCCGGGCCACTTTGCCAGGTGATGACGAGTGCAGCAGCCACCACCTTGTATACCTCATGGGAGGGAATGTTCCAAGGTGTTTTTGCAATCTTTTCAGACATGGACGGGAACTTTCCCGTGGAGCGATTGAGTTTGAAAGGGATGCTGCTTTCAGCGGTGTTCTTCCAGCCATTCCTTTAACACAAGGCGGTCCGCAGGCGCCCAGGGCAGTTCTTCCAGCGTACGGCGGGAGAAGAACCCCAGGTTTTCATGTTCCAGGGGCCGGGGCAGGGCGCAAAGTTCCAGACGGCACAGAAAAGGGATAAGGCGGATAATGCGTTCAGGCTCCCGGTGCCGTACGGGGGTGAGCATGCGGACGGGGAAGACGGGGCATCCCAGTTCTTCCCGTATTTCCCGTATGACGGCGTGCCGGGCATTCTCCCCTGGTTCCACTTTTCCGCCGGGGAATTCGTAAAGAAGCCCGTTGGACTGCCCCGTTTTCTTTTTAGCGCCCAGAAGAAGAGGGCCTCGTGCGGCGGGCAGTTCAATCAGGGCACAGCAGACGTCCAGCGTGTTCATGATGCGTGAAAATCCAGGGTATGCAGGTTGATGATGCGGGTTTCCGTATCCAGGACGCCGAAGCCGATGCGTCCGGTCCTGCCCTGGAGTTCTCCGGGATTGGCCAGCAGGCAGCCGCCGCATCTTTCGCTCACGGCCTGGTGGGTATGGCCGTACAGGGCGGCGTCTGCGTTTCCGCTGCGCGCTTCCCGCAAGGCGTATTTTGGGTAATGGGAGAGGGAAAGTTTCATGCCGTACCGGGTGATAAGGACATGTTCCGGATGCAGGCGCGCCGCCGGGGAACTGTCGGCCATCCGCCGCATGGTTTCCACATCATAGTCATTGTTGCCCGGAACGGCATCCAGAGGAAAGTCCTCCGTCAGTTCAATCAGGCGCCGGAAACTCTCCGGCGTGGTGCAGTCGCCCAGGAAGATGAAATGTCCGCAACCCAGCAGGCGCATCCGGTGCATGGCTGGCTCCAGATGGTCTGTGCGGTTGTGCAAGTCGGAAAAAATGCCTATCTTCATCTTTTTTCAGCAATTCATGGCATGAATGGGCCATGCCTTTAATTCATCCGGCAGGGAAAGTGGGAGCGGATGGCCTCCCTCCTTGCGCAGCAGACAGGTGAAACCGCCCGCTCCTGCTCCGTGAAAGGGCATGAGCCGGTAGCAGGCTTCCTGCGTCAGGGAGGAACGGAAATGCTCCAGCTCCGGCACGGTTACGGTGTGCAGGTCCGGATGGCGCTTCAGCAGGTACAGGACATTGCGTTCATTTTCCTCCGGAGCGTAGGTGCATGTAGTGTACAGCAGGAAGCCGCCGGGAGCCAGACACCGGAGGGCGGCCAGCAAAATGCCCCGCTGCCGCTTGGCGTTGCCTCCGGTGACGGAGGAATTGAAACAGCCGGGGTTGGGAATGCCTTTAGCCAGCAGGGACTGCCCGCTGCACGGGGCATCCGCCAGAATGAGGTCAAAACACCCTGGGGCCAGTTCCGCCCACTGGTCCGGGCGCAGGCGCTGGGTGTACAGATTGGTGAAGCCGCAGCGAAGCAGGTTGTGGCGTAGAATGCCCAGGCGCTTCGGATGCACCTCATTGGAAACATGCTCCTGAGGAGATACCCGCGTTTGCGCCAGAATGCTTTTTCCTCCCGGCGCCGCGCACATGTCCAGGCAGCGTCCCGGACGAAACGGAAGATGCGCCAGAGGGGCCGTTTCCCAGACGGACGAGAGATCCAGCGGATAGTAATAGCCGCATTCGTAATCCGGCAGGGAGCCGGGTTTGGTTTCTGTCTCTCCCGGCGGGAGCTCCAGAATGGAGGAATGCCCCCATTCCTGCGGCGTGTTTTTTGCCGGCAGGGGCGGCTGGTAGCCTTCCGGAGCCTTCGGTGTAATGACCAGCGCGCTTCTGGAACGGTTCCCGGCCTGCATGGCGTCCAGAAAATCCCGTTCCTGTTCCGCCGTCAATTCCAGTTTGCGGGCGAGTCTGAGTATTTGGGATGAAGACACGAGATCAGGCCCGGAATGTTTCTCCGAAGTGGGTGTTGAGGGCCAGATGGGCGGCCCCCAGGATACCCGCCTCCGTACCGAACTGGGCGGGAAGGATTTCAAGGTATTCCACCAGAGGGGCGGCGAGCTGGGCTTTCATGATTTCCTGCAGGGGCTGGAAAAGCAGGGTTTTGGCCTTGGCCACGCCCCCGCCGATGATGATGGCTTCCGGGTTCAGGAGATAGCAGCAATTCATCAGGGCGCAGGAGAGTTTTACGGCCAGGTCCCGCCATACTTGTTCAGCCACTTCATCACCCGCCAATGCGGCCCGTTCCAAAGCGATGGGGTTGCAGTCCACAATGGCCTTGTCAATGCCGTGGCTGGCGTAAAGCGTGCGTGCATCCGCAGCTATTTCCCGGTTGCCTACATAATCCTCCAGGGAGCCGCGGTTGCCGTAATGGCCCAGGCGCCCCCGGTAGTCGATGCTCGTCTGCCCCAGCTCCCCGGCGGAGCAGGTAGACCCGCGCAGAAGTTCTCCGTTCACGATCAGGCCGCTGCCAACGCCGGTGCCGAGGGTCAGGCAGACCAGATGTCTTTTTCCTTTTCCGGCGCCCAGCTTCCATTCCGCATAAGCCATGCAGTTGGCGTCGTTTTCCACGTATACGGGCAGTCCGCAGGCGGTCTGGAGCATGTCCCGTACCGGAACGTTGTTCCAGCCGGGCACGTTGGTAAGCGTATAAACGGTCCCCTGGTAAAAATTGACGAACCCCGGCATTCCCATGCCGATGGCCTGCACTTCCGGGTGATTCAGCCGCAGCATATTCACGAACTGGGCTATGGCTTCAATCAGTTGATCGGGATTGCCGTATTCCTGGGTGGCTATCGAAGGAGCGTGGGCGATTACTTCCGCGCCCTTGACGACCCCCATCTTGATGGAGGTGCCTCCGAAGTCAATGCCGATGGAGGGAATGGTTGAAGCTGTCATATAACGCCAATATAGAATTTTATCGGGCGTTGAAAAGGTTAAAAGAAGTATGTTCCCGGTAAAATCCCGACAGGAAAATAGAGGGTGCAAAAGGGGGAAAAATGACTTGTTTCATAACTGAATTTTCTTGAATGAACATTTGGGCGTTTGTAATGTCTCATAGTCTAGTCAGCGGGGCGGGTTCTGCCCTCTGTTCGTGAAATATTGTCAACCTCAGCCCATAGAGACACCTCCTATGCCTACTCCCAAGAAAACCAATAGCAAGACCGTCGCCAAGGAAGTTCCGGCTTCCAAGAAAAAGACCTGCGGGAAGTCCGATTGCAAGACCGCTGTAGACCTGGAGGCTCCCGCCAAGAAGAAATGCTGCAGGAAAAAGGCGTCTGAACCGGAAAAAGCCGCCAAGCCCGCCAAAGAGGCTGCCGCCGCCGCGGCTGAAATGGAAAAGAAGCCTGCGCCGAAAACGGCCAGAAAGGCTCCGGTTAAGAAAACCGCTCCCGCTCCTGTTGCCCCGGTTCCCGCTCCCGCGAAAAATGAATTGACGGATGAACAGGCGGAAGCCATTGCCGCCGCCAGGGCCGAACTGGCCGCCAACCCCGAATGGGAGCCTTTTGTGCAGATGCAGCGCCAGCATCTGCTGGACTTGCGCGACAGGGCTCTGGACAACATGAGCGGCGTGGCCCGCGATACTCTCCGGAATCATCCGGAAGGCAGTGAGGCTTCCGGCTCCGGGGAGCACCAGGCGGATGCCGGCAGTGACGCCTATGACCGTGATTTTGCGCTCAGCCTGCTTTCCAAAGAGCAGGACGGCCTGTATGAAATCGAACAGGCGCTCGCCCGCATTGACAACGGAACATATGGCATCTGCGAAATGTCATACAAGGTCATTCCCATCCTGCGTCTGGAGGCCATCCCCTTTGCGCGGCTTACCGTGGAATGCCAGGCCCAGTGGGAAAAGGAAAAAGGCCAGAATGCCAGGTTCCGTCCCAGAGTGGCCCTGGGCTTTGCCGGAGGACAAAATGATGTAGATTTATCTGTTTCTCTTGACGATGACGAAGAATAGTGTATAAATCCTCCCCCGTAACACATTTTCATCATGCCAAGAGACATCATCATCCTCGAATGCACCGAGGCCAAAGCCGAAGGAAAGCCTACGTCCCGCTACGTCACCACGCGCAATAAAAAGAGCCTGCGTACTCCCGGCCGCCTGGAAAAGATTAAGTACAATCCTTTCCTGAAGCGCCGTACGCTTCATCGTGAAATGCGTTAACTGGTTCGGCTTATCGATTATCTTTATTATTATGTCCACTGAACCCAAGACTGTAGAACGCCGTATTCGTTTCCGCACGTGCAATCGTCAGATGCCGCGCCGCCGTCTCGACATCCCGATGGATCAGGTCAATCTGCTCAACCCTGATTTTCTGTCCAAGTTCACCTCTGAAACCGGCAAGATTCTTCCCCGCCGTGTGACCGGGCTGTCCGCCAAGATGCACCGCAAGATAACCCGTGAAATCAAGCGGGCCCGTTCCATCAACCTTCTGCCGTAACAAGCCCCAAGGAAAATCTCTTTCGGTAGAATTGTCTTTGCAGGCGGGAGTTTGTCCGGTAACAGGGCAGACTCCCGTTTTATTTCCACCCATCATCCTCTTTTTCCATGCAGGAACTGAAAGATACCCAGTCCGAGGCGGATACGCGCAATATTTCCATTGACCGGGTGGGCGTAAAAGGGTTGCGCTTCCCCATCCAGATACAGGACAAGCTCAACCGCATCCAGTCCACCGTGGCGACGGTTTCTCTGGCGGTGGATCTGCCGGAAGAATTCAAGGGCACCCATATGAGCCGTTTTGTGGAAGCGTTGCATCAGCATGGCCCCTTGCTGGATGTGCATACGGCCCTGGCCATTCCGCGGGAACTGCTCCGCCGTCTGTCCGCCCGCCGTTCCCATGTGGAAATGGAATTCCCGTTTTTCCGCTCCAAAAACGCTCCTGTGACCGGAATTGAAGGGCTCATGGATTACGTTGTCCGGTTTGAGATGGAGGCGGAAGCGAACAACAAACTGGCTGATTTCAAGCTGACAGTTATCGTTCCCGTGACGACACTTTGCCCCTGCTCCAAGGCCATGAGTGCCTACGGAGCCCACAACCAGCGCGGGCTGGTTACTTATTCCGTGCGTTTCGCCTCCAGGCCCGTCTGGATTGAAGACCTGATTGACCTGGTGGAATCCTGCGCGAGCTGCTCCCTGTTCAGCGTCCTGAAAAGGCCGGATGAAAAATGGGTGACGGAAAAAGCTTATGAAAACCCTGTCTTTGTGGAAGATCTGGTGCGCAACGTGGCGTTGAAAACGCAGAGTCATTCCGCCTTCAGCTGGTACCGGGTGGAAGCGGAAAATTTTGAATCCATCCATAACCACCAGGCATATGCCGTCATTGAGCGCGATTTGCGTTCCTGAACCATTTCCGCGCCGGATTTATGAACGATAACTGGTGGGCCGTTGCCTCTCTCATCCTCTCCCTGGCTTTCACAGGGCTGGGATGGCGCCTGCTGGCTTCCGGCCGGCGGTTTTTATATGCCCATCTTTGGATGGCGTGCCTCTTTGTTCTCCAGACAGGGGCGCTATGCGTCAAAGCGTACCAGACGGGAATGTGTCCCATCCGCGGCGCTTCAGAGGTGCTCTTTTTCCTTTCCTGGAGCATCAATCTCTTTTATCTGATGCTGGGACGTGCTTACCGAATGTCCGTGCTTGGCATCTTTACGGCTCCGGCTATTGCCGTGCTGACGGTTTTTTCTCTGCTGATAGGCCGTTCCGGAGCGGACGTGCAGGGCACGCATGACTTCTGGGTGACGGCGCATGTGGGCATAGCCATGATGTCCTACGGAGCCGGCGGCCTGGCCGCTGCCGCGGGGGCGGCGAATGTCTTAAAAGACACCGGATTCCCGGCACCTGCCGTGTGCTTCCTCCCATCCGTACACTGGAAGCCAGCATGAAGCGCCTGGTTCTTGTGGCATTCCTCCTTCTTCTGCTCGGGGAATGGTTCGGATGGCGGGGGCATCTCCCCATTAATGCGGCCAAGACATCCATTGTCATTCTTCTCACGGCAGGCTACAGCGTCCTGCTGTGGTTCATTTACCGCCGCGGCATGCCGGGAAGAATTTTGGCCTGCTGCTGCGTGGCCCTCTTTATTGCATCCATGAGCATTTTCCTGGTAAGCTGATGAGAATGGTTTGTTTAGGCTTGAATCACCGGACCGCTCCCGTGGAAATACGGGAGCGGTTTGCCGTGCCGTCCCATAAGCTCCGGGAGGAAGGACAGCGCATCCGTTCCCTTCCTGGTGTGGACCAGTGCGTTGTGCTTTCCACCTGCAACCGCATGGAAATTTATTATTGGTCCAACGAACCGGAAAATGCGCAGGAGCACATTTTATCCCATTTTCTGGGTGATGGGCGCGGGGAACTGGATATGGCTTCTTATTTTTACAGCCATCAGGGAGAAGATGCTCTAGGGCATCTGTGCCGCGTGTTGAGCGGCCTGGATTCCATGGTGCTGGGGGAAACGGAAATCTTTGGCCAGGTAAAAACGGCCTACCATACGGCTCTGGATGCCGGAATAACTGCGGCCTGCGCCAACAAAACCTTTCAGAAAGCCTTTACTATCGGTAAAAAAGTGCGGACGGAAAGCCAGATTCATGCCGGGGCAACCTCCGTGGGATCCGTGGCAGTGGAGCTGGCGGAACAAATTTTCGGGGATCTTTCTGGCACCCGCGTCCTTATTCTGGGGGCGGGCGAGATGAGCCGCGTTACGGGGCGTGCCCTGCATGCCCGGGGTGCTGAGGGCATTTATGTGGCCAACCGCTCCTTTGACCGTGCGGTAGAGCTGGCGGGCATGATCGGCGGCCAGGCCATCCGGTATGACGTGTGGGGGAACTATCTCAGGGATATTGACGTGGTGGTGGCCGCCACCGCTGCTCCCCACTGCATCATCACCCGGGAAACGCTGCTGCCTTTGCGCGCCTCCCGTAAATACCGCTCCCTCTTTTTGATTGATATTTCCGTGCCGCGCAACATCTCTCCGGACGTGGCGGATATTGAGGAAGTGTATCTCTACGACATTGACACCCTCACCCAGCTGGCGGATGAGGCCAAGCGCAGCCGGGAGCAGGAGGTCTCCCGGTGCGAGGCCATCATCCGTGACAGCATTTCCAGATATTTTCCGGATTCCGCTCTTTATGACCAGTAAAAATACCCTCATCATCGGCACCCGCGGGAGCGCCCTGGCCCTGGCCCAGGCGGATATGGTCTGTGCTGCCCTTTCCCTCCGTTACCCGGAACTGGACGTGCGCCGTGAAATCATCCATACCATCGGCGATCGCCGTACGGATGTTCCTCTGGCGGATGTGGCCCGCGTTTCCGGCATGGTGGACAAGGGAATCTTTATTAAGGAACTGGAAACCGCCCTCCGGGATGGCCGCATTGACGTAGCGGTGCACAGCCTCAAAGATGTGCCGAGCGAGCTTGCCGCCGGCTTCACACTGGCCGCTGTCTTGCCCCGTGCTGCCGTGGAGGATGTGCTTATCACGAAAGAACCGGACTGGAACGGTTCCGGAACGCTGGCTACCGGAAGCGTGCGCCGACGCCTGATGGCGCGCACATACTGGGGCTCCGGCCTGAGATTTGAAAACCTGAGGGGGAATGTGCCCACGCGTTTGGGAAAACTGGTGGAACAGCCCGGCTGGGATGCCGTGATTCTGGCCAGGGCCGGTTTGGAGCGCCTGGGGCTGTACGCTCCGGAAACCCTTGTGGAGGGAAGAAAACTTTACATGCGTTCCCTGCCGGTGGAAGTTTTTATTCCTGCCGTGGGGCAGGGCATTGTTGGAATGGAATGCCGTTCCTCGGACAGGGAGACGGAGGAAATGCTGAAAGGAATCAATGATCCGGAAGCTTTTGCCTGTGCGCTGGCGGAACGGGCTTTCCTGGTGCGTCTGGGTGCGAACTGTTCTACGCCTGTGGGTGTTTACGCCCATCTGGATGGCGAGGAACTTGTTTTGCGGGCCGCGTATTATGCTCCGGGCAGGGAAGAGCCTTTTGCCGTTGTGGTGCGCGGAGACCGGAAAGCCCCTGAAGCGCTGGGCCTTCGGGCTTTTGAGGAGTTGGGCCTGCGTTGATGGCGGAAGACTTCCTCATGTTCCGAATGCGGAGAAAAATAAAAAGGCTCCGGACCGGGTCCGGAGCCTGAATCAGGCGGAAAACTCGCGGGCATTAATGTTTTTCTTTGGAGCCTGAGCTTTTATCGCTCATAAACTGCCCGGTTGAAGCATCGCGTTTGATGCGCCGCCCGGTTTTGCTTGTGGTAGTCTCAGAGCGTTTTTTGGAACTGCCCTTATGACTCCCACCCATGTGGGAACTGCTGGCCATATTGTATTCACCTCCTTTCCATTTTCTTCGCTTGTTCATGAACGAGAGAAGAAATCCTGCCGTATCATAGGTTCCCGTGACAGCATTTGGGGCTTGCGGATGGAGTTTGTACAGAAATATGCTTCTATTTATGAAGCAAACCGTTGCAAAAGGTAATCCCTCAGAGCCGCAGCTTCATTGTGCTCCGTATTTCTGGCGGAGTAAAGCAGAGTAACCTTCCCTTTCCGCGCCAGCCGTAGCAGATGGGAAACGGCTTCTCCGTTTCCATCCAGTTCCTCGTCGTACTTTTTGCGGAATGCGTCCCATCTGACTGGATCATGGGCAAACCACTGGCGGAGCGCCGTGGATGGAGCTATGTTCTTCAGCCACTCGTCCCAGGAAGCTTTTTCCTTGGAAATGCCGCGGGGCCAGAGCCGGTCCACCAGGACGCGGTAGCCGTCTCCGGGTTCCTGGGGGTCATAAATTCGTTTGATGGTTATGTTCATACAAAAAGATTCGATAAAGGAATAGAGCCGGGAAAGTTTTTTTCTGTTGAGCTGCGTCGGGACATGCGTTTTACGGGACCGCCAACAGAGGCAGTCCGCAGTTGGGGGAAAAAGAAACAAACGATTCTGTTCCGGAGATCCGCTTAAAATTCCGGCGTAACACCTGTGCGGACTTGCTGCGCCAACTGTCGGCTTTTCTTCTTTCTGGCTGCAGTACGCTCTGTGTTACGTGGACGAATAAGCTGACGCGGAATCCGGTAAAAAAGAAACCGGATAAGACGGGGAGACTTCCGTATGGGGCGGCTTCCCGGGAAAAAGGGATATAACGGCTGCTGCACAGATTCCTTTTCCCCGATTCTCCGGAATACTATTTCCTCCAGGAAGGGTCGGGCATCGCTCCGCGGGCCTGGAGCATCATGATGAGAATCTTGAGCTCATTAAGGCGCGAGTAGTGTTTTTTCCTGACTTCGGGGTCTAGGGCCCCATAATACAGCCACCGGTCCGTTTGGGCAGACATCAGGCGCTGGGCCGTCATGGCCATGGACAGGGCGCGTCCGGGGGACTGGGCAGCAATGGCCGTACTCCAGGAATACAGCATATTATTGTAAATGGTAGTCCAGGCGAACATTCGGTCATCAAACCTGCCGGGGCTCTCTACGTATGGGCGGAGCAGCTGCTCCGCTTCCGTGAGGCGTCCCTGGAGGATGTAAAGGAGGCTTTTAGCCGCCGTCAGGCCGTGGTTTCCGGGGCTCAGGAGTTCCGCTTTTTCTTCCTGATGCTCCAATGCTTTGAGCCGGGCTGGGCTTGGGGGGGGAGAACTGCCTGCGGCATGCAGAATGTTGCGCCGCACCAAATCCGGGTCCAGGCTGCAGGAGGCGGCCGCTTCCAGCATGGGCAGCCGGTTGCCGGAGGAAGCCGGGACGGCTTGAAGGGAGTTTTTCCAGACCGGAAAAGCCAGAAACGCATAACACAGCGCCAATATGGCCATCAGCAGTGCGGCGGTCGCTTGAAGCCAGCGGCCGGCTTGGCGCGAAGCCTTCACCCTGGAAAGAGGGGCCGTGCAGGTAATGCCGCCGCATAGGGCGCTGGCTCCAAGCAAGGCAGGGTTATGCCAGATGAATTCCCCATAGGCGTGGAAAGCGGCGATGCACAATACGCAGAACGCCGCCGGTCCCAGAGGATTGGGCCGTTGATGTTCTCCTGACAATTTCAGAACGCTCCGGAGTCCGAAAATAAGAAACAGGGCCAGCAGAGCTAGCATCAGCCCCAGCCCGGCATAGCCGTAGTCGCAGGCGGCTTGTGCGTATTCGTGGTGGGCAAAATTGGGGAGGTTGGCTCCGGAGAAAAACTCCGTGGAAAGATTGGTGTACATCCGGCTGCCGTGACCGAACAGCGGAGCCTGGTCCGCCAGCGCCCAGGCCAGTTTGGACAGGTCCAGCCGGTTGCCGAAGGAAAACGTATCCAGAAGGGCGGCAAGCCTGCCCGCCCCCCGGGACAAATCCAGCACGGCATAGGACGTGCCCAGGAAAAGCAGGATAATAAAGAGGATGGACGCCGTGTAAAATTTTCTGTTATTGCGGAAAACGCTGGAGGTATAAATAAAGAAGCACAGGGTTACGCCAGCCAGGGCGTTTGGGAAGGCGGACCGCGAGCCGCACGTGAAGGAAACGAGGATGAGCGCCAATCCCGTGAACAGGCGGATGCCCCATTTTCTGGCGGAAGCCATGCTGTATGCGCAAAGGAAAAAACCGGTGACGGACAGGAAATGGGCGGAAAAATTTTTGTATCCGAACAATCCGATATTGCGGATTTCCGTGCCGAACAGGGAATAATCCGGTCTGAACCAGGAGGCTTCCGTTCCCGTTATGTTCTGATACCCCCACAGCAGGGCATTCAGCAGCCCCAATGCCGCAGCCAGTACGGGAAGAATGCTCTTTTCCCCGTTTCCGGCTCCGGCATACGTTCCCGCCGCGAACATGACGATGGCCGTGGCGATAAGGCCCAGATCCGCTACGCTCTCATAATAAAACCAGGGGGAAAACCATGCCCGGACAAGGAAATAGCCGCCTCCCAGGCCCAGGGCCAGCCAGCCCGGCAGTCCGGGGCTGGGAATCTTGTATCCCCGGAGAATACAGAAGCAGAACAGCAGGAGGGCTGCCGCCAGAAAGCAGGCGGGAAGGAAAAGGGTGTGCCATTCCCCGCCTGCCGCCGTCGTTGCCAGGAAGATGTAAAAAAGGGCCAGGAGGCCCGCCAGAATTTTCCCGGCGGCAGTTTCAGCAATGCGCGGAGCGGGGGAGGTGCTGGGGGGAGAGTCTGGCATGGCTGGGAATTTATCTGGAAGGCTGCAGTATAAACGCGGGAAACTTCCTTGCCAAGAGCAAGCTCCCTGTTGTATGCGGGAGGATGCGTCCAAATGCCAGAGTTCTGGCGGACAAGACGGAAAAGGTGTCCGTAAGCCGGACAGGATAAAATGATCCCTGTTGCCAGGGAGAGTTTCTGCCCCTTACTGCGGCTGAAATAAAACTGAGTATCGGTAAGGGAAAATAATATACCGCAGAAGCGGGCATCAATCCGTCTTTGGCTGCATATTTTCCGTTCGCCGTAAAATCTTGCAGCGTTTCAGCCTGTTTTCTGGAAAACAAGGTTCCCTTATGCCTGTAGGCCGAATTTACGTTTAATTTCCGGAACGGAATAATTCACCAGCGTGGGTTTGCCCCCCGGGGTGCAGTACGGCACTTCACAGGCAAGCAAATCCTTTAGGATGGCAGGGGCCCGGTGAGGGGAAATGCGCTCCCTCCAGGCGGATTTTCTGGCAAATTCCCCAATGAAGGTCTCATAAGCCACGCGTTTGGCATTTCGGCTGAATTCGGACTGGGTGAGACGGTCCACCAGCTCCAGGAGAAAAGCGCGTGCGTTTTCCAGTTCCAGCAGTGCGGGGATGGATTCTATTCTGATGGTATTCTGTCCAAAGGGCGTAACGACCATGCCGGCCTGGTCAAAATGCGGGGCGAACTGCCGGATGACGGCAAAATCCCGCGGGTCCAGATCCAGCACCACCGGATCCAGAAGCTGCTGGGACGGCATGGGGGCTTCCCGGCGTGCGCGCAGCCGTTCAAATATGATGCGTTCCCGGGCCGCCTTGGGATGCATCAGAACCAGGCCTTCCGGCGTTTCAAACAGGGCGAATTGCTGGCGGAGTGTTCCCAGATAGGAAAATCCGGCGGAGGCATCCCTTTCTGAAGCTGCGTTTTCATGGGCGTTTCGTGCCGTTTCTTCATCCTCCTGACGGTGAAAATCCAGTTTCCCCTGGGTGGCGGGAACCTGTTTCAAGGGAATGGCCCGGAGGGTAGGGGGAGGGACAGGCCCATGGGATTGTCTGGCAGAGGAGGAAAGCGGCGGTTGGGCGGCGGAAGAAGTAGGGGCCGGTCTGGCGGCCGCCGGGAAAGCAGAACCGGGGTTGGTGGAACGGGCGGGTATTTCCCCATACGGCGCGGTGGTAGAATGGGCAGGAGGAAG
>OMFR01000867.1_pt1 | contig 14015 bp, 13 predicted proteins | sample 1645691 | NCBI WGS metagenome assembly OMFR01 (sample SAMEA103958132, study PRJEB25191) | human gut metagenome | biome: human-associated habitat [ENVO:00009003]; feature: intestine environment [ENVO:2100002]; material: feces | place: Germany | collected 2013/2015
ATCTGCGAAAAGATCCGCACCATCGGAACCACCGACGGCAAGGTGCTCCTGATCAACATCCATATCGCCACCACGTCCGACTCACGTTCGCTGCTCTTTCCGACCGAAGAGGAGATTCCCGCCGACAACCGCTACGCAAGACTGCTGCACGACTGTTCGAGTCCGATGCCCGAAGAGCTTTCAGAGGCGATCCGACAGGTGCGGGGCGATCTGGCCAAACCACCCTTCCGGGGAATGAGTTACAACACGTCGATCGCCGAACTCATCGCCATCCTCAACATCGGCTCGATCAGCATCAAAATACAGTAAAAAGATGACCGTTCCCACCCTTTATAACTTCACCGAAGCGCTCCAGGCTCCCGATCTGGCCTTTTCGACGCTCCGCGACTGCCATCCCCGCCGGACGGCGACGGGAGGAGTAGCCCTGTCGCGCACCAGTCGCTTCGCCGAAGCGGAAATCGAATGGCAGAGCCGGAAATACCTGCTCTGCTTCCCGCTCTCGACAGCCTCGATCTTCGCCGTCGAACAGACAGCGGCCCGGCTTCGGTACCTCCGGACACCGTTGCTTACCGAATACACGATCCTGCGCGACGAAATGACCTACACGGACGACACCGGGACGACCCGCACCTGCGATGTGGTGCTGCATCGGCTGCCCGAAGGGCGCCCCCTTTCGGTCTGCGCCGCAGAGTTCGATGCCGAATCCCTGCGGTCGGCGCTCGATAAACTGGAGGCGGGACTGTCCGAGCTGGGCTTCAGCCACAACAATCTCAAACCCGGCAACCTCTACGTCACCTCCGACGGACGACTGATTCCCGTCCGGTACCATTTCGCCCGTTTCGGCGAAGGACACGACGCCGAAGGATTCGAACGTCTGCGTCAGTTCGTGCGCGAACAGGGCGGCAAGGGGCAAATGCTTTGCGACGCGGAACCGTCCCGCTACACCACGCTGCCCGAATTTCCGGGACATCTGTTCGTGGGCGAGATGTCCGATCAACTGGTTCGTGTGGAAGACGAAACCGGCTACGGGTTCGTCGATACCGAAAACCGACCGGTTATCGCGCCGCAATTCGTCTGGGCCGCCGACTTCCGCGAAGGACGCGCCGAAGTCCAGACCGCACAGGGCATGGGCCTGATCGACAAACGGGGACACTACGTGATCGAACCCCGCTACGAAATCGTCGATTACAACCCCTACACGGGCTGTTCTCGCATTCGGAGCGAAGGGCTCTGGGCGCTTGCCGACTACAACGGACGCATCGTCGGCGGATTCACACCGCGCTACATCGAAGAAAACGAATACGTCGAAGCTTAATAACTTAACAAAAAATACTCTATGGAAAACGTAAAATGTCTGATCATCGGCAGCGGCCCTTCGGGCTATACGGCTGCGATCTACACCTCCCGGGCGAACCTCTCGCCGGTACTCTACGAAGGGATCGAGCCGGGCGGACAGCTCACCACCACCACCGAAATCGAAAACTTCCCCGGTTTCACCGAAGGCATCGACGGCCCCAAACTCATGGATAACATGCGCCGGCAGGCCTTGCGCTTCGGGGCGGATATCCGCCCGGGCGTCATTACCAGCGTCGATCTCTCCTCGCGCCCGTTCCACGTCATCGTGAACGGAGAGAAGGAGATCCAAGCCGAAGCCCTGATCATTTCGACCGGCGCCGCAGCCAAATACCTGGGACTGCCCTCCGAAGAGAAATTCAAGGGCATGGGCGTCAGCGCCTGCGCCACCTGCGACGGATTCTTCTACCGCAAGAAGGACGTAGCGGTCGTCGGAGGCGGCGATACGGCATGCGAGGAGGCCACCTACCTGGCTTCGATCTGCCGCCAGGTATATCTGATCGTCCGCAAGCCCTACCTGCGGGCTTCGAAAGCCATGCAGGAGCGGGTAATGAACACCCCGAACATCAAAGTCCTCTTCGAGCACAACACGGCCGAAGTATTGGGCGATGAAACCGGCGTAACAGGCGCCCTGCTGCGCGACAACAAAGGCACGGAAACCAAAATCGACATCGCCGGCTTCTTCGTGGCGATCGGGCACCATCCCAACACGGAGATTTTCGCAGACCAACTGGAACTCGACGCCGAAGGTTATATCAAAACCGTAGCGGGCAGCTCCCGCACCAGCGTCGAAGGCGTTTTCGCCGCCGGTGACGTGCAGGATCCCCACTATCGCCAAGCGATTACGGCCGCCGGCTCGGGCTGTATGGCCGCTCTCGACTGCGAACGTTTCCTGCTGCAGTAATTTCTATTCAAGAAAGGGAACGAGTGCGCACAAGCCGTTCCCTTTCTTCATCCCCGACAGCCGGACGGTTTCCGACCGTTCGAAACCCGGTCTTACAAAACCGGCAGGCGGAGAACACGGAAACCCTCGAACTCCTTCCAATTCCTGCAGCATGGGTTTCGACGCGGCTGTCACCCTTTTCGGAAAGGACGAAGAAGAACGGAAGGTATCCATTCCCTGCAACCCTTTTTGATTTTAGGGGTGCAGATTTTGACATGACGACGGACGACACGGAAGGGACATACTTCAAGTATCTCCCTTTCGGGGAGGACGAGGAAGGGCGAAAGATGCCCCATAAAATCGAAAAAAGATGAGTTTCAGCGTAACCATATTAGGCTCGGCTTCGGCCAAACCTACGCCCGACCGACATCCGTCGGCGCAGATCGTCAAGGTACACGAACAGCACTACCTGGTCGATGCCGGCGAGGGCGCACAACAGCAAATGTTCCGCTACGGAATCAATCCGCTGAAACTGCGGGCGGTATTCATCTCCCATCTGCACGGCGACCATGTCTTCGGACTCTTTCCGCTGATCTCGACGCTGGGGCTCTACGGACGCCGCACGCCGCTCAAGATTTTCGGTCCCGCGCCGCTGGGCGAAATGCTCGGATGCCACCTGCGCTACTTCGACACGCAACTACCCTACGAAATCGAATGGGTGGAAGTCGATACGACCCGGCACGCCCTACTGTTCGAAAACCGCACGCTCGAGGTGTGGAGCGTTCCCCTGCGTCACCGCATCCCCACCTCCGGCTACCTGTTCCGGGAGAAACAGCCCCCGCTGAACGTCCGCAAGGAGAAAATCACGGAATACGGACTCTCGATCGCCCGGATCACGGCCGCCAAGCGAGGCGAAGATATTCTGCTCGACAACGGAGACACGCTCCCCAATGCGGAACTGACCTACCGACCTTACGCGCCACGTTCATATGCTTATCTCTCGGATACGAGCTGGTCGCCCAAAGCGGCAAAACTCGTCGAGGGGGCCGATCTGCTCTACCACGAAACGACCTACGCCCACGCCGAGCACAAGATCGCCCGCGAGCGGGGTCACTCCACTACGGTCGAAGCGGCCCGCATCGCCCTCAAAGCCGGCGCCGGACGGCTCGTAATCGGACACTACTCGTCCCGCTACAAGGAAGAGAGCGTTCTGGTCGAAGAGGCCCGCACGGTATTTCCCGATACCCACCCGGCCACCGAAGGCACAACATTCACGATCGAAAAACGGCAGCAACCATGACCAAAGCCGAAATACAACTCGTCCGCTCGCTGGCCGACAAACGCAGCCGCACCGAACACGGGCTGTTCGTAGCCGAAGGACACAAGTTCATCGGGGAGCTGTGCACCTCCGCCCTGCGCGTCCGCAAGATATTCGCCCTGGAAGGGCTTTTCGAGGGCGGCGAAGTCGAAACCGTGTCTTCGCGTGAAATGGAGCGGCTCTCGCTGCTGAAGACCCCGTCGGATTCGCTGGCGCTGGTCGAAATCCCGCATCATCCTTTCCGGCCCGATACGGCACAACGGGAGCTGGTGCTGGCGCTCGACCAGGTGCAGAACCCGGGCAACCTGGGCACAATCATCCGCTTGGCGGACTGGTTCGGCATCCCCGAGATCGTCTGTTCCCCAACGACCGCCGACTGCTACAACCCGAAGGTCGTGCAGGCGACCATGGGGGCCATCCTGCGGGTCAAAGTCCACTACACGGCCCTCGAACCGTACCTGGCACAGGCTCGGGAGCGGAATATTCCCGTTTACGGGACTTTCCTCGAGGGGGAAAACATCTACTCGACACCCCTTACGCCGGGCGGGATCGTCCTGATGGGCAACGAAGGCCAAGGGATCGCTCCGGCCGCCGCACGACACGTATCGCACAAACTGTTCATCCCGCCCTATCCCGCCGACCGCAACGGTTCGGAATCGCTCAACGTAGCGATCGCCACGGCCGTCGTCTGCGCCGAATTCCGCCGGCAGGCGAGCGCAAAGAGATAAGACAAGTCCGAAAGACGAGAGAGAACCGGACCGGAGAGTCGGCATTCAGCCGGCAAATCCCCGTCCGGTGCATTTTTTAGTTTAGCGACTTTTATCTCCTCGGCGAACGATTTCGGGAAAAACGGGAAGTAATTACGTCAAACACAGACGGTTCTACGGCATAAGCCCGACGCCGGGCGAACATATATCGGAAAACAGACAACTGACAGCCGAAAAAGAACGGCAGCGATACGGAGGACCGGAATACCTATCGGAATTTCTCCCTCCCCCAAGCGCTCCGTTTCTTAGCCGGGCGCACATTCCGCCATTCTTAAAAAACGCCCCACACCGGCCAGCGACAGAATATACACTCCTGTTTCCGAGCGACTAAAAAACCCTCTCCGCAGGATCGGGAGAGGGTTCGGAACCAACGCAGACCGAAATCACTCCGCATACGGCGATGCCCAGAACCATTTGTCGTTGGTCGTCATGAAATGATACTCCCGGTCGCAATCATAGCCCTCCGGAATCAGCGCAACATAATAGATCGGATGCTTGCCTTCGCACCAGGTTTCGGTGTCGAACTCGCTCCGGTCGGAGCATACCAGGTAATAGAGGTTCTTGGCCATATAGGTATCGAGATAATGTTTCTGCGTCTGGGGCGACTCGTTGTTCCAGTTGGCATCCTCGTTCAGGAAATAGGGACGCCCGTCGCGCATCCGCTCCCGAACCTCCTGGATCGAAAGCATCCCCGTTCTCATCGACCACGTAGGCATCGAACGTGGGATCGACCCAAACCCACTTGTCGAGCGTCGCGGAATAGACGACATTAATAACGTGACAGTCATTGACCATCTTCCGGGGCATGCAGGTCACGAAGCGCGACTTGAAACCCATCGCCAGATAGCACTCGTTGAGCACCTGAGCCATCATACGGCAGTTGATTCCCCGGTTCTCCTTGCGGCACACCTCGATCAGATCGATCGCGTTGCGAGAGGTCGGATTGCGGGAACTGCCGTCGTGACGTACCGCATTGTGCACCCAGTGCATCAGGTTCCGGATCTTCGACAGTTCGTCGCCGCTGCCGGCAATACTGTCCAAGTTGAAATACTCCCGCACCCGCACCAGATCGCGGTCGTTGGGATCGGCATAGCGGAACCGGGGAAGAGAATCCGTCGGCGCAGAGGAATCGTAAGGCCCCGCCTGCCGCAAGATCCACATGAAATCGCCCTGCTCACGAGCTTTTTCTACAGTCTCCGCATATCCCCTCTCGGAGCGGATATTGTCCAGATCGGGATCTTCGATCATCCAGGAGTAATCGCAGTTCCCGCAATCGACATAGGCCGCAAGGCTCGCCACAGCCGCCCTGCGTTTGTTCAGTCGGGACTGTGCACAAGCCAGGTTGTAATATTCGCCTCTCAAATAGCCGCCGTAATTCCACTCGTCGAGCTGCGTCCGGACACTATCGGGCAATGTCTCGAAAAGGCGGATCGCCTCCCGGTACTCACGCTCCGCTTCCGCATACCTCTTCGCTTCCATCGCCCGATTCCCACGCTCGCAACAGGAATGGACCGGAGCTAACAACTCTTCAAAACTCTGGGCCGGCGAAGCGGTTATGCAGAATGCCGCAACCACCGATAAAAGCAACTTTTTCATACACTTCCAATTTAATGGGTTCAAAACTTTCCGAAAGATAGAAAAAATTCCCCCCCCCATAATTTTCGGCAAAAAAATTTACATCCGGTCATAATTTCGGCGCAAAATCCGCGAACTCCGAAAAAATATCCTATATTTGTAGATTGAAACAGAGCGTTTTCGCCCGGCAAACAGCGAAAAGACGGATTCTATCGTCGGATCGCGTGCGCGAAAACGGAACAAAGAATTTTATTTATGTCGGAAAACAGACTCAAAATAGGCATCACGCAGGGTGATCCGAACGGCATCGGCTGGGAAGTCATTCTCAAGACTTTCGCCGATCCGCGTATGACGGAACTCTGCACGCCCGTCATCTACGGATCCCTGAAAGCGGCGGAATTTTACCAGAAAACCATCGCCGATCTGGAACCCGTCCCCTTCCATATCGCCTCTTCGATACACGAGATACGCCGGGGCAAGATCAACCTGATTCTCTGCGGCGACGAAACGAAGATCGAGCCGGGTACGGCCTCGCCGGAGGCGGGCCGGGCGGCAGCCGAGGCGCTCCACGCCGCCGTGCGCGACCTGCGGGACGAACAGCTCGATGCACTGGTCACGGCTCCGATCGACAAGGAGTCGATCCAGTCGGACGACTTCCGCTATACGGGACACACCGAATTTCTGGCGGCCGAGCTGGGCGGCGAACCCCTGATGATGATGTGCAGCGACCTGCTCCGCATGGGATTGGTCACGATCCACATCCCGGTCACCGAGATCAGCCACGACCTGACCCGGCAGAAGATCGTCACACGGCTCGAACAGCTGCGTTCGTCGCTCAAGGCGGATTTCGGCATCGTCGAACCCCGTATCGCGGTGCTGGCACTCAATCCTCACGCGGGCGACGGCGGTCTGCTCGGTTCGGAAGAGGAACACATCATCCGACCGGCAGTCAATGAGGCTTACGAAAAAGGCATACTCGCTTTCGGCCCCTTCGCTGCCGACGGATTCTTCGCCAGCGGCCACTACCGGGATTACGACGCAGTACTAGCCATGTATCACGATCAGGGACTCACGCCGTTCAAGACCCTCTCGCCCGACGGGGTGAATTTCACGGCCTGCCTGGGCAGCGTGCGGACATCGCCCGATCACGGCGTGGCGTTCGACATCGCCGGACAGGACAAGGCCGACCCGCAATCGATGCGCAACGCCATCTACCTGGCCACGGACATCGTGAACAACCGCCGCGCCTGGGCCGAATGGACGAGCAACCCGCTGCCGCACGCCGAGCGCGAACGGGGCGGAAGGGACTTGTCCGTGAAGGACCTGCCCGATACGGAGAAAGAGAGTTAAACCGGCTGAACGCGGCTCCGAAAACCGAACGGATAGTCGGCTCCGTAAATCGGACGGCACGCACTCTCCCGACGGTCCCGGCCGATTCAAGGCATAGTGTCATACGGCAACGGAGCCGATCCGGACAAGAAACCGCTTCCCGGCACGTTCCTTGTCACAAGCATAAGCGACAATCCGGCCCTATCCGCCTGCGCGGACAAGCCCGCCGGAAAGCCGCAGGCAAAACAGTAAAACCGGGCGAACCGGAGGTGTATTCCGTCTCGTAATTGTGGAAGCGCCGAAGGCCCCAAAACAATAATTTACAAATGATTAAAATCACCTTTCCGGACGGCAACGTCAAAGAGTTCGCCAAAGGGACTACGGCTTATCAGATCGCCGAGAGTATCAGCCCTCGTTTAGCTGCCGACTCCCTGGCCGCATCGGTAAACGGCGCGACCGTCGATCTCAACCGCGCCATCGAAGAGGACGCTTCGATCAAATTCTACAAGTGGGACGACCCCGAAGGCAAGCACGCTTTCTGGCACACCTCGTCGCACCTGCTGGCCGAGGCGCTCGAAGCCCTCTATCCGGGCATCAAGTTCGGCATCGGCCCGGCGATCGAGAACGGATTCTACTACGACGTGGACTCACCCGTGCCCATCACCGAAGCCGATCTGGAAACCATCGAGAAGAAGATGATCGAACTTTCGCGCAACAAGGAGCAACTCATCCGCACGGAAGTATCGAAAGCCGACGCGCTGAAGAATTTCACCGAAAAGGGCGATCCTTACAAAGTGGAGCTGATCCGCGACCTGGAAGACGGCACGATCTCGTTCTACACCAACGGCGCATTCACCGACCTCTGCCGGGGACCGCACCTGCCCAACACGGGGTTGATCAAGGCCATCAAGCTCACCTCGGTCGCCGGAGCCTACTGGCGCGGCAACGAGAAGAACAAGATGCTCACCCGCATTTACGGCATCTCCTTCCCCAAGAAGTCGATGCTCGACGAGTATCTGGCGATGATGGAGGAGGCCAAGAAACGCGACCACCGCAAGCTGGGCAAGGAGCTGGAGCTTTTCTGCTTCTCGCAACGCGTAGGCCAGGGGCTACCCCTGTGGCTTCCCAAAGGCGCTGCCCTGCGCGACCGCCTGGAACAGTTCCTGCGCGGCGTACAGAAGGAGTACGGCTACCAGCAGGTCATCACGCCCCACATCGGCAATAAGGAACTGTACGTGACCTCCGGCCACTACGCCAAATACGGCAAGGACTCGTTCCAGCCGATCCACACCCCGATCGAGGGCGAGGAGTACCTGCTCAAGCCGATGAACTGCCCGCACCACTGCGAGATCTACAAGTTCAAACCGCGCTCGTACAAGGATCTGCCGCTGCGCTTCGCCGAGTTCGGCACCGTTTACCGCTACGAACAGAGCGGCGAGCTGCACGGACTGACGCGCGTGCGCGGCTTCACGCAGGACGACGCCCACATGTTCGTACGCCCCGACCAACTGCTCGAAGAGTTCGAAAAAGTGATCGACATCGTGCTCTATATTTTCAAAACGCTCAAGTTCGACAACTATACGGCACAGATTTCGCTGCGTGATCCCAACAACAAGGAGAAATACATCGGATCGGACGAAAACTGGGAGAAGGCCGAGCAGGCGATCATCCGTGCCACGGAGGAGAAGGGATTGAAAACCACGATCGAATACGGCGAAGCGGCCTTCTACGGCCCGAAGCTCGACTTCATGGTCAAGGACGCCATCGGCCGCAAGTGGCAGCTGGGAACGATCCAGGTGGACTACAACCTCCCGGAGCGTTTCGACCTCACGTACAAGGGCGCTGACGACCGTCTCCACCGCCCGATTATGATTCACCGCGCGCCGTTCGGCTCGATGGAGCGTTTCGTGGCAGTATTGTTGGAGCATACGGGCGGCAAGTTCCCGCTGTGGCTCTCGCCCCAGCAGGTCGTGGTGCTCCCCATTTCGGAGAAGTTCAACGACTATGCCCAGAAAGTGTCGGAGTTCCTCAACCGCAGCGACGTGCGCACCGAGGTCGACGACCGCAACGAGAAAATCGGCCGCAAGATCCGCGACAACGAACTTAAACGCATCCCTTATCTGCTGATCGTCGGCGAGAAGGAAGAGGCCGAAGGGCTGGTTTCCGTCCGTGCGCAGGGCGAAGGCGACAAGGGACAGATGACCCTCGAAGCGTTCCGCGACTATATGACCGATCTGGTCAGCCACGAGATCGACGCCAACAAAATGGAGCAAAAGAACTAAGTATTAACTAAATATTTCAGGAGGACAAAGCTATAGCAACACCACCTCGTCCATTCCCGCCGCGACCATCGACTCCCGGGAATAACAATTCACAGAAACCGAGGCTTCCAAGACCCGGTTTTCAACCGAAAAAAGCGGATAATCCGCACCGTATCAACGACGAGATCACGGCACCCCAGGTGCGCGTGGTCGGCGACAACGTCGAACAGCCCGTCGTACTCCCGATCCGCGACGCACTCAAGCTCGCGGACGAGATGGAGCTCGACCTGATCGAGATTTCGCCCAAAGCCGATCCCCCCGTGTGCCGCATCGCCGATTACCAGAAGTTCCTCTACCAGCAAAAGAAAAAGGCAAAGGAGCTGAAGGCCAACCAAGCGAAGGTCACGATCAAGGAGATTCGCTTCGGACCGCAGACCGACGACCACGACTACAACTTCAAGTTGAAGCACGCCGAGAACTTCCTCAAGGAGGGTTCCAAGGTCAAAGCCTACGTCTTTTTCCGCGGTCGTTCGATCGTGTTCAAGGAGCAGGGAGAAATCCTGCTGCTGCGTTTCGCCACCGATCTGGAAGAGCTCGCCAAAGTCGAGTCGATGCCCAAATTGGACGGCAAAAAGATGAACATGATCCTCGCGCCGAAGTCGAAAAAGTAACGACAGGCCGAGGACAACACGGGCGCAGGCCATAAATACGACACACCCCGAGGGAGAAATCACATTTTCCCTTGGGGTGTTATTTGAATTTACGACACCGGATATTTCCCGACCGAACCGAAATTGGAATTGGGCATCCGGAGCACAAGCCGGGGAATTCCGTTTCGCACGATTCGTAGCAGGCAGAGCCGACAACCGGGCAGAGAAGGAGGAAGGGGGTGGACAGGCGATTATCCGTTCGATAAAGAGCGTTATCGCCAATCGCCCACACTTCGGCTAAATTCGCCCTTGCACCGGGACCTATTCGTATATTTGGCTGCACCTTAAATACTCCGCCTCGGCAAAATGCAAATAAATTTGCTTTTGCACTCGGCTTAATCACAATCTTTGACTGCGTCTTAGATACTCCGCCTCGGCAAAATGCAAATAAATTTGCTTTTGCACTCGGCTTAATCGTATCTTTGCAGAAGATCGAGGGCGATTCGACGATCTTCGCGGGCCTGTTCGCACGATTGCGCTCATCCCTCGAAGATAAAATACGGTTCGGACAAGTTCAAACGACCGACGCCCGAAACATACACAGAAGACATTTGCAAACTCTGCCATGCAAGGAGGAAGAGAAGGAGGAAAACAGAAAGTTAAGTTTGACTTGTCGCTCACCTTTCACTATCTTTGTAGAAGATAGGATACGCCTCTGAAAACTGTGAGCAAGCTCCCGTTTTCCTTTCGGCTTTCACTATCTTTGTAGAAGATTAGGATGCGATTCGACAATCTCTGCGTGCAAGCCCGCACGATTGCTCTCACCTTTCACTATCTTTGACTGCGCTTTTAATCTTTCACCTGCACGATGACGACAACCGACAATATCTTCGCCCTCGAACCGGGAAATACACCCGCTTTCGAACGGACCGCGCTCGAAACTTTCCGGTTTCAGGCCGACCGGTGCGCCGTGTACCGCGAATACCTCGACCGCATCGGAGTCATACCCGCAGAAGTGACGCGGATCGAACAGATTCCGTTCCTGCCGATCGAGCTGTTCAAGCGACGCGAAGTTTATGCCGGCGACCGGCCCCCCGAAATCGTCTTCACGTCGAGCAACACGGGCGGCACGACTCCCTCGCGGCACTTCATGCAATCGCTGGCCCACTATGAAAAGGCGTTTCTCACGGCCTTCCGGACGTTTTACGGCGATCCGGCCGGATGGAGCCTCTACGGATTGCTGCCCAACTATCTCCAGCGCGAAGGTTCGTCGCTGGTCTATATGGCCGACCGACTGATCGCAGCCTGCGGCTCAGGCGGCTTTTACCTCGACGACTACGAAAAACTGCTCGCGGACATGGCCCGCGATCCGAAGCCCAAAATCCTGCTGGGTGTCAGCTACGCACTCTGGGACCTCGCGGAGCGATACGCCCCGAAATTCGAAAATACGGTCGTGATGGAGACCGGCGGTATGAAAGGGCACCGGGAGGAGCTTCCGAAGGCCCGATTCCACCGCATCCTCTGCGAAGCGTTCGGCGTAGAAAGCATCCACTCGGAATACGGCATGGCCGAACTGACCTCGCAAGCCTACTCTTCGGGCAGCGGCATCTTCCGCACACCGGGCTGGATGCGGGTGCTCGTACGCGACGTGAACGATCCCTTCGACATCCGCCCGGCAGGTGTGCGGGGCGGGATCGACATCATCGACCTGGCCAACCGCTACTCCTGCGCCTTCATCCAGACGCAGGACATCGGCCGCGTCTTCGACGACGGCAGTTTCGAAATCGAAGGACGTATCGACCGCAGCGACATACGCGGTTGCAACCTGCTGGTACAGTAAACACCGGGGCTTCGGTATCTACGCAAAAAGGGATTCCTCGCAAAAACACCCCGAAGAGGGCGGCCTGAAAATCCCGCAGTCACCCGAAGATCGAAAAAAACGGAAACGGACAAGAACCCGAATAAAATTTAATTGCCAAACAGCAAAAATGAACGAGATAGATTTCGTAATCCTGTGGGTGGACGGCAACGATCCCGCCTGGCGCGAAGAGTTCGTCCGCACACGACAGGCGGAGAACGACGATGCCTCGGAGATCCGTTACCGCGACTGGCGCAATCTGCACTACTGGTTCCGGAGTGCGGAACGTTTCGCTCCCTGGGTGCGGAAGGTGCATTTCATTACCTGGGGACACCTGCCTGCGTGGTTACGGCGCGACCACCCCAAGCTGCACATCGTGAATCACCGGGATTTCATCCCGGCGGAGTACCTCCCCACATTCAATTCGAACACCATCGAACTGAATATCCACCGCATCGAAGGGTTGGCCGACCGGTTCGTACTCTTCAACGACGACACGTTTCTTACGCGCGGCTGCCGGCCGGAGGATTTTTTTCGCCGGGGTGTGCCCTGCGACATGGCACGCCTGAGCGTCGTACAACCTTCGTCGGTCGGGCATATCATCTACAACGACCTGGAGCTGATCAACCGCCTGCACGATAAACGCACGGCTATCCGCAACCACATCGCCCGGTGGTTCTCGCCACGCTACGGTATCGTCAGCCTGCTGAAAACCCTCACGCTGTTACCCTGGGGCTTCTTCCCGGGTTTCAACGACTCCCACATGCCCCAGCCCTACCTCACGGAGCGCTTTCGGCAAGCCTGGGAACGCTGGCCCCGGGAGCTGGACGCCTCCTGCCGTCACCGAATCCGCTCCTTGAGCGACCTGTCGCACTGGCTCGCACCCCGCTCGATGGCCGACTGCCGGTTGATGACCCTCACGGACGACTCGCTCGAAAGCATCTGCCGCGACATCGAACGGCAACGCTGGCGGATGATCTGCCTGAACGACAGCGAGCACATCTCCGACTTCGACCGCCAATGCCAGCGTCTGTGCGAGGCTTTCGAGCGGATACTCCCGGAAAAATCGAGCTATGAAATCTGATATTTCGGTCGTCATTCCTCTCTATAACAAAGAGAAAGAGATCGCCCGCACCCTCCGTTCGGTGCTGGCACAAACCTCGCAGCCTCTTGAAATCATCGTCGTGGACGACGGTTCGACCGACGGAAGCGCCGCCCGGGTCGAGGAGATCGGCTCGCCCCTCATCCGGCTGATCCGGCAGGAGAACCGGGGCGTAAGCGCCGCCCGCAACCGGGCCATGCAGGAAGCCTGCGGAGAGTACGCCGCCCTGCTGGACGGGGACGATACGTGGGAACCGGGCTATCTGGCAGAAATCGAACGTCTGATCGCTGCCTACCCGGGCTGCGGAGCCTACGCAACCTCTTTCAACGTGGATGACGGACATCACCTGACACCGGGCGACACTCCGCAAACGGAGGGTGTCGTGGATTTCTTCACCGAAGCGCTCTCCCATTACGTGCTGATCCCCTCCTCGACTACGCTCCGGCGGAAACCGGCTCTCTCGCTGGGCGGATTTCCCGAAGGGATGCGCATGGGCGAAGATCAATACCTTTGGACGAAACTCGCCCGCACCAGCCCGGTCTGCTTCTCCCCGGCCCGGCTCGTGCGTTACTCGAAAGCTGCTTCCAACCGTTCGGCAGCCATCTACCGCCCGGAACAGACGCGATTTTCCTTCGAAGACCTATACGAACCCGCCGCCCGCGATTCGAGCAACGAATACGTCGCCCGCGCGGCACTGGGCAAAGCCCTCGTCGTCAGCGCCAAAGGCGGCACGGCGGAAGCCGCCCGGGCAGCGAAATTCTTCGCCTACACCCGGCACGACCGACGTACGCTGCGCAAACTGCGCATCCTCAACGCACTGCCCGTCCGCTGGCGCGGTCCGCTGCTCGCGGCCTACAACCGCCTGGCCTGGGCGATCGCCCGGAAAGGGATGTAACGAAACGCCGGGACACAACCACCG
>OMFR01000874.1_pt1 | contig 13937 bp, 9 predicted proteins | sample 1645691 | NCBI WGS metagenome assembly OMFR01 (sample SAMEA103958132, study PRJEB25191) | human gut metagenome | biome: human-associated habitat [ENVO:00009003]; feature: intestine environment [ENVO:2100002]; material: feces | place: Germany | collected 2013/2015
GCTGGAAGGTGGAGTATCTCCGCGAATACAACGATGAACCTAGTGTTAGCAAGCAATGGAATTACAGCCAGGCGAAGACCCTGTTCAAGCTGGTAACCAACGGATCTGCCCTTGAGTGGGGCTGCACGATCCCGGCGTTCAGCGCCATGGGCGCACCCGGCGGCGGCCAATTCTTCTACGGCCTCGCGCGCTATGGGGGATTTGGTACCATCCAGCAGAAGGCGGATATTGGTCCGGGAAGACTCCAAAAGCTTCCCTTCTTTAACGGCATTCATCAGGGATTCGTCCAGTATATTCATGCTGGCGAAATAGTACATCATGCCCCTTGTTTGACAATAGCTCTTTCCATCATGGCCTGAGAAAAAACGCCATATTCATTCCGGCGTGGACGCGGGAAACGCTTTCCTCCCCATCCCCTCCTATTTAGAGGGACTGGCGGTCATACAGCTCCCGGTACAACGGGCAAGAGGCATAAAGCTCTGCATGGGAACCGTCCCCGACGATGCGCCCGCCCTCAAACACCAGAATGCGCGTCGCCACGCGGATGGAACTGAAACGGTGGGCCACAATAAGCGCCGTCCTTCCCTCCACCAGCCGGTCCAGTTCCTGCTGGATCAGGGCCTCGCTTTCCGCGTCCAGGGACGCGGTGGCTTCATCCAGAATCAGGATGGGAGCATCCTTCAGGAAAGCGCGGGCAATCGCTACGCGCTGCTGCTCCCCGCCGCTGAGCGTATCCGGCATGGCATGCCGACGGTGAGACAGTCCAACCTTTTCAATCATGGCGTCCAGGGCGGCGGGGGCCACCCTCCTGCCTCCCGCCAGGGACGGCAACAGAATGTTTTCCTCCACGTTCAAGGTGCCCACCAGGTTAAACATCTGGAAAATGAACCCTACACGGTCCCGCCGGTACACCGTCAGGGAGGCATCCGACATGGAACCGAGATCCATCCCATCCACCGTCACCGTGCCGGAATCCGGAGCCAGCAGCCCTCCCAGCACGTTCAGCAGAGTACTTTTTCCGGAGCCGCTTGCGCCCATCACGGCGACGAACTCTCCCCGGTTCACGGTAAGGCTGATATCTTTCAGCACAGTTATACTCCCGGAACCGGATTTGAAACCGCGCTTGAGATGGCTGACGGAAATGACGGGGGAACTCATGGCGGAAACGCAAGGTTAAAACGTGGTCTTCAGGCCTACTTCAAACGTGCGCGGCTCTCCCACCGTGCACTGCACGGCATGGCGGGTGGACTGCACGTACTTTTTATCGAAGATATTATACACAGCCAGCCTCAGCGTGGCATCTTTCAGCCATTTGGATTCCGGCAGGGGGATTTCCACCGTAAAGTCGAATACGCTATAGGAGGGGATGGTGTAGTTGTCCGCAATTTTTGCGCCCCGGAACGTAGCGTAGTAGGAATCCTTGCAGCGGTAGCCCAGGCCCAGCACCGTACCGTTCAGCAACCCTCCGTCAATGCGGTACTTCTGCCAGAGGGCCAGAGCATTCGGAGCAATCGTGGGATACACTTCCCCGGTGGTCCGGTTCTTGGTGCGGGTGTAGGTGTAGGAAAGATAGGAACTCCAATTCTTGGTTATTTCCCCGTTCAGGGAAAGTTCCACGCCTTCCGCCCTCTTGGAGCCGTCCGAATAGTACCGGTTGGTATATCCGTCTATGGCAACAGGCGTATTATTCTGGATGATGTCAAACCAGGAAGCGGAAAACCACACCTTATCAACCGGGCTGACCCGGAACCCGAATTCCATCTGGTCCGTACGCCAGGAATCGGTCAATTCCTTTCCGTTTTCATCCAGATACCCGAAGTTGGGGGCGGAGGTACGGGCTGCGTTGGCGAACAACGCTACGCGTTCGCCGAACATGCGGGTAATTCCGAAGCGGGGGCTCCACGCAAACGCATAATTATTGTCCAGGCTGAAATGCGCGTCACCGCGAACGCCGGCCAGAAAACGCCACTGTCCATAACTGAGGACATCCTGCAGCAGAAAACCCGCCCTCTGCACCACGGTATCCGTCGCATTGGCGCCGGAATAATCGCGCCCTGCAGGGAAAAAAGGAGGAGGATTGTACAGGGAAAAATAGCCATTCGTGTTCGCGGTGGCATTTGTCACCAGGCTGGAACCGTCTCCATAAGTGCTGCTCCCCGTGTAAGAAACGCCCATCAGGGCTTCATGCTTCACCTGCCCGGTCTTAAATTCCGCCAGTGCGTTGGAATAAAAATTCCAGTTGATATTCCACTTGTCGCTCCAGGCGGCTTCATATTTGGCCTTTCCGGAAGCAATCATCTGGTTGTAATAATCCGCCGTGCTGGTTCCTCTCCCAGCGGAAGAGGAAATGCCCCAGACATTATAGTCCACATCGCTGTACCCAATACCGCCGCCAATGCGGATCGTCCATATCTTTTCCAGCTTGCGTTCGAAATCCAGCATCGCCAGCAGGGATTTGGAATTAAGCCTTCCGCTCGGAGAACCGTACCAGGCGTCATACGGCCCCACAAAATGGCCGCCCAGCACAGGGATGCCCATGGTCGTCGGAGAATTCTGATACTGGAAACTGGTCGTCAGCACCGTCTTGGTGCGGGAATCATGCTGCCAGCGGAAAATGGGGGACACCGTGTACTTCTGGCCTCCGTTGGCTCCGTTGCTCAGCCAGAACGGGCGTTCATACTCGGCGGCTACCACCGTGCGCAGGGCAAATCCATTCGTTTCATCCCCCCTGTACCGGGTATCGTCAATCGTTGCGCGGTATTTCTGCCCGTGATGGGAAAGGCGGGCGTAAGCCGTCAACTCCGTCCGTTCCAGGAAATCAGGCTCCTTCAGGATCAGGTTGATGGAACCGCCGGCGCCGTATGCCCCGAGCGTACTGGTCTGACCGCCGGAAATGGAACCGATGGGGCCTTTGACAATCTCAATATTTTCTATCAGGGACGTATCCATGCCATACCCCATGCCTCGCGGGAGGGGCATATTGCCGATCTGAACATCACTGCCGGCAAAGCCGCGGATGGTGTACTGGTCCGCCGTACGGGACAAAAGCATGTCCCCACCCGTATTGACGGAGGAATCCATACGCAGCGCTTCCACCAGGGAATCGGACCCCTTGGAATCCATCAGGTCCCTTGTAATGACGTTTACCGTTTGCGGAACTTCCTCCGTCTTCATGTTCGTGAGAGTAGCGGAACTGACCGTTTCCGCCCGCAGGGACCTGGAACGGATGGTCATCACGCGTTCCGGCATTTCCTGCACGCCTTCCTCTGCGGCGGCGGCCTTTGTCTCGGCATAGGCAGATTGTCCGAGAACAAGCAGGCTCCCAATGGCGGCAGCACGGTGCAGGCCGCGCCCCTGGCGGCGATGGCGGGGGGTATTCATGTTGGATAAACGCATAGGGGCAAGTATAGGACGGAACAAAGAACCGTCCATTCCCGTTTGTTAACAATTTGATAACAGACCGTTCCTTTTCCTTCCGGCAAAAGCGCATCTGATGGCAGAACGGCCCCGCCCTTTCACAAACCCAACGCCTGCGCCCGGCTCTCCGCCGCAGCCTTCAGCCATTCCCGCAATGCCTCCTTATCCCCTGCGGCCAGCCAATTCCTCACTTGTCCCAGCTGGGACAGGGCTTCATCCAGACGCTCCAGAACAGCAGGGGCATTTTCCGCCAGAATTTCAGCCCACATGGACGGTTCCCCCATGGAAACGCGGGTGGTATCGCGGAAACCTCCGGCGGATACCAGCCCCAGCAGCTTTGTATCCCCACCGTCCAGAGCGCTGTGGACGCACAGGGCGGACAAAGCATGAGGTATGTGGGAAATGCGTGCCACGGAAGAATCATGATCCGCCGCTTTCATCCGGATGCAGTGGCAGCCCACACGCTCCCAGAACCGCTGGAGCAACAGCAGCACATCTTCATGCACATGCTCGTCATTCGTCAGGATGCAGGTCGCATCCCGGAAGAGGTCCCCGGAAGCATGTTCCATACCCTGCTTTTCGGAACCGGCCATGGGATGGGAGCCGATAAACGCCACGCCGGCTTTCTTCAGCACGGAGCCCACGGCCTGGTGAACACACCCCTTCACGGAACCCACATCCGTTACCAGTACTCCCGGTTTCAATAAAGGAAGCATGTCGGAAACAAGGCGGGGCATCACGCCAACCGGGGTAGCCAGCACAACCAAATCCGCCCCTGCCACCACCTCCTCCATCCGGGTGGAAGCGGTATGGGCGGCTCCGGAAGAACGGGCATATTCCAATGGTTCTTCCCTCCTGCCCCACAAGCTCACGTGCACATGCGGCAACTGCTTCCTGACGGCCAGCGCCAGGGACCCGCCCAGAAGGCCGGGGCCGAGAATGGCGACGGAGGAGAAAAAAAGCTGCTTTCTGGAATATTCTCTCATGGATTTACAGGGGAATACATCAGCGCCCCGGAACATCGGCATGTTCAGGGGCGCGGCATGATCTCGTTGCGGCGGCCGCATCAGGGCACGCGGAACTTCTTAATCTCGTTGGGGAAGTTGGTGTCCCGCAATACCGTCCCGGAGGGATACGGCTTATTGGTGCTCCTGTTCAAAATCTTGATCTTCTTGGTGCGGTCATACGGGCTGACCACCACCGTGGGATCCGCCGTAGGCCACGCCACCGGTACGGAAGAAGAAGCGGGAGGTTCTACTGGCCTGGGGGCGGCAATGCCGGAACCGGCGGAACCACTCACGGGATTAGGAACGACGGGCTTGGGCACAACGGGAGCCGGAGGCGTGATATTATTGGCCCCTCCCACCATATTGCCGATGGTCCCGGAATTGGTCCGGGCGGGGTCCGGGTTAAAACCGGAATTCTGCCCGGCCATCGGATCCAGAGAATTTTCACGCTGAATATCATTCAGCAGGCTATCGCCCTGGGCGCCCACAGCGCCGGACGGATAGACATTTTCCGTAGGATAAATGCCGATGGGGCGTTCATTCACGCGCTCCGTTTCACAGGAAGGCAGAAGAATCGCACCTGCGGCCAGCAGCACGCCTATCGTCGGGGAAGTATTCATATAATCTCTCTTCGGGTGATAGCTTTCTGCCAGCATCCTACGGCCCCGCAACCTCATGTCAACCATAAAGCCTGTTTGCCGAACCTCTTCATGACAAGGAATCTCCGGCATCCGCTCCCGCACGCGGGCAAAGCTGCCCGGACATGCCGCGCCGGCCTCCGGGACATCCTCTGCCCGCCCCCTTCAAAAAACCGGAAAAAACGGTTCCCCCTCCTCCCGGGAACACGCCTGTACGGGAACAGATTATCCTTCCCTACACCCCATGATCTGCTACAATCCGCCCCACATGGATGACGTACAGACATCTAAGAAAAAAATGCCCTCAAAAAAGGAATGGAGGGGATTTTATTCCCTGATTCTCATTCAAGCCCAGAACGCTTTCAATGAAAAAGCCGCCCAGTTCCTGCTGATTCCGCTGGGCGTCTGGCTGGCTTCCACCAACGCCGCATACGGGCCGGATTCCTGGGTCAACTCCCTCCAGTACATTCTGGCCTGCATCTTTGTTCTGCCCTACATTCTGTTCTCCCCTTTCGTCGGATGGCTGGCGGACTGTTTCTGCAAGGCCCGCATCATTCAATTCATGTCTTTCCTACAGATTCTGGTGCTGGGAGCCATGCTTCTGTGCTACAAATACGAAAACATTGAAATGGCCGTTTTCTGGTTCTGCGTCTTCTCCGTCCAGGCGACCATCCTGAGCCCGGCCAAAAAGGGAGTGGTCAAGGACATGGTAGGCTCCCGGCAGCTGGGCTACGCTTCAGGGCTGATGGAGATGAGCCTCATCCTGTCCATGCTGGCGGCCCAGATAGGCATCTTCGCCTGGTTCGACATCCTGCAAGTCTCCTCCAACGACGGCTGGGAAGCAGCCGCTTTCCCCACATTCATCCTCACCTGCATCGCCGTTCCCGTAGCCATTGCGTCCCTTTACCTCCCGCGGTATCCGGCCAACCAGACCAGGAAATTCGAATGGAAGCTCTTTTACGAACATTTCGTGCAGCTCAAGTATCTCTGGAGCCAGCGGGACTTGAGGCTCAGCGAAATCGGCGTGTCCTACTTCTGGTTCCTGGCCGGCGCCCTGATGCTCATCTCCCTCCAAATCGCCCAGGAACACCCCATTGACGGCACCGGATTCAGCATGTCCGCGGCCATTCTCATGGCATGGCTCAGCGGCGGCACGGTGGTAGGCGGCGTCATCGCCTCCATCATCTGCCGTAAAAAAATTGAACTGGGGCTCATTCCCCTGGGCGCGATCGGCTTCACTATCGGGTGCATATTCATGTCCTTCTTCGCACCCGGCTCCCTCCCCAGCAACATCGGGTTCGGCATCACCGGAGCTTTCGCCGCCGCGTACCTAGTGCCGTTAAACGCCCACCTTCAGGACAACTGCGACCCCTCCAACCGCAGCACCGTCATCGCCGCCGGCAACCTGATGGACTGCCTGATGGGGCTGGTGGCCGTCGGCTTCCAGCTCATGCTCAGGAATATCTTCTCCATCCAGAACCAATTCTGGGTGCTGGCCGCCCTGGGCGTGGTCATTACCATTGTGGCCTTCCGGCTTATTCCCCGTGAATTCATCCGTATGATGGGCCTCTGGATCATGAGGATTGTCTACCGCTCCCGCATCATCCACCAGGACCGCATCCCGGAAGACGGCGGGGCCGTTATCGTCTCCAACCATGTCACCTACGGGGATGCGCTGTTCCTTTCTCTCATCTGCCCGCGCCCCATCCGATTTATCGTGGCGGAGGAATTCGTAGCCATCCGCTGGCTCGGCTGGATTCTGGAACTCTTCAACTGCCTGCCCATTTCCTCCCGTAATCCGCGGGAATCCCTGTCCAAGGCCATCCAGGCCCTGAAGGCCGGAGAAGTCATCTGCATCTTCCCGGAAGGCCAGCTCACCCGCACGGGAACCCTGTGCGCCGCGCGCCGGGGGCTGGAAATGCTGGCGAAAAAATCGCGCTGCCCCATCGTGCCCATTTACATGGACGAACTATGGGGCAGCATCTTCTCCTACTCAGGCAACCGCTTCTTCTCCAAGGCGCCTCTCCGCGTTCCCTACCGTTTCACCGCCGCCATCGGAGAGCCCATTGAGCCTGACGCCGTCAATCCCCGCATGGTCATCAACACGCTGCGGGAGCTATCCTCCACATGCCTGGAAATTGCAGCCAGCATCGGCAGGGATGCCATCCTGAACCATCTGGAGCGCATCGCCCACAAGCCGCTGGTCTTCTCTAAAAACGCGCGGCTCTCCGGGTATGAAATAGCGGAATGCCTGATGAACGATACCGTGGAAGCAGAGCATCCGGAACTCAGGAAATGGCTGTCCACCCTGCTGGACAGCACCCGCTCCCAAAGCCGCCTGTGCGACTTCTGGATGAACGCCCAGCAGCTGGAACGGGTGAACTCCCTCCAGCCCCGGGAACTGCTGCTCACCAGCATAGGACGCGAAGAAGTCCACGAAACGGTGGCCGCCGTCCTGTGGCCCATCCTCACCAGCACTCCCGTTTACCTCATCAGCGACGGGGACCACAGCATGCCGGAAGGCATCAGGCAGATAGCCGGTTCCGATTTCCTGCGCCGCAGGCTCTACAGCCTGGTTCCGAATACGCGCACGCCGTTTTATGACTTCAGCGGCTCGGGCGACCTGGTTCTCCCCAACATCGGCTGGCGGCCCTGCTTCGCCACGGACCGCGGCATTATCCTGGCCATGTCCATGAAGAGAAGCGTCTTCAAGCTGGATGACGGCACCGTTCAGCTCGGCATGAGGGCCAGAACAAGAGGACGCCTCCTCCCCGGCTTTTACCAGAATCCCCCTCTTTCCAACGTCATCGCCGGGGCCACCCTCTCCACCCCTTATTCCCTGCCGCCCAACCTGTACCTGGACGAGTCGGGCTTCCTGGCGGAACTCCAGTCTTCCAACCATGAACAATAACTCCTCGTCAACCCGCCTTCCCATCCCGCAGTATGTAATGACGCTGGCGCACGCGGCAGCCCTGCGGTCGGAGGACCCGTACCGCAAGGTGGGGGCCGCCGCCCTGGATGCGGACAACCGCGTCATCGGCACCGCTTACAACGGACTGTATCCCGGATTCAAGGCTCAGGACACCTTCTGGGCCAGCCGGGAAGAACGCCAGAAATACATGCTGCATGCGGAAATCAACCTGTGCAGCCTGTTCCGGAGGGGGGAAGCCAAGGTGGTGGCATGTACTACGATGCCCTGTACTTCATGCATGCAGGCGCTGTGCGCCCATGGCGTAAAGACCATTTATTACTGTGAGCCTTATGACAAATCCGAAGCTCCTGCCATCGCCAGCCTTTACGGCGTGGAACTGATCCAGGTTACGGACTATCCGCTCAGCCGACACTTCCCTCTTGTCCTGGACAGCTGATGCCCGGAAAATCAATCCCGGTGCACACGGCATGTCCAACCGGCCATGGGGCGGGGAACGCCGTCAATGGCAGGATCCAAATCAAGCCCGGTTTCCGTAATGGTGCCCGAAGTAATGACGCCCGCATTCCGCCCGGCGTCGTCAAAGGCAATGTTCACATTCGCCATGGTACAGGCGGAGCTGCTGTTGGCAGCCGGAGCAATATTCAATACGCCGGCATTCTCCCCGCTATTGAACCGGTACGTATAAACCCCGTCGTACACGGCTCTTGTATCCATTCTGATAACATCCACGTCCTGCCCGCTGAACTGGAGCTGGAATAAGATGCTTCCTCCCTCAAACAGGCTTACCTGCTGTCCGCTCAGGGAAGTGTTCCCGTCATCTCCGGACTTTACCGACCCTCCTCCGCATCCGGACAACAATCCGCACACCGTCACAGGAATCAGCAACAAGACAGGGAACAACTTTTTCATCCCCGGGAAAATGCACAACATAAAACTATAAGTCAAGCATACTCAACTATTATTTCATTTTTCCAACATTTTTAACATCACAAAAAAAACCGCCTGTTTTCACAGGCGGTCTCAAGAAAACACGGAAGCGATCAGCCAACCCATTTCCAGGTAATGGGTATTTCAATATCAGGGTGCAGGCTGTGCTTGACCGGACAGCTCAGAGCAGCCTGTTCCAGCAGCTTCCTGTCCGGATAATCGGACGGAAGAGGAACGGTAATGACGACTTCCAGCTTGCCGATACGGCGGGGATCCGCATTCATATGCTTGGCCACTTCCACCGTCATGCCTTCCAGATGAATCCCCTTACGTTCGGCAACAATACCCATGATCGTGCTCATGCAGCCGGCAAGCGCCGCTCCTACCAGGTCCGTGGGGGAAAAGGACTCACCCTTGCCGTTGTTGTCCACGGGGGCATCCGTGGAAAGCGTGGCCCCGGAAGGTTCATGAACCATGGAACAATGGAGGCCGCCCTCGTACGTCGTTTTAGTTTTTACCATGGCCTTATTTTATACAAGGCTCCCCGCCATGCAACACACAAACATTGAATCCCCCCGTTCTTTATGGTAACCGCCTTTGCTATGAGAAACTTTTTGAAAGCAGCCGTCGGCTGCCTGGGCATGATCGCCGGGTGTTTCAGCACGGGGGAGGCCCAGGACTTCGGAGGCATGAGCTTCGGGGAAGCGGGAAACTTTGGTCCGCCCCAGACATCCGGTTCCTCCAAGGCCACTGTCACCTCCTATGGAGAAGCCTCCTTCGTCATCGTGACGGAGCTGGCGCTGCCGGACCACTGGCACGTTTACTACAAAAATCCGGGAACCGTGGGACTTCCCATGGAAGCCGCCTTCCAGCCTGTGCCCGGCTTCCGGGTGGAAGGCCCCTTCTGGCAAATCCCGGAACTGGGGAAAGGGCTTGTGGATTTTTACGGATACAGCGGGAAGGCTAAAATGGCGTTCCGGGTAACTCCGGAAAAGGATGCCCCCCCGGAAGCGACGTTCACCACCACCATGACGTGGCAGATGTGCGCGGAACAGTGCGCCGCCCCGGAAACCAGAAACTTCAGCGTCACACTGAAGCGCGGAGACGGGCAGACAGCCCCTGACGCGGCGGAATTGACCGGGAACATGGCAGGGCTTGCCGCCCCCGACTGGGCGGAAGGGTTGAAAGCCCGGATTTCCCAGGAAGGGAAAACCGTCACCCTGCACCTCAGGACAAACGGACGCCCCGTTCCGCAGGATTCCGTCTATTTTTTCTGCAATCAGGGGGAAATCAACCCTACCACTCCCCAAACCTTCAAAAAACTGGATGACTCCAATTATGAGCTGTCCATGCAATTCAATGACACCACGGACGGCCTTTACCCCAACAACCTGCCGGACGCAGACAGGGGGAAACCGCTGACCAGCCTTTCCGGCATCCTGCGCGCCGGCAGGGAAGGCATCATCATCACCGCGGACGACCGCCCCTTCTCCGGGGAATCTCAGGCAACAGCCGCCGGAACGGAATCCGCCCCGGAATCTTCCGCTTCCATCCCCGCTCCTCCGCTGATGGGCCTGGGGGAAATCATGTTCTTCATGTTCATCGGCGGCATCATCCTCAATGTCATGCCGTGTGTCTTCCCGGTAATCGGCCTCAAGATTATGGGATTCGTCCAGTTGGGAGGGGGGGAACGGAAAAAAGTCCTGGCCCACTCCCTTACCTTCGTACTGGGCATCCTGATTTCTTTCTGGATCATTACTGCCATTCTGATTGCGCTGAAAGCGAACATGTTTGACTGGAGCGCCCCAGCCGGCCCCGGCGTGTTCAGCGGAGACTTCTGGCTGGGCCGCGGCGCGGAGGGCGTTGTCAACTGGGCGTTCTGGTTTGAAAACCCCTGGGTGAATTTCTGTCTGCTGGGCCTGATGCTCGCCATGGGGCTGAGCATGTTCGGCGTCTTTGAAATAGGCGTCAAAGCCACAACCATGGGCAACGACCTCCAGCACCGGAAAGGTTATGCCGGCTCCTTTTGGTCCGGTGCCCTGGCTACGGTCATCTCCACCCCGTGCAGCGCTCCGTTCCTGGGCCAGGCTATCGGCGCGGCCATGCTCCAGCCGCCTCTGGGCATCGTACTCTGCCTGACCATGATGGGGCTTGGAATGTCCCTTCCCTACATCATTCTGGGCGCCTTTCCCGTCCTGACCAGATACCTGCCCAAACCCGGCGCATGGATGGAATCCTTCAAGCAGGCCATGTCCTTCCTGATGTTCGGCACCGCCGCCTACTTCCTCTGGATTTACATGGCCTTCTTTGATGCTGAAAACCATCCTCAGGACATCCTGTTCCTCTTCTTCGGGCTGGTGCTGTTTTCCATGGCCTTTTGGGTATACGGCAGATGGTGCCCCATGTACCGCAGCAGAAAGTCCCGCATCACGGGAGGCATCTTCTCCGTAATCTTCCTGCTGGCCGGCTTGTACTACATGCTTCCGCCGGAAGGAGCAGCCTGGTTCGGCCGCGGTTCCGCTCCCGGGGCGGCGGAGTCCTCCGCTGCCGCAGCGCCCTCCCTCCAGGAGGAAGGAAACATCTGGATACCCTGGAGCCCGGAAGCCATGCAGGCCGCCCTGGACGGAGGGAAACCCGTTTATGTGGACTTTACGGCCCGCTGGTGCTCCACCTGCCAGGTCAACAAGGCCTCCTATACGGATGAAGTGCTGGCCGCTTTCAAAAAATATGGCATCGTCATGATGAAGGCGGACAAGACCCGCACGAACCCCGCCATTGACCAGGAACTTAAAAACCTGGGGCGCACAGCCGTTCCCGTCAATGCCCTGTATCTTCCCGGCAGAAAACCCGTCGTCACCAGGGAACTCCTGTCCCCGGCCTACCTGCTGGAATTCCTGGAAAAGGAAATGGAACGCTAGGACGTCTTGTCATGCGGGCGGCAATCCGCCGCCCTCCCCCCCAGGCCATGCCGGGCAGCAGGAAACGGAGAAAACTTACCCTTCCCCGTTCAACAGCGGCAGCAACGCGTCCGCCCATGCCTGATAACCCTTCTCCGTTAAATGGACATGATCCCTGAACATGCCCTCCCTGAACGTCCCGTCCGGCTTCAGCAGGCTACCGTTAATGGACAAAATAGTGGTCCTCGGAAGCTCAAGCCTGCGCAGTAAACGGTTAATATCCTCCTGCCTCCTGCGCAACGGGCTGCCGGGATCGGTGCCGTAGGGAGTCACCTCCATCAGGATCAAACGGGTCTCCGGAAACTTCTTCAACAGGCGTACGGCTATCTCCCGGATGCCCTTCACCGTCTGCGCTGCGGCTTGCCTCCCCTTCCAGCGGCCGATATTATTCGTCCCGGCCAGTAAAACGCAATAGCGGGGGGAAGTCTTGACCGCCAGTTTCGTATCCTCCATACGCCACAGCATGCTGTCCGTCCTGTCCCCGCTCACTCCGAAGTTGACCGCCTTCATCGGCAGAAACAGCCTCTTCCACAGCGCGGCACCTTCCCGTTCCCAGCATTCCGTAATGGAATCCCCCACGAACAGAATGCCGCATTCCTTCCCCAGCAAATTTTCCCGAACCGCCCTGTAACGGGTCGGAACCCACGGCTGGGTATTCAGTTTGGGAACATCGGGCGGATCCGGAGCCTCATCAGCAGGAGCCGCATACACGGCAGAAGAAGCAAAGGAGAGCAATAAAAAAACGGCAGAGAAAACAGAAGCATTCATCTTTTTCCGAATACGCGGCCCGGAAAAGCATTCTTTCCCCTGCCGGGAAAATCATGTTCTCACCGCCTTGCCCAATACCTCCAGAGGCTGGCCGGACAAATTCAATTCCTTTACCAGAAAACGGACAATCAGCAGGCTTGCCAGCGCATCATACAAAGCGTCATGCCAGCGGCGCGCAGGAAGCAACGCCTCCACGGAACAGGTCAACCCCAGGGCGCCGCACAAAGAAGACAGGGAATAATCCTCCAGACCGGGGACGCACATCCTGCCCAAAGCCAGCGTATCCAGCCACGGACCGAAGCCGTGGCCCGGAAACCGCCGCAGGAACTTCCGTTCCGTAGCCGGATTATGCCCCACCACCACGGCCTGCCCCAGCCGGGAACGTATCTCCGGCCACAGGGAAGGAAAAGACGGGGCATCCGCCAGCATCTCCGTAGTAATGCCGTGCACCTGGGAGGCGGACCATAAAACCGGCTTCTCCACCGCAATATAGGAAGTCCACAACTCAGGTTCGTCCTCCAGGCGGGAACATGCGGCTATGCCTATCTGGACGGGCTGGTCCGTCTCCCCCCGGGCCGCTCCGGCGGATTCAAAATCAATGGCGGCGAAATGCAGGCCGCCGATTGTATCCGAAAGCAGAGGCATATCAGAACAACTCCAGCTGAGCATATTCCCCGACAGGCATATCATCGTCCATGTCCGTATTCTTGGCTCTCGGTTCCGCCAGCCGGGAGCGCCCCTTTTTCCTGGGGCGCGTGGAATTCATCTCCAGATGGGACAGGATGGCCTTGGCGCGGTCCACAATGACGGCAGGCATGCCGGCCAGTCGGGCCACCTGAATGCCGTAGGACTTGTCCGCCGCTCCCGGCACAATCTTGCGCAGAAACACGATTTCCTCCTTCCACTCCCGCACGGCCACATTGTAATTCTGCACGCCCTGCCTGGAATTGGCCAAATCCGTCAGCTCATGATAATGCGTGGCGAACAGGGTGCGGGACTTCAACTCGTCATGCAGGTATTCCGCCACGGCCCAGGCGATGGAAAGACCGTCAAAAGTGGCCGTGCCCCGCCCGATTTCATCCAGAATAATCAGGGAGTGCTCCGTGGCATTATTCAGAATCAGGGAGGTTTCGCTCATCTCCACCATAAAGGTGGACTGGCCGCGCGCCAGGTCGTCGCTGGCTCCCACGCGGCAGAAAATGCGGTCCACCAAACCGATATGGGCGGACTCCGCCGGCACATACGCTCCAATCTGGGCCATCAGCGTAATCAGGGCCACCTGGCGGATATA
>OMFR01000882.1_pt1 | contig 13831 bp, 8 predicted proteins | sample 1645691 | NCBI WGS metagenome assembly OMFR01 (sample SAMEA103958132, study PRJEB25191) | human gut metagenome | biome: human-associated habitat [ENVO:00009003]; feature: intestine environment [ENVO:2100002]; material: feces | place: Germany | collected 2013/2015
ATCATACAAAAATGGCAGATTTGAAAGCTTTTGCAGAACAATTAGTTAACTTGACCGTAAAGGAAGTAAACGAACTTGCTCAAATTTTGAAAGACGAATATGGTATTGAACCTGCTGCTGCAGCTGTTGCTGTTGCTGCTGCTCCTGCCGCTGGTGGAGCTGCTGCTGAAGAAAAAACATCTTTCGATGTTGTTTTGAAAGCTGCTGGTGCAAATAAACTTGCTATCGTTAAATTGGTGAAAGAACTCACCGGACTTGGCTTGAAAGAAGCAAAAGACCTTGTAGACGGTGCTCCTAACAACATCAAAGAAGGTCTTGCTAAGGCTGATGCTGAGGCTTTGAAAAAACAATTGGAAGAAGCTGGAGCAGAAGTTGAACTTAAATAATACATCTGTTAATCAGAGAGTTTGGTTAAGAATCATCTCACTCGGTGATTCTTAACCTTTTTGTGTATATATTTTTAATTAAGTTCACTTAATCCCTTTTATAAATGTCTTCTACAATAGGTAAACCACGCGTAAATTTCGCTTCAATTAAGAATCCGCTTCCTTATCCGGATTTCCTTGAAGTTCAGTTGAAGTCATTTCAAGACTTTTTGCAACTCGACACCCCGCCTGAAAAAAGAAAAAACGAAGGGCTTTTCAAGGTATTCGCCGAGAATTTCCCCATTGCTGATACGCGCAATAACTTTGTCCTCGAATTTTTGGACTATTATATCGATCCGCCGAGATATACGATTGAAGAATGTCTCGAAAGAGGGTTGACTTACAGCGTACCGTTAAAGGCCAAATTGAAATTATACTGTACCGATCCTGATCATGAGGATTTTGCTACGGTAATTCAAGACGTTTATTTAGGTCCTATCCCTTATATGACTGCTAAGGGTACGTTTGTTATCAATGGGGCCGAACGTGTTGTCGTTTCGCAGTTGCACCGTTCTCCGGGCGTGTTCTTCGGACAAAGTATACACGCTAACGGTACAAAACTTTATTCGGCACGTATTATTCCGTTCAGGGGCTCTTGGATTGAATTTGCCACTGATATAAACAACGTGATGTATGCCTATATCGACCGGAAGAAAAAGTTGCCCGTTACCACTTTGTTGCGTGCGATTGGTTTCGAGACCGATAAGGATATTCTCGAAATATTCGGTTTGGCAGAAGACTTGAAAGTCTCCAAAGCAAGTTTGAAAAAAGCCATTGGCCGCAGATTGGCGGGTAATGTCGTTAACGCTTGGGTGGGAGACTTTGTAGACGAGGATACCGGTGAGGTCGTTTCTATCGAACGTACCGAGATTGTCATTCCTCGTGAAACTGTCCTTGAAGAATCGCATATTGCCGATATTATCGAATCGGGAGTCCAAAATATCTTGTTGCATAAAGAGGATAGCAACACGTCGGATTACTCGATTATATTCAATACGTTGCAAAAGGATTCCAGCAACTCGGAGAAAGAAGCCGTGTTGTATATTTATCGCCAATTACGTAATGCCGAGCCTGCCGATGATGCCAGTGCCCGCGAGGTGATTACCAACCTTTTCTTCTCGGAGAAACGTTACGATTTGGGAGAAGTAGGACGTTATAGAATAAACAAGAAATTAAACCTCTCTACCTCGCCCGATGTGAAGGTGCTTACGAAAGAGGATATCATCGAAATTATCAAATATCTCATCGAGTTGATTAACTCGAAAGCGGATGTGGACGATATCGACCACTTGAGCAACCGTCGTGTGCGTACAGTGGGCGAACAGCTGTACAACCAGTTCGGTATTGGTTTGGCTCGTATGTCTCGTACGATTCGTGAACGTATGAACGTTCGTGACAATGAAGTGTTTACTCCGATTGATTTGATTAATGCGAAGACTATTTCTTCTGTTATCAATTCATTCTTTGGAACAAATGCTTTGTCGCAGTTCATGGATCAAACTAATCCATTGGCTGAAATCACTCACAAGCGTCGTTTGTCAGCGTTAGGACCTGGTGGTCTGTCACGTGAACGTGCTGGTTTTGAGGTTCGTGACGTACACTATACTCATTATGGTCGTTTGTGTCCGATTGAAACTCCTGAAGGTCCGAATATCGGTTTGATTTCTTCTTTGTGTGTGTATGCTAAGATTAATGAACTTGGCTTTATTTCAACTCCTTATCGTAAAGTAGCTGATGGTAAGGTGGATATATCTGATGAAGGTATTGAATATCTGACAGCCGAAGAGGAAGAGGATAAGATAATCGCTCAGGGTAATGCTCCATTGGATGATGAAGGCAAATTTGTTCGTGAGAAAGTAAAAGCTCGTCGTGATGCTGATTATCCTGTTGTTACTCCTGACCAGGTAGAGTTGATGGATGTTTCTCCACAGCAGATTGCTTCTATCGCTGCTTCTTTGATTCCGTTCTTGGAACATGACGATGCTAACCGTGCATTGATGGGATCAAACATGATGCGCCAGGCAGTTCCTTTGTTGCGTACAGAGGCTCCTATTGTAGGTACAGGTATTGAAAAACAGTTGGTTGAAGACTCTCGTACTCAGATTGCAGCAGAGGGTGATGGTGTTGTAGAATATGTCGATGCAACAACTATTCGTATCTTGTATGACAGAAATGAAGATGAGGAATTTGTAAGCTTTGAACCTGCTTTGAAGGAATACAGAATTCCTAAATTCCGTAAGACTAATCAGAGCATGACCATTGACCTCCGTCCTACTTGTGATAAAGGACAGCGTGTGAAGAAGGGTGATATCCTGACTGAAGGATATTCAACTCAGGGTGGTGAGCTTGCATTGGGTAAAAACCTGTTGGTGGCTTATATGCCTTGGAAAGGTTATAACTACGAGGATGCTATTGTATTGAATGAACGCGTTGTACGTGAGGACTTGCTGACTTCTGTACACGTTGATGAATATATTTTGGAGGTCCGCGAAACGAAACGCGGTATGGAAGAATTAACTTCTGATATTCCTAACGTGAGTGAAGAAGCTACTAAAGATTTGGATGAAAACGGTATTGTACGTGTAGGTGCACGTATCGAACCGGGTGATATCCTGATTGGTAAGATTACTCCGAAAGGTGAATCAGATCCTTCTCCGGAAGAAAAATTGCTTCGTGCTATTTTCGGTGATAAGGCAGGTGATGTGAAGGATGCTTCATTGAAAGCTTCTCCGTCATTACGTGGTGTCGTTATTGACAAGAAGTTGTTCTCACGTGTTATCAAGAGCAGAAGTGAGAAGAATGCCGATAAGGCTATTCTGCCTAAACTGAATGATGAATTCGAAGAAAAGGCAGCAAAACTGAAAGATATCTTGATTGAGAAACTATTGGTTTTGACTAATGGTAAGGTTTCCCAAGGAGTGAAAGATTATTTGGGAACGGAAGTTATTGCCAAGGGGGCGAAGTTCACCAAACGCGATTTGGAATCATTGGATTATACTATTATCCAGTTGAGCAAGTGGACAGCTGATGCTCATAAGAATGACATGATTCGTGACTTGGTGATGAATTATTTGAAGAAATATAAAGAATTGGATGCTGAATTAAAGCGTAAGAAGTTTGCTATCACTATCGGTGATGAACTTCCTGCGGGCATTATTCAGATGGCTAAGGTTTATATTGCCAAGAAGCGTAAGATTGGTGTAGGTGATAAGATGGCGGGACGTCACGGTAACAAGGGTATTGTTTCTCGTGTGGTTCGTCAGGAAGATATGCCGTTCTTAGCAGATGGTACTCCAGTAGATATCGTATTGAATCCGTTGGGTGTGCCTTCTCGTATGAATATTGGTCAGATTTTCGAAGCCGTATTAGGTCGTGCCGGAAAAGAGTTGGGTGTGAAATTTGCTACTCCTATTTTTGACGGTGCTTCTATGGATGATTTAAATGAATGGACAGATAAAGCTGGATTGCCTCGTTATTGTAAGACTTATCTTTGTGATGGTGGTACAGGCGAACGCTTTGACCAACCTGCAACAGTGGGTGTAACTTATATGTTGAAACTAGGGCATATGGTTGAAGATAAGATGCATGCCCGTTCTATCGGTCCGTACTCCCTTATTACTCAGCAGCCGCTTGGTGGTAAGGCACAGTTCGGTGGTCAGCGTTTCGGAGAAATGGAAGTTTGGGCGCTTGAAGCATTCGGCGCAGCACATATCTTACAGGAAATCCTGACCATTAAGTCTGATGACGTTGTAGGACGCTCAAAGGCTTACGAAGCTATTGTGAAAGGTGAACCTATGCCAACTCCGGGTATCCCCGAATCTCTGAATGTATTGTTACACGAACTGAGAGGTCTTGGCTTGAGTATCAACCTTGAATAATAAAAAAATATAACTCTTTACATTATAAATAAGGAAGTATGGCTTTTAGAAAAGAAACTAAGATAAAGAGTAATTTCTCGAAAATCTCAATTGGCTTGGCTTCACCCGAAGAAATCCTTGAGAATTCGAGCGGTGAGGTGTTGAAGCCTGAAACGATCAACTACCGTACCTACAAACCGGAACGTGATGGTTTGTTCTGCGAGCGTATTTTCGGTCCGGTGAAAGATTACGAATGTCATTGCGGTAAGTACAAACGTATCCGTTATAAAGGTATTGTTTGTGACCGATGTGGCGTTGAAGTGACTGAAAAGAAGGTCCGTCGTGAACGTATGGGACATATTCAGTTAGTTGTGCCTGTAGCGCATATCTGGTATTTTCGTTCATTGCCGAACAAGATCGGTTATTTGTTGGGGCTGCCTACAAAGAAACTAGACGCTATTGTATATTATGAACGTTATGTGGTTATCCAGCCGGGTGTGAAGGCTGAAGATGGCATTAATAAATATGATTTGCTTTCTGAAGAAGAGTATTTGGATATCTTGGATACACTTCCTAAAGAAAACCAATATTTGGAAGATACAGATCCGAATAAGTTTATAGCTAAGATGGGAGCAGAAGCCATTTATGATCTGCTCTCAACTTTGGATTTGGATGCTTTATCTTATGAATTACGTCATAAAGCAAGTAATGATTCTTCGCAGCAACGCAAGAACGAGGCTTTGAAGCGTCTGCAGGTAGTTGAATCGTTCCGTGCATCTCGCGGACGTAATAAACCTGAATGGATGATTGTACGTATTGTGCCGGTTATTCCTCCTGAACTGCGTCCATTGGTTCCGTTGGATGGTGGCCGTTTCGCTACCTCTGACTTGAATGACTTGTATCGTCGTGTGATTATCCGTAACAACCGTTTGAAGCGACTGATTGAAATCAAGGCTCCCGAAGTGATTTTGCGTAACGAAAAACGTATGTTGCAGGAGGCTGTCGATTCCTTGTTCGATAACTCACGTAAATCAAGTGCAGTGAAGACTGACGCTAATCGTCCATTGAAATCACTGTCCGATAGCTTGAAGGGTAAGCAAGGACGTTTCCGTCAGAATTTGCTGGGTAAGCGTGTTGACTACTCTGCTCGTTCGGTTATTGTTGTTGGTCCTGAATTGAAGATGGGTGAATGTGGTATCCCTAAACTGATGGCTGCAGAGCTTTACAAGCCGTTTATCATCCGTAAGTTGATTGAACGTGGTATTGTGAAGACTGTAAAATCTGCAAAGAAGATTGTAGACCGCAAGGAGCCTGTGATCTGGGATATCTTGGAACATGTCATGAAAGGTCATCCTGTATTGCTGAACCGTGCGCCGACTCTGCACCGTTTGGGTATTCAGGCTTTCCAACCGCATATGATTGAAGGTAAAGCTATTCAGTTGCACCCGTTGGCTTGTACAGCGTTCAATGCCGACTTCGATGGTGACCAGATGGCGGTTCACTTGCCTTTGAGTAATGATGCGATTCTGGAAGCACAGATGTTGATGCTTCAAGCTCATAACATTCTGAATCCTGCTAATGGTGCTCCTATTACTGTGCCTGCACAGGATATGGTACTTGGTTTGTATTATATTACCAAGCTGAGAAAAGGGGCTAAAGGTGAAGGCTTGACTTTCTACGGTCCGGAAGAGGCTTTGATTGCTTATAATGAAGGTAAAGTGGATATTCATGCTATCGTCAACGTAGTGGTGAAGGACTTGGACAAAGATGGCAAAATCGTAGATGTGATGATGAAAGAAACCTCCGTAGGGCGTGTGATTGTAAATGAAATCGTTCCAGCGGAAGTGGGGTACTTGAATACCATTATTTCCAAAAAGTCTTTGCGAGATATCATTAGTGATGTTATCAAAGCTGTCGGTGTTGCACGTGCTTGTGAATTCTTGGATGGTATTAAGAACTTAGGTTACTATATGGCGTTCAAGGGTGGTCTGTCATTCAACTTGGGTGATATTATTATCCCGAAAGAAAAAGAAGAACTGGTAAAACGTGGTAATGAGGAAGTGGAACAGATTATGATGAACTATAATATGGGTTTCATTACTGACAATGAACGTTATAACCAGGTTATCGATACATGGACTCACGTGAACAGTGACCTGTCTGATATACTTTACAAGACGATTAAGAATGATGACCAAGGCTTCAATTCAGTATTTATGATGCTTGATTCCGGGGCCCGTGGTTCTAAAGAGCAGATTCGTCAGTTGTCTGGTATGCGTGGTTTGATGGCAAAACCGCAGAAAGCCGGTGCTGAAGGCGCACAGATTATTGAAAACCCTATTCTTTCAAACTTTAAAGAAGGTTTGTCTGTGTTAGAGTATTTTATTTCTACCCACGGTGCTCGTAAAGGTTTGGCGGATACAGCGTTGAAGACTGCTGATGCGGGATACTTGACCCGCCGTCTGGTAGACGTGTCGCATGATGTGATTATCAATGAAGAAGACTGTGGAACACTTCGTGGTTTGGTTTGTACGGCTTTGAAGAATAACGATGAAGTTATTGCTACTTTGTACGAACGTATTCTAGGACGTGTTTCTGTACATGATATCGTCCATCCTACTACTGGTAAACTGATTGTAGCCGGTGGAGAGGAGATTACAGAGGATATTGCGCAGGAAATCGAGGATTCTCCGATTGAAAGCGTTGAAATCCGTTCGGTATTAACTTGTGAATCTAAGAAAGGGGTATGTGCTAAGTGTTATGGACGTAACTTGGCATCCAGTCGTATGGTTCAGAAAGGTGAAGCAGTCGGCGTAATCGCTGCCCAATCTATTGGTGAGCCGGGTACACAGTTGACATTGCGTACATTCCATGCCGGTGGTATCGCAGGTAATATGGCTGCTAATGCAAGCATTGTGGCCAAGAATAATGCACGTTTGGAATTCGAAGAATTGCGTACGGTAGATACGGTTGATGAAATGGGTGAGGCTGTGAAAGTGGTAGTCGGTCGTTTGGCTGAAGTCCGCTTTATCGATGTGAATACAGGGATTATCCTGTCAACTCATAATGTGCCTTATGGTTCAAAATTATATGCTGCGGACGGTGATATTGTTGAGAAGGGAAAACTGATTGCTAAGTGGGATCCGTTCAACGCTGTTATTATTACAGAGGCTACTGGTAAGATTGAATTCGAGAGTGTGGTTGAAAACGTAACTTATAAGGTAGAGTCTGATGAAGCTACCGGTTTGCGTGAAATTATCATTATCGAGTCTAAGGATAAGACAAAAGTACCTTCTGCCCATATTGTAACCGAGGATGGTAATTTGATCCGTACTTATAACTTACCCGTGGGGGGGCATGTTGTGGTTGAAAACGGTCAGGCAGTGAAAGCTGGTGACATTATTGTGAAGATTCCTCGTGCTGTAGGCAAGGCTGGTGATATCACTGGTGGTCTTCCTCGTGTTACAGAACTGTTTGAGGCTCGTAACCCATCTAATCCTGCTGTCGTTTCTGAAATAGACGGTGAAATTACTATGGGTAAGATTAAGCGTGGTAACCGTGAAATTATTGTCACATCTAAGACAGGTGAAGTGAAAAAGTATTTGGTGAATCTGTCTAAACAAATATTGGTTCAGGAGAATGACTACGTTCGTGCCGGAACTCCGTTATCTGACGGTGCGATTACTCCTGCTGACATTTTGGCCATTAAAGGTCCCACGGCTGTACAGGAATATATCGTAAATGAAGTGCAAGACGTTTACCGTTTGCAGGGTGTGAAGATTAACGACAAACACTTTGAGATTATTGTTCGTCAAATGATGCGTAAGGTAGAAATCGATGAGCCGGGCGATACTCGCTTCTTGGAACAGCAGGTAGTGGATAAGCAAGAGTTCATGGAAGAAAACGATCGTATTTGGGGCAAGAAAGTAGTTGTTGACTCTGGTGATTCTCAGAATTTACAGCCGGGTCAGATTGTTACTGCCCGTAAGTTGCGTGATGAGAACAGTATGTTGAAACGTCGTGATTTGAAGCCTGTTGAGGTACGTGATGCTATTCCTGCTACATCTACTCAGATTCTGCAAGGTATTACCCGTGCCGCTTTGGGAACTTCAAGTTTCATGTCTGCTGCATCATTCCAGGAAACAACGAAAGTTTTGAATGAGGCTGCCATCAATGGTAAGGTTGATAGATTGGAGGGTATGAAGGAGAATGTGATTTGTGGTCACTTGATTCCTGCCGGTACCGGTCAGCGTGAATTCGAAAAGATTATTGTTGGTTCGAAGGAAGAATATGATCGCATTCTTGCTAATCGTAAGAATGTACTCGATTATAGTGAGGTAGAGTAATTTTTAATACATACACTGTAAAAGAGGCTGATTTCTGTTTAAGAAATCAGCCTCTTTAGGTTTATAGTAAATGCTATGGGAAAATTATATAGAATAATCAGTATGTTGTATTATTACAAATAAATGTCTATATTTGTACTCCAACCAAAGAATAGAAGTTGGGGACCTTGAAATTCAGAATATTTTTTTAATGCTAAAGTATAAAATCATGGAAAACGAAAAAAATAACAATCAGTTGCAGATAGAGTTGAAAGAAGAAGTAGCTCAAGGAACGTATGCAAATCTTGCCATTATTACCCATTCCAGTTCGGAATTTATTGTTGATTTTGTGCGTGTAATGCCGGGATTACCTAAAGCTGGAGTGCAGTCACGTATTGTACTGACTCCTGAACATGCAAAACGTTTGATGTATGCATTACAGGAGAATGTTGCAAAATACGAACGTAATTTTGGACCTATTCGAATGCCGGAAGAAATGAATGGGGGAAATAATGGACCGGATGGAAAAACATTCATTCCTCCTATAAGCGGATTTAAAGGGGAAGCATAAGGGCTTTTGTAGCAAAAATAACATAGTAGTCTGTTTTTCAAAAACTTTTTTGAGAAACAGACTATTTTTATTAGTAGAAAGTATTGTTTATTAAAATGTTATTCGTAACTTTGCAGCCCAAAATGTATAGTTTTGGACTTAGTACAGCAAATTAATAAACAATATATAATAATTAAAAATCAAACAAAATGCCTACTATTCAACAATTAGTAAGAAAAGGAAGAGAGGTTTTGGTTGAGAAGAGTAAATCTCCGGCACTGGATTCATGTCCTCAAAGACGTGGCGTTTGTGTTCGTGTGTATACTACTACTCCGAAAAAGCCGAATTCAGCAATGCGTAAAGTTGCTCGTGTGCGTCTGACTAACTCTAAGGAAGTAAACTCTTATATTCCGGGAGAAGGTCATAACTTGCAGGAACACTCAATCGTGTTGGTTCGTGGTGGTCGTGTGAAAGACCTTCCGGGTGTACGTTATCACATCGTTCGTGGTACTTTGGATACAGCAGGCGTAGCTGGTCGTACACAAAGACGTTCTAAATATGGTGCGAAGCGTCCTAAAGCAGGACAAGCTGCAGCTCCTGCAAAAGGAAAAGGAAAGAAGTAAATTGTAACTGAATTCCTGAAACAAAGAATATTAATTTAAGTTTTGGTTTGTTGGAATAAGCTATAAAGGTTGAGTAAATGCTTCAGAGGAAGCGTTGAAGTAAACGGAAAAAGTGCAGCCCCAAACAAAAACATTATTTTGAGAAAAAATGAGAAAAGCAAAACCAAAAAAACGTGTGATCCTTCCGGATCCGGTATTTAATGATCAGAAGGTTTCTAAATTCGTAAATCACTTGATGTATGATGGAAAAAAGAATACATCTTATGAGATCTTCTATGCAGCACTGGAAACAGTGAAAACAAAACTTCCTAATGAAGAAAAATCAGCTTTGGAAATCTGGAAGAAAGCTTTGGATAATGTAACTCCGCAGATTGAAGTAAAGTCTCGTCGTGTAGGTGGCGCTACTTTCCAGGTTCCTACTGAAATTCGTCCTGATCGTAAAGAGTCAATCTCAATGAAAAACTTGATTCTTTTCGCTCGTAAACGCGGTGGTAAATCAATGGCAGATAAACTGGCAGCTGAGATTATTGACGCTTTCAACGAACAGGGTGGTGCTTATAAGCGTAAAGAAGATATGCACCGTATGGCTGAAGCTAACCGTGCATTCGCTCACTTTAGATTCTAATCAAGTAATAATTAATAAGTAAAGGACGAAGATGGCTAAACATGATTTGCATTTGACCCGCAATATCGGTATCATGGCTCACATTGATGCTGGTAAGACAACGACTTCAGAACGTATTTTGTTCTACACTGGCTTGACTCACAAAATTGGTGAGGTGCATGATGGTGCAGCAACAATGGACTGGATGGAGCAGGAGCAGGAACGTGGTATTACTATTACATCTGCTGCTACTACTACTCGTTGGAAATATGCGGGAAATACTTATAAAATAAACTTGATTGACACTCCGGGACACGTTGACTTTACTGCTGAAGTAGAACGTTCTTTACGTGTCTTGGATGGAGCTGTTGCAGCTTATTGTGCGGTTGGTGGTGTTGAACCTCAGTCAGAAACCGTATGGCGTCAGGCTGATAAATACAATGTGCCTCGTATTGGTTACGTTAATAAAATGGACCGTTCTGGTGCTGACTTTTTCGAAGTTGTTCGCCAGATGAAGGATGTATTAGGCGCAAATGCTTGCCCTGTGGTAATTCCTATTGGTGCTGAAGAGAGCTTCAAAGGAGTTGTTGATTTGATCAAAATGAAAGCTATTTTGTGGCACGATGAAACAATGGGTGCAGATTATAGCGTAGAAGAAATTCCGGCGAACTTGGTTGATGAAGCTAATGAATGGAGAGAGAAAATGCTCGAAAAAGTGGCTGAATTTGACGATGCTTTAATGGAGAAATTCTTTGATGATCCTTCTACAATCACTGAAGAAGAAATCTTGCGTGCTTTGCGTGCAGGTACATTGAAAATGGATATCGTTCCGATGTTCTGCGGCTCTTCATTCAAGAATAAGGGAGTTCAGACATTGCTTGACTATGTTTGTGCGTTCTTGCCTTCTCCGTTGGATACACCTGCTATTGTAGGTACTAATCCGACTACAGGAGCAGAGGAAGACCGTAAACCTAGCGAGGATGAAAAAACATCAGCTTTGGCATTTAAGATTGCAACTGACCCCTATGTCGGACGTTTGACTTTCTTCCGCGTTTACTCTGGTAAGGTAGAGGCTGGTTCATATATCTATAACACTCGTTCGGGTAAAAAAGAACGTGTATCACGTTTGTTCCAAATGCACTCAAACAAACAGAATCCTGTAGAGGTGATTGGAGCTGGTGATATTGGTGCCGGTGTTGGTTTCAAGGATATCCGTACAGGTGATACGTTGTGTGATGAAGATGCACCGATCGTATTGGAATCAATGGAATTCCCTGATCCTGTAATTGGTATTGCAGTTGAACCTAAGACTCAGAAAGATTTGGACAAGTTGTCTAATGGCTTGGCTAAACTGGCTGAAGAAGACCCGACATTTACTGTTAAGACTGATGAGCAGTCCGGTCAGACTATTATTTCCGGTATGGGTGAGCTTCATTTGGATATTATTATCGACCGTCTGAAACGTGAGTTTAAAGTAGAATGTAACCAGGGTAAACCTCAGGTTAACTATAAGGAAGCTATCACTAAGACTGTTGAATTGCGTGAAGTTTATAAGAAGCAGTCTGGTGGTCGTGGTAAGTTTGCCGATATCATTGTGGCAATCGGTCCGGTTGACGAAGACTTTACACAAGGTGGTTTGCAGTTTATTGATGAAGTGAAGGGCGGTAATGTTCCTAAGGAATTTATCCCATCAGTTCAGAAAGGTTTCCAGACCGCAATGAAGAATGGTGTGTTGGCAGGGTATCCGCTTGATTCACTGAAAGTAGTTTTGAAGGATGGTTCATTCCATCCGGTTGACTCTGACCAGTTGTCATTCGAGATCTGTGCTATCCAGGCTTACAAAAATGCATGTGCTAAAGCAGGTCCTGTATTGACTGAACCTATTATGAAGCTGGAGGTTGTAACTCCTGAAGAAAACATGGGTGATGTTATTGGTGACTTGAATAAGCGTCGTGGTCAAGTAGAAGGTATGGAATCAAGCCGTTCTGGAGCTCGTATTGTAAAAGCTAAAGTACCTTTGGCAGAAATGTTTGGTTACGTAACAGCTTTGCGTACTATTACTTCGGGCCGTGCTACATCATCTATGACTTATGATCATCATGCTCAAGTTTCCAGCTCTATTGCTAAGGCTGTACTTGAAGAAGTGAAAGGTCGCGTAGACTTAGTATAATAAAAAAAAGCAGGGGCTACGGGTTAGCGAATGACTCTTAATCCGGCCCCACTTTATATTTAATCATTTTTTAATTTAAAATTTAATGAGTCAAAAAATTAGAATTAAACTGAAATCTTACGATCACAACTTGGTAGACAAGTCTGCTGAAAAGATCGTTAGAACAGTGAAGGCAACAGGTGCTATTGTTAGCGGTCCTATTCCATTGCCTACACACAAGCGTATTTTTACGGTAAACCGTTCGACTTTCGTTAACAAGAAGTCACGTGAACAGTTTGAATTGTCTTCTTACAAGAGATTAATCGACATCTATAGCTCAACAGCTAAGACAGTAGACGCTCTGATGAAGTTGGAATTACCGAGTGGAGTTGAAGTAGAAATTAAAGTTTAATGCATTTAAAAATTAACTGAAATGCCAGGATTATTAGGAAAGAAAATCGGAATGACATCCGTTTTCAGTGCTGATGGTAAAAATGTACCATGCACTGTTATCGAAGCTGGTCCTTGTGTAGTTACTCAGATTAAGAGTGTTGAGAAAGACGGCTATGCAGCTGTTCAGGTAGGTTTCCAGGACAAAAAGGAAAAGCATACTACCAAACCTTTGATGGGGCACTTTAAAAAAGCTGGTGTAACTCCGAAGAGACACTTGGCCGAGTTCAAAGATTTTGAAACAGAATTGAATTTAGGAGACGCAATTACTGTAGAATTGTTCAATGACACTGCTTATGTTGATGTTGTTGGTACTTCTAAGGGTAAAGGTTTCCAAGGTGTTGTAAAAAGACATGGATTTGGTGGTGTAGGTCAGACTACTCACGGTCAGCATAACCGTTTGCGCGCTCCCGGTGGTATCGGTGCCTGTTCTTATCCTGCAAAGGTATTCAAAGGTATGCGTATGGCCGGCCAAATGGGTAATGAACGTGTAACTGTTCAGAACCTGCAAGTGATCAAGGTGATGCCGGAACACAATCTTTTATTAGTAAAAGGATCTGTTCCAGGAGCAAAAGGTTCAATCGTATTAATTGAAAAGTAATGGAACTGAGCGTATTTAATATTAAAGGTGAAGATACCGGAAGAAAGGTAACTTTGAACGATGCGATCTTCGGCATTGAACCCAACGATCATGCTATTTACTTGGACGTAAAGCAGTATTTGGCAAATCAACGTCAGGGAACGCATAAGTCTAAAGAGAGAAGCGAAGTATCTGGTAGTACACGTAAGCTGATCCGTCAGAAAGGTGGTGGTGGCGCACGTCGTGGTGATATCAACTCTCCGGTGTT
>OMFR01000883.1_pt1 | contig 13819 bp, 9 predicted proteins | sample 1645691 | NCBI WGS metagenome assembly OMFR01 (sample SAMEA103958132, study PRJEB25191) | human gut metagenome | biome: human-associated habitat [ENVO:00009003]; feature: intestine environment [ENVO:2100002]; material: feces | place: Germany | collected 2013/2015
CAAAGTATATCCTTCTTCCAACATAACTTTGGTTCCCGACAAATCGACCGACAAAGTTCCGCCATTCGTATTTATTTTCATGACCGTGCTTTTGGCTCCCGTAATCGTAGGAGTATAATTGACGCGGTATGAAAGCTCTTCTCCCCTCTTCAAAGAAACGGAAGCGGGATCGAGTGTCGTAGAAAAATCTGTACCTTCAATACCCTCAATGCTGGTTATCGTCAACGTGCCATAACCCACATTACGAATAGTCATCGGTTCGGATTGAGCCAAATAACCAATATAAGAATTGGAAAACTCGTAAGAAGTCGAGCCCTCTATAACCGGCAAATTTTCAATCTCTTGATTTCCCACTTTTACATTGTCAACGGCCAATGTCGCTTGTGTATAATTATTTACAAGAATAGATCGAAAATAGAATGCAATCTTTACCGTCTTCCCGACATACGCTTCAAGGCTCACATTAGGGGTTAACTTTTGCCAGTTATTTTCTATCCCCATAGCATCTTTATTCCACGGCCATGTCAGTCCAGAGTTTTCAATATCTTCCTGAGAAGCTGCATTCCACAAATCGCTCCATGTATCTCCATCATCGGTAGAAACTTTCACCAAAAAACTTCCGTATTTATTGGTCATAAACGATGAAGCGTTACACCAAAAAGTAAAAGACAGCGACGCATTATCAGCAACCTGCACGGCAGGAGTAATAAGCCACTCCTCCTTCGAAATACCGGCCTGTCCTTCTTTAAAGTCACTCATCACTTCGGCACACCCCGAACCAGCGATACTGCAACCCGTCACTTCATTCCAATTAAGGCTCCAATGCGCATAACCCGATTCAAGATCTTCCGATAATTCAGTACCTTTTACAACCCACCCCGAAGGAGGGAATGTTTGGCTCTCAAAATCTTCGCTGAGTACAAGATTTTCAGCGGAAAAGGTTTCTGCACTGCCTAACAACAATGCACAGGCGAAAAACATACTTTTCATAGTTTCCATAGAATTAATTATCTTTTAATAACTTGGGTGGTATTGACTCGATCTCCCAATTGCATGGTTACAAAGTAAATACCCGACGATAACATCGAAACGTCTACACTTTCTACTTGCTCGGCAAAAAGCAGCTGTTTACCAGAAATATCGGTAACCACTACTTTGTCACACAGTTCATTCAAATAGAGCGTGGAAACGACAGGATTAGGATAAACCGTCAATCGATCACCATTTACGCCTTCGATTCCCGAACCATCAGTCACAACAAGAATAATTTCTTGTACAGTTGTCTTTGAACCATCTGAAACAGATAGTTTCATAATCACTTCTTGTTCTGCCCCCGGAATGCCGGTAATCGTACCGCCGTTAGTACCCGGAGTATGATTCAGCCAGAAGGGTTTGCCCTGCAAGGTCACCGTCAACGGATCTCCATCGGGATCGGCCACAGAATAGTTATAAGTCCATTTCTTCCCTACCGTTGCTGTTGTCTCAGGAACCGTAGTAAAGTAAGGAGCACTATTGTCACTATTGACATATTCAAAATTTTCGAAATAGAAATCATCGAAGAAAGTCACAAAACCATTCGACGGAGTATTATTACGAACAGCTATATAGATTTTCTGTCCAGCATATGCACTTAAATCCACATCAAACTCTGTCCACGATGTCTGACTATCGTTATTATTCTTGTGAGGAACTTGAACCGATGTAAATCCAGACAATGGAGTAAAGCTAGACACAGCGTTATCTGTCGTACTAACCAATACTGTCAAATAAGCCCACGGATGATAAGTGTTATCTCCATCATACGACTTAGCATAAAACCGGAACTTGGCATCATTTCGAGCCGTCATTTGGTCGCTGATAATCCAGTCTACGGCTTCTGTCCCATCGGCAGTCGCCATCGTCGCTAACAGTTGGTCTCCCGAACGAGGATAGATATTCCTCCAATCGGCTCCTTCTGGTTCCGGTTGTTGATTAATGACAATATAGGCATAAGCATTCCCAATATTCGGATAGTTTATCATAAGAGGTTGAACTGTCGCTTTATGATCGGCATCTACCGTTGTAAAGCCTTTGGGAGCCACAGAACCAAATTCATCATCTTCAAAACTAAAATAACGAGTGTACATGCCCAACGCATTACCCGAAACAGGCAACGTCACAGCAGGAGCATTGTCGAATGTAACAGTCATCTCGTCCTCTACAAGGGCATCTGTTTCACCGGCAGCGAACGTGATATTGAAATCTACGCTCTCACGACTGTCTAACACTAAATCCTTGTGCAACGAAGTAGAGAAATTCTTATTCTTAAATGACACATCGGTGATTTTCATTGTTTGCTCGCCATCGTTCAAAAGATTCAATGTCTTTGAGGTAACGGCTTTATTATAATTCACATCACCCGCATTCCAAGAAGTCACATTAATAACAGCTTTTCCTCCAACGGGAGCTTCTTCAACCAAAATATTATCCAAAGCACCTCCTGATCCGGTAAAATCTACTGCACTATAACGCCAACGGAAATTCACATTCTTACCTCTATAATCGGACAAAACGATTCGCTGACGAACCCATTTTTGACCTTCGGCCTGAGCGGAAGAAATATGGGCGAGTTCCTGCCATGTTCCATCGGATTTTATTTCGAAGTAAAGCGTATCTTTGTTAATCGTCATCGTCTCTTTTACCGATTTCGTCAATCCAGACGGAACGGCATTTCCCCAGTAGAAGCTAACCTGCATATCTTTATCAGCAGGCAGCACGAACATCGGTGTTTGAAGAATGCCTTGCTCGTTGGAGCCCCCAGCAGAAATATAAGCTGCATTTTTACCATCGTATGCATTATAATTAGATCTATCCCATGCTGTATATCCCTCTTTCTCGCTCTTCCAACCTAACGGAGGAAATATGTCACCTTCAAATCCCTCAGACCACGGGAATGTGTTCACGGTTTGGTCGGCAAGCGTCGTAAAACTCCACACCGAAGGATTTTGCGTCTCTCCCATATCGTTATAAGCAACTACTTTCCAATAGTAAGTAGTAGCATAGTCCAACACAGGAATCGTATAAGAGCAACCTTCTACCTCTGTACCCGGCACGACCGAAAAATCTGTGGTAGAAGTTCCAACATATACCTTATAGCCCTTAGCAAACTGTACTCCGTTCCATGACAATACAATATCTTCGTTAAATACATCGGTTGCTCCATTTTCAGGAGAAGGGGTAGTTGCAGCTCCCGGAACAGAAGTTCTACCATAGAACGGAGGTAAAACTACATCGTCCAAGAAAGTAGATGCATACTCGGGCACATCGTCCCAACCACCCGACAAATCGACATCGAGTACATATTTAAACATGATATAGCAATTATCGGATGCCGGGCTTCCCAAATCGAGCTTCATGTGCCACCATTGGTTGATAGAATCGCACGTAGCAACTTTCTCCCACGTTTCCTTGCCATTTTTTGAAAAATAGACTTCAAATTCGCTTTCAGGAGCAGGAGCATCATCTGCCGTCGGCTCCCAAACATTCGCATAGTCGAACTGCAACTCGTGAGTACCCGTCGAACAATCGAGACGAGGAGAAACCAAAGTCGGGTTATTCTCTGCAAAACTACAAGAAGCCGAATAGTCTCCCGACGTAGCATAAGTTCTGCTTACGGTCCAACCTTTATCGGCAGTCCAACCTACGGGCGGGAACGTTCCACTCTCAAAACTTTCCAGATTGTATTCATCGGGTAAAATTATCTTTGTTCCTTCTAATACGATAGAGACGTCACCTCCGTTCGTATGGATAGTCATCGTAGCAGATTTACTACTCAACTCAGACGAGGGAGTATATTTCACATAAAACTCATACTCTACACTCGGTCTCAACGAAACTTCCGAGGGAATCATATTGGTTGAAAAGTCGGAACCTTCTAATCCAGAAATTCCACTTACCGTCAAATTGCCCACGCCCTTATTCCGCAATACAAATTTCTCCGACCATTTCCCTACTCCGATGTAGGTTCCATCGAATATATAAGAAGTGGGATTAACATCTGCAATAGGAGCATCGATCGCTTCGCCCGTTTCTACGACAACATTATCAACCCATATACTATTACCTTTACCAGCGCCGCTGACCAATAGACAATGTACAAAAGCTATTTTTACTGTCTTACCGGAATAAGCGCCTAAACTTATCTTGGAAGTGTTTGTAACCCATCCAGTCCAGGGAAAGGCAACCCCGCTATTTTCTACCATGCTTTGATCAAGGAAAGAGAAAACAGTTTTCCAACTTTTACCATCGTCTTCCGTGATACGCACTTGAAAATCATATTCGTTTTTAAATGCAGATGCCGAAGCTCCTTTCCACAGAAAACTCAAATTATAATTCGTCTCACTCAAAGTCAGAGATGGAGATACTATCCACTCTTCTTTCACAGGCTCAATAGGATCCCACTCACCACCGTTACAATAAAGACTCACTGAACCGGCACATGCCGATTTGCTATTATCGACAGTCCAATGATTAATAGCCCCTTCTTGGGTGTCGTTAATTACAGTCCAACCTCCGGTCGGAAAGTTCGTCGTCGACCAACCTTCAAATCCCTCATTCAACAGAGATTCGGCACGCAATCCAAACACAAATAAGAAGAGTACAAAAACAAGCGTAATTTTCTTTGTCATTGTAAATAATTTATTAGGTTCATTATAAAATTTACATTACATGCAACAGACAGAAATGTTATAACTATTAATTTATTTGCAGCAAATATAAGAATTTGTTATTAATATCTATATATTTCAACAAAAATATTATCGTAACACTCTTATTTTTTTATAAAAAACGAATGTTTATACAAATAATAACAATTTTTGCAAAAAAACAGACAATATCTATTCTAAATAACAACAACGATACTTCAAGTTCCATAACAAAGCGGAGGCTTTCCCTCATTAGAGAAAGCCTCCGCTTTGTTATTTCTCAAAAAACTAAATTATATCGTTCACATAAACACGCTTATAAATACGCCTGAAATTATCACTTTCTTGCTTCAACTCCTCTGCATGCAACTTATAGTCTTCACCCCAAATCCCCGACAACAAATCGACAATATATTTGTGTTCTCTATCTTTCGACAAAGAAGCCGCGATGAGCTTGTCAATAATTTCCCTATATTTCTCAGCTCCCGTAGCGTGCAAATATAATGCGGCACTCACCGTAATCTGCCCCGTCATATCTACCCGTATTATATTATCGGCTAGGACGGGCATATCTTCATCACAAGAGCCCATATGATTGGCAATATATTCGTAGGTGAGCAATCCATCAGTATCACTATTCAATATTTTTTTCAAATCATTATTCATAGCTGACCTCTTTTGAATGACACAAATTAAATAAAAACTTTCTTCGCAACAAAATATTTCACAAAAACAGTTCAAGAAACCCTAAAAAACAACTTCTGTAAACAAAAAAAGATATTTGATATAGGAATTAATATTTTTTTGATGTATGTTTGCTTATGAATAATCGAATCTACAACCATCATGAATGACAATCTCATCATTACCATAGGCCGTCAATTCGGAAGCGGAGGACGAGAAATAGGAAAACGTTTGGCCGATTTATTCGGAATAGCTTATTACGATAAAGAATTAATCAACGAGGCTTCGAAATCGAGCGGACTCAGCACCGAGTATTTCGAGAAAGCCGACGAGCGGGCTCCAAGCGCTTTATTAAATTCTTTTTCAATAAACTGGCTCACAGGAGCAGGAGGAATATGGGGCGACGGAGGCCTATCGAACGAATACATTTTCAAATTTCAATCCGACGTCATTCGTCATTTAGCTGAAACTCAATCGTGTGTCATCGTCGGACGTTGCGCCGATTATATTCTCAGACAATACCCACGATGCTACAATGTATTTATACATGCTCCCCTTGAAGACAGAATCGAGAGAATCATCAGCCGCTCACATGGAATGACTCGAAAAGAGGCTATCGAACTCGCCGAAAAGAAAAATAAACTAAGAGCTTCTTATTACAATTTTTATACCGATAAGGGTTGGGGAGTAGCCTCTTCATACGACCTTTCTATCGATTCCTCTATATTGGGCAGTGAAGAGACAGCCATATTTATTCGCGATTTTATCCAAAAGAAAGACGGGATGCCTAAATGGGAGAAAAAGAAATAGGTATCAATTCTCTTTCAAGTAATCGGAACAAAGAGAATAAATAATACCATCAACGATTCCTATGGTAGGAACCCATATTTCTCGTGCGCCGATATGCGTCGCTATTTGTAAATAAATATCGGCGGCAGGTACAATCACGTCGGCTCGGTCGGGTTTCAATGCAAAACGGTCGATACGTTCCACGATCGAATAGCTATTCAATTCATTTCTCAGGGTCAAAAGCCGCTCCACAGTCAATGGCTCCCGAGCAGACACTCCTGCCAAATGATGCAATTTATTGATATTACCACCCGACCCGATAATAGAGATATGCCGATACGTTTCCTTCAAACGCTTTAAATCCCTATACATACGGAACAATTCACTACGACTCAGTTTTTTATTCAAAATACGTACAGTTCCTATATTATAAGATTGAGATTGGAGTAACGAACGGTCACTAATTATACTTATCTCGGTACTTCCGCCACCAACATCGACATAGATAAAATCACCCTCTTGTTCCAGCTCGTCCACGATATGACTGTCATATACGATACGTGCTTCTTCAAGACCATTAATAATTTCGATATTTATTCCACTTCTCTCCGAGATATACCGGACAATATCGGCTCCATTCGAAGAATCCCGCATAGCCGACGTAGCACAAGCCCGATAAGACAAGACATTATAAACCTGCATCAGCTGAGAAAAAGCATGCATGAGACGTAATAATTTTTCTGTCTTCTCCGTAGAAATACGACCTTTTGTAAAGGTATCTTGTCCCAATCGCAGCGGTACACGCACAATAAAAACTTTCGATAAATCCGATACACTCTCTCCCGGATAAATACCTTTGATAAGCAATCTCACTGCATTCGAGCCAATATCTATGGCCGCAAAATTAAGTCTGTCCATAAAGTTTCTCATTCTATAAGCGAAGATAATCATTTCCCCAATAAAACATCTCGATTAAAAATAAAGTCTCATTCAAAAACATATAATTTATAATCGCTCCAAAAATGAACTTTCATTCAATATCACTTGTTTTTACCTTGAAAACCATAGTAGAAGAACAAATTTGCGCAATAAATGAAGTGATTGGTTATACTTGGGCAATTGCGCAGTTTCCCCAAAGCGGGAAACAGGAGACTCCTTCCTATTTTTATTTACAAAAATTCAATCAATAGCTTCAGAAGGAGTCTCTTTTTCAAAGAATATCATCATGCCAAAATAGAGCCGCATACCGGGTGTACCTTTACGAAAAATTACCAGCTCTATGAAATCGAGAATTACATTTAACGGCATGAACCGTTATTCCCCACCGAACTCGGCACAGCCGGGAGATTGCACAGCTATTGTCAATTTACGAAATCAATCAAACTGCCTCAAACCTGTCGGGACACCGGAATATCTATACACTCCGGAAAAGAAAAACCATTGGCTCGTCTATGTTCATATCTGCTACGACGGAGAGCATCATATAACGGAAAATGAAAATACCTTGTATTATGAGGCTCTGATAAAAAAAGAAAACGGAAATATCCAAAAAGAATCAAGCCTGTTGTTCGAGCTAAACGACCTACAAGTTCTGTCTATTCAATCCATAGGAAACACACTCATAATCATCTGTACCGAAAGTATATACTATTTACTTTATAAAGAGGGAAAATATATCTTTTTGGGTGAAAAGCCCGACATACCTGAAATTTCATTTTTCCCTTATGTAGAATATACCGATGCCTACTTCGTAAGCGAATATACCTTTCAACATGGATACAGCAATCCGACCCGACTCGACACCGAAGACATCAATTATTACAACGATGCTTACTACAATGCATTCTTTCAGCTACAAGAAAAAGCATGGAAACGGCACTATTTCATACAACCCATACTCATACGTTATGCCCTCACTTTATATGATGGGAGCCGAATTTTTTCATCGGCTCCGGTCATGGTCTCTTTGCCACACCCCATACAACCCTATCAAATGAGCATACGATTGAAAAATTCAAACAATCTTTGCTTAGGTTCTCATGAAGGACAAATCATCGCCGGGAATTATAGCCTGAAATATTATATTCATCAATTCAATCTCAACAACTGGAAAGATATCGTAAGAAGTATAGACTTTTTTGTCTCTCCCGAAGCCACGATCTTCGAACCCGATCAAAAACAACAAGGCCTTAAATTTACGATCGAACGTACAGAAGAAAACGAAATGATCTCTTTTCTACTGAAAGGAGACATCTCTTTTCTCGACCTGAAAGAGATAAAGAAACGCTACTTACAAGATTCTCTATTTTATAAAATAGCGACCATAGAGGATTGGAGCGACTGGAAGGAAGGTGAATCGTACACCATAGAAAATAAAATACGGCCAGATTTACTCATACACGAGGAGGTTCTTTCGCCAGATAATACGACACTGCTTTCTACGGGAGCACATGTCAGCTATATACACAACAAAAGACTACACATAGCCAACTTAAAGAAAAAACTTTTTCCCGGATTTCCCCTCAGTCTGTTCAACGTGGGAAACAAAAATGCCGAGACTGTCAGTGCTTATATCTGCACTTATCTCAAAACCGAAAGAGGAGAATGCAAAGTCGTTTGGCACGGGAAATCGAACTATTTCTTCAATCAACTTTCACCTTTGATTTCTTACCCCGACAGTAACGCCTATAAAATGGAAATCGTCGTAAAAAGCGAGAAAACCCGATACAAAGGGAGCTTTCTACTGACAGCCTCCGAATATGAAAATAGGGCCGATTATCTTGACGAGACACTCTCTGCAATCACATTGGAAAACGATTCTCTGCCGGCCTCTACCCCACTCGATATACCCTTGTCCGAAAATGACACTTACACACAGCCTAATATACTGCGGGTTTCGGAACTCGAAAACCCGTTTGTATTCCCGTCCGAACAAACTTATACCATCTCGAACGGAGAGATTACAGGCATAGCGACCATTACAGCAGCTTTATCGGAAGGACAGTTCGGTGAATTTCCCTTATATGTATTTACAGAAGAAGGAATATGGGCTTTGCAAAACGGAAACGGAATCGTATGTTACGGAGCACAACATCAACTGAATCGAGAACCCATACTGCCGGAAAACCCTATCGTCCCTCTCGAAGACATGATTATGTTTACTACGGCAAAAGGATTATTTATCATACGAGGCTCCGAAATACAACAACTCTTATCGTTCGACGAAACCGCCTGCGAAAACAATAGCCCAATCGATCACCACGACATAAACTCTACATTAATTCCTGCGACCACCGATCAAACGACTTTATCTCAGTTTATTCAAGGAAGTATCATCGCCTACAATACAATCGAAAAAGAATTGATATGTTGCAGGCCCGATCTCAAATATAGTCTCATTATTCATATTTCTTCTCTCTACATGTATCGCATAAGCCGACAGTACTCTTCCCTATTCTATGATGCCAGTCATCTACTCGCCCAAGACGCAGAGGGAAAAGTTTACGATTTACAAAAAGAATCAGCAGAGATAACCCCAATCGCACTCGTATCCCGACCAATTACTCTCCAAAGTGAAGATTACCAAAAATGGAGAGAAGTTTTCTGGCGGCTCTCGATGTCAGAAGGAAAGCTCCTGCTTTCTCTTTGGGGAGGCAATGATGCCGAAGGCAACTTTTCCAAAATCTGTGAAATATCGAGCGCATCAAAAATAGCTGGGCAATTACCCATGCGTTTTACAGGTCCGGCATATAAATATTTCAGGCTTATTCTTTGCGGAAACGTCTCCTCTGATTTCCATCTTTCGTCTGTCGATATCTACTCCGAAAACATCATCAGCAATCGGTTACGCTAATATAAAAAGGGTAGGACTTATTGTATAAGTCCTACCCTCCTATTCACATCTTACCGCAATCTACGGTTTATAGTTTTTCAATCCTTTCAAAGCTGCTGGATCGGTAGCCTCCTCGATACTCATAGCAAAGCCTCCACCCGGAGCACAAGGCTGAACGATACGAGTCTTGTTCGTCACAATATATTTACAAATCGTATAAGCCTGCGGGTTATCCTTATAATGAGCATCGGGAGCATCGGCATATATAGTCGCAATATACTTTTTCCCGGGCTCCAAGAAATCTAAGGAGAAACGAGCCGTATGCCCATTCTCATCGACCGTGGAACCTACATACCAATTATTACCACCTTTTTCCCGGCGTGCCACCGTAATATAATCTCCCGGCTCTGCCTCCAAATAACGGCTGTCGTCCCAATCGACAGGCACATCTTTAATAAACTGAAAAGCATCGAGGAAACGATTATAATTTTCGGGTAAATCGGCGGCCATCTGCAAAGGGCTATACATGGTCACGTATAAAGCCAGTTGCCGAGCCAAAGTAGAACGAACATAGCTGTGGTTATCGGGATTAAGTTTAGAAATATCCGTTTCGAAAATACCGGGAGTATAATCCATCGGACCTCCGATAAGCCGTGTAAACGGCAAAATAGTGGTATGGTCGGGATTATTACCCCCGAACGATTCATACTCGGTTCCTCTCGCCGACTCGTTACCGATAAGATTGGGATAAGTACGGCTCAAACCCGTAGGACGAACAGCTTCATGGGCATTCACCATAATCTTATGCTTGGCGGCTTCGGTCAATGCATAGAGATAATGATTAACCATCCATTGTCCGTAATGATGTTCCCCACGAGGTATAATATCTCCCACATATCCACTCTTCACGGCATCATAGCCATGATCGTTCATAAACTGATATGCTTTCTCCATGTGCCGTTCATAATTACGAACCGAACCCGAGGTCTCATGATGCATAATCATTTTCACCCCCTTCGATTTGGCATACCGCTCTATTTCTTCTACATCGAAATCGGGATACGGTGTGATAAAATCGAATACATAGTCTTTCGACTTACCTATCCAATCTTCCCACCCAATATTCCAACCTTCCACCAGTACAGCGTCAAATCCATGTTCTGCGGCAAAATCGATATATTCTTTTACATGCTCGGTATTAGCGGCATGACGTCCATTAGGCGTCAAACGAGAATAATCGACCAAATCGAGTTTCACATGAGGCAAATCGGTATAAGCCCAAGTACTTTTCCCGGTTATCATTTCCCACCATACACCTACGTATTTCACGGGCTTAATCCAGGAAACGTCCTCGTAAGCACAAGGTTCGTTCAAGTTCAGCGTGATTTTAGAGGCAAGGATGTCACGAGCATCGTCGCTTACGATAACCGTACGCCACGGTGACGTGCAGGGAGCTTGCAGATAACCTTTATCGCCTACTGCATCGGGAGTAAGCCAAGATTCAAAAACAAAATTCTTATCATCCAGATTCAAGTGCATGCAAGAGTAATCCACCAAAGCAGCTTCGTGCAAGTTGATGTACAAACCATCAGCAGTCTTCATCTGCAAAGAAGTCTGAACACCGGTGGGCGAAAACGGGGTTTGCGAAGAGTTAGGCGTAATGGCCCCTTTCATCAGTCCGCGGATTTCAGAAAGTTTGGATTCTGTGTAGTCATATTCCTGCGTATCGTAGTCGCCCGGAATCCAGAAGGCAGTGTGGTCGCCAGTCATGGCAAACTGAGTACGCTCCTCTTTAATCACGAAATAGTTCAGGTTCTTCTGCAAAGGGAATTCATAGCGGAAGCCCATACCATCGTCGAACAAACGGAAGCGGATAATGATGTTCCTATCCTGCGCTTTTTGGTTGAGCGTCACAGCCAGCTCATTGTAGTGGTTACGGATTTGCTTTACTTCACCCCATACCGGTTCCCAAGTCTCGTCGAAAGTGGAAGTCTTTGCATCCGCCATCGTGAAGCCATTCATCAGACCGGGGGCGTTCTTCAGTTCGAGTCCTAATTTGGAAGGGTTAATCACCGGCTTTCCTTTGTAAGAAAGTTCGTAAACGGGTTCGCCTTGCGCATTCACCGAAAAATTCAATTGAAGTTGTCCGTTGGGAGAGGTAATACTCTCTGCCATTGCTACGCCGCTCACCAACAAAACGAGCAGGAAGCAGGCTAATTTTGTACAGATTGCTTTCATGTTTCTCATGCTATATTTATAAAATTATGTTCCAGATGCAAATATAGGCAGGAAAGAAATACACTCTGACGCAATTAAACTAAAATGATAGATGATTTGTCGGCAAACGTTTGCATGAAAACCAACTTCCCTTGAACAATATCCTGCCTACAAACAAAATAGAAGGAGAAGTATCGCTACGAAAACTTCGCCCTCCATATTTTTACAACTTTAATCGTGCACTGGAATTATCCCAAAGGATTTTCACCTTGGTCCCCGTCATTGCCTCCCGAAGGATTGGAGTTATCCCCTCCACCATTGCTACTTCCATCCGTATAGTCCGTATCGGGAACCACCATCTTGGTGACGCTCATATTGCCCAACATTTGACTAAAAGCTTTCCCCGGAAAAAACAGAATACGTTTACGGACAATGTTACTGGCCGAAACGCCAGCCTCCGTATCAGCACTCTTCCCTACAAAAGAAGGGCGGAACAATCCGAAATCACCTAAACGAACAGTCTTTCCATCGTCTATTTCTTCCGACATGATGTCCACCAGTCCTGCAGCCACTAAGTCCACCGTCTTTCTGTGAATACCAAGAATACGGCTCACTTTGGCACACAACTTATCAAAATCCAATTCACCCGCTCCTACGGATTTAGCTACATACTTTACATTTTTGTCCTTGTCAAAACCAAAGATTCTCTTTGCCACTACATACTGAAGTCCCATAATTTTTAATGTTTTAGAAAGTTAATATAATAATGTAATAAATAGGCCGAAGCCTTTTCCTCTCTTTCAAGAAGTGGAGATCCATCGTGAGGCCTCAACGATAAACTTTCATTCTCTTGAATTCGATGTTGCAAAGTTAGGGTGTGAATGACGGGAATACAAGGAAATGACATCTACAACCAATTTCGTTAAAACTCTAAAAAACAACAAATTAAAAACAACCCTTCTCTACAAGTGAAGAAAGAAAGGCAGGAAGAGAATGAGAAGGAATGGGTACAATCTCTACAGCCAATGAAAATAAATCGCTGATTATCAAGACAAGGTTCTAGAGAGGTCTCTACAATATGGCATTTGAACAGTTAAGACCTCAATTTCAAGAGTGGCTCAAGTTTCACAAGTTATTACCGTATCCAAAAATACAGACAAACCAGTCATCCTTCCAAAGCCCCTTCTACTCGTTTACTAAAATCTCCCGGACATTTTACTAAATCTCCGGCAACGATTTACTAAATCTTCCTCCAAGATTTAGTAAATCGCTTCTGCCCCATCACGAACTATCCGGAACCAAGATTGGCAATCACTCATATCAAATATCAAAATTATATACATCCCACCAATAACTACTTCCCCCAGTACAGAATTGCTTTATGAAATTTCGGGCTATGATTTACTGAAATTCCTTTGTCTTCACTACCTTTGCAGCCAAAACCAACCCCAGACAACCTATGACTAGATTACTGATAGCTATATTCCTTGGCGGCGGTACCGGCAGCGTACTGCGCTACTGCGTGCAGATGATGCTCCACGAGCGCATAGTCCCCTACTCTTTCCCATGGGCTACATTCACAGACCTTAGAGATCGGAAGAGCGGTTCAGCA
>OMFR01000896.1_pt1 | contig 13640 bp, 9 predicted proteins | sample 1645691 | NCBI WGS metagenome assembly OMFR01 (sample SAMEA103958132, study PRJEB25191) | human gut metagenome | biome: human-associated habitat [ENVO:00009003]; feature: intestine environment [ENVO:2100002]; material: feces | place: Germany | collected 2013/2015
GCTGCGGATGCTGTTCATCCGTCCCACCCATTCCATTTGATTCTCAGCCTTCAGCCGCTCAGTGACACCTTCGGCTTTCTTCATCTGTTCGACCAGTTGATCAAACATTTCTTGTGCCGTGTCGCCGCTTTCCTTGAGATGGTCGTCCAGCTTGCCGGTCAGCAGCATCCCTGTGTAGATGCCGTCCCTGTGCTCGCGCAGATACCGCCTGCGCATTTCTGCGAATCTGTTGTACATATTCTTCCTCCTTTTGCGCCCGCCGTGCGGGTTTCTATCATCATCCACATGATAGCGCAACCCGAAGGAAAAGCCCAATGTGCGAAAAACAGATTTGCAGATTTGACAGAAAAATAGTCACATACGATTTGCCAAATCACGCATGACCAAATCGCACTTGACGATTTTTTATAGTGCTATTGGCTATTAGACTGACCTCTTATGTGAAGGCCTATATTTACTAAATCGGCGGTTTTCCTTAATTAGCGGAATGCCAAATTCATCAAGGAAAAATAATCTGTAGCCTCTTATCTATGTATACTCTATTGTCATCCATCCTGCATGAAAACGCAGAAATCGTCATTCCAAGGTCAATACATGATTTGAGCAAGGGCGTAAACTGTGCGTCCGAAACGAAATAAATGCTACTCACATACGGATTAAGGGAAATAACACTGTAATGCACGCGATAGCCCAAGGAAAGCAAATCGCGCAGTTTTTCAAGCTGCTTCAAAGCCCTTTCAGAGAAGACCGTAGGAAACAAAGCACATTTTTCTGTTGAAAGCACGCTTTTTACTTCTATTATCGTATTTGTATCTTGAATATAAATGTCGCTCTTATAGCCTCCAACATAGTGCTCAGTATAGATTGTTCCTCTTCTTCCTAAAAAAGAAAAACGACGCCCCTTAATGCTGTCCGCAACCGTCCTATTTGCCATCGAGGTGTTTAACAGGATATAGTTTTTCTTGTACGGGATAGCAAAAAGAGCAAATTGAGTCCGCGCATTCTTTGACTGAGTAGGAGCTAATAATACGCTCTTGCCTTTAAGATCTAAGAAATTGCTCAGATGACAGGAGGATGGCACATAACAAACAGTGCTTTCCCCGTCAATCTCAACCTCACACAGGAAGCGATTTTTCAGTTCCTGTATAAAAATTCCGGTTTTATGCTCTGGGGTTAGCACTGTTTGCATGTGTCAATTCCTCACTGTCTGCTTTTCACAAAATTATCAAGCTCATCTTCTGAAATATACAAGCCCTGCATACGGATGGTATCGCTATCAGTAACCATCAGCATATCACCCTTGCCCAAGAGGTTCTCCGCACCGGGCATGTCCAAAATCGTCTGAGAATCCGTGTGAGAAGGTAATCTAAAGGAGATTCTGTAGGGGATATTAGCTTTTAGCACACCCGTAACGATATTTGCACTTGGCCGTTGTGTCGCGATGATAAGATGAATGCCCAAGGATCGCACCTTTTGTGCCAACATGGAAAGGAATTTCTCAAATTCTTTTCGCTTTCCTTGCATTTCTGCGGTCTGAATCAAATCTGCATACTCATCAATAATTATGATAAGCCGCTTCATGCGATGATCTGGATTTTTTTCGTTGTACGAGCCAATATCTCTGCTCCTGCAGAATCGAAGCTGTTGCATTCGCCCTTCCTTATCGACGTCATTGATGCGTTGAATCATCTCGAGCGCTTCTTCAGCATCGACCACAACATGCCCGCCGTAGAGATTAGGTAAATCCTCAAAGAAAACGAAATCCGTCTGCTTGGGGTCAATGATTAGGAACTCCAGATCCTCCATAGGATACTTATGCAGCAGACTTACGATGATCGAATACAAGAAAATGGTTTTGCCCGAGCCTGTTGTACCTGCAATAAGCATATGAGGGGCCTTGGCGATGTCAACGACTTCAAACCTTCCGTCTGCCTTTTGTCCTGCGACAAAATCGAGAGCGCCTGAGGAGCCGTCCAAGAGATTCAAATGCTTCAAAAGACTAATCGCTTTACCAGCGCCTGCAAAGGGCACATCAACCGAAAGATACTTGGTTCCTTTAATATGATCGATCAGTATCTCTCCATTTGCCTCAAGCTGGATGCCAATATCCGTTTTGAAGCGTTCCAGTGTCCTTATTGTTTCGCCAGACTTTAGCTCAACAGAAAATCTCGTAAAACGCGCAGCCTCCTGAACCATATTAGGATCTACAGGATAAGCATTGATGCCATAATCGCGAAAAACCTTATTAATTCTCGCACACTTTTCTCGAAGGTCTGTTCTTTGAAGCTCGGTATCGGTTTCATTCGTGACAGGTGCAGCAGGAGCAACGGGTGTGCTAGGAGCATCGGCTACATAAGCATGAGCGGTGTCAGGAGCAACTGGAGAATGTTCAGGCCAAGCTGTCTCTTCTTGTACAGGCCCTACCACATTTGCCTCGTATGTCGCTTGAGGCGAAGCGACAGCTTCGTCTTGAAAGGCCGGATTAAGCGGGCCTGCTTCGCAAGCAAAGACAGTATTAGCAAGAATCGCCTGAACTTCACTACTACCAATTGTTATCAGGGTATAGTCCTTGCCCAAAAAATCATCGATGCCCTTATAAACCTTTTCGGAGCTCTCTGTATTTTCAAAGTCAACGAAAGCTATATTTCTGCGAACACTCACATTGTATTCGCCGGCGAAAAGGTCATTCAGCATGTTACTGTAGCGGAGCTTGCTTGCTGGATCGAGAGTCGCCTGGAACAAACACTCAAAAACCTGCTCTCTCAAAATTTCACGTCGTGAAATCGTAGTGATTTTCTCTGCTTTCCCAAGCATCTCTTGAGTGAGGCTCTCAAGTGCCGTAACCTGCTCTACAGCATGCCCAGAGATCGTATCTCCATCAATAGTGAAGGCATTTGGATTGTCCGCGTAGGTTTTCACCTCAATAATGTCAACGCGCGCATCAGTGTCGGATTCAAGATTGATGCCGATCAAATCTGGTAGCTTGCCGTCCTCGCGGTCTGAAAGCCATTCCTGCGCAAGCTGGGTGTCTAGACCAACCAGTATTGCGGCGGGGTGTTGCCGCTTGTAGTGGATTGCAGCCAGTGCAATTCCCAAGCTTCCCTTGCCGTGATTGGTATCGAATATGCGATTTGAGGTATGCGAAACGATGCTTAGCAGGCCGTCATCGTTAATCTCACGGACAGCCTTGATGATCTCCTTTACTCCCTCCTCCTTTGGGACGAAGTTGCCTAAGCGCTTTACAAGAGTATCATACCCAAGCACGAATTTCCTGCAATTGCTGGAATAAATACCAATGGAGCGATAATCGTTTTCCCTATAAAACAGCTTTTCACTAGCTGCCCTCAGCGAGATATCCCAACTCTTTAGACTCTGATCTAAGATTACAAGCCAGTCGCATTTATCCAAAAAGGCATCATAGGTTTCTCTCTTGAGCGGGGTATAAAAGCTTGTGCTTGTATGGCTGAAGGTCGAGGGGTGTTCATTTAGCTTTTCTATGATGCTGGCATAGACGGTAAAGATTCCGCCTTCGCTTGCCGGACGGATTTCCACCTTTTCATCAATCGGGTTGTATTTATATACCTTTGGTACGCAAAGAGGATGAATGTGGATTTGGCGGTTGTTTTGAGCAGTTTCGATCTTAACCTCATTGGGATCGAAGATGATAAGCATATGCTGCTCGCGGCTAATCTCACCTAGTATTTTGCTGTAGGAGTACTTGTGATGAGCTATCTTAAGCTTGAAGTTGAGAGATCTCTGTCCCTTGATTCTCCCCAGCATTCCGTCATTTAGAGAATCGTTATCAATTTCAATCCAGCTTGTGGGAACCTCCTTTGTGTGGAAGATAGAAATCTCTATTCCGTTGATATTAAACTCCTTGTCGTTGTTCAAGGCCTTCAGCATAGAAACGATTACTTCCACAGATGGAGGATCTATAACGCAGAGCTTAAGCATCATCCCAGCATGAGGATATAGGCAGAGGTAACGAATAATTGCTTGCTTAAGAGTATCAATGCCACTTTCACTCTGGTTGATCTGCGGTACATTTGAATAAACCGGGAGCATACCAATTCTACCAGAAAGAGGAAGGAATGTAGCACCACAGCACGCAATGGTAGCAGGAAGCAGTGCAACGGATAATGGGTCAGGAATATCCTCAGCCCTTCGGATAATGAACGACTTATCCTCATCACTAAGCTGTGCTTCTCCGATTTCATTGACACCTTTGCTTGCAAGAATCTCCTTGGCAAGCTCTACATACTTCCAAAGATACATAGGGTGCATAGGGGTCGGGATTGCGTGGGCTTTTGCCTCCCCAACAACAAAGACATAGTCCAAGGACATGATTGTGTTAATGATTTCCTTGGCGTTAGATGGTGCAATTGCCCAAATTTTAGGAAACTCATCGTTTATTGCGGTAAGTAATCCCTCATACGCTGTGAGATACTTGTAAAACTTGTCAAATTGAGCAAGAACCTGCAGCATAGGTGCATCCTGCAAGCGCCTGCTGAAGGGTAGAAGCTCCTTCCTTGCTTCAAGAAACCGCTTCAATCGCGCAGAAATGGTTTCGCCCTCTGAAACAAGTGCAGAGATCCGAGATAAGCTGTCCCAAATCGGATCAAGAATCGCCGGTCCTAATGATATTCGCTCATATTTATCAAGATCGCGAATAGCTTCGTCCGGCGCTTGAACCTCAGCACGAATAATACTGCCGAAGTCAGAATCGGACGACATTTCCTCAGCGATTCTCTCCGTAACGGGCTCCGTCTTAAACTGAGCCCGCCCGCCATCCACATCAACCTCTACTTTTTCTGCTTTTTTCGTATTTGCGCGCTGATCAATATCACGCTCCAGTTGTGCCAGTATATCAGGAATCTGATCCTGATTGTCATCGAAAATCAATTGTGCAGCTAATGCTGTTGGCCTTATTGCCGTACCTCGTCTTGGTGACGGAGTAGGACTCTTTTTCTCCTTTGCAGCCTTGAGACACTCCTCAACCTCAGCTAATTCCATTTGGCCAAGCAGAGCAATATCCTTTGTTTTGTAGTAGCTTAGAATTCGGTGGGGAGTTTCTTTCTTACCTGTAGCCTTAGTATAGTAGTTCGTAATGCTTTGGCGCTCAGCCTGCTCAAGATTACTTATCCTTTCAACGATTCCGTGGTTATGCTTAATCCTTGCCACGAAATCATCTCTTACTGGATTCCGGCTATCAACATTCTTGTCTGCGCAAAGCCCAAGTCGATAATAGTTCTCTTTTATCGCATCAGGGAGCGTATCTGCAGGAGAGGAAATCAAGAGTTCAAGATACTCGAGTACTCGCTCAAAGCTTAGAATGCTACGGATAGGCTTACTACGAAGCGCCTGAATTAGTGCCTCAATTACAGCGTTTGTTCCGGCAAGATCCTTCTTTGCAAGGTCACAGCTTTTGGTATAAATGCGCTCCAGCGTGATCTCAGGGAACCAGCGCAGAGATGACATCTTTTCCATTTCTGCGCGCTTGATGACCAGAACCCTAAATATGCTTTCATCGCCAGAGTTGCGCGACTCCTCGGCCTTTTCTACTGTGAAATCATAAGAAAGCCTTTCGTTTTGGGACAGTTCACTTTCTATGCGAGCTCTTGTGGACTCAGGAAAGCCCAAGAAGAACAAGGCCGCCTTTCTTTCGGAGGATAGACCTAGTGCAAAAGCAACGTAATCAAAGTCAGGAATATTGACAAGTGCAACACCATATTCCTGAGCATTCGCACGTTCATTAACAAGCTGCGTTACTACCTTAGTCAGCAGTGTCTTTTCCATATCAAAGCCTCCTCCCGATTAATGTAACACCATCGGCATACCGTTTTCCCATTCCTAGGGAAATATAAGTATTAGCTATAGCCTGTGAGTTGATACTCAAATCTCCACGTAGGTCGCCGGGAGTTGCTTGCGCAATATTATAGGCAGCGAGGAGATTATATTCAGTTTCAGCATCAGCCCCGATTAGAATGTTGTATGCAGAAATTAGCTTTTCACCTAACTCCTTTAGTTCAATTCCATCCTCGAGCTCTTCCTTGCTCAACGCACCTAGGGTAATGGTTTCCAGCGTAAAGCTATTAATCAGATAACGCTTGATGTTCGCTCGATTGCCTCTTGGGCCAATCAAGCCACATCTAACGCCTAGCACTCTGCAGAAGGCAGAGGGGGAATTGTTCTTGTACTCAAAGGTATATAGGGCAATCTGCAGGGCTCTTGAGAGCGCAAGTCTCGGAGACCTATCCTCGTCAACAAAGCTATCAAAATAATTCTTTACTGCACTTCTAATGCTTTCCTCACGATTAACGGAGGAAAAAACCATACTATCGATCCACCGTCGGCATTCATCAGCGGTGTCGGAGGGAATTTCCTCTCCAAGAATCATATCAATAGAGCTGATCAAGAAATCCTCAACAGTTTTTTTAGCTAAAGTATAGGATTGCTCACTCGCCTTTTTTATCGACTCCAAATCCGCGCCTGAATCCAGAAGAATAGGGGGCTTGCTACCACCGTATGCTGCAGCATCGCCCTGCGTTAAATAAATGAAGGTTGAGAACAAGGCAAAATTAATGATCCTTCGCATAACCAAAAGGCTGTTTCTATTCTCTCCTGTCGCAATGATGTTATCAGCAAGCCGATCAAAGCCGTTCCGGAGCCTTTCCTTGCAGTTATCCCAACGTATTTCACTATCCTCAGGATATTGGATTCCATGGTGCTGCGTTTTTCTTTATCTGAGGGGGCAGTAAGGATTGGCTTGATAAGCTTTGTTAGGTCATCTGAATCATTGCTTAGAGCCTCCTGTAGTAGTGAAATGACAGGAGATCTCTTGCCATCAAGCTGCTTTGCGAGTATTTCAAAAATGAAGTCTCCAATATGCGCTTCGGAATTCAACCGCCCTTTGACCATCCAGTGGGAGGAAATGTCCATAACCGAAAAATCGTATTGGGGATAGAGAGTATTGTCCTGATTGAAAATTTCACCCAAAAAATAGCGGAACTGTTTAATGTTTGACGGCTTTTCTTGCTCACCCTTTTCTAATGTACAAGCGTAATCCGCTACGATTTTTTCTGACGGAAGGGCATCCTTTCTCCCGTCGCTAATAACCCACTCGTGTACATCCCTTGTATCACAGGTCTCTCCTATACAGGCACGGAACAGGCCGTTAGCAATGTGAGGCGGCTTTGTCGAGTTAGAGGTCGGATTAAAGCCGAGATAATCCTGGCAAATTTTATCGCCTATACGTTTTAGGGAATCCGCAGCCATTATTCCTCGCCCTCCTCAAAATCGTATTTCCCGTCCTGTATCAGCACCGTCTTCTTGCTGCTGTTGATCCTACTTGCTAAGATTATTTCTCCATCGTCGTTTTCTTCAGCATAACCATAATTGTCTAGCTGCTGAAGGAACATTGCCGCCGCCTGCTCGTACTGTGGGGCCAAAAGGCCTACAGGATAACCGTTTTCCACGGCATCGAGTGTTCGCAAAAAATCAGCATCCAGCGTCAGCACGGGGACATCGCCGGCTTTAGGCTTCAGAATAATGTGATTTGGCATGTATTCCATGCCCTGCAGCCAATCTGCCGGACGGGGCATTTTTATCTCAAGCTCGCTCGAATCAACAGATTTACTAGATATAGCAACCGCTGCCTCCTGGCTGAGGTCGTATCTATGCGTAGTCCAAATGTGTAACTGTTTCTTGTCATCAGACGAGGGCAGAAACAGCTTGTTTATAGAACGGACAAGACGCTCCTTGATCTTCTTCTTTTGAGAATCAAAGGCTGTAAAAATTTCCATGCTCTTGCGGATTTCCTCTGGTTGAAGCTTAAGCAAGCCTTGTCCATCAAGGTTTTCAAAGTAATACTTTCTCTTAATCTCTTTAAAGCATTCGACTGCCGCGTCAACATCGTCCTCGAAGGAGGAATCGTTTGGCCATTTTCGAGGAGCCCCCATGAGCCAGCCCTCATTTATGACTCCATTCCAGAGACTCTCATCAAGTGATGGCACAGACAAATATATCGGATCAAACTTTTGAATGGCTCGAAGCAGCTCGTTTGAACCCTCGAATATTGCGGAATAGTAATATTGACCTTCATATTCATCCATTGTACACGCTGTAAGCATAAATGAAATCGCGCCAAGAACATCCCTTACTGCAAAATGCTCACAGTCGGAGGATGCCAACTCCAGCAAAGAAACAATCTGCCGTTTTATTTCTGTGCTTTGAAGTGCACGAAGATTATACTTTAAGGCTTGGCTGTGTACTGGCTCGCTAGAGAGCAGGTCAGTCATTTTCGTTAATAGAGTATCAAGCAACTGATTATCCTTGGTAAGAAGATTTCTCTCGTTAAGGTCAACAACAGCAATATGCCTAATGGGCTCAGAGAGCTCGTACGTAATAGCAGATTTCTTTGCCCGCATTATTTCATTATAAATATCAGGATTAATCCGCTTAATCTCCTTACACAGCCGCAAAAACGGATACTCATTAATAGCGAACACTGCGGGCTTCTTTTCTACATAAAGGTCAACAATATTCCTAGCGGCATCAGCATAATTCGTAACTTCATTAAAATCTGTTTTAACGAATACATTATTTCTGATAATGCAGGGTTCAATCGCCTTGATAATGAAGGTCTTGCCATCACCAGGATTTCCGGTCAAAAATACGAGCTTGTGCTTGTCTAGCATGTCAGAGACAAGCGGCTCTACACCGGAAGAAATGTGCAGAAAGCCAAGCTCATCCTTATTCATGTGGTCAGAATAACAATTCTTCCCATTATATAGCTTCTTGATAAAATCGAGCTTTGACATATTTGCCTCCTTACATGCCTCCGAGCAGAACATCATCCACCCTAAAGTCGTTCAGTCGCTGAACAATATCCACCGTTGTTAATCGCTTCATCAGCCAACGCTTATACCAATAATCAATCAATGCCTGTGTTCCATGGGCGATATCCTCCTCACAGTCAGGGTTAAAGCCATAATCTACAGCGTTTGTATAGCCCATCAAATAATCCTTCGTGTTCTTGGCAAGATCGACAGAATATACAATACGAGGAGAGTAATGCTTAAGAAATGCGTCAGCGCGGATTCCAATAGAGCTTAGGCCTCTGCTGATCATCCGAAAACGCGGGCTTGTCCCCTCCCCAAAAACATGATTAATACGCTTCCCGCCATCCTGCAGCTCAAGAATTCTAGAGAAAAGAGCGGTGGTTTCCCGTGAGAAAAACACGGTACCATAGCCCTCCGTGACTCCCATTTCGCGAAACTCGAGTAATCTGCCGTTGCCTAATGGTACCTTTATACGATTGTACTGGCTGCTTCCGACAGCATATAGACTGGTAGTGCCTAGGTAGACTAGACGGCTGTCGCGGATTACCCGTTCGCCCTTCATTCGAGAAGCGATTTCGCTGATTTGTCTCTCATAACGGTGAGTATAATCACTGATCACTCTAGGGCTACAAGCCAGAATGCTTACAAGCTTACCGCCTAAGAGGTGATTATATGGTGGGATGGAGCCGCAAACGATAATGTCCATCATGTTTGATCCAATTTTGCATTTTCTGTTAGCTATCAGCGCAGTATGAATTGCTTTGCGTCCGCCCTCAGATGCAAGAAGAGATAGGAGCTTGTCCTCGTTGCTTTGCCCGGCGGCATTGTTAAATGCTATTTTCGTTTCCAAGAGCTTGGCCAATTCAGATGCACGCTTACGCTTAAATAGATTACTCCTTGCTTCCTCCCGCCAATCCGGAGATGTCTCGTTGTTTCTGTTGTTTATTGACCTTTCGGAATACTCTGCAGCTATGGCATAAAGCTCATCGACCTGCTCCTGACGGGGATACTTGGTTTGCTTATAATAGCCAAGATCACCGGTATAGATTTCCGAAATTGCTGAATTGACATTTTTGACAAGAAGCGGGAAAAGGCGCTCTGCATAAGCATATCTACGCTGTAGGTATTCCTCCTCGGTTTCAATTGGTGCTTGAATTTTTACCTTAACTCTTTTTCCATCAGTTCCGCTTACAGTTTGCTCACAGTATTCTGTGTGAACTCGTTTTGACATCTCTGTCTTGATAGCCTCAATTGTCCAACCAATATCATCATCTCGAGCAGTCAGATTAAGGACGGAATTACCCAAGGCAAAAATACCAATGATCGGGTGATATGGCTGCAAGCTGTCTCTAACAAGATAGTATATGTTTCTCCCGGGCATTGTCTTATAGGGGATGGACCATGTGTAGCGGAAATATCTCCAAATGTCTGAAAGCTTAAAGCCTGTATACTCATCTCTGCTGCCTGTAACCATTTGAATATATGGTGCGCAGACCTGACGCCCCGTTCTAATTGCAAGGATGAGCGCATCTCTATTTCCAATCAAGCACTTAACCGATACTGGAGTACCGTTATAATTCCGCTCGGTTTCCATATACTTAATGAAGCGTGCGACGCTTTCGCTTTTAAATTGCGCATTGCGCTCTGCGCTAAGTCTATAGCGTATTTTCTCTTTATCATCAATGTTATCGTTTTCCATTCTCAAGGTAAGCTGATGATCCTGAAAATCAAAAATCCAGCCTTGAAGGGAAAGATCAACTAATACGCTTAGGGCCGCCATATATTTTTGGCAGTCAAGGTCGGCTTCTCGTGCAGTTTCAGAAACACGCCTAAGCTCATCGCTGATAATTCGAGCTCTGTTCATAGGTAACGTGTCTTCTAAGCGCCGAGTAAGTCGCTGAAACAACTCTTGGTATTCCTCGCTCAAAGCAGGACGATACTGCTCCGAGGCGATGGTCTGTTCTATATTTTTAATGGATGCTTTCATGCATTTCCTGCTTCCTGAATAAGTCTGCGTCACCGATGGCCGCATTCAATTAATTATTTGTAGCAAACACTAGCTAAGAGCTAATTCAGCAAGTATTTCTTTTCAGCCCCGCGGCCTACCCTCTGCACAAGCCCCATATTCCGCATCTGTTTCATAAGCTCAAAAGCGCGGGTCTTCTTGATTCCAAGCAAGGATTGGACCTCTTCATCCGTGATATGGCCGTGCGCGGAGGTATAGTCAAGAACCTTTTGCATCTGTGCAGTGACCGGAGAAGCCTGCTTTGGGATGGCAACGGTCATGGCATTCATATTGGGCAGGACCATTTTGAATGCATTGGGCGTTGCTTCGATGACTGGCTGCACGGGGCACTTTTCATAAAGCTTATAGATCCTGCGGATGCCGGTGCCGTAGCTCTCGATCAAACGCAGGCGATGGAACATCTCGGCAAGATTCTTGTTGCGGGGTTGTGAAATACCGATACGGATATCATCGGTGGAGAGACCGGGGAGGAGGCCGCCGATAGAGATGAACTCTATCCGCTCGTCGTTCACATTGATGATAATGCTGCCGCTGTAGCTATAATCCCGGTGCACAATGGCATTCAAAAGTGCCTCGCGAAGAGCCTCCTCGGGGTAATCCTGCTTTTCAATACGCTCCAATCCCTTAAATGACGCCTTGGTTCTGTTACAGAGCATCAGGTAATCAAAGGTGTCCTCCAGCTGCGCAAAGATGGAGCCTCCGAACTCCTTGTTATCCTTGAAGGTGGTATTAGAATCATCACCGAAAACTGCTACCTTCGTCGTATGCGCACATTGATCGGAGATGATAAGTGCAAGGTTGGTAAAAAGCTCATCATTCTTCTGTGTAATCCCAAGGGCACGGTACTTTTCCTTTCCGAACGGCACTTCATATTTTTCGAAAGCGTTTGCCGCAGCCTCAAAGGACAGATCCTGCTCCATGGAGCGCATTTCTTCGAACGCATCGCCATCGCTTTCCTTAATCATCTGGCGAATCTGCTCAGGGGACGCTGGCACGCTGGAGGTGCCCTGGCGTACATAAACACCGTTGGGCTTCAGACCTTTTCCTTTGAGGTAGTAGGGCTTGTTGCTTCCCTCACTGACGGCAATACGCACCACCCTGTTATCCTGGATCGAAAAGCGCACGAACATTGTAACGTCCGGCACAATAGCATCGCGGATGCCGTTGGTGATGCGGGTATACTCCTGATCCACATCTGCCAGTCCGACGGCATTTCCATTGTTGTCAATGCCGACGAACACCACGCCGCCGTCCGTATTTGCGAAAGCGATCACTTCTTTATAAATTTCCTCAGTAAACTGAGCCTTGAATTCTATATTTTCGGTTTCAAAGTTCATGGAGACGCCTCCTCATACGAATTCTAATTATATTATACTCATAAAATTCACTCTGTCAACCGGAGCTTGTGAATTTTCGGCGAATATTCGCTTATTCAATGTGAGTGTCCGCCTTGGTTGTTCTCAGAAACAGAGAGCCGCCTCGTCTAATAATGCGAAAGGACCTCCTTCGCGCAAGCAAAGGAAGTCCGCCGAATATAGCTTTTTACGCAATTACAGCTTGAAGCAGGCATTTTTACAATTCCACTATTTCATCGCATGTCGTTCCATTTCTGCGCTTCCCAAAGCATATCGATATGCCGGCGGGATTTGCGGTTGGTGTTGTTGTAATCGTCCGAGCAGAGCCAGTCGATGAGATAGCATTTGGGGATCATGTACTTCTGCAGCAGCGCCAGCGCCTTCAGCTTCCCCACGCGAATCCATTGGCAGACGGTGCGGCGGTTATAGCCTGTAAAGTCCACGGCTGCAGCCACATCCATCACATCCGGAAGCGCGGCCAGCTTGCTCTCATAGTAGCCCCGGAGCTTCTTCTCGTCCTTGGCGCATGGCGGATGGATGCGGATTTTATAGGGCCGAACCATTTCGCTTCCGTATTTATACCAGTTCTTCGGCGCTATGTATTTTTCCGGGTTGACCTCACGGTCGTTCATAAAAGCGATCACATCACTCTTTTTGATAGCGTAGCAGCGGGTTTTCTTGCCGGTGCAGGTGTGAGGAATCAGGTTGAATTGGAGAAGATAGAGCGCCGTCTGCTTGCTGATGTGGCAAGCAATCCGCATCTGCTCCTTATTCATAATCTCCGGATATTTTTTGAATTCCTTGGCGTCGTATTTCATAACGAAGACTCCTTTCTGTGTTTCGGTCCAAAAGGGTGCTTCGTATAATCTGTTTTGAGCCGTTTTTTCTTGCATTTAATCCGGGGAGCTGTCCGCAGAGCCATACCGGACAAGGGTTTTCTTCTTGCGTATTTTCTTGCCAGCGCGCAAAAAAATCGATCGTTTTGGGGCGCTTCCCATTTCAATTTGAACTCTGGTTTTTTCTGATATGGAGCTGGTCAATACCGGTCGGCGCGTCCGAAACCCGTTGCAGCACAAGGGTTTTCGCCGTTTCCAAAACTGCCTCCACCGACCACGGCAGACACGAAAGTACCAAGTGCGAACAAGACTCGAAATCATGTTTCCACTTTGGAAGTCCAAACTGCCGAAAAGCCAGTAACCATGCGGGTTTGCGGGCAAGTTCAAATCGTGAATTGGGGTCTGTTCTATCCTGTTGTTCTTCCCAATTTCCACGGCTTGAATTTTGCGGGAAAATGGCTATAATGAGAGCAGTCATCTGACGGCCACTTTGAGAGGTATGTTTTGGGGTTCCGTAGTTACCGCTATCGTCCCTGATTTACCGTCATCATCCAAGCTGGTGTAATGATTCGAAATCAGGTTT
>OMFR01000902.1_pt1 | contig 13601 bp, 12 predicted proteins | sample 1645691 | NCBI WGS metagenome assembly OMFR01 (sample SAMEA103958132, study PRJEB25191) | human gut metagenome | biome: human-associated habitat [ENVO:00009003]; feature: intestine environment [ENVO:2100002]; material: feces | place: Germany | collected 2013/2015
CATATATTTTACCATAAAGAAGGTACTTTTTCTTTACTTTGTCAACAGGTCCAATAAATACTGTAAATAGTCAGGATTCCTGCTAAAACAACCATAACGATTACCACGATCATTCCTTTTACAAATGACGGATCCGTATAATTTGCAGCCAAATACTCTCTGTTTTCTACCACATTTCCCTCAGGTACACCAAAATCCTCTCCGATTTCTTTTCCCCTCTCTTCGATTTCATCTGTTGTCATATGCTCTGCATCTGCCAGACGGAACATCACACGATATTCTCTGTCTGCTTCCGGTATCATCTGTTTCGCATATTCCATGGAATTCATCACAAAATACATTTTCTTTTCTTTATTCGAATCAGAAGATTCCATAAAGCCACAGATGCGGAAAGTGTCTTCTTTCGCATATCCCATACCGTCTTTTTCGTAAATTTGGTATGGAATCGTGATTTCATCACCCAATTTCCCCTGAATTCCCAGTTCCTCTAAAACTCCCTTGGAAACAACAATATCTTTTTCATTTTTTGGAAAAGTTCCTTCTTCTAACTCCGCTTTGTTCAACCGAATCCCATTATTATCCATAGCGGTCATAATGATTGTGGCATCATCATCTATAATCTGTCCCAAATCCATTCTCAGACCGATTTCTTCTATATCATTATGCACCTGAAGTGCTTTGGTGTTTTTCTCGGAAACTTGGCGGAACATAATATGGTAAGATGGATAATAAGCATCCACCGATGCAAGCTGTACGCGGATCATTCCATATCCCACCGTTAAAACAACAAATATCAGAAACGTAGTCAGTGCAATGGCGCATCCACATAAAAAGTTTCTTCCTTTGTTCTGTTTTACATTGGCAAGCGCTGTTTTTGTTACTGTTTTCATGCTCTCACCACCTTACCGTCTTCAATGACAATCATACGGTCAGCCATCTGCGCAATGGTCTCATCATGCGTGATCATAACCAGTGTCTGCCCATATTCTGAAACACAGGATTTCAACATAGAAATCACTTCTAACTCCGTCTTGGAATCCAAATTTCCTGTTGGTTCATCTGCTAAAATAATCGCCGGGCGGGATGCCAACGCTCTTGCAATAGCAACCCGCTGCTGTTGCCCACCAGAAAGAGTATTCGGTAAGGATTTCAATTTATCCTCCATTCCAATTCTACAGATAATATCCATAACATACTCTGTATCCACTTTCTTTCCATCCAATCCAATGGGTAGCACAATATTTTCCCAAACATTTAAGGATGGTACTAAATTATAACTTTGGAAAATAAACCCAATCTTTCTTCTGCGGAACACTGCAAGTTTTTCATCTTTCAGTTGAAAAATATCTCTTCCTTCTATCAAAACCTTTCCGGAATCAGGACGGTCCAATCCTCCCAGCATATGAAGAAGAGTACTTTTTCCCGATCCAGAACGTCCTACAATTGCTGTAAATTCACCTGGTTCGATTATTAAATCTGTATGGTCAATAGCTTTCACCAAATTATCGCCTTTTCCATAATATTTCACAAGATCTCTTGTTTCTAATATTGCTTTCATAAACTTTGAAGCCTCCTTTTTCTTTGCTAATGTCATTCTATCAATCCAGTCTTACAGCAGGCTTACAAAAAACATAACAATTTTGTAAGAAATCTTTTTTCAGAAATCTATTTCTTTGGTAATGTCACCACAAAATTATTACCGCCTTCAGGTGCTACTTTTACACAAATCGTGCCTTTCTGCTCCTCCAAAATTTTTCTGGCAAGATAAAGTCCAACCCCAGAGCCCTCCTGTTTTTTTACATACTCTTGGTTTCCTCTGTAAAAACGCTGAAATACCCGATGCGCCTCTTCTGCCGGAATACCTGTTCCCTGGTCGATAAATTCCAGCATCATGCAGGTAGCAAGCTCTGTTACCCGAATTCGGATTTCTGTATGCTCCGGCGAATACTTTACTGCGTTGTCTAAAATATTTACGAACACTTCTCCTGTCCATTTCGAGTCGTGTACAATTTGCACATCCTGAAATTCATCCAGAGAAATATCTATGGATTTTTCATACGCTTTCATATACACACTGTTTACAGCCTGTACCAATGTATTTTTCAGACTGCCCATCTCTGGCTGAATCTGAATCATCCCAGATTCCAATCTGGACACATGAATCAGTGAATCCAAAAGATTTTCCAGTCTTTGAATTTCATCCCATTCCTTTTTATAAAATTCTTCCCGTTCCTCCCATGTTAAATCGGCAGACCCCGCCAGTTCACAACTCATCTTCAATGAAGCAATCGGTGTTTTCAATTGGTGGGAAATATCTGTAATTAAAGATTTTATATTGTTTTCTTCTCTGGAAAGTTTTTCTCTTACTTTTTCAAAATGATTCTGCAGTTCTATATATTTTTCCCGAAGTTCTTCCTGGTTATTTTCATCTTGCTGCCGGTCTCTTTTATTTCGCAAAAACAAAACCCATGAAACTCCAAGTCCTGCCACAAAAACCATCGCCATTCCTATTCCATATGCAGCAAAGGTTTTCACGCTTCTCCCATCAAAAGGAGTATACCCGTAACGCTCCTCCAGCTCTTTCCCCGCTTCCTCTTCCTGACGATTTCTTTGCTTTCCTCTGTCAAATAACTCTATATACTCCGTCTCCTGTTCCGGATGGGACAGCACTAACGCCCCTAATTTCCCCTGCTCTTCCTTGTATAAACTATTTCCTGCCAGAAACAGCAACAATATCTCTGTCACAAACAGAAAAAGCAGCCCTGCTGCCAGAGCTACTCCTGTACGCTTTCTTCGGTCCATATATATCCCATCCCCCTTACATTTTGTATATAATCATTCCCGATTTTTCCTTTCAATCGGCTGATATTTACAGGAACTGTATTATCGTCTACAAACTGCCCGTCAACATCCCAGACATACTCTAAAATCTGTTCTTTTGATAAAATCTGCCTTGCGTTTTCCATAAAGTAAATCATTATCTGAAGTTCCTTTTTACTTAATGTCAAAGGAGTCACTCCATCAGCATTTCGTTTTAACGCTCTCATTTCTCCATAATTTACTTCGATATTTCCCGATAAGATTTTGTTGTGTCCGCAGACTCCTTCCATTCTTCTCATAAATGCCTGAACTTTTGAAACCAGTACCATCAGGCTGAATGGCTTTGTAATATAATCATCCGCCCCTGCATCATAGCCGTTTACCATATCAATTTCCGAATCCATTGCCGTGAGAAACAGTACAAAGACTTTGCTCTTATTTCGAATCTTCCTGCAAAACTCCAGTCCGTTTCCGTCCGGCAGAGTAATATCACTGATTACCAGATCTATTCTATTTTCATCAAACAATTTTTCTGCCTCTGAAATCTGAAAAGCGGAAAAAACCTGATACCCTTCTTTCTGCAGTTTTAGCGCGATTCCACGGTTCAGATTCTCATCATCTTCCAATAACAAAATTGTCCTCATTTCATCTACCTTCCTAATCTCCTAACATGATAAACAATCACATTTTACCACACTCCTCCAAAATTGCATAGTATCCACCTGCTCTCCAGAAAAGAAAAAGGATCGCTGCACCTGCCCCAGCCAGCGTTTTTTTCTTTCCCCATAGTCGGGGCAGGTTCATGCGCTATGCAATTATTCTTCTTTAGCTTCTATCAAGCCGATATTTTTTGCTCTGCGTTCCACATAGCAGCATATTTTCCGCCTTTCGCAAGCAATTCCTCGTGGGTTCCAGATTCAGCAATCCTGCCATCACCCATTACAAGAATTTGATCAGCGTTTTTGACAATGGAAAGGGTATGAGCAATCATTACCACTGTCTTTTTCTCTTTTAATAGATTAGCGATGGCCTGCTTTACGGCAAGCTCATTTTCAATGTCAAGAGATGCTGTTGCTTCATCCAAGAGCAGGATGGGGCTATTTTTCAGGATAGCGCGGGCTATTGAAATTCGCTGACGCTCACCGCCAGAAAGAAGGTTTCCGTTTTCGCCAGTCGGCGTATCGTAGCCCTTTTCCATCTTGCGGATGAAACCGTCACAGTTGGCCTCCCGGCAGGCGGCTTCGATTTCCTCATCCGTGGCCTCGGGGCGGGCGTGCCGGATATTCTCACGAATGGTATCATCAAAGAGAAATACATCCTGATCTACCATAGAGATTTGTTCCAGTACACGCTCGGCAGCTACATGGTTTATAGGTTTACCACCAATGGAAATTGTTCCGCCTGTTGCCTCGTAATATTTTGCAATCAAATTCAGAATGGTAGATTTGCCGGAACCGGAGTCCCCGACAATGGCTGTGAGCTTCTGGTCTGGCACTGTAAAGGTGGCGTGTTTCAGCACCGGCTCTCCAGGAACATAGGAAAAGTCCACACTGTCGAAGTTGATTTCATGGGTGGCTGTTTGAAGCGGCTCCATACTGCCTGTTTCCTCCGGTTCGTTCATCACACCCAGGATTTTGTTTTTGGAAATCATCAGGTTCTTATAACTTGTCAGGTCTACAAAAATAGAGTTTGCCAGCTTTGCACAGAACAAAGGCAGCATACAGATCAGAAGATAAGATACTGTATCCAGTGTCCCGGTAGCCCAGGGTGCATAAGCTGTCCAGATAACAAGCGGGCAGGACAGCCAGCTTAAAATGCCAAATCCAGCGCCGATAGGAAGGACTTTCGCTTCATATACAAAGCTGATCCGACAGAACTCCCGCATAGCGTTGATAACGGTTTTATTCTTCAAACCACCTACGCCATAGGCCCGGAAAGTTTGAATACCAGACACATACTCCACAATGCTGCTGACATTCTCTGCACAAATATCATTCTTTTCTTTACCATACTTCCGAACCATACGGAAGGAAAGCCACAGTCCAGGGATCAAAAGCAAGTCGGCAATCAGCAGGATAATTCCGGCAGGCACATAAATGGTCATCACAAAAATAATCAGCATGAGCGAAAGTGCAAAACTCTTTGCCATATCACCGATCTTATGGGTCAGGATTTTTTCATAGTTGTTTACATCGCTTGTGATGGTATTGATATAATCGCCGGTCTGTCCCTGGGTAAACCGGGATAGCGGGATACGCTTCAAATGGTCGCCCATAAAGAGGCGGGTATTCTTGCTGACCTCTGCACCGCCAATCTGCGCTTTGGTATAGCCATAGCTGTAAATCAGGATACGAAGAAGAAAAACCACCGCGATCACACAGGTCAGAACCAGGACACGGTTCATGTCAAATTGTCCCGACCACAAAAACTGCATGACAGAGTAAAGCAGCATAAACAGGCTGCCGGAGAGAAGCCCTTCCAGAACAGTCCCGCCAACACCAATATAAAAATTACGGTTCTTTTTCAATACATCATGCTCACTCATGCTGCTCGCCTCCCTCCAACTGATAAGTAATATTCCGGGCTGTTTCGTAGTCCTCCCACGCCTTCCGATAGTAAGCATTGTTCTTTCGGACTTCCTCATGGGTTCCGACACAGGTAATTGTGTGATTTTCAACCACTGCTACACGCTCGCACATCTTCAACGCGCTCAAACGATGGGCTACCACAATGACAGTCTTTCCCTTACAGAGATTTTGAATGGCTTTGTCAATCTCCATCTGATTTTCCGGGTCAGAGGCGCTTGTGGCCTCGTCTAAGATCAAAATGGGGGCATTCTTCAGGATAGCGCGGGCAATGGCAATCCGCTGTTTTTCACCGCCGGAGAAACGAGAGCCGAAGCTGCCCACCTTCGTGTCATATCCATCCGGCAAAGACATGATGAAATCATCAATCTGCGCCTCTTTTGCGGCGGTCCGTACTTTTTCCAGAGTGGCGTTACTGCCCATGCGGATATTTTCTAAAACGCTGTCACGGGTCAGGAAGGTCTTTTGGAACACAATGGCGACATTTTTTAGGATAGTATCATAATTGAGTTCCTTTACATTTTTCCCGCCAATCAGCACTTCGCCCTCCTGTACATCATGGAACCGGGAGATCAGCTCAATCACGGTACTTTTACCGGCACCAGACTGTCCCACAAGGGCCATGCGTTCACCATCTTTAATTTTGAGATTAACGCCTTGCAGTACATCGGTCTTGCCATCATAGGAAAACCGAACATTCCGAAGTTCAATATCGTGATTTTGGGGAAAGTCCGCTCCACCCTCATAAATTGGAATATCCAGTATCTCTTTGGTCTTAGTAACAGCGTTCAGCACATTGGCAAAATTAGTCCCCAGTTCCTGTAGGGGGCGTATTTCCGTCAGATACATGGAACCTACATAGACGAACAGCAAAAATGCGCTGGCAGCCAGTGAGCCTTTCAGGAAAAACATTCCGCCGATTGGAACCATCATCAACATCCCACATTCGATGATAACAACAAAGGCCGCATAAGGTGGCCCCATGCGCCGGGAAGTTTCATTCCACATGGCGTTTTCTTCCTGGATAGCGTCTGAAAACTTTTGAAACGATTTGCTCCCCATGTTATAGGCTTTAATCAATTTCATGCCGCTGATGTACTCAATCATAACCGAGTTCAGTGTGGTAATGGAGTGATTGGCCCGTTCCATCAGGTCATCCGTATTGCGGAACATCATTCCCATTACAACAACAGCAAGGATCAGCGGAACCAGGGAAATCAATGCCAGAGGAATATTGACGGTCATCAGATAAATAAAGATGACTACCGGCCCCACCAGATAGCACACAAGGTCAGGAAGGTTATGGGCCAGAAACAGCTCCAACTTTTCAATATCTTCATTCAGAACCGTTTTTATGTCCCCGGTGCGCCGTTCATTCAAGGCCCCTAAAGGCGCTCTGGCCATGTGTTCTGCAACCATGCAGCGCACTTTGAAAAGAGCGCCATAGGCCCCTTTGTGGGCTGCTACGCCGGAACAGCCAAACAGGGCAAACCGCAAAGTTACCGCCACTGCAATCATTACCACGGTATGTAAAACAAGTTCCTGCGTGCAGGTATGATTGAAGGTGGCGTCCATCAGCCGGTAAATTCCAATGTAAGGGACGATAATGCAAAGACCGCTGACCGCCGATAGAAAAATTGCCAGGAACAGCCAGATTTTTTGCTCACCGGCCCAGTGGAGCAGCAAAGCTACTCTGTTTTCTTTTTTCTGTTTCATAGATCACCTCTCCTTTCCATCTGAAACAGAGAACAGCTCTCTCAATTTCGGGAGGGCATCCATTGTAACTGGTACATCATCGGGCATTTCGCCCTCGTCAAAATGCAGGACACGGGAGCAGGTACGGCAGACAAATTCAAAATCGTGGGTGACAATGAAAATAACCTTTCCCATATTGGACAACCGGCGGATCATTCCCGCCACCTGCGTCATACTGTCAAAATCAAGGCCGCTGGTCGGTTCATCGAATACCAGCAGATCTTTCCCACAAATCATGCTAACAGCTACAGCTACTCGTTGCTTTTGACCGCCAGAAAGCGTGTTTGGATGGCGCTCCCGATATTGGGTAAGGCCTAATTCCTCCAAAGTTGCATTTACCAGTGTTTGATCTGGATTGCGTATACCAAAGGAGCACTCTGCCTCCACGCTGTCAGCGAAAAGTTCATAATTCACATCCTGCATAACCATGTAAGAGCGTTTCAGCCTTTCCTTACGCTCAATCGGCTCGCTTTCCCACAAAAATTGTCCATCGCAGTCTTTGTGAAGCCCACAGAGAGCGCGGGAAAATGTAGTCTTTCCAGCTCCGTTGTGGCCGACAACACCAATCACTTCGCCCTTTCCGGCGGATAGCTCAATGTCATGCAAAATTGTTTGCTTCTTGTAACGGAGCGTCACATTCCGCAGCTCCAATACAGGGGTAGGCGCAGGCAAGTGGGCTTTTTGCGGGAATACCGCCTGTAGATCAACAGCTCGCAGCCCCATGTGTTCACGATCAGGTTCAGATAGCTGCCAAAATTCTTCCGGGGTGTATATTCCTTTGATTTCTCCTTTTTCCAGATAAACAATTCGGTCAGCCAACTCCATCAGGTAGTACAGACGATGTTCCGCTATCAAAACTGTTTTGCCCTGTTTTTTTATCAGCCACAAATGTTCCTTTAGTTCCTGGATCGAAGTCATATCCAGATTAGAGGATGGTTCATCCAATAGATAAATCTGTGGGTTCATGGCATAAACAGAAGCAAAGGCGATTTTCTGCTTTTCTCCGCCGGACAACTCAAAAATATTTCTGTTTCGCAGCTTTTGAATATGCAAATCTTCAGTTGTCTGCTCTACTCGCTCAGCTAATTTCTCAGGAGGGCGAGCTTCATTTTCAATTCCAAAGGCAATCTCACTGTCTGTATCAACATTGAAAAACTGCGTCCGTGGATTTTGGAAAACGGAGCCAACCTTAGCGGCAATCTGATACATGGGGATATTGCTGATTTCCTGACCATCTACCAGCACACGGCCATGAAGCTCCCCCTGATAAAACTGAGGGATCAGTCCATTCACCAGCCTTGTAATCGTTGTTTTTCCGCACCCGCTGCGGCCACAGAACAGGACGAATTCTCCGTCCGAAATTTTCAAATTGATGTCGCGCAGCCCACCATGTTCCTGCCCCGTATAGGAAAACGATACATTTTCAAACTCAATCAACCGATCACACCTCCTCGCACACATAATTCAAAAATCAGATAAGCTACGGCAACGGCCATGACGCCCCAATCGGAAATTCCGCATTTTATCTGGACAAGACAGGTGCGTGGATTGGGATTTTCAATTCCACGAGTGACAGAAGCAACAGAAAGATCATCCGCCGCTTTTGAAGCTGCCATCAATAAAGGCACATAAATACACTCAACCGTCATGCCCGGATGTGTTAAAAAGCCCGCCAGAGATGGTGAAACATCTCTCATTCGCATAGCGTCTGTGATATAGCGCCAGTCCTCTTGAATAGTTGGAATGTACCGCAGCATAACTGCCATAGGAATTACTAACTTTTTGGGTGCGCGGACACGGTTCATAGCAGACAGGAACTCATTGACTTTTGTAGTAGTCAGAACAATCCCAGCCAAGGTTCCGCACGCATAGACCTTATGAAACAAGCCTAAAAAGGCAATAAACATTGTCCGCAGCGTGCCTGTCATTTCTGCCATGATCCAAACTGTCAGGGCACAGATGACCGCATTGATATGCTCCCTTCTAGGTAGACAAGTGAAATAATAAAAACTTGTCACTTAGGAGGGAGCATATTTTATGTCTAAAAGAAAAGTATCTGTTGAGGATAAGACGTATGCTGTAAATCTATATCTGGATGGAAAAGAAAGCCAACGGCGAATTGCCGATATGTTTGATGTAAGTCTTGCATCTGTCCAACAATGGATTCGAAACTATGAATCTATGGGAGTAAATGCATTCACATTGAAAGGAAATAAAAAATATTCCAAAGAATTGAAACAACAAGCAGTCTTAGATTATTTAGCAGGCCATGGTTCTCAAAATGATATTTGCAAAAAATACGGGATCCGTTCAAAAGGTAAGTTACAAACTTGGATAAAGAAGTATAATGGTCATGTAAAATTAAAATCTTCTGGAACAGGAGGAAGCATTGTCATGACCAAAGGAAGAAAAACCACTTTTGAAGAACGGGTTGAAATAGTACAGTATTGTATCGCACATGATCGTAATTATGCCCAAACAGCAGAACAATACCAGGTGTCCTATCAACAGGCTCGCAATTATATAGTCAAATATGAAGCTGGTGGAGTGGAAGCTTTAAGAGATAACCGTGGCAAACGAAAACATCCCGATGAAATGAGTGAATTAGAAAAGCTGCGTGCTGAAGTTAAAATTTTAAAAGCAGAGAAAGAACGTGCTGAAATGGAGGCATCTTTTTTAAAAAAACTCGAAGAAATAGAGAGGAGGCGGGGCTAAGCCTGATCCGTCATGAACATATATATCAGGCAATCAAAGAAGAACATGAAGATCATAATTATTCAGTTGCTGCACTTTGTAAACTTGGTAATGTTTCTAGAGCAGCTTATTATAAATGGCTACACAGAGAAATTCCTAAAAGTGAGCAAAAGAATAGGCTTATTGCTGACGAGATAGAAAAGATTCATACAGACTCACCGGATAAAGGCTATCGAAGAATCAGAGATGATTTGGAACGATATCATGGTATTGATGTAAACGATAAACGTGTATTACGCATTTGCCGTAAACTTAATATAAAATCAACTGTCAAGTATTCTAACAACGGATGCACAAGACAGGCTGCAAACCCTCAGTATATAGCGGAAAACATACTTAATCGGGAGTTCACTGCCAAAGCACCAAATGAAAAATGGCTCACTGATGTGACAGAATTTCATTATTATATTGGAATGGAAAAGCATAAAGTTTATCTAAGTGCAATACTGGATCTATATGATAGACGGATTGTTTCGTATGTTATTCGTGATAAGAACAACAATGCTTTGGTGTTTGATACGATAGACAATGCTTTACTTAGAAATCCTGGTGCGCAGCCACTGTTTCACAGTGACAGGGGGTTCCAATATACGAACAGGACATTTCATACAAAACTTGTAAATGCTGGAATAATACAAAGCATGTCGCGAGTTGCTAAATGTATCGACAATGGACCAATGGAAGGGTTTTGGGGAATTCTGAAGAGAGAGCGATACTATGGAAAACGATTCACTGATAGAAGTACTCTCGTAAAAATGATCGAAGATTATATAGATTACTACAACAACAAACGTTTGCAAAGGAATCTTGGAATTTTAACACCAATGGAAAAACATGAAATTTACTTGCAAGCTGCATAAAAACTGCCAGCAGATAAATTTCTGCTGGTAGGAAAAATTTATATTTTTTCAATTGTCTACTTGACGGGGAGCAGTTCACATAAAAGCATACAGCCTTAATGACATATTTCCACTTTCCAAAGAAAGCCCCCAATATCGCAATCAGCATAACAAGGATAAATTGATATGCAAGTGAGGGCGCAAACATGGACGATAAAACACACATAAGAATAAGAAAGAGCTTGGCCCGTGGGTCGAGCCAAAGCTCTTTCTTATGGCGTTTACCGCTCATGCTGTAATACCTGCTTTTTCAAACTGCTTTTTCAGCATTTTGCAGCCTACAAAAGCGCTGATTGCAGATGTAATGATAACAGCAACAAACATGGCAATCAGGATGCCGGTATTTGCAGTTGCCTGCATGGTGTCGATGTAACTCTGTTCAGTTCCGTTCCCCAGCATGGTCTGCGCCCAGCCGTTGGGATCAACAAAGAACACGATATATGAACCAGTGCCACCGAGAGAGAACAGGATATAAGACAGGCTGTTGAGTTTTTTGCTTTTGTACTGCCCTGCACCAGCAACAAAGTCCGCGACAATCGCCATGATCATGTAGCCCAATGCAAAAGCCCAGTGCATACCAGTCACGAACCAAATAATACCCATGATAACGCCCATTATAGAAAGGCTCCAACGCTTATGTACTTTTGCAATCAGCAAAAGATAAATGGGGCCAGCAAGCAGCCCACCTCCTGCTGGCATGAAAAAAGTAAGTACAGGATTCGTTGCAAAAAAGACACCGCCCACCAATACAAAAACAAATAACAGTGCAGTAAAAATACCTGTTGTTACAAGGTCTTTCACTGTCAGACCTTTGTTCATAGAATTTACTTGATTACTCATTTTGACCTCCTACCTTTCATTGTCTTGACTCGACAAGTGGTTTGTGATATTCTTCGGTTAGATACCTCTAATCTTCGTCTAATACAATACGCATTTATCGAACAACATTCAATAGGTTCCGGCAATGTTCGTCTGTTCCTTTCAAAAGTTCGTCTAATCGTTGCAAAAAGGAGGCGGTCTGTTTTCATGTCTGAAATTATTGACCAGTTTTATACACCGCTACTAATTGAACACGGTTTTATCCGTGACCCAGACAACCAGCAATATGGGGCATTAGGTGACTGCTGGAAACTTTCTCCCGAAGTTGGAGAAGGCACCTACTGGACTTATGGACAGAAAGACTTATATGATATTAAAATCCATAACTTTTCCTTCCACGAAGATTTCATGTTGGAATGCTCCATGCCGGAATGTCTGAGTATCACTCGGTATGACTCTATTTCCGGGGAGGAATTATCTCCATACCGTAGACTGTCTGCCGGTTGTATCAAAACATTTATTGGAGGCTACACTCCATACAAGGCTTTGATACATAAAAATATTCCAATCCGTTCGGTTGGGATTGAGATTGCACCGGCATATTATGAGGACTACCTGAAAAAACTGTACCCGGAGGCACAGATCAATCCTGTGGATGCATTTCGGAAGATCGACCAAACATCCGACTTTCCAGAAATGTCACGGTTACTCACTGAAATCAAAGACTATCGCGGGGAAGGGATTGCAGCAAAACTTTTTTATGAGGGTAAAGTCGCAGAAGCTGTTTCAATGGTGGTGGAATATCAGAAGAAACATCCTGATAAACCAGCCCATAAGCTCTCTCAACAGGATATTGAAAATCTCCAAATAGTTGCCGCTTATCTTAGCGATCACTATGCTTTTGATATTCCTCTGGAACGGCTAACACAGATTGCCTGCATGGGAACAACAAAGCTCAAAAGCTGTTTTAAGAAATACTACGACTGCACCATCACGGAATATGTTCAACAGCGGCGCATGAGTCAAGCAGAATATCTGCTGGCATATACAGAGCTGACAGTCGGGCAAGTTGCCCAAACAGTAGGCTATTCCACTTCAAGCCGATTTGCAGAATTATTCCGTAAAAGCACTGGATTGTTGCCATTGGAGTACAGAAAAAACGCACAGCGAAAATAAAATGAGTGCCAGAGGAAACTCTGGCACTCGTGAAATTTTTCACCCACATTCTAGTCGGGCTTACTATTTTCTTCACATCCCAAAAACTTTAAGCAAGCAATATCATATAGAATTTCAGATCCAACTCTTCTCGATAGATAACTTTTACATCGCTTATATCCTTCACTAGCATGACCTCCAAAAATTCCGATTTATCATCCCACTTTATTTCTTCTATTCGACTGTCCATTTCTTGTTTCTCTGTCATTTTTCCTGTTCATCAACGATATCGTAGCCCATATCAAGCATATCTAAAACTTTCGAATCTCTGACAGTTCCATCCATTGGAACTGCCAGCCAGTGTTTCTGATTCATGTACTTTGCCGGAGCAAGGTGATACATTTCGATATAATTGCTTATCATATCTGACTCTGCCTGAACTTCCATGATTGACATTACAGATTCGTCTGATTGATAAAAAATAGCATAGGGAATGTTATTTCTCTGGTTTTTAAAGATTGTGATCTGCTTTCCATTTTGTGTGATTCTCTCCGGGGTGGCTGGATATTGCTTTTTGATGTATTCAAATATTTCTTGTTGATTCATGAGAGGATTCCTTCTTTTTCACTAGTTCTTCTCTTTATTTTGTCGCAATTTTCCCCAGATTACAAGTATAATTTTTTATCTCTCCAATTCCATCAATTTATCACCCCATATCCCATGATGGAGGCATAATCCATCGCATAGTTTCTCTGCCGTACCTGATCACTGGAGTTTCCTTCCACTGTGTAGACTCTTCCACCTTCACATTTTT
>OMFR01000903.1_pt1 | contig 13555 bp, 10 predicted proteins | sample 1645691 | NCBI WGS metagenome assembly OMFR01 (sample SAMEA103958132, study PRJEB25191) | human gut metagenome | biome: human-associated habitat [ENVO:00009003]; feature: intestine environment [ENVO:2100002]; material: feces | place: Germany | collected 2013/2015
ACTGGAAGGTGATGAAGCAACCGGCGCCCAGATCGTTTATCGCGCTGTGGAAGCCCCGCTCCGCCAGCTGGCCTGCAATGCCGGCCGCGAAGGAGCCCTCATCGTCGCCAACGTGAAAGGCATGAAGAATACTGCCGAAGGTTACAACGTGGCCACGGACAAGTATGAAGACCTGCTTTCCGCCGGCGTGGTGGATCCGACCAAGGTGACCCGTTCCGCTCTGCAGAATGCGGCCTCCATCGCCGGCCTGCTGCTTACCACGGAATGCGTCATTGCTGACAAGCCCGAGAAGAAGAGCTGCAGCTGCGGCTCCGGAGCTTCCGACATGGGCGGCATGGGAGGAATGGGCGGCATGGGCATGATGTAAGCCCCGTCCGTTTCTTCGAGACCAAGGCAATCGGCTTCAAGGCTCCCCGGTTTTTCCGGGGAGCCTTTTTTAATATGCTTCATCAGGAGCCGGTTTCGGGAAAAAAGCTGCACAGGATGTTCAGAGTTTAGAAAAATATTGAATGATTATAGAACATATTTGTCTAATCATAACATGAAAAAGCTGCATAAGAACATATTGTTTGCGGCGGCGGTACTGGTCATGCCTTCTGCCCTGGCCGATATCCCGGAGTCTTCCGTTCCGGCTGCCGCTGTTTCCAGTATCAAGGGTGCTTATCCGAACGCCGGTCCCATTGAATGGGACTCTGAAATGCATGGCATGGAAAGGATCTACGAAGCCGAATTTAGAATTAACGGATTCCAGTTTGACGTGAAGATTGCTCCTGATGGGAAAATTGTGAGGATTAAGGAAGAAATAGCTGCTTCCTCTCTTCCGGAAGCCGTCCGTGCGTCCGTTTTGAAGCGTTATCCGGGATGCCGGATTAAGGAAGCGGAAAAAATTACTGAAGGAGAACTTGTCCGTTACAAGGTGGAAGTTGCGGACAGCCGTGACGATTATGATGTGCTGATTGCCCCTGACGGAAATATCCTTCATGTGGACCGTTAGGCTTTTTGTTTTTTACATTTAATGAAAGCGGGAGGAGGGCGGATGAATCCGCTCTCCTCCTTTTTTGAGGACCGGAAGCAGGGGCGTATGGGAAAATGTGACGGAATGTTCACGTTTTAAAACGGGCGTGCGGGAGCGGCCTCCTGTAATAGAGGGCCGTTTACTACGCATATGGACCCGATCTATTACTTTATCATAGGACTGATACTGGTGTTATCCTGCTTCGACCTCGTTGTCGGAGTTTCCAATGACGCCGCCAACTTTTTGAACTCCGCCGTCGGTTCCAAGGCCGCTCCGCGCAGGACGATTGTGCTGGTGGCCGCTTTGGGTATCATCATCGGCTCGCTGTTCTCCAGCGGCATGATGGAAATCGCCAGAAGCGGCGTATTCATGCCGGCCCGGTTTTCCTTCCATGACATCATGTTGATCTTTCTGGCGGTCATGTTGACGGATGTCATCCTGCTGGACGTTTTCAACACGTTCGGCCTTCCCACTTCCACCACGGTTTCCATTGTTTTTGAACTGCTGGGCGGAGCCGTGGCCGCAGCTCTCTTTAAAATCTGGTCCGGGGAACCGGGAGTCGCTCAGGAATTGTCCAGCTACATCAATTCCTCCAAAGCTCTGGCGATCATCTCCGGCATTTTTTCCTCCGTTTTTATCGCTTTCATTTGCGGGATAACGGTTATGTGGATTTCCCGCCTCATCTTCTCCTTCAACTATCAAAAATCCTTCAAATACCTGGGCGCCGTCTGGTGCGGCGTGGCCCTGACGGCTATCACCTACTTCGCCATTTTCAAGGGGCTGAAGGGAAGCACGCTGGTCACCAAGGATATGATCCACCACCTGGACGCCCATATCTGGCTGTACGTTTGCTGCAGCCTGGCATTCTGGACCGTCCTGATGGCCGTGCTCCAGAATCTTTGCAAAGTCAATATCCTGAAAGTATCCGTTCTCGCGGGCACCATGGCCCTGGCCCTTTCCTTTGCCGGGAATGACCTGGTCAACTTCATCGGCGTTTTCATGGCGGGGCAGTCTTCCATGGAAATTGCGGCCGCCGCCGCAGCGCAGGGGGCGGACCTTACCACTCTGTCCATGGGCGGTCTGATGGCCCCCGTCACGGCGGATTGGCGTTACCTGCTGGGGGCGGGCGTCATCATGGTGCTGGCTCTCATGTTCTCCAAAAAGGCGCAAACCGTTACGGATACGGAAGTCAATCTGGCGAGGCAGGGCGGGGGAGTAGAGCGGTTCGGCTCCGTCCCCCCGGCCCGCATGGCGGTGCGCTATGCCCTGAATGCTTCCCGCGCAGTGGAAAAAATCATGCCCTCCTGCGTCGGGAGATTTATTGAAAAACGCTTCCGGCCTGTGCCGGAAGGGCCGGATAACGGTGCATCTTTCGACCTCATTCGCGCTTCCGTGAATTTGACGGTGGCTGCCCTGCTGATTTCTCTGGCCACGTCCCTTCGGCTTCCCCTTTCCACCACGTATGTGACGTTCATGGTGGCGATGGGTTCCTCCCTGGCGGACAAGGCCTGGGGGCGGGACAGCGCCGTGTATCGCATCACCGGAGTGATTACGGTGATTTCAGGGTGGTTCTTTACGGCCTTTGCCGCGTTTTCCATGTGCTTCATTGTGGCGGCCTGCATCCTTTATGGCGGTCTCTTCGGCATCATCGCCATGTGTTCGCTGGCGGCTTTTCTGCTTCTGAAAAGTTCCAGGCTCCATCGTAAAAGAACCCAGGCTGCAGCTCAGGCGCAGGCCGCCAATTACCGGGACCCGGCTGCCGCCGCACGCTACAATGAGGAAATTATTGAACTGATGAAGCGCATGGCGGAAATCTATGAAATGAATCTGGAGGCCCTGAACGTGGAGGACCGGAAGCGTCTGAAAAAACTCCGGAAAGAAGCGCGCGGCATCCGCCGTTCCCTGAGCGATAAAATGGCGATGGAAGTCATGCCCGTCGTCCGTGAACTCCCGGACAAAGAGGCCGACCGAGGCAAGCGCTATGTGCAGATGGTGGAATACGCTACCTCCGTCTTTGAATCCCTCTCCAACATTACTACGGCCAGCCATGCCTATATAGACAACAACCATGAAGGGCTGGATTTGGAAAGGATAGAGCTTCTGCGGGGAATGAACAGCCGTGTTTCCTCCCTCTACCCCCGTTTCCGGGAAATGATGGAAAGCAATGACTATACCGGGCTGGACGAATGCCTGGCAGGCATGGACGCCCTGGATGAGGAATTTGCGGAAGCCGTCAAACAGCAGATTATTCTGCGTCCGGAAGACGCCTCCGATATGCGACGGGCGCTTCTCTATCTCAACCTCCTTAATGAAACCCGGGCGATGATCCGCAAAGTGCTTCTTCTTGCTAAAATCCAGAGGAAATTTGTTCTTGGCTGGTAGCCTCTCCCTGTAATTCACGTCCGTGCCGGAAGCATTCGCCGCCGGCACGGACGTATTGCCCGGACTGTTCCCGTATTGGGAGAGGCTGCCAGGTCTTTTTTATTCACACGGAACAAGGCTTCTTTGCGGATAAACCATGTCTGCTGCCTGTGGGACAATGTCTTGAAAGGCCGTTTCCAGGCGTTGCCATGTATGTTGCCGTCTCAAGAAAACAAAAAACGCAAGCTTTGATAAACAATAACTTGCGGAACAAACTGGTACGGGCGATGGGAATCGAACCCACGTCTCAAGCTTGGGAAGCTCGCGTCCTACCATTGAACGACGCCCGCATGAAATGCGGATGCCTATTTAGCGGCAGAAGGCCCGGATGTCAAGACCACAGAAAAAACGTATCCTCTTTTTTTGTTATTTTGACGCAGTAATGAAAAAAAACTTGTCTTATCCCGTGATTTGAACATAATGCGTTCGTTGCGCGGGTATAGCTTAATGGTAAAGCTCCAGCCTTCCAAGCTGATTATACGGGTTCGATTCCCGTTACCCGCTCCATTTTTTTATTAAATTCACCTGATAAATACTTCCTTTATGAAAGCCAGGTTCGTGACAAAGGCGGCGCTTAGTGCGCTGACACTTGCGTTTGCGGGTACCCTTCCCGGTATGGCTCAGCAAACTGCTTCTCCGGCAGCCGCTCCGGCTGTTGATCAGGTTAAAGCCTCCGCTGTTGAAAGGGCTTTTATGAAGAAAATGGCAGATATTGTTCAGGCCGGATTGAAGGCCGGTGCTCTGGATATGAAAGCAGTGTCCGGAGTTTTGAACGATGCCGCTAAGGCTGGTGTATCCGATCATGTGATGGGTGCGATGGTATCCATGGCTGCGGGTGCCTTCCCGTCCAACGCTCCTGCCGTTGCTTCCGCCGCTGTCCGGAGCTACGGGCCCGGGGTGAAGGAAGAACAGGTGCGCAATGTGATCGCTTCCGCTGTTTCCTCCCAGCCTCATCCGTATGCATCCGTGGCTCCCATTTCGGAAGCGGTTGAAAAAGCTTTGGGCAATTCTCCGGTAGCCGGTACTGTTCCTTCCATTGCTGTGGCCGTGGCTGCCCAGACTCCTGATAACCCCCTCTCAGGGGTAACTGTCCAGGAACATGGCCTGGTAAAGCCTGTTGAAGATGTTGCCGAGGGCTCCCTGGTTCTGCCGGGCGGTCTTCCTGTGGGCGGCACGCCCACCAGCCCTGCTCCCGTGTCCAATCCTGCTGGCAATTAACCTGATTCTTATTTAATAAATAGCATGAAGAGTCTTTTTTATCTCTCCCTGGTGGCCGCCGGCATGTTTGCCGTCCATGCCCACGGGCAGTCTCTGTACACGCTGGCGGGTCCGGTGGGTCTGGAAGAGTCCCTTCCTCTCAAGTGGTTCTTCAACCTGGCGGGAGGGTATGACGACAATGTCAACGCCTCCAATTATAACAAGCAGGAATCCGCGTTCATCAGTACGGACATAGGGTGCTCCCTGGCCAACTACGATGCCGTGACCCAGTATTCTTTCTCCGCCAAGCTGGGGGGTATTTTTTACCTGAAAGACCTTGATGGCGGAACGAATGAAGCCCTTTCCAATTCCACGCTGTCCGCCAAACTTTCCCATAGTTTTGACCAGACGTTGCGTTATAACGGCAGCGTCTCCTTCGCATGGCAGCCGGAACCCAACTATTCCAACGGTATTGCCAATGCCCGCCGGGACGGCGACTACATTTACGTGTATGTTTCCAGTTCCGTGAGCAAGGCGTGGACTTCCCGCTATTCCACGACGCTGGGCGCCAATTTCTCCATGATCGACTATCAGGAGGATTCCGCCAAGACGGATAACCGCGATTATGTTGGCATGAATTTCACCAACCGGTACAAATGGACGGAACGTCTGGCTGTTTCCCTGGGCTGGACGGGATCCTACTGTAATCGCGAATACGGCAATAACGAATTTTCCAACTTCGTCATGGCCGGCGCTGAATACGCGGTGAGCGAAAATACCTCCGCCACGCTGCGCGTAGGTCCGCAGTTCAAGTATGTCGAGAATTACGGAACAAAAACCTATCCTTCCGCGGAATTCGGCTTAAACCACCGCTTGAGCGACCGGTTCATGCTCGGAACGTTCGTCCGTTATTCCAACGAAGCGGTGAATACCTACATTCCTTACAACGGCGCCAGCTATTATTCCAATGAAACATGGCGTTTCGGGGTACACAGCACGCTGAAGCTGACGCACCGCGTCAGTCTGAATTGCGGAGTAAACCTGGTTGCCAGCGATTATACGCGTCCGAGTTCCATCAGCAACAGTGACACGTCCAACCTGACTTTCAATGCTACCGCCGGTATCAAGCTTCTGCTGACGAATGCCTTGGCCCTTACGGCCCAATATTCTTACACGAACGGTTCCTACAGCGGCTATAACTACCCGATGCCCTCCTACAACCGCAATGTGTTCTCCTTCGGCATGAATTACAGCTTCTAAGTCTTGACTGACCATTAATGCCTTTACTCCTCTAATTGCGAATTTTCATTCACAATTAGAGGAGTTTTTATCTTACTGCCTTACTATATTTCATGAGTGCCCAGGATCAGCAGAACAGTGATCGCATCGTACGCAATATTGATTATTTGCAGGTTTTAAAAAATCGCTGGAAGGAAGTCTTTCTTGTCTTCCTTCTGGTGCTGGTCATTTCCGTTGTAGTGACTTTCCTGATGCCGCCTTCCTACCGGGCGACCAGCCAGTTTCAGATTAAACTGCCCAAGCCTGTGATGGATATCGGCAGAGGGGGGGACGTAGTTGCCACTTCCAACGTGACGGCCAACTACATTCCCATGCAGTATTCCGTGCTGACTTCCGCCGAAGTGCTTAAAGTGGTATCCAGAAAACTGAACCTTGCCGCGGAATGGGGGATGACGGATGAAATGGCAGCGACTAATCTGGCCGACATGATCAAGGTGGCCCCCGTGCGCGCCACGGACCTTGTGGACGTCATTGTTTCCGGTCCGGACCCCAAACTGGTGCAGAATATCGCCAAGGCGGTGCCTGAGGCGTACAAGCAGGACCGTGAAATGCGCGAAAACCGTCTGGTGGAAACCGCCATCAAGAGCCTGAAGGATGTCCTTCGGGAACAGGAGGATGCCGTCAATGAAAAAATGATGGCTCTCAAAAAGCTGATTGCGGAGAGTTCCTACCTGCCCACGTCCTGGAGGAACGGTGAACATCGCAGCACCCTGACGGCCGGCATGGAAGAAGAGGAATTCCGGAATGCCAAGGCGCAGGCCATGGATTTTGAAAGGAGGGAAAAAGAACTGGCTTCCTATGTGCAGGAATTGCAGCGTCTGCCCGACGACAAGTTGCTGGATTACGTGATCAGTTCCGACCTGCTGAATGCGGAGACTGTGGGTGCGGACGCTCTCCGTAAGACCTATGCTGAATTTTCCGACAAGCTCAAGGAAAAGGAAAATCTGAAATCCCAGAACATCGGCGCCAGGCATCCCAAAATGCTGGCATTGCTGGAAACGGAAAGAATTCTGGGGGATAAGCTGAACAAGGAATTGATAGGCCTGCGTTCTTCCCTGAAGAGCAAGCTGGAAATGGTTGCCGCGAGCCGGAAGCACTGGGAGGCTACCGTCGCCCAAAAAGAGGAAGATCTTCAGAAGCACGTCCTGCAGGTTCCCATGTATGAACAGGCCAGCCGTGATTATGACGCTGCGCTGGACCAGCTTAAGGAACTGGACTCCCGATACAAGGATGAGATTGCCCGTTTGCGCGTGCCCCGTGAGGCGATTGAAATGTATCAGCTGCCGACCTACCCTGTTGCGCCCTACAAACCGAATGTGACTATTAACCTGGCGGTGGGAGCGGGCGCCGGTCTGTTGCTGGGCATCGGGTTGGCCCTGCTTCTGGAATTCATGGATACTTCCGTGAAAACCATGGAAGACGTGGAACGGGCTCTTCAGGTTCCCGTATTGGGCATTATTCCCAAGAATGTGCCGATTCTGCATTCATCCGATACCATGGGGCCGGATGCGGAAGCCTACCGCATTTTGCGGACGAACATAGAATTCAACAAGAAAGGCCTGGAGGAAATTTCGCTGACCTTTGTTTCCGGCAGCGCCGGGGAAGGGAAGAGCACCACTCTGTGCAACCTGGCCTATATTTGCGCCCAGGGGGGGTATGCCACCCTGATGATTGACGCCGACCTGCGCCGTTCCAAGCTTCACCGGTATTATGAGCTGGATAATGAGGTAGGGCTGACTTCCTACCTGCTGGAAGATTATCCTCTGGAGGAAGTCATTTTTCAGACGCCCATTGAAAACCTGTACGTCATGCCCGCGGGGCCTACTCCCTTTGATCCTTCAGGCGCCTTGAATTCCCGCAAGTTTAATGAATTGCTGCAGGAAGTGAAGCAACGTTTTGACATTGTGCTGGTGGATTCCCCTCCCATTCTGGGGGTCAGTGACTCCGCCGTCATTGTAAGCGAGGTGGATATGACTCTTATGGTTGTCCAGCCCCGCAAGCTGCCGCTGAAAGCCCTGTTGAGGCAGAAGCAGGTAATTGAGTCCGTGGGCGGTAACCTGGCCGGCGTGGTGATGAATAATGTGGACATTACGTCCGATCACCAGTATCAGTATTACACAACTTACTATTCCTACTATTCTGCGGATGGCTCTTCCTCCGGCGAGAATGCGGATGCCTCCTCCATGAAGAAGGTGGAACGTTCTGGAAAGGCCAAGGAGCTGGCAGCCACCCAGTCCCATGATAGTGAAGATTTGTATTAACCCATGGCTCCATGAAAAAATATATTTGTTCCATCCTTTGTCTTATGCTGGGCCCGGCGGGGCTGGGCTCCGCCCAGTCTCCGGATGCCGTGCCGCCCCAGGGCACCATTGAAATCCAGGTGCGCGGCATTCCTTCCGACGACGCTACCGCTATTTCCGGGCAGTATCTGTTGGACGGGAACGGTACGATACGCATGCCCCAGCTCCCTCCGGGGCAGGATGTACTGCGCGTGGTAGGCAAAACGGCCCGCCAGATTGAAGACATGCTGATGGCCGCCTACAAGAAGGCGGAGCTGTACACGGCCCCTACGTTTCTGGTGAAGGTGCAGAGTTCGGATGCGCGGCTGACGGAACACATCGTTCTGGTAAGCGGCGGTGTGGCTATGAAGAAGAATGTTTTGTGGCGGCGCGGCATGACGCTTCTGGAGGCGATTGTGGGCGCCGGCGACATCACGGACTGGGGATCCCGCTACGTGCAGGTGACGCGCGGTGGAAAAACCGTGACGTATGATTATTTTTCCATTAAAGACAGGGCGATTCCCATCCAGCCCAATGACCGCATTTTCGTTCCTCAGCGCGGGATTTTTGAAGGGCGCCCGCCAAAACTTCTTCCCTGAGGCATTTTTCCCATACCCGGCTTTCCGCAAGGAAGCCGGGTTTTTTATTGGGCCGGTTTTCATGATGGGGGAAATATCGGAAAAAACGCGGATGGGGAAACGGGGGGCGGAGTGAAGGGGCGTGTCGTCAGCGGTTGGTGAAACCGGGGGGCTTCTCATGATCCCTTCTTCAGGCTTCTTGCCGGAAATGAATGTTTTCGGGGAAGCCGTATGGTGGAATCGCGCAGGGAAAGAAGTTGTCTTTTGAAAGTTTGCGGCATCGGAAAGGAACGCCTGGAAAAAGGGGGGAAATTTGTTTCCAGCCCCTCTTGTTTATGGGAATGGAAGGCTTGAGATCCGGAAAAGATTAAGGGGGATAAGTTTCCCGATGGGCGCGTAGGCCCTTTTCACATTATTGGCCGGCATGGTCTCCGGGCATATATTGCGGAGAAATGAGTTTAGTATGAATGTAAAAAACAGAAAAACAAAGAAAAATGTTGAACATTCTTAAACTCAATGCATTTTTGGAATCTCCAAAATATGTTAGAGTTTCGTGCGGAACGGCTGCATGAGGCTTCGTAAATCCAATGTGAAAACCCGTTAATCATGATATACCGTTTTAAGAAAACATTCATCGGCGTGGGAGGGCGTGAATATATCAGCAACCCCAAATTGAGTTTCCCTGAACATGTCAAAATCCGCCGCCGCGGAACGAATCCCAGGTCCGGCCAGCCTTACACGGAGGCGGGTAGCGCATTTGTGGAGACATCCGCCGTCGCGGCACGGCTCTGCTGCAGTGCTTCCGCCGCGCGCCAGTATCTGCACCGCCACGGTGTCCGTTTCCGGGTGGTCCGCAAGGGTACGGGCCCCCTGGCCCTGTACTGGCGGCGGCTGGATGTGGAGCGGGTTCTTGCTGGAAGGGAGCCCGTGCGCCGCCGCGTGCCTCCGTGTTATATGGATATGGCCGGGGCTGTCAGCATGCTGGGAGTAGTGCGCAGCTATGTTTACAGGCTGGTGAAAAAAGGGCTGCTGCGTGAATACAGGTGCAGGATGAAAACAGCCCGTGGACTGCGCGTGCGCTGCTTTTACCACCGGGAGGATCTGGAACATGTCAGGCTGCACGTGCTCCAGAAAAGATGACGGAAGCGGTTCCGGAGGATGCGTTTTTGGCTTGCGCGCGGGCCGGATTGTGTCACGTTAAGGGTATGATAGCTTTTCTGCGCGGCACGGTGGCGGAATCATATCCCCAGCGGTTGATCCTGGATGTTCATGGGGTGGGGTATGAAGTGATTGTGCCCCTGTCCACGTTTGACAGGCTGAATCCCCTTCCCGGCAGAGAGCTGACGCTGAAAACCTACCTGCATGTCCGGGAGAACATGCAGGTGCTGTACGGTTTTGCCACGGATGCGGAAAGGGATATTTTCCTGCTGCTGATTGAACGTGTTTCCGGAATCGGCCCGGCAACGGCGATTGCCATTTTGGGTTCCCTGTCCGTGGAGCAGTTCAAGCAGGCGGTTGTGGGCGGAGATGTTTCCGGCATTGCTCGGGCCAAGGGGGTGGGCAAGAAGACGGCGGAACGCATCGTCCTGGAACTGAAGGATAAAGTGGGCCTGGCCGCCACGTGGGAAGCCCAGGCCCAGGGCGCTACTTCCCAGGCCGCCGGGGACGCGGAATTGGCGCTGATTGCGCTCGGGTTCAAGCAGGTGGAATCCCGCAAGGCGATAGCCGCCCATCTGAAGGACCATCCGGATGCAGACGTGGACGAGCTGATACGCGCCGCTTTGCGTTCCATGAATTGAAGGAGCTTCCGGAGGAAGGAAGGTGTTTTTGCAAGTTTTTGATTTTCATGAGGGAACATGTCCGCTTGGCGGAGTGTTCCCTGTTTGCGGAAGCTGGGGGAACATACTGCCATGATGGGGGAACAATAGTGTTGACGGCTGGTTGAAACGTTTTTAAACTTGCAGCGTCCATGGTACTTGAATAAGTCCGGGACTAGTAATTAATCAAATCTGAAGCCCTCAATCTTATGGCCAAATACGCTATTAACGGTTTTGGACGCATTGGTCGCAACGTACTGCGCGCCATGTCCAAGGAAGAACGCAACAAGGTTGTTGCCATCAATGACCTGACTCCTATCGAAACGATCGCCCACCTGCTCAAGTATGACTCCACGCAGGGCAAGTTTGACGGTGAAATTTCCATCGAGGGTGATTATCTGGTCGTTGACGGTCACAAGATCCTCATCACCGTGGAACGTGATCCCGCCAACCTTCCCTGGAAGGATCTGGGCGTGGACGTCGTTCTGGAATCCACCGGCCTGTTCACCAAGCGCGACGCCGCCAAGAAGCACCTTGACGCCGGCGCCAAGAAGGTTCTTATTTCCGCTCCCTCCCCGGATCCGGACCTGACTTTCGTTCTGGGCATCAACGACAGCGAATACGATCCTGCCAAGCACGATATCGTTTCCAACGCTTCCTGCACCACCAACTGCCTTGCTCCGATGGTGAAGGTGCTGGACGACAAGTTCGGCGTTGAAAAGGGCATGATGAGCACGATTCACTCCTACACGAACGATCAGCGCATTCTGGACCTTCCGCACAAGGATCCCCGCCGTGCCCGCGCCGCCGCGATCAACATCATTCCGACGACCACCGGCGCCGCCAAGGCCATTGGTGAAGTAATGCCGAACCTGAAGGGTTCCCTGAACGGCGCTTCCTTCCGCGTTCCGACTCCGACCGGTTCCCTGACCGACTTTGTGGCCGTGCTCAAGAAGGATGTGACCGTGGAAGAAGTAAACGCCGCCATGAAGGAAGCCGCTGAAGGCTCGCTGAAGGGCATTCTGGCTTACTCCGAAGAAGCGCTCGTTCTTCAGGACATCGTTTCCGACCCCCACTCCTGCATCTTTGACTCCGGCTTCACGTATGTGGTCGGCGGCAACCTGGTGAAGGTCTGCGGCTGGTACGACAACGAATGGGGTTACTCCAACCGCGCCGCCCAGGCCATGAAGAAGCTGGGCGACAGCCTGGGCTGCGGATGCTCCTGCGGCAAGTAAGTTCTTTCGGACAACGCTTGCTCTTCAGTTGCACGACAAGTCTTGCCGTCCGCCTGTTTCAATTTTCCGGCTTTCCTGGCCGGTTTTGCCGGGCGGGGATTTATCCGGGAGGGCAGAAATGCCCTCCCTTTTTATTCATTGAACCAAACAATATAAACCGATATGGCTAAACTTACTGTTCGCGACCTTGACGCCAAGGGAAAGGAAGTCCTCATGCGCGTGGATTTCAACGTCCCTCTCAAGGATGGGGAAATTACCAATGACGCCCGCATTGTGGCTGCTCTCCCCACCATCAAGTTCCTGCTGGACCAGGGCGCACGCCTTGTCCTTACCTCTCATTTGGGCCGTCCCAAAAACGAACCCGATCCCGCTTTTTCCCTGAAGCCCGTTGCCGCCCGCCTTTCCGAATTGCTCGGCAAGGACGTTAAATTCGTTTCCGCCGCCATTGGCCCGGAAGCGGAAGCCGCCCGCGCCGCCATGAAGGACGGTGATGTGGTTCTGCTGGAAAATGTCCGTTTTTATCCTGGTGAAAAGAAGAACGATCCGGAGTTCGCCAAGTCCCTGCTGGGCAATGCCACGCTGTTCGTGAACGACGCATTCGGCACGGCCCACCGTGCTCACGCTTCCACGGAAGGCGTGACGCATTTTGCGGAAAAGAGCGCCATGGGCTTCCTGATTGAACGTGAACTGGAATACCTGGAAGGCAAGCTGGAAAACCCGGAAAAACCCTTTGTGGTGATTATGGGCGGCGCCAAGGTGTCCGACAAGATTGAAGTGCTTTCCAAACTGATGGAGAAGGCTGATACGTTCCTGATTGGCGGCGCCATGGCCAATACGTTTCTGGCGGCTGAAGGGTATGACCTGGGCGCTTCCAAGATTGAAGGGGACAAGCTGGATCTGGCCCGGGAAATTCTGGCGGCGGCCAAGGCCAAGGGCGTGAAATTCCTGCTTCCTGCAGATGTGCGCGTAGCCATGAAATTTGAAGACGGCGCCGAAACCTTCTGCACGGCTCCTTTCGCTGAAGGCGGCAAGGTGCCGGAAGGCGGCATGGCCATCGACATCGGCGACAAAGCCATTGAAGAGTTCTCCGCCATCATCAAGGATGCCAAGACCGTTCTGTGGAACGGCCCGATGGGCGTATTTGAAATGGACTGCTTCGCCAAGGGAACCAAGGAAGTCGCGGAAGCCCTGGCGGATTCCACCGCCATTTCCATCGTAGGCGGCGGCGATTCCGTGACGGCGGCCAAGAAGTTCAAGGTGCAGGATAAGCTTTCCTTCTGTTCCACGGGCGGCGGCGCTTCCCTGGAACTGCTGGAAGGCAAGGTTCTTCCCGGTGTGGGGGCCTTGACCGACAAGTGCTGCTGCGGCAAGTAACCGTTCATGGCCGGGCGGATTGTTTTCGCCTGGCGTTCAGAATGGGCTTTTTCATTTCCCGCATCCGTTTTCGGGTGCGGGATTTTTGATTTGCCGGCTTCCGTTGAAAAAGCGAGGGAGTTTTGCGATTCCGGCTTTTTGAATAAGGTGGGAATCCATGCTCATGCCGTCTTTCCATTCCGGAAAGGAAGGCAGTCTTTTTTTTGGGCTTGCTCTTAATATGCTCCCCGGTAGTCTGAGCATAATGAAACTGCTGCATTGTTTTCTGGCTGTCCTTTGGTGGTGTTCTCCTATACCGGCTGCGGATATTCCCGATGCGGAGAAGGCGGAATATGGCGGG
>OMFR01000924.1_pt1 | contig 13375 bp, 7 predicted proteins | sample 1645691 | NCBI WGS metagenome assembly OMFR01 (sample SAMEA103958132, study PRJEB25191) | human gut metagenome | biome: human-associated habitat [ENVO:00009003]; feature: intestine environment [ENVO:2100002]; material: feces | place: Germany | collected 2013/2015
TATACTGCGTGTTGCCCTTTTCGAGCTTGGGCAGGAAGATGGCGTTCGTGTGGCACTCCGAGTTGTAGAAGTCCTCGCTGTCGCAGGTCAGCCCGCCGAGCAGCACGCGCTGGTATTCCTTGTCCCAGTTGTTCACGGCCAGCATGATGTAACGCTGGTTGATGCCCCACGTGTCGGGCAGGGTGGTGATGAACGACGAGTCGATCATGTACCAGTTCTCGCGGTCGTTCTGCTGTTTCTGGTTGACGATCGAGTAGAGCACCGCGCCGCTTTCGCCCACGGTGAACGAGCCGAATTCGGTGAAGATGTTGGGTTCCTCGACGCCGTTGCGTTGGCAGATGTTCTTGATCTGCGCCACGATCTCCTCGGTGAGGTACTCGTAGTCGTATTCGAAGTTGAGCGAGTTCTTGATCGGGAAACCGCCGCCGATGTTGAGGCTGTCCAGCTCGGGACAGATGGCCTTCAGCTCGCAGTAGACGTTCATGCACTTCGACAGCTCGTTCCAGTAGTAGGCCGTGTCCTTGATGCCGGTGTTGATGAAGAAATGCAGCATCTTGAGCTGGAATTTCTTGCTGTTGCGGAGTTTTGCCTTGTAGAAATCGACGATGTCGTTGTAGCGGATTCCCAGCCGCGAGGTGTAGAAGTCGAACTTGGGTTCCTCCTCGCAGGCGATGCGGATGCCGACCTTGCACTTCTTGGTGAACGAGTCCTCGAACAGCTCCAGCTCCTCCTTGTTGTCCAGCACGGGGATCGTGTTCGAGAAACCGTCGTTGACGAGCTGGGCGATATTCTCGACGTACTGCGGGCGTTTGAAACCGTTGCAGATGATGTAGCGGTCCTTGTCGATGATGCCGCCGTCGTAGAGGGCGTTGATGATGTGGATGTCGTAGGCCGACGAGGTTTCCAGATGGATGTCGTTCTTCATGGCCTCTTCCAGCACGAACGAGAAGTGGCTCGACTTGGTGCAGTAGCAATAGTTGTACGAACCCTTGTAGTCGACCTTCGCCATCGCCACGTTGAACATGCGCTTGGCGCGGTTGATCTGCTGGGAGATCTTCGGCAGGTAGGTGATTTTGAGCGGAGTTCCGTACTGTTTGATCAGTTCCATCAGCGGAATGTCGTGGAAATTCAGCTCGTTGTCCTCGACGGAGAACTCATCCTGCGGGAAATCGAACGATTGTTCGATCAGGTCGATGTACTTGTCTTTCATGGCTCGTTCGGTAAAGTTTTTGCAATCCGGCCCGGTTACTTTGCAATTTTCGGGCGAAAGTAGCTCGCCCGGATTTTGGAAAAAATCGGGATGCAAAATAGGCGAATATTTTTCGGATAACCAACACTTTGCCCGATTATTTTGAAAAAGCCCTCCGGAATATTGCTTTTTCCGCTGAAAAAGGGTAATTTTGAACCCGGATTTAAAGGATTTTCAACCGTGCTGATTCATACCCTGATACAATATCTGGAGTCGCACAGGCGGCTCGTCGTACCCCAACTCGGAACGTTCATCGTCAAGGAGCCGGGCCGGAGCGTCGTCTTTTCGGAACTGCTCAAGCGCGACGACGGCGTGCTGCGGGGGCTTCTCCGCGCCGAGGGGATGGGCGAACTGGAGGCCGCGGGCGAGATCGACCGCTTCGTTTTCGAGATCCGCCACGCCGTGGAGCATGGCTCGGAGTACCGCCTGGAGGGCTTCGGGGTGATGAAACCCGGTCCCAATGCGACCATCGCCTTCGTCTACGAGCCGCAACCCGCGTCGGAATCCCCCGCGCAAGAACCGGCTGCCGGGAAACGTCAGCCGCTGCAACCCGAGAAGGTGGCCGAGGCCGTCAAGACGGCTTTCACGGAGCCGCGCGTGTCGACTTCGGCGAAGATGAATCCCGATCCTTCGGTGCGGGGGCTGCGCTACGGCAAGCCGCCGAAGAACACCGATGCCTACCGCTACGTCGACCGCGTGCCGCGCCGCCGCGCCGACCGGTTCATCTGGATCGCCGTGATCGCCGCCCTGCTGGCCGTGGCGGCCATCGCCTTCGGACTTTGGCGCGACGCCCGGGAGAAGCAGGCCGAAAACGAATACATCGAACTTCCGCAGGCGGCGGAACTCCCGTCCGCCGCGTCCCAACCCGAACAACTCGAATAAATGACAGAGATCACCACCGTAAAACAACGCTTCGGCATCATCGGCAACTCCCCGCTTCTGGACAGGGCGCTGGAGGTGGCCCTGCGTGTGGCCCCTACCGACCTGACGGTGCTCGTTACGGGCGAGAGCGGTGTGGGCAAGGAGTTTTTCCCGCAGGTTATCCACGCCTATTCCGCGCGCAAGCACAGCAAATACATCGCCGTCAACTGCGCGGCGATTCCCGAGGGTACGATCGACTCCGAACTGTTCGGCCACGAGAAAGGCTCCTTTACCGGCGCCGTGGAGGCCCGCAAGGGGTATTTCGAGGAGGCTGACGGCGGTACGATCTTCCTGGACGAGGTGGCCGAACTGCCGCATCCGACGCAGGCGCGCCTGCTGCGCGTGCTTCAGACGGGCGAGTATATCCGCGTCGGTTCGTCGAAGGTGCAGAAAACCAACGTCCGCGTGGTCGCCGCCACGAACATGAACCTCCAGGAGGCCATCGCCCAGGGGCGTTTCCGCGAGGACCTTTACTACCGTCTGGGGACGGTCCCCATCACGGTTCCCTCGCTGCGTGAACGCCCGGAGGACATTCCGCTGCTGTTCCGCAAGTTCGCCGCCGACGTGGCCGTGCAGTACCGCATGCCGGCCGTGACGCTCGACGAGGGGGCGCGGCAGATGCTCATGCACTACTATTGGCGGGGCAACATCCGCCAGCTGAAGAACGTCGCCGAGCAGATTTCGGCCATCGAGCAGACCCGGGTGATCACCTCCGAGGTGCTGGCGAAATACCTGCCCCCGCAGGGCGGGGGCGCGCCGATGGCCGCCGGGACGATGCGCATGGACGACACGATGTCGACCGAGCGCGAACTGCTCTACAAGGTGCTGTTCGACATGCGCGCCGACATCAACGACCTCAAGCGGATGATCTCCGAACTGATGAAGGGCGGCGTGCCGTGCCCCGAGCCGGTCCGTGACGTCAAGGCCCTGCTGCCGACCACGGCGCAGAGCAGCTACGTTCCGGCCGTCGCTTCCTATCCCCAGCCTCCGGTCTATGCCGAGAGCGAGGAGGTGACCGACGAGCCGCCCCGCGAGATGACCAAGGCCGACATGCAGCGCGAGCAGATCATCCGCGCCCTGCGCCGCAACAACGGCCGCCGCCGCGAGGCCGCTGCCGAACTTTTCATGTCGGAGCGCACACTATACCGCAAGATAAAGGAGTTAGGAATTGAAGACAATTCCTGACTCCAATTAAAAATTAAGAATTAAAAGAATGCGCAGATTCCGAGATAATTTTTCATTTTTCATTTTCCGTTTTTCATTGCTGGCTATCGCCGCGGTGATGACCGGCTGCGGCGTGTCCATCAAATACTCGCTGTCGGGCGCCTCGATTCCGCCCGACGCCAAGACCTTTTCGGTGGCCTACTTCCCCAACAACGCCACGATGGTGTCGCCGATTTTGAGTTCCACGCTCACCGAGGCGCTGGTCGACATGTTCACGCGCCGCACGCGCCTGATGCAGGTCGACGAGGGCGGCGACTTCGCCTTCGAGGGCGAGATCGTCAACTATACCTCGACGACGGCTTCGGTTTCGAGCGACGACTACGCCCTGCTCAACCGCCTGACGATCACCGTCAAGGTGCGCTTCACCAACGCCCTCGACGAGAAGATGTCGTTCAACCGCACCTTCCAGGCCTACGAGGACTACGACTCCACGAAACTGCTTACGGAGGTCGAAGGCGAGCTGATCCCCCAGATCGTCGACAAGATCGTGACCGACATTTTCCAGGCCGCGGCCTCCAACTGGTAATTCCGACGCGCGATGTCCGACCTGAAAACATACTTTGCGGCGCCCGGCCGGGCGGAGACGCCTTCCGCTGCCGAAGCCGGGGACCTTGCGGTGCGCTTCCCGTGGTTCCTTCCGGGGCGTATCCTGCGCGAGACGCTTACGGGCGAATCCGATCCGCGGGTGGCGCTGACGGCCCCGTGGCGGGCCGAGAGTTCGTTGCGCAGGGCCGCCGTCGACGCCTCGGCGCTCACGCAGCTCTCCTCGGAGGAGATCATCGACCGTTTCCTTCAGGAAGAGGACCTGCGCATCGTCGCCGGCGAGGGCGAACCCGAGGAGGAGGTCGTTCTGCAGCCCGAACTGGACGACGACGACGAGGTGGTCACCGAGGAGCTGGCCGAAATCTATCTCGCTCAAGGCCTTCGGGACAAGTCCGTGGCGATTTATCGCAAATTAAGTTTGCGAAATCCCGAAAAAAGTGTTTACTTTGCCGAACTTATTGGCAAAATAGAAAACAATATTAAAATTTAAGGTAATATGTTATACACGATTTGCATTGCCCTGATACTCGTTGCGAGCGTACTGGTGATCCTGGCGGTATTGGTGCAGAACCCCAAGAGCGGCATGGCCGCCAATTTCGGCGCGTCGAACCAGGTGATGGGTGTGCGCGAGACTACGAACTTCCTGGAGAAATTCACCTGGTCGATGGCTATTGCCATCGTGGTTTTGAGCCTTGCGGCTACGTTGGCCATGGACCGCGGTCTGGTCGCCGACAGCAATTTGGAGATTTCGAAGGACGCCAAGGCGCTTCAGGAGCGGGTCATCGAATCCGAGGCCGCCGCTACGATGCCGCAGGCCGAGATTCCCTCTGCCGGACAGACCGAGCAGCAGGCCGAGTAGCCTCCGCGCTCCGTCCGGAAACGCCGGAGGGGGGGGGAGACCTCGCCGTTATAGAAGACCGTGGATTCTTTCCGCGGTCTTTTTTTCGCCCGTCCGGAGGAGGTCCCGCATGGGACGATTCATCGGGGGGGCCGGAACGGTCCCGCAGCAGAGACCCCGGAGGGGCGCCTTGCAATGGAAATTCCGAGGTTGTTTGCCTCCCGGAACGGGACGGTGAATTCCCGCCCGTGTTTTGCGCCCGGCCGGAACCTCTCCGATTCATGTATTGGAAAAGCCTGCGGGATGCTCCGCGGGCTTTTTTTGTGCCGCTTCGAATCGCTCCGGGAGGGTGCCCCCCCCTTGGGCGAAAACGGTCAGAGATGCTGCGGACTGAAAGCCCCGATGGTCTTGATCCGCTCCTCGAAATCGTCGCGCGAGACGAGCGTGTGCCCCTTGATCTTCGACCGGTAGTTGTAGATCGTGCTCACGGAGTAACGCAGCAGCGCGGCGATTTTCGACGAGTCGTTGATGCCCAGCCGGATCAGCGCGAAGATGCGCAGCTCGGTCGTCAGCAGCTCGCCCTTTTTCGGCTCGATGCGCGCCTCCTTGTCCAGCAGGGAGTTGAAATCCTCGATGAACGTGGGGTAGAGTTGCAGGAACGTCGTGTCGAAGTTGCGGTAAAACTCCTCCAGTTCGCGGCTGTCGCCGTCGGTCGGGGAGTACTCCTTCCGCAGTTCGTCGACGCGGCCGTCGCGCAGCAGGCGGCGTACGTGGCGGCGCGAGTCGATGATCTTGTCGATGTACTCCGAGCACATCGTCAGGAAGATGCCGATATACTCCTCCTTCACTTCGTTGGCCTCTGAAATCTGGCTGTTCAGTCCTGCCAGTCGCTTGTTGATGTGCTGGAGGTCTTTGTTCGAGATGTTGAGCCGGTTGTTGGCCTGCTGCAATTCGAGCCGCGCAAGGTTCAGCTTGCGGTTCTGCCGCAGGACGAAGACCACGCCCCCGAGGGCCAGCAGCATGAAGCAGCCGATTGACACGACGAAGATGTTGTACATGGCGTCCATCCGCTGCCGCCGGACCTGGTAGGCCTCTTCGATGACGTGCAGCGCCAGTGCGTCCTGCCACGGGCGGAGCCGCGAATTGAAGAACCGTGCGTCGTCCATCACGATCCGCATGTAACGCATGGCGCGCTGGATGTTGTCGTCGTCGAGCAGCGTGTTGGCGAGGCTTTTCAGTGCGGCGTTGTCGCGGATCGCCAGCTGGATGTCGGTCATCGCCGAGCGTGCGAACCACACCTGCGCCGTGGGCGTGTCGTCCATCAGGTCCGCCACGAGGGCGCGCATGTACGACGCCTCGGCATATTCGCGCGAAAGGGGTTGCAGGGTGCTGCACAGCCGTTCGGAAATCTCCACGGCCTGCGGGTAGTCGCGGGCGCCGATCGCCTGGCGGAGCCGGAAGTTGAGGTGCGTGACCGACTCCGGTTCGGTGTTCTCCACGATCAGCTGGGCGTAGATCACCGTAAGCCGCCACGATTCGTGTCCCTGCGCCGAGTCGTGGGAGTAGAGCTGGAGTTCGTCGTTGAGTTTGTGGCGGGCGATGTAGTAGTCGACCAGCTGCCTGCGGTCCAGCGCCGTGGTGTCGACCAGTTTCAGCATGTTCGCCGCTTCGAGGTAGATACCCGCCGAACTGTACAGGTATGCCAGCTGGATACGGCTCTCGTTGAGGTGTCCCGCGTCGTTCATGCGCGTCGCCAGGGCGATGTTGCGGTAGAGGTAGTCGATGGTCGAATCGGCCTGGTAAGGGGTGTATTCGTCGATCAGCTGCTGGTTGAGGATGTAGCGCTGGGCGTCCGAGAAATCCGATTTCCGGAGGATGTTTTTCAGCGATTCGATCCGCTGTTCGCGTCCGGCGATGTAGGAGTCCCGGTGCGAAAGGGTGGCGTCGAGCTGTGAAAGCACGCTTTTCAGGTCGTTTTGTGCCGAGGCGGCGAGCGTTGCGGCGAGCAGCAGTACGGTTGACAGAAGGTTTCTCATGTGCGGACGGTTCACGGTTTGTTCCTGACAAAGATCGGAAAAAGGACGGATGGTTCCAAGACCGAATCGGGTACGGTGCGGTACTTTCCGGCTGATAAAAGTGTCGTTACGGCACCAAAGATAGGAATAATCCCGGGAAAATCAATGCCGGGCGGCGCGCTTTCCGCCGGTCGGACCGTCCGGCCGTTTTTTCCGGCAGGACGGGCGGCCGGCCCGGCGAACGGAACGTGCTCCGGGAGCCGGATTTATTTAAAATATTTTATTATATGCCGCTTCCGGGGTTCCGAGGCGGTTGTGAAAATTCCGATCAATCTACTTTTTTTTGCAATCGTCAAATAATTAATATATTGAATATCAAGTAGATATATTTTTATAAACGGGTTTTGAGTTTACAATTTGCTGTTTAAATTTTTTTCATGTCGCGGAGGATAGTTACTTTTATTTAAACGGAAATAAGGCGATGAAGTGTCGATTTTTTAAGAACTGCGCCTTACCTATTTATAATATTAACTTAAAACTTAAAAACCTTAAATTCCTATGGCACATTTTTGCAAGAAACTGCAAGCGGACTGCCGGAGAGGGTGGATGCTGGCACTGACGGCGATGCTGATCGTCTTTGCGCCGGCGGCCTTCGCCCAGTCGGCGCCGACAGTGACGGGAACGGTCACCGACCAGTCGGGACAGCCCGTTATCGGAGCCACGATCATCGAGCAGGGAACTACGAACGGCGCTACGACGGGCGTGGACGGCTCTTATTCCCTCAAACTGCGAGGGGGGGGGAATTCTGCTAACCTGATTTTCCAGTCGCTCGGATTCGTTTCGCAGACGGTCGCCGTGAACGGCCGCACGAAGATCGACGTGAAACTCGCCGAAGACGCCGTGGCCCTCGACGCCGTGGTGGCGATCGGTTACGGCACGGTCAAGCAGAAGGACCTCACGACGGCCGTTTCGGTCGTCAAGACCGACGACCTGGCCCGCCGCCCGATCACCTCGGCCTCGGGCGCCCTCCAGGGCAAAGCCGCCGGCGTGCAGGTCATCCAGCCCAACGGCTCGCCCGGACAGGGTATGGTGGTCCGCGTCCGCGGCGCTTCGTCCATCTCGTCGAGCAACGACCCGCTCTATGTGGTCGACGGCGTTCCCGTGGGCGAAGGAAACTACGCCATCGCTTACCTCTCTCCCAACGAAATCGAGTCGATGCAGGTGCTGAAGGACGCCTCGTCGGCCGCCATCTACGGGTCGCGCGCCGCCAACGGCGTGGTGCTCATCACCACCAAGCAGGGCAGCCGGAAACGGGGCCCCGAGATTTCGTTCTCGACCTTCGTCGGCATTTCGAAGGTGACCAAGAGCTACGACGTGCTCAATGCCCGGCAGTACCGCGACCTGATGGAGGAGAACGGCGCCGTGTCGGGGCTTCCGGCCGATCTGACCGACCGGACCGACTGGTTCGACGAAACCTACTCGACGGGCGTCAACCAGAACTACCAGTTCTCGGTCTCCAACGGCGATGAAAACTCGTCCTATTACCTCGGCGGCGGCTACACCAACGAAAAGGGCATCATCAACACCACCTCTTCGGACCGTTACAACGTGAAGGCCAGCTTCGACAAGAAGATTTTCAAATGGGTTTCGGCCAACGCCTCGACGACTTTCTCGCATTACACCACCAAGGGCACGATCATCTCGGGTCAGGGCGCCAATCGCGCCGGCGTGGTGGTGTCGGCCATCACGACCCCGACCTACGCGCCGATCTGGGACCCCGAGAATCCCCAGCAGTTCTACAATAATTTTTACGGCGCCAACCTCACCTCGCCGCGTGAGAACATGGCCCGCACGGATTACAATCAGGATGTCACCGACCGCCTGCTGCTCTCCGGCGGCCTGACGTTCTACCTGGCCAAGGATCTGACCTTCAAGTCGACGGTTTCGATGGACCGCCGCTGGGTCCACTCGTCGTCGTTCCTCGACCCGATCCGCACCTCCTACGGACGGACGCAGCACGGAACCGCCTCGGACACCCGTTCCGACGATATGCGCATGATTTACGACAACATCCTGACCTGGAACAAGTCGTTCGACCGCCACAGCCTCGAAGTGATGGCCGGCACGTCGGCCACGACCTCCGTGTGGGAGCAGTTGAGCGGCTCGCGCTCCTATTTCTCCTCGACCAACAACAACGCCATTCCCAACCTGAACGGCGGTAACAACGGCGGCGTCCGCGGCCAGAGCTACGGCAAATCGGAGTGGTCGATCATGTCCTATCTGGCGCGCGTGTCGTACAACTACGACAGCAAGTACCTCGTGACGGCCAATTTCCGCGCCGACGGTTCCTCGAAGCTGGCTCCCGGCCACCGCTGGGGTTACTTCCCCTCGTTCTCGGCCGCGTGGCGCATCTCGGGCGAGAAGTTCCTGCGCGACGTGTCGTGGATCAACGACCTGAAACTGCGCGCCGGCTGGGGACAGACCGGTAACCAGGCGGGCCTGGCGGAGTACGGCTGGATGCAGCAGTACAGCACCAACTACTACGACTGGACGCAGACCGAAAATGCACAGGCCGTGCCGACGGTCGGCGGACGCAAGAACATCAAGAATCAGGACCTTACGTGGGAGACCTCTTCGCAGACCAATGTCGGACTCGATTTCGCCCTGCTGAACAACCGCCTGAACCTGTCGCTCGACTATTACTACAAGTACACCAAGGACATGCTGATGGACGTGCCGCTGCCGTCGCCCTATCCGAGCATCTACCGCAACGACGGCGAGATGTCGAACCAGGGCTTCGAGATCACCCTTTCGTCGGTCAACATCGCCCGGAAGGATTTCAACTGGTCGACCGACCTGAACGTTTCGCTCAACCGCAACAAGGTCGAAAAACTCAACCTGAAGCAGGTATACTACTACGCCACGACCTCCGACGCGACCAACGACAACGTCGTGCGCATGACTCCGGGCCACCCGCTTTCGATGTTCTGGGGCTATGTCTCCAAGGGGGTCGATCCCGAGACGGGCGACCTGGTTTACGAGGACCGCAACGGCGACGGCGAGATCACGCCGCTGGACAAGACCTGGATCGGCAACGCCAATCCCAAGTTCACCTTCGGCATGACCAACAACTTCTCGTGGAAGGGGCTTAACCTGAACATTCTGATCACGGGCTCCTACGGCAACGACATTTTCAACGCCTCGCGCATCGAGACCGAGGGCATGGCTTCGGCCAACAACCAGACCACCACGGTCCTGCGGCGCTGGCGCATTCCGGGCCAGCAGACCGACGTGTTCCGCTCGGACAACCCCGCCTGGAACGTGAAGAATTCGTCCTACTGGGTCGAGGACGGCTCCTACCTCAAGGTGAAGAACATCACCCTGTCGTACGACATCACCTCGCCGAAGCTCAAGCGCATCAACATCACGCGCATCCAGCCTTACATTTCGCTCCAGAACTTCATCACCTGGACCGGCTATTCGGGCTACGATCCCGAGGTGAGCCAGTCGGAAAGCGCCACGCAAATGGGCATCGACTGGGGAACCTATCCCAACGTGCGCACGGTCGTCGTGGGTCTGAATCTTACTTTCTAACCGCTGAAAAAAGAACCGATTATGAAAAAGATATTATTAATTGCCGCGGGTCTCTCGCTGGGGGTTGCCACCACGTCGTGCAGCCTTGAGAAATTCCCCGAGACGATGTATGCCGAGAACAACACCTCCGGCACGGGCGACAGCGAGACGGCCATCAACACCCGCGAACTGCTCGAAGGCCAGCTTACGGCCATGTACAACTACATGAAGGGCGACCTTCAGACCTACTGGTATCAGCTGATCACGCTCGCCGAGGCGCGCGCCGACAATGCCTACGGCGGCAACATGGCCGAGACGAAGGTCGTCAGCGTCGAGTCGAACCACATCGACAGCGACAACGAATTCGCCTCGAACCTGTGGAACTACTCGATGAACGCCGTGGACTATGCCAACCAGGTCATCTGCAACATCGATCTGGTGAAGGAGAACGATCCGTCGCTCACCGACAAGGAGTACCAGGAGTGGCTCTCCGAAGCGCTCTGCTGGCGCGCCTATATCTGGATGAACATGATGCAGCTTTTCGGAGAAATCCCGATGCTGACCGAAATCCCGCCCGCCATCAACGCCGGGAACGTCGAGGAGGTCTATCCGCTATATTTCCCGGCCCGCGTGTCGAAGCAGACCGTCGGCGAGCAGATCGTCAAGGACATCGAGGAGTATGCCTGCAAATACGCCCCCGACATGGACGCTTCGAACAAATTCCGCATCACCAAGGGCTTCGCCTACGGCCTGATGGCCCGTTTCTACTCCATGCGCGAGTTCCGCGACTGGTCGAAGGTCGTCTCGGCCTGCGAAGCGGTCGAAGGGATGGGGTACAGCCTTTGCGACAAGTACGGCGACCTGTGGGCCTACACCACCGGCGATACGGGCATGGCTGCGATGAACACCCGCGAGTCGATTTTCGAGGTGCAGTGGACCAGCCAGACCTCGGGTTCGTGGATGTGGATGATGTTCCACCGCAACGCCTATGTCCCGGGCGACAGTTTCTCGTGGGCCAAGTGGTGCACGCCGTCGCGTAACCTGACGAAGGCTTACGACGCCGAGGGCGACACCGAGCGCAAGAATGCGTCGGTCGTCTACGACGAATGCGGCTGGTCGTACCACTATCCGAGCGACGAATACGCTTTCATGCACAAGTTCCCGACCAACGTGACCCCGGTTTACCTGATGCGTCTGGCCGAGATCCGGCTCCTGCATGCCGAAGCGCTGGCCAATACGGACGATCCGGGAGGCGCCGCCGACATCGTGGACGAGATCCGCGGCCGCGCCGGCATTGGCAAGCTGACTGCGGCGCAGCGCGCGTCGGCCGACCTGATGCGCGAAGCCGTGCTCCACGAACGCCGTCTGGAACTGGCCATGGAGGGCTTCCGCTGGTTCGACCTGATGCGTTACGGCGACGACTATTCGAAACTGTTCGAAATCTGCGACGGCGTCAACATCAAAGGCTCGGCGTCCTACGACTCCTACTTCCAGACCCGCCGCGCGATGAACGACAACCGCGTGCTGATGCCGGTGCCGACTTCAGTGCTGGAGGATAACACCAACATCGAACAAAACCTGGGCTATTAACCTTAAAATTGCGATTCTGCCATGAAATTTACGATCAATAACAACCTGCGCCTGCTGACCTGCCCGCTGCTGCTCGCCGGAGCCGTATGCTGTTCCAGCGGGAACGATGGCGACACGCCGGCTCCCGGTCCTGGCCCCGATCCCTCGCCCGTGACGGGCGATGTTCTCGCCTACGTCACCTCGGCCGACGGCAACCGCCTGTTCACGGAGGAGGGACTCGACTACTCGAAGGTCTCGATGTCGCCCTACCGGGTCACGATCGACCCCTCGACGACCTACCAGACCGTCGACGGTTTCGGCCCGGCCATCACCGGCGCCACGTGCTACAACCTGCTGCAAATGTCGCAGGCCGACCGCACGGCGATCCTCCGGAAGTGCTTCGACCCCGAGACCGGAGCCGGTTTCAGCTTTATCCGCGTGCATATCGGCGGCTCGGACTTCTCGATGGACGAATACACCTGCTGCGACCGGGAGGGCATCGAATTCTTCGCCATTCCCGCCGTGGAGAAGGATGGCATCTTTCCGGTGCTGAAAGAGATTCTGGAGATCAATCCCGAAATCAAGATCATGGGTTCGCCGTGGTCGTGCCCCAAATGGATGAAGGGCACGGTCGCCGACCCCTCGAAACCCTACGATTCGTGGACCGGCGGTCGTCTCAATCCCGCCTATTACGACGATTACGCCGAGTATTTCGTGCAGTGGGTGACCGAGATGGAGGAGTACGGATTCCCGATCTATGCCATCACGATGCAGAACGAGCCGCTGAACAAGGGCAATTCGATGTCGCTCTACATGCCGTGGGAGGACCAGCTGGCCTTCGTCAAGAAGCTCGGCCCGGCATTCCGCAAGGCGGGCATCGACACCAAGATCCTCTGCTACGACCACAACTACAACTACGATAACGTCGCCGGCCAGCAGAACTACCCGCTCAACATCTACGCCGACGCCGATGCTGCGCAGTGGGTCGATGGCTCGGCCTGGCACAACTATGGGGGCAGCGTGAGCGAGCTGGACAACATCCGCGCCGCCGCGCCCGACAAGACGATCTACTTCACCGAGGCTTCGATCGGCACGTGGAACTACAATTTCGAGAGCTGCGTGATCGACGACTTCGAGTCGATCTTCCTGGGGACGTTGAGCCGCTACGGCAAAGGGGTTCTGCTGTGGAACCTGATGCTCGACGACAAGGGCGCTCCGAACCGCCCCGGAGGCTGTACGACCTGCTACGGGGCCATCGAGATCAGTTCGTCGGATTACAAGACGCTCAAGTACAACAGCCACTATTACGACCTGGCCCAGTGCGCCAAGGTCATCCGGCCGGGTGCCGTGCGCATCGGCGCGTCGGGTTACACGGCGTCGGGGCTGACCTACCTGGCCTTCCGGAATCCCGACGGATCGAAAGCCTTCGTGGCGCTCAACAGG
>OMFR01000926.1_pt1 | contig 13327 bp, 9 predicted proteins | sample 1645691 | NCBI WGS metagenome assembly OMFR01 (sample SAMEA103958132, study PRJEB25191) | human gut metagenome | biome: human-associated habitat [ENVO:00009003]; feature: intestine environment [ENVO:2100002]; material: feces | place: Germany | collected 2013/2015
CCGCAGGGCGACGGGCAAACGTTTACGATCAGTGCGCAAACGAATGCACGTTATTATCAGCAGTATAGTATTTCGTTTTATGATCCGTGGTTCGGAGGAAAACGTCCGAACTCGTTCCAGTTCTCGGCTTATTATAGCCGTCAGACCGGTATCGAAAGTTCTTTTTTGAGCCGAAGCTACAACAGTTTATACAATAATTCTTTGTATGGAGGTTACTGGGGAAACAGCTACTTGGGTAACTCCTATTATGACGATTATTATCAAAATGCTTATGAAAATGCCTTAGACCCGAACAAGTCTTTGCAGATGATCGGGGTTTCCTTCGGATTCGGGAAACGTTTGGAGTGGCCCGATGACTATTTTACTTTTATGGCAGAATTGGGCTATCAGGCATATATTCTTAAAAATTGGGAGTATCTGTACTATATGCAGAACGGTACTTCTCACAGTTTTACGTTGGGATTGACGCTGGGTAGAAGTTCGATAGATAATCCCATTTATACACGTCGAGGTTCTCAATTTACGTTATCGGCTCAATTTACTCCTCCTTATTCATTATTCTCTAAGAAAGATTACAAGAGCCTCTATGAGAGTTCGTCGAGAGCCGACCGAGAAGAGTTATATCGCTGGATAGAATATTATAAAATAAAATTCAAGAGCCGTGTATATACCCCGTTGAATAACTCCGAAAAATATACACTTGTGCTTATGGGACGTGCCGATTTCGGATTGTTGGGGTCGTATAACAAGTATAAGCAAACGCCTTTCGAAACATTCCATGTGGGTGGCGACGGTATGACCGGGTCTTATACATATGCTACGGAAACAATCGGGTTGAGGGGCTATGATAACGGTGCTCTTACGCCCTATTCCGACGGTCGGGCTTATACCCGGTTCTCGATGGAGTTGCACTTCCCGTTCTTGTTGCAGCCTTCGTCTACGATATATGGTTTAGCTTTTGTCGAGGGCGGTAATGCGTGGACATCGCTCGAAAACTTCAATCCATTCTCTCTGAAACGTTCGGCCGGAGTGGGCGTTCGTATCTTCTTGCCGATGATCGGATTGATGGGTATCGACTGGGCTTATGGTTTCGATAAAGTACAAGGAGAGAAAGGGGGTGGCCATTTCCACTTTATCTTAGGTCAGGAATTTTAATTTGTGAAAAAACAGATACGTTTGTGTTAAATGCTCTAAAAGGATAGCGCGATTTGGTAGAATCGCGCTATCTTTATTTTTTAGAAAGTGTTTTATGTTATATGGTTTATTGAAACGGGAATGTTTAATTAAATAGAATAACGATATGAAAAGAATAGTTCTTTTTGCGATGGCGGTACTAGCTTTTACTGCGTCGTCGGTAGCTCAGAAGTATGCTTTGGTCGATATGGAATATATACTCAAAAATATTCCTTCGTACGAAATGGCCAACGAACAGTTGAACCAAGTGTCTCAACGTTGGCAAAAAGAGTGTGACGACAAGGCGGCCGAAGCTAAAACAATGTATAAAAACTATCAATCGGATTTGGTATTTCTTACCGAGGAAATGAAGGTAAAACGAGAAGAGGAAATCCGTGATAAGGAGACGGAGGTCGTTGAATTGCGCCGTAAGTATTTCGGCCCTGAGGGCGAGTTGTTCAAAAAGCGCGAAAGTCTTATGAAGCCTATTCAAGACGATATTTATAATGCCATTAAGAAGATTTCGGAAGATAAAGGCTACATGATGGTTATCGATAGAGCTTCTTCTCCGAATATTATTTTTGCGTCGCCGAAGATAGATATTAGTAATGAAGTGCTCACAAAGTTAGGATATTCAAAATAAATGCTTACTTTTGTGCCATTATTCATAACTTACAGTATAGAAACAAAAAAATTATAGTATGATTAAGAAATTTCTTTTCGCCGCAGTGTGCATTTGCTCTTTGAGTTTTGTATCACAAGCGCAACAAGCCCTTAAATTCGGTACCGTTAACTCTCAGGAGATTTTTATGTTGATGCCAGAGAAGGCAACTGCCGAGCAAACTCTTCAAGATATTAATAAGAAATATGAAGATGAGTTTGTAAAAATTCAAGAAGAGTTCACGAAGAAGTATAAAGAGTATATGGCATTGGGCGATACGATTCCCGAGACGATACGTGCTCGTCGTATGCAGGAGGTTCAAGATTCCCAATCTCGTATCGAGAGTTTCCGGGAAATGGCGTCTCAGGATATTCAAAAACAACAAGAAGCTCTTTTCGCTCCTATTCAACAGAAGTTGATGGATGCCATTAAGTCGGTAGGGGCAGAGGGTAAATTTACTTATATTTTTGATTTGGCTTATCCTATCGTTATTTATCAGGGAGCACCCAGTGAAGATGTGACTCCGTTGGTGAAAGCGAAATTGGGATTGAAATAATTATTCCCTCGTCGAGGGGTTGCGAAAAGGATGATAAGAACGTTATCATCCTTTTTCCATATTTATACTTCTAATAATGGATGCGACAAAAATACCTACTAATGTAGGTTCCATCGGAATTTTCGATTCGGGATACGGAGGTCTTACTATTCTCGAACAGGTGCGTAAAGGCCTGCCTCGATATGATTATCTCTATTTGGGGGATAATGCGCGGGCTCCTTATGGTACGAGGTCGTTCGAGATCGTATATGAATTTACTAAGCAGGCTGTATTTCATCTTTTCGACGAAGGGTGCTCTTTGGTTATTTTGGCTTGCAATACGGCTTCGGCAAAGGCGCTTCGTAGTATCCAGCAAAAAGATTTGCCTCGTCTCGCTCCCGATAAACGGGTTTTGGGGGTTATTCGTCCGACGGTCGAGTCGCTTTCCGAACTGTCGCGTACGGGGCATATCGGGATTTTGGCTACACCGGGTACGATACAGTCGGGCTCCTATGAGTTGGAGATAAAGAAGATGTATCCCGAATTCGTGGTATACGGACAGTCATGTCCCATGTGGGTTCCGTTGGTGGAGAACAACGAAGCACAAGGGAGGGGAGCCGATTATTTTGTTAAGAAATATATCGACGAACTTTTGTCGCAGTCCGATGAAATTGATACGATAGTATTGGGGTGTACCCATTATCCGTTGTTACTCGACAAAATTAGGGCCTATCTTCCTCCGTCTATTTCGGTAGTCTTGCAAGGTCCTTTGGTGACCGACAGGTTGGACGATTACTTGAAACGGCATCCCGAGATAGAGAGTCGTTGCTCGAAAGAGGGCGGTTGCCGCTATCTGACGACGGAATCGCCTCGAAAGTTTTCCGAGGCAGCGACCCTGTTTTTGAATGAGCCGGTAGAGGCTGAGCATATAGTGTTGGGATAAAATATAGAGTTTTGATTATGGTAAAGAAAGTGATACGATCGGGTATTCGGGTCAATAAGTACATTAGTGATTCGGGATTTTGTTCCCGTCGGGAAGCCGATAAAATGATTGCCGATGAGCGGGTGACTATCAACGGCGAGTTGGCTACGTTGGGTAGCCGGGTGGCCGAAGGCGATAAAGTGAAAATAGACGGGGAACCGTTGCATTTTATCCCTATGGAACAGCGGGAGTATAAATTGCGCCGTTACGGTTCTTCTCGTAAAGAGAAACTATCGGGAGCTGAAAATCCCGAGGTTGAAAAGAAGCAACGAGGGGGCCGAGAGAGATTTGCCAGTGGACAGGAGGAACTTCGTCCGAATCGTCGTTCCAAAAATTCGATGGTGAAGAAGTCCGATGAGGCTTCGCATCAAGGAAGAAAGCCGAAGACTTATGCTCCGAAAAAAGTCGTGAAGGAAGGAGAGGAAAAAAGTAAGAATAGAACCCGAACCAAGTTGGTTCCGGGAAAAGCCTCTTCTGGTAATGTGAAAAAGAAAATTAAATAGTTGAGAATAGTTTTTTTGGAGAGATATTAAACGATAGTGGGTTCGTCGATGTATCTTTTTTATAACCCCTTTCCTCGAAACTTCTTTTCCTTCGGTCTCTCACTTATACCGCTGCTTCCACAGCATCCTGTAATGCTGTGGAATACGGTGGGTGCAGGGATATGTCCGATATAAACCGGCTGATGAGATACCGTTTTCAACCCCTCTGTCACTTCGTGCCACCTCCCCTATATTTTTGCATTGCAAAAACACAGAGGAGGAGGGTAAATACAATCCATTTCATTCGTTAAAATTCGGGTCTATCCCTACTAAATTTCTACTGAGTTCGAACAACCGTACTTTATACCCGATCAATAAAAAAATCGTATCAGCTTATTGATAGAATAAGCTGATACGATTTTTAACCTATTATGATCTTCCGGGGCTATCGAACGACCGGTATTTTTACATTCTCTCGGCTTCCATCGGCATGTACAATACAACAAATATAAATGCCGGTTTGCAAATTGTCAAGGCTCATATTCGTCGTATAACCATCGACATTTTGCATTTTCATTACAGCACCGTTCATATTCACCAAAGATATACTCGATAAAGCTTTGTCAGTTTGTACCACCAAGTAGCCTCCATATGTATAAACTACTGTCGAAGCTAATGTTTGGAGTTCTACTTTTGACTCCCGGTCGTTATTCAGATATACTGGTATCTTCACAATTCTACTTACAGCATCGTTATTGGCTAACACGATTTGTGCTTCATATAAAGTATTTCTCTGTAATTGGGTTGCATCTAATGATACGGTGAGCGTTTCCATAACAGAAGGAGCGACAGAGAATTCATATTTATCAAGCGAGAGCCAGTTGATAGTCGGGGTGCGATTACCCATTACATTCGCGCGAATACAGAAGTTACTATTTAAACCTAAGTCTCCTGCTGACCACCATGTATTGCCAAGTTTAACCATATCGCCGAAGCCATTTTGTACATGACCGCCGTCGATACCAATCACGAAGTCTGTCGGTTCAAAGCCATCTATATTAACACCTATCCATAAATCGGTATTCCCTATCGTCAGAGGTTGTTCGAGCACAATATGATTCCAAGACTGTGCTATTGGGGAAAAAGTCTGTCTCATCAATTCATTTCCGGCATTTGACTGTGAGCCTTGACCGAAAATTACCACCTGAGCTTTGTCGGGTACGTCGTTTATATATACATCGACACTACTGATTTGCATACCCGACAATCCAGCAAGCATATTGCCCGGAAAATACTGTGCATACACGGCCGAAGAACCACCGCTGAGCGATACTTCGCTTTCGAGTCCGTTGTCATAGCGCAATACGAATTCTGCCTGCGACTCGGTTTCTTTCGCTTTAACCGAATGGGATTTTGCAGATTTTGTAAATCTCCAAGAAGGTTTGCTATTTTTTGTAGCAAAAGCCGACTGTTTGCTGCCCGGAGAGTGAGGTAGAGCATAAAGTACCGATGCTGTTCCTGTAAGCTCTGCACTACCTTCGTTCTTTATTTCTAGCGTTACCGGTCGTACGTCGAACGATTGGTACGAATCGATGATACTTAATCCGGGTTTAATGATCGGTGAATTGTCGGAATGTTCCACGACCAGTGTATAATCTTCTGTTTCTCCATAACCATATTGACCGCAAGCGCTAAGAATGTCTTCATAAGAAGCTATGATTCGTAGGCGTCTTTCTCCCGGCACGACTACCGCCTCGTCAGGAATCGATACTTTAATAGATCCCTTAGGAAGATAACCGATAAACTCGCCCGCTTCGTCGAACGAGCCGTTTCCATTCCAATCTACCCATGCACCTATATATAGACTTCCGCCTTCACACTCTACGTTCAAATCTAGCACTTCACCGGGTTTAATGCTTGTTTTCATATCAGAAAAATCGCTGTATACGTTACCCTCGCTTGGGTTGCTAATGCTTCCAATTTTGACTGAGGTAATGTATTCGTAACTTGCATCCGTCGAATACGATTCGCAAACTATCCCTTCTTCTCTTTTTGTAATAGAGAACATGGATTGATGGGCTGTTTGTTCATCGCCTTCCGTGACATTGCGTATTTCGATATTATGTTTACCCGGTTGCGAACAATCGATCCGTTGGTCAAACGTGTGTTTGTAGCTCTCCATAGAAGCTAGTGTCACACCCAGTTCTTCGGTTGCCAGTAATTTATCGTCTAAATATAATTGAAGTTTCGCATCGGATATAGCTTGCTCACCGATATTCATTACTTCCACCTGTACCTTTTCATATTTGTCGCTTGCTGTTTCCAAAGGAGATAATAAACGTTCGAACTTCAATGCTTTTTGTGCAATGTAGCCGCCGTCGCCCGTTAAACAGTAACACATGGATAACTGAGAGGTCATATATTCTTCGTAAGCCTCCATCCAAATTAAACCTATTCCGGGGACATTGCTACATGTGAACACACTGAAAGCACAATTATGCGTTTCGTTGTCTACTTTGGCGGCTGCTACCGAAAAGAAACCGCTTTCTAGACAGATTGTTTCGTCCAATTCAACCGAAAATTCGTAAATGCGTGCCAAATCATCATATTCGCTTGCACTCACTCCGGTGAATTTTCCCAAGACATCGAATTCTTTGCGGTAGACTTCTTTGCCGGGGTAACCGTCGGCTCCCATTTCATAAAACGCCACTTCAAAACGGATCGGTTCTGTCATTTCGCCATTTTCATCGATGCCGCCACGGTCGGCGCAAGACAACTACTCGTAATTTTCTTCGTCCCAAAACATGAATCTCCCTAACCAGCGAATTCCGTTCACTTTCTGATAGCATCCAGAAAAGGATTGGTAAAATTTGGTAGCTCCGTCGGCACGACCCATATCGGAACTTTGTTGTCCCATATAGTCGGCATCGCTACTAAATGCACCTGAGAGAACGGTATTAGGAGGACACCCCAATGCATCGTCAACGCTATTGCGCGGTTCTGCCTTCAAAAAAACATTGTTTTCGTATACAACCGCTACTTTTTCTTTTTCTCCAAATTTACTTGCATGCTGTTCGCCAAACACATTCACTGTAAACAACATTACAAGCAACACGCTCATGTAAATCTGTTTCATTTTCTTTGTTTTTTTAATTAGTTTAATTCTTATTTAATTATGAGAGCGCAAAATTATAATATTATAAATAAAGTAGAGAATAAAATAATTTAAATGGTTTTTTCTTAATATTATTTTATATGCAATAGGTGTATCTGTATAAAGTAGGAAAAGTATGTACAAAGACTTCCTATGAAATCTTATTTATAGGGTAAGTTTTTTGTGTAAAATTGTATGCTGTCTAACAAATTTCTGTAACTTTGAGCTTTAAGAACGATAATACTAATCGTTAAATATCATAATTGAGTATTATGAATAGATACTTTTATCACTGGATTTCTAATATTCAATGAAATAGTTTATCTCTCATGTTGGGTTTACGTCGCTTTCTGCTTTTTTTCGTAAGCGGGAAATCTATGATATGGGTATATAACAATTATCGTAAAGAAAATAATAACCATAAATTGAAATGAAGGTGAGACATTCGAGATTTTCGGTCGGAGTGATCCTGTTTGCATTAGCGATGCTTCCGACAATGGCACAAGAAAGAGCAGCCCAAATTCGGGAAAAGTTGTTGAATCGGAATCTCCACTCTGTAATCGTAGTATCGCATCGAGCAGACTGGCGTAATTTCCCTGAGAATTCGTTGGAAGCTATCGAGAGTGCAATTCGCATGGGGGTCGATGTCGTTGAACTCGATTTACAGCGGACGAAAGATGGAAAATTGATATTGATGCATGATTCTAAACTCGATCGTACGACGACCGGGAAGGGTAAGGTCTCGGATTGGACGCTCGATTCTATTAAAACATTGCGGTTAAAGAACGGTTGCAATATCAAAACAATACACAAGGTTCCCACTTTGGAAGAGGCTTTACTTGCCGCAAAGGGGAAAATAATGATTAACTTGGATAAAGCCGACCGTTATTTCGACCAAGTTTATGAATTGTTGCAAAAGACCGGCACGACCGAACAGATAATCATGAAAGGCAGTAAGCCAGCGAAAGAGGTGAAAGCTCGATTCGGGAAATATCTCGATGAGGTAATTTATATGCCCATTGTGAATCTCGATAAAGAAGATGCAAAACGACAGATAGATGTATTTGTCGAGGATATGCGGCCGGCCGCTTTCGAATTGTTGTTTGTCAAAGATAGCAACCCATTGCCCCGAATGCTTGCCGATTCGTTGAAAGGGGAGTCCCTTATTTGGTATAATACTTTGTGGGACACAATGGCGGGAGGACATGACGACGACATGTCGCTTGCCAATCCTGACGAGGGGTACGGTTATTTGATCGATGTACTCGGCTGTCGTATCATACAGACCGACCGTCCGGCATATTTGCTCGATTATCTGCGGAAACGAGGGTTACACGATTGATTTTTGTTTATTGGTAAAAAATAAATCCATGAAGATTCCGGAATCTTCATGGATTTGTGAGAATGAATAGAAGTTTTATTTATTCCCAGAGATCGGGTATGGGAGAGTGTCCCACGGCGTTAGGCGCTTGATGGAAAGGTGTTTTTGTACCGGAATGTATTTCATATAGCGATTTGGCTGCTTCGATAGCCGCATCGACCATATAGGGATAGGGCCTGTCGGTAACGTCGATAAAACCGCAATTGTAATTCTCCCCGTCGGTGCGTCCGTTGATGTTCTGATCGATCCATCGGAACCAGCCTGTACCGATGAGCCCTCGGTGAGCAAAGGCGTTTTCGGTATAATACCGAAAAGCATCTCCTCTTTCTTTTTGTGAGTTCACTTGCCATAGGGATTGTGCGAGTCCTCTGTCGACTGTCCCGAAGTGGTACTCCCCGATAATCATCGGCAAGCCAGAGATTTCCAAAGCATGATTCATTTTTTCGTGGTCGGGAGATAGAGCGTAGCAGTTGAAACTCAAAGCATCGAACGACTCTTTACTAATTCGTAGCAATTCGTCGTCTAATTGCTCTATGTAGCCATATCTTATTCCTAAGTTCAGATGATTGGGATCGTTCTTCTTTAACGATTTGGATATGGCTTTCATGAGTTTCTCGAATGTATTATATATAAAAGTTTTGCGGGAGTCGGGTGTATCGCCGGATTCTTTCAGAAAATTTTGTAATTCTGTTTTGATGGGGCGATCTTTTCCATTTAGAATTAAGGAACACAGGCGATTTTCTTTCGAAATCCAAGCGGGTTCGTTTCCGATGAAATAGCCTATTAACCAATGATTGTTTTTGTATTTTGCCACATTACGGGCAATCGCTTCGTCTATCTTTTTTTCAATTCCGTTGTCATATACGTCCATCAATCCCATCAGTTCGTTTTCGAACCCTATATTTTCCAAAGGTAGAATGAATGCTTTTCGATTCTTGTCGTATATAGTTTTATCCGACCAGTTTGCAAGGGTATTCAATCCCCACTTGTCCATTCTTTTGATTGTCATTTCGGCAGCTCGGTCGAGATAATTTTTTCCGTATCGACGATATAGGTTCCAGATACCGAAAGAGGCTGTATGTGTTTCGGGCGATACATTCTCGGATTCGACGAAAAGTTCTCTGGGCGGAAGTTCTTGAAACATATTTGTGCATTTGTCGGTGTTTTTCGTGTAGTAGTCTCCTATGGGGGCGACGCAATCGACCCCATAGGAGAGGAATAAATATCCGTCCGGGTCGATGAGCCACCAACGATCGTCGATCTGTTCTGTCCTGAAAAAGCCCGTCGATTTTACTCGTTTGTTCAAATAGCCTCCATAACGGGAATAGTTGAAATTTTCTGTTTCGTTAATTTCGGTTTCTTCTTGCAGCCATTCTTTTTGAAGTTGTTCTTCGGAGTAAATTTTTCCTTCATAGTCGCCCAAGTTCCATTGACCGAACTTGTCGAAAGCGGGCTTATTCTCTAAGTACCTGTCGCCGGGATCGTCTTTTGACAAAGCGATCGATCGCAGTTCGATCGTAGGGTTATCGATAGGGGCTCTCATGCGTATGCCTATTGAATCTACTCCTGTCAAAGGGCCTCGTTTTCCTCCCAAGTTGATCCAGCCTGTTATTCTCGGTTGATTGGAAGTTGCTGCTATATCGTGTTTGGCAACGGGTAGTTCTCTGAAAAATCTCAGTGGAATGGTTAATTTGTTCCATGCGTTGGGAACATATGATATAAGTCGTAGTTCGTTGTATCCTGAGTCGGTGGTGAATCCTAATTGAAATCGCTGTGGCGTGGTGGAACGAAATTCTATGGTTACATAGTCATACTCGTCCCAATCGGTAGGTAGTTGGGGTGCGATGTCTTTTATCGCGATTTTTTTACCCGACACGATTTTCTTGCTGTCGAATTGGAATTTTACAGAATCGTTGGTATGGCATGATGTCAAACCGAGAACGAGGGAAATGATTCCGTAGGATAACAGTCTGTTTTTCATGATTGATGGGATTTGTGATTTTTATTTTTTTCGGGAAGTGGTATGGAATATTGAATGTCGTTTTCGGCGAATACTCGTACGTAATCTACATACATATCCGATGCATTCCCGAAACGTTCGAGGTCGATAGGCCAACCGCTTATTCCTCCGATCGCATAGTTTATCAGGAAGAAAAGCGGTTTTTCTTTTGATATGTCGTTCGTTGGATGCCTCAGTACTTCGATACCGTCGAAATAGTATATCGTTTCGTCTCGTCCTACATATAGACCATAGGTATGGAAGGTGGTGGACCAATATGATTTTCCACCCAGTTCCATGATGGGAACTCGTTTATTAAAGCGTTTTTTATATGTCCCATCGGGTTCTTTTTGTCCCCAGAAATGGCTCGTGATGGAGTAACCCGGGTGGTTGGGGTTACCTTTTCCTACCCCTCCATAGGCTTCGACAATATCCAGTTCGTCTCCATTGATGCCTCGGTCGATGCTGGTGAGAGTCCAAAATGCAGGCCAAGTACCGGGCGCAGACTGGGCGGTAAACCTACATTCGAGATAACAGGGGGCTTTTGTGAAAAATCCTTCACCGTCCATATTTACAGACGATATTAGTCCTGAGCTTCCTTTTGTTCCGGCTCTTTTACGGGCTTTAATTTTCAAATAGGTGTCGACTTGTTCGAAAGGATTATCAGGACCGTCGACATCGGAAAATGGCCAGCCGCTGAAATCTCCGTATCGGGGCTTGTGAGCGCAGTACCGGGCGTTTTTGCCGTCATTGGATATGGATAATTCATTATCGAAGTCATCTTCAAATACGAGTTTCAGTCCTTTGGCCTGAGAGGGAACGGTATCCGGTATACCGTAATTCCATTTTTTACCGGCTTTGTTGTAGAGCTGTAACTCAAATACATCTTTTTTCCCCTCGTTGTTACTTGCGTATATGCGGATATTTGTAGGGCCGTAGGGGAAGTCCCGGGCTGGAAAGACGAAAGAGACCTTTTCAGCTCCTTTTGTTTCAATTCCTCCCGGGGTGAGGTTTACATCGTGCCCCCATTTATTGGGTTGTCCTGTCGTGGGTTGTTGCCAACAATAAGCATATACTCGATTCATTCCCGGTGCTCTCAATGTGATTTTTGTGTCGTCGGTGATAACTGTACGTAATCGAGGTGTGATTATTTCGATCGATTTCGTCCACTTGTCGTGAGTCGTATCGTTTCGGCTGAAATTGAAATCGGCATAGATATTTTGATTGTGAGATGTCTGAGCGGTTATAAAAAATATATTCAGTATGGACAGTATTACGGTGTATTGCCAAAGATTTTTTCTTGATTTCATAGGTTGAAGTGTCGTTTAACTGGTAATCAGATGTAAGTTCTTTTTTATAAAGACGATAAAGAGAGCTTTTTGTGTACTACTTTATCGATGTTTTTTTGTTCAAAAAGGGCTTTCCTTTCTATTCGTAATATGTCATTGTATTTCATAGCGGGGTTCAACGAAGGGGTGGGACGGGTTCCCGAAATTTTCGAACTGTTTTTGGAACTTCTCATAGGGAATGATGTTTACAAACTGAAAAGCGAGATGGAATGTTTAGCTCTTTTTGTATGGAGTTTGGGGAAATTGTTAGAAATTTATATGCAAGAATTGGGTTTTACAGATTTTTTGTATCTTTACGCCTCGTAATTTAAATGAATAGAATATGAAAAAGATTAGAGCTGCCATTGTCGGTTATGGCAATATAGGGCATTTTGTTTTAGATGCTTTGCAAGTCGCTCCTGATTTTGAAATAGCGGGTATAGTCCGTCGTCGTGTTTCGGAGGTTCCCATAGAATTGTCGGCTTATCCGGTAGTGTCTTCTCTCGACGAGTTGAAAGATGTGGACGTCGCTATTCTTTGTACGCCTACTCGCGAAGTGGAGCATTTCGCTATCAAGGCTCTCGAAAAGGGTATACGAACCGTGGATAGTTTCGATATTCACACACAGATATGCGATTTGCGCAAAACGCTCGATGCAGCAGCGAAAAAATACAATTCGGTCGCTATTATATCGGCGGGTTGGGATCCCGGAACGGATTCGGTCGTGCGAGCCCTTATGGAGGCTTGTGCCCCCAAAGGTATCACGTATACTAATTTCGGTCCCGGTATGAGTATGGGACATACGGTGGCAGTAAAGGCTATCGAGGGTGTAAAAGCCGCTCTTTCAATGACGATTCCTACCGGTACGGGCATACATCGCCGTATGGTCTACATCGAACTGAACGATGGTTACGAATTTGACAAAGTAGCTGCCGCCATCAAAGCCGATCCGTATTTTGTAAATGACGAAACGCATGTGAAGCTTGTTCCGAGCGTAGATGCACTGCTTGATATGGGACACGGTGTAAACCTGACCCGTAAGGGCGTTTCCGGAAAAACACAGAACCAACTGTTCGAATTCAACATGCGCATCAATAATCCGGCGCTTACTGCGCAAGTGCTGGTATGTGTGGCACGTGCTGCAATGCGTCAGCAACCGGGTTGCTATACAATGGTTGAGATTCCGGTTATCGACCTTTTGCCGGGCGACCGTGAAGAGTGGATTGCACACCTGGTATAAAAATATAAAAAAACAGATGGTGCGTTTATATGGAATGCACCATCTGTTAGTACTGAACGCATCGTCTGTTTGACTATAACAGACGATGTGTTTTTTTATATCCTAATCATCAGAAGAAGAATCTGAGCACATCATTGAAGTTAGCCCAAATCAGCAAGCCGAACAATAGGAACATACCTACCATTTGAGCACGCTCCATAAACTTATCGCTGGGTTTGCGACGTGCTACAATCTCGTAGATGAGGAATAGGACATGTCCGCCGTCCAATGCCGGAATAGGCAGAATGTTCATGAAAGCAAGGATGATTGAAAGGAATGCCGTCATGTACCAGAACTGATACCAGTCCCATGTTGCAGGGAAGATGCTGCCGATTGTTCCGAAACCGCCAAGT
>OMFR01000931.1_pt1 | contig 13270 bp, 13 predicted proteins | sample 1645691 | NCBI WGS metagenome assembly OMFR01 (sample SAMEA103958132, study PRJEB25191) | human gut metagenome | biome: human-associated habitat [ENVO:00009003]; feature: intestine environment [ENVO:2100002]; material: feces | place: Germany | collected 2013/2015
AGAGTAGTACATAATGCACAAAATCCACGCCCCAAACACCCATTCGATTAGGCACTTTGCACAAATGACCTTTAGTCACTAAAGACAGGGACGCAAGGGCTAGGCACTGGGGCATTGGCTTTAGTCGACTAATGCAGAGTGGCAAGGGGCTGGTGACTGGGGCATACGAGTAGGAGCCTATTTAGTTCAACTAAACGACTAATTTAGTCACCCTACTATATGTGGCATTTTATACAAAAAAAATTAGTGGAGATTTGTGAAAATTTGTGCAATTTGACGGTTGACATATAATAGTTGGTATGGTATAATGTATATAGAATAAAAGAATAGGTTAGTGTGAGGGATAACTAAACAACTAATTTAGTCTTTTAGTCAATTGGAACTATAAATTTTGTTTAGTCAACTAAACGGAAAGGAGTGAATGGTATGACTGAAATCGTAAACATAATTAGTAGTGTTGGGTTTCCTATTGCGATGTGCTTGATTATCATGTACTTTTGGAACAATCAGTATTCAAAGACAATGCAGGAGTTACGTGAGACTATTAGTCGACTAACAGATGTTGTTGCCGATAATACTAAAGCATTAGCACTGTTGGAACAAAGATTAGGAGAGGACGATAACGATGGCGAGCAGTAATTTGATGCCTTTTGACTTTGCTTATTGTTCTGATAAGGCTAAGGTGTTTGAAAATTATTGTAAATATACTTTCACAAGAACACAATCAATGTTCACTTATGAGGGATTGCCTGATACAATTCCAGTACAGTGGTTGGAAAGTTATTTGCAGAGGAATGGTTCTTGTTGTATTGCAGAACATGAGGGAAAATTATATGCGTTGCTTGGTAATGCTGGTGGCGAGTTAGACGAGTATTATCAGCCTACCATTTACACAGTAGCAAATCCGGCTTTGGGTTTGAGTAAAAGTTTCAAGATTGGCGAAGATTGCGTATATTGTAGGAATGATTATGACGCAATCGGACTTGTTCCATTGGTTTCAAGATATTGTGGATTGATGACTGAAAACCTTTTGACGGTCAGAATATCTGATATCAATATGCGTATGATGAACCTACTTTCCGCACCAGATGACAATACTCTTCAGTCGACTAAACAGTATTTGAAAGACTTGGAAGATGGTAAACTTGGAGTCGTTGGTGAGACACCTTTCTTCGAGGGATTGAAGTTACAGTCAAAGGGAATTGGTAACGGAGATTATATGATACAGTTCATTGAGTTGCAACAGTATTTGAAAGGTTCAATGTACAATGAACTCGGTATCAATGCAAACTTTAACATGAAACGTGAAGCGTTAAGTGGACAAGAAGTTGCTTTGAACGATGATGCGTTAATGCCACTTATTGATGATATGCTTAAACAGCGTCGTGCAATGTGTGACGAGTTGAATGAAATGTATGGTCTTAATGTTTCTGTTGATTATGGTAGCACATGGCACAGTAATGTAGTTGAAAAGCAGTTGATAAGTGAAGATGAACTTGGTGCTGACGGTGCTGAGAGTGAAGAAGCCGCTGGTGATGAAGCCGCATTACCTGATGACAAAGACCCGAACGCAGTTGATGAGGGCGATGTTAGTCGACTAAACGATGAAGAGGAGAGTGGTAACGATGATAGTAGTGACACTTCTTCTGATAGTAATGTTGATGAGCCAAATGAAAACTGTGAAAATGATGACACTGGTAGTGAGTCAGATGATGAATGTGGTTCAGATGATGACACACAGGACGAAGATGTTTCAGAAAATGATGAAAGTCAATCAGAAGAAAGTGAAACAGAGGAAAGTGAAAAAGAAGAAGTAGACGCTGAGGATGAGCCAAAGGACGAGGAACCTGAGTCAAAGGACGAGGAACAAGAGCCTAGCCCTGAGGAGTCTGATGACAGCGAAGATGACGAGAAGAAAAAGAAAGGGGAGTGTAAGTAATGAAGTTAAAAGATTATTTGGCTAATGCCCAGTTATTTCCCCTTATGGGTGTTAGTCAACTAAACGGTATTGGCGAAGTGCTTGATAAACTGTTAAGAACACAACATGGTTTGAAGAGTTGTGGTGCTATTATTACAGAATTTGTTGAGCCGGACGGAACTGTTAGTTTGGAAAATCAGCGGTTCATCGCCAATGCGTTGTATCAAAGTAATAAAGCTAAGTGGGATAGCCTGATGAAATTTGCAAGTGAAGAGGTAAATCCTTTAGTCGAAAAGACAGTAAAAACTAAAACCAATTATGGTAAGATTGTTGACGAGAAGTTGGGTGGTAAAGATGTTGTTAATCAGACAGACAAAATTGCTGGTTTTGACTCTACCGACTTTGTTAACAAGGACAGCCAAGAGCACTCAACCACACACGGACGTACATCAAATACCACGAACACAGGAAGTGATGAAAAGATTGTCGAAAGTAGACTGACACAAGCAGAGGTTTTAGTCGACTATACACTTAACTTTTGGGATAAATACGGTATCACAAGAACAGTGATTGCCGATGCCCTTAGTTTTTTAACATTACCTTTATATGATTTAGATTAAGAAAGAGAGGAAATTAAACATGAAAGTAGAACAGATTGCAACATTATGTAACACAATTAGTGGAGAGGTGCTTGGAAAAACTGAAGTTGTTCAGAATGACCTTTCCAACGTAGTAGACTTCGGTAATGAGGTTATTGGTACTAATAATCTCGACAACTATGTGAAGTCTTTGATTGACCACATCGGCAAGATGGCTTTTGTCGACAGACCTTATTCAGGTTCAGCACCTAGTGTTCTTATGGACGGTTGGGAGTTTGGTAGTATCCTTGAAAAGGTAACAATGGCTAAGTTACCGGAAGCAACAGAGAATAGTTCTTGGAAGTTGGTAAACGGACAGTCTTATGACACTGGTGTATTTACTGCACCTGAGGTTTCTGCTAAGTTCTACAACAGCTTGGCTACTTATGAAATCCCTATGTCATTTACAGAAAAGCAGGTTAAGAGTGCTTTCTCAAGTGCTCAGCAGATGAACGCTTTCTTCTCAATGATTCAGACTGCTATTGAGACATCTATGACAGTTAAGACTGACGGTCTTGTTATGGACACAATCAACAGTATGACTGCTGAAACTCTGCATGATTACAATGCCGAGGGTACTTACACAGACATTGGTAACAACAGAGCTGTGAACTTACTTGCATTATACAATGCGAGATTTGGAACTACTCTTGCACCTGAGAAGTGCTTGACTGACGCTCAGTTCATTCGTTGGGCTTCATTCATGATTGGACTGTACAGTGGCAGAATGACTAAGTTATCTACACTGTTTAACATCGGCGGACAGGAAAGATTTACTGCAAAGGATAAGTTACATCTTGTTATGCTTGATGAGTTTGCTAAGGCTTCTGATGTTTACTTACAGTCAGATACTTTCCATGAGCAGTACACATCACTTCCTAATGCAGAAACTGTACCTTACTGGCAGGGTTCTGGTACTGGATATGACTTTGCTAGCACTTCTACTATCAATGTTAAGCATGGTACTACTACAGTTGAAGCTGATGGTATCCTTGCTGTTATGTTCGACCGTGAAGCACTTGGTGTGTCTAACCTCGATAAGAGAGTTACATCACAGTACAATGCTCGTGGTGAGTTCTATAACAACTGGTACAAGTTCGACGCTGGCTACTTCAATGATAAGAATGAGAACTTCGTTGTGTTCTACGTGGCTTAGTCGACTAAAAGGTTTGTGGTTAGAGGGGGTTAGTTGACTAAACTAGCCCCCATTGCTTTAGAAAGGAGTAATATTATGGAGTTAATTCTTTACAAAACAGCAGACGAAAACAGTAAACTCGAAAAGACACTTAGTGAAGAAGTTTCTCTTGTCGGTGCTTTGAAAGATGGTTGTAGTATCACAGCACCAAGTATAATGTTACAGCAAAATCCTATTGGCTATAATTATGCTTACATTCCAACGTTTAACAGGTATTACTTCATTAAGAATGTTACAGTAGTTAGAAAGAATATCTTTATGATTGAACTTAAGGTTGACGTTCTTATGAGTTTTAAGAATGAAATCAAGGAGTTGAGCGGAGTTGTTAGTCGACTAACAAGTGGTAGTCCCTATGCTGACAGAGATGTTCTTTGTAGTGTGAAAGAGGAACATAAGAGAATTGATTTTCCTGAAACGCCTTTTACCAAGGATGGTAGTTACATTCTTATTGCGAAAGGGGGTTACTGATTATGGCTAATTATAATGTATTTATACCACTTAAAGACGCTAGTGGTTCAACCGTATCTAATTCTGATGCTATTGCATTATTTTTATGTGCTGGATATGATAGCCCTAGTGCTGAAAATACAATTATTGCTTCCGATATGTCTCAAGCATATACTTCTACTGAATTTGTTGCTCATTTAGTAATAGCATTTCGTAATTCAAATGCAGAAGTTACAAGTAGTTTCAGTGATTATGGCTTTGATAGTACTTCTAGTAGTGAGAATAGTGAGACAATAGATGGAATAAAACAATTAGACTTGTCATCATTACAAGGATATAAGTCTGAAATGGGTAGTATAAGCGATTTCACAAAATTCGTTGATTATGAAAATCTCATTTTTGGATATATGGTTTATGATAATGATAATGTGAGAATTGAATTAACTATTGGCGGTGGAAGTAGTGAAAGTCCTACTGTAACTTATGAAGCTGGTAGTGAATATACTGTTGAACCGGCAAGTCCTATTACTGTTAGTGGAGATATTAACTTAGTTGTCACTCTTAATGATGGCTATAAATGGGATGATGTTGCACAGATAATTACTATTGGTGGAAATGAAATAACTGGTACTGTAAGTGAAAAGACTTGTACCTTTGTATTGACAACTGCTAATGTTGGAACTGGTGGTGCTATTACTTGGGGGTTACACTTTTCAGTTGTTCAGCCACCTAGCGAGGAAAGAGTAGATTTCTTTACTATCTATGAGCCTACAAATGCGAATATGAAGAAAATCAATGATACTATATTCATAAATGCAGGTGATAGCAATACAGTAAATGTGTTGCAGTATTTTAGTAGTTATAAGAAATTCTACTGTAAAATTCCAGTTGCTGGCTATAAACAGTTAAAAGGTGGAAGATATGACTTTGGGGAACAGGCTCCGTATGTTAAAGAACACACTATTATTGTTGATTGTGGTAGTGTTGAAATTGCAGAACATTATCAGAGTTTATTGGACTACAGCCCGTTTAGTCGACTAACAATCTATTTACCGTTTATTGGTTTCCAAGAGTTGGATGATAAGTTAGTTGTTGGGCATACATTAAAAGTTCAGTATGTTGTTGATGTACTTAGCGGTAGATGTTTGGCTCAGTTGTATGTTGATAGTACAGAGTTAAAAAGTTGTATTGCTGAATACGGCGGTACAATCGCTGCTGATGAAATGTTTGGTGGTGATAGTGGATATAACTATTATGGTGCGTATGAACTTATGACTACAATGCAACTTGGAGAATTGAATTGTTATGTTTTAATTCATACCAAAATTCCGTTAGAGGGAGATATTGTTAATTACAAAGGTTTGCCTACTAATGAAATAGTTAAAGTCGGAGATGTTGTTGGCTTTATCAAATATAGTAGTATTCATGTAGATGGCATGACTGCTACTGATGTTGAGAAAAGTGAAATAGAAAGTTTGTTGATGTCTGGTATTTTTGTTTAGTCAACTAAAGAAAGGAGATATATTATGGATAAGGAAAGTTTTATTCAAAAAGTTGCAGAAAAGGTTAGAAAATATGCACCGTTATATGGCATCGAGGTGCATAGTCCAATTATCGCTCAGGCTATTTTGGAAAGTGGTTGGGGTTCTAGTGTGCTGGCTAGTAAATACAACAACTACTTTGGACTGAAATGTGGTGGTGCTTGGACAGGTAAGAGTGTGAATATGCAGACTTCAGAAGAATATGAGGTCGGAGTTCACACACAGATTAGAGATAATTTCAGAGTTTTTGATGATTTTGATGATGGTATCAGAGGATACTTTGAGTTCATCAATTACAGTAGATATGCAAATCTAAAAGGTGTTACAAATCCTGAGGAGTATTGCAGACGCATTAAGGCTGATGGATATGCTACAAGTAGCACTTATGTTGACAATCTTATGAGAGTTATTCGTGAGAATAATCTTACGAGATTTGACAACAGTGATGAACCACAGGAAGATGTTAACATTGAAGATTTGGCTCATAGAGTTATCAAAGGAGAGTTTGGTAATAGTGAGGAGAGAAAAGTGTTACTCGGTAGTAACTATGAAAAGGTTCAGCAGAGAGTTAATGAACTTATGGGAGCCACAACACCTAAGTATGATATTGAAGACTTGGCTACAAGGACTATCAGAGGTGAATTTGGTAATGGCTCTGTCAGAAGAGATGCACTTGAAAATATGGAACAGGGTTTATATGCCAAAGTTCAGAAAAGAGTTAATGAAATGCTTAGTTAAAAATTAAGTACAAAAAAAGGTGTTAGTCGACTAAACGGCTAACACCTTTATTGTTATACTATTGCGTCATGTCCACACTGTACCAAGTAATTTCTTACAATTTCACCCACTTCATTGTCTTGATAGAACACTTTGTTATCTGCAAAGAATTGTCCTATCTTTTTGTTTATAGGAAGTGAACAATGACGCATATTTCTTATGTGATTTGGTCTGTTGTCATACTCCAGTTCGTAGATAATGTCTTTGTTTTCATCTTGAATTGGAGTTGTTTTTCTGTGGATATATGTGAATACAGTATTGTCTACGTGAACAATTTCACATTGTAGAAGTTCATCGTTGAACCTCATAAAGTATGTGAAGATTACGTTGTTCGGTTTGTATTTCACAGGTAAGTGTGGATACATAGCCATTTCCCAAGTACCACCTGTAATCATGGTAAGTTTAGGATTATCAAATGCGAAGTAAATGTCAGACGGTTTTCCTTTCTTGGATATAGAATCTGCGTATTCTACTGCTACACGAAGTTTTGACTCCCCATATTTGTAGACTTCTATTGCACCTTTGTCCATTTCTTTGATGTGTGACAATCCCATTTCTGTAAAGTATGGACAATATTGGTTTACTGTATTTCCCGCCATGAAAATTTTAACATCATTTCTCTGACGAACTATTGTTGAGATAACGTTCATGAATGTTACAAATTCGTCGGGTAAGTAGTATTGTCTTGTTAAGAACTCGTCAAAGAATATTGTTTTTACTTTAGGATATGATGTTGACTTGTCATGCTCTACATCTGATAAAGCAAAGCCGAAACAGAATGGCTCAGGTGCTGAAATCATCTTTCCAGTTCTTGAGTCTGGATTTGCTAAGTACCATTTTCCTGAGTAAGAGTAGATTGTGGAATACTGTCCATCTGTTAGTCGACTAACAAGTCCATCTGCAACGAGTGCGTCGAACATCTGCTGACCACGTTTACCTCTAAAGTCCTCTTTCCAACGACGAACTAAAGCACCTTGATGACCATGTTTGCAATAGTTCTCAAGGATATATTTGAGGATTGCATATGTCTTACCGTTGGAACGTTCTCCAAATATTATGTTGTACTGACAATCTTTTGAGAGTATTGGTGTCAAGCTGTAAAACTTAACACCCTCTCCTTTCTTAATTTTTTCTTCCATATCATTTCTCCTTTTGCTTAATGCCACACATATAATCCCAGAAAGCATCTAACATTGAAATCTTGAATGGTGCTGGCTCTAAGTGAATTGATGATTTTTCAAAGTATGGGAATTTCTCTCCAAGATAGTCTACCACTTCACCTTGCCATTCTCTGTCTATATAGGTGTGCGTAAGTTTACCAGTTCTTCCAGCCGGAATATCCAGTGAACGAGTGAACGCATCAAACACACCGTCAAGTCCATAGGTTTCTAACATATATTCTTTGATTGCTTTCTTGTTTACACCAGCAACTGTGAACTCTATGTCCTTACCCTTTTGAACCAAGTATCTTTTAGCACCAAGTGTTTTGAACTTATCGTATGTTCCCTCAAAATCCCACACACCTATTAACTTCTTTTCACCTTTTATAGTTTCAGGCTCAAAGTCTGACATTGGTATTCCGTGGAAGTCTGCGGCTTTTTCCAACTGTTCTCTAACATGAAGATTGTAGTTCTTAATGAAGTCTTGGTGTCTATCCATGTTTATTGCTTTGATTGAGTCTGTGTCTGAATATACATAGTCTGAACCGAAAGCCTTAATTCCTTTGAACAGATTGTGTCTTGCGTGTGCTGTTACCCACACTCCCCAAGGATAGTAGAGGAAACGACTTGGGTTCTTGTTGTACCTGTTTAGTTGACTAACAGGTGTTTTTGAACCGACTTGCCATTCATCTGCGTACATCTCTTGGTGATACTCCAAGTCATCACGTACAATGTCTGTCACAGCCATTCCATATGCTGAGTTTAACATTACTTTACCAGACAGATACTCTTCTTCTTTTCCCTCGACACCTTTAAGAGTTGTCTTGTCCTTATAGAACTTTATAAGACATTTCACAAGGCTGGTAGGAAGATAGCCACGATAGAACACTAGGAACTTACCTATCTTAATACCGTCCCATGTGTAGAAGTTGCGGTATATATCAAAGTCGAGTTCGGTTATTGTTGTTTCGAGTATCTTAGCATCTATCACTCTACCATTATTGATGTGGTAGCCCTCAAGATATGAACAACGTGATGATGATATTGGGTTTTCTATTGTTGTCAATGGTCTTAGGTTTATAAACTGTACTTCAAATAGACAGCAGTAACTTGATAGATAGAACTCCAAATCTTTCATGTCATGTACTTCAACTTCTCTTGGACTAGACATTGGGAAGTATTGAGCCATCATAGTGAATGGATATGATGATGTGAAGTCTATCGAACCAACATCGGTAAGTGTTTCATTCACATAGTTAATATTGGCATGAGTGAAACCGCCTTGGAAACCCGCTTTGCACATCTTGTACTGGTCGTAGGTTAAGGTTAAGGATTGCATTACATCTCTGTACTTCAAACCCTTTAGTCGACTAACATCATCATTCTGCTTGTGTATTGCAAGACATTCATCTTGACAGTATCTACGCACGTAGCCAGTCTTTGTGTATGGTATGTGTGCTATGTCGCCATTCTTGTCTATTTCTTCTTGAATGTAGCATACCACCACTTGAGTATCTTGAGTGCAATACTTCAACTCTTTATCTGTTAATGGTGTATTTGAATGTCTGATAAGTGAGTAATCCAAATCTCCAATCATTTTCTGTGTCTTGTAGTATCTAAGTTCATCTGCTAACTTGGCTAATGAATAACCGGAAAGTCTGTATGAACAACGGAACTCAACCCCGCCTTTAGTTACTGCATAGAGTGGTTGCCTTTTATCATCTGCAAATATGTCGTGCCAATCAAACCATTTACGCATGAACTGAAATTCGTATTCAAGATTATGTACGTAAATCAAACAGCGTTTATTGTATTTGATTAACTCGAATACTTCTGACATTATGTCAAGAAATTGTGTGAATTGTTTCCATGTTCTTCCTATAAATGTTGTTCCATTTACATTGCAAGTCCAAATGTACATTATTGCTTTCTTTGCAACTCCCTCATAGAATGAAGAAGTTTCAATGTCAAATGAAATCGGAATGTTTAAGTAGTGAACCTTGTGTGAATAAACCCACTCAAAGTTCTCTTGGTTCTTAATGTAGTTTAGTCGACTAACAATTAAATCTTTGTCAACATCACCTGTGTTAGAAGAAGAAACCCGAACCAAAGAATCCTGCATAAGGAACGATAATATCTTCATGTAGGTCACCCCCAAACGTTGAATTTTCTCGTGTATTAAGGTCGAGTATTTCGCTCATATATTCCATAGCATCTTCGCCCTCAATCACCGCTTCATAAGTTGCATTGATAAGTCTTTGTGAACCATATAAGTCAATGGAAGCCTGTGCGAATGATGACCAATTTCTAAATGCCATCATAACTTCCGACATAGTGTCATCCATGTATTCGCCTTTTTTGTAATGAGGTGGAATGTGTTCATTCACACCTTTAACAAACTTACTGTCCCATAACTTTGCTTCTTCCAATGTGGAAGTTGGTTCTTTAAGATAAGTCTGTATCTGTGTAGCAACACCTTTTATTTCTGTTTCAATTTTGTCAAGTTTCGCTAGTGACCTTTTACTGTCTGGAAGTAATGATTCGGCTTCTGCCATAAGTTCAACTAACTTCTCTTGATAATTTCCGTCATATAATTCTATTGCCGGAACTTTGTCGAGTTTATTGTATCTTAAACTCAAGTAACTGTCATCTGCTTTAAGTGCGAATGGAGTTATTTCTGAAACCATGCCCGATAATTGTGCAAGATGACTTTCAAACATTTCGACTATTGCTACGTCATCCATGTCATCAATCATACCATTTCCGAATACATCAGAAACTGCGTTCATTAACGAATTAAACAATCCGCCAAATATACCCATAATCAAATCTCCTTTCTTTTTTAGTCGACTAAACATTGAACTAAAAGCAAAACCTGTTTAGTCAACTAAACAAACACGAATAGGGCGATACGGGAATTATCCCGCACCACCCCAATTCGCCTTGATGGATTAGATTACTTCTACGAGGGTCAGTTCATCTCCAGCTTTGGTTTCACCCTTAGAAAGTTTAACCTGAAGTCCACCCTGTCTGCGAAGTTCATCGCTTGCCGCCTTAACATCTCCGTCCATAGCGTTTACGAAGTCTGTGAAGATACGGTCGAGAACTGTTCCGCCGTTGCAAAATACAGTAGCGTCCTCGGCAATATTAAATACCGGATACTTGCCTTTTGACTTCTTGGACTGAATGTAATCAAATGCTACGATTGTTACACCGTCCGGATACTTCTCAATGAGTTCATCAGTAGAGATTTTATCTCTTTCTGTCATTACCTCACTAAGAGTTGTCTGTCTTTTTGCCATGTTTCTGAAATCTGCCATAATTGTCACCTTTTGACCTTTCTGATTTTAACGACTTTACTGTCAACTTTTATTGGTTATCTATTGTTTAGTCAACTAAACAGTTTGACGAACCGTTTAGTCGACTAACAATCTAATTAAGGAACTACTCTACGTCACACTCTACGCCTAATGACTTATAGGCTTCGTCCAGTAAGTGTCCTATACGTGTTATACACGTGAGGAACTCTCTGTGAGTGAGATTAGTATTATCGTAGAGTGACTGTGCGACTACTTCCCATATGTCGAATATATCCGACGCAATCTGTAATGGAGAGTTGTCATGCAATATGCCTGATGTAATGTCTTGATACATCTCAATAGTCATATCGTCAATTAGTCTACGTGTTTTCGGGTAACTTGTGTTGTTTAACTGTCTTACTTTCATACGTTTTCTCCTTTTCTTAGCTGACTCCATTTTTGGCTTTTAGTCAACTAACAATCGGCTCGTGTTCACCGATTGTTTAATGCTACTTGGTAAGTTCAGCACGGAGTTCCTGTAACTTAACCATAACTTCCTTAATCTTTGCGTCCACTGTTTCATTGTGTTCAATGTCAGCCATAGCCTTTGCGTAGTTCTCAAATGCTACCATAGCGGCGTCAATGTTAGTTTCAGCATAGGTTTCAGGTGTGGTATTCTTAGGTAACTTATCCTTGTCATACTCGCCCAGTTTTTCAGCCTTAGCAAGTTCAGACTTCTCTGTGACTTCCTTAGCCTTGCCCGGAATTGCACGGATAGACGATACGGCATCACGGATAGCCTTTGTAGACATCTGACAGTTAATCTCGCCAGACTGTAAAGCCTTGATGACCTCTGAAACGTCCTCTCCGTCCTTGACAAGTGGTAACAATTCAATCATCTGACCTACTGTAAGTTTAGGTAAGTTCGGCTTGTAGTTGACCTCGCCCTTTTCATTCTCTGTCAAAAATGCCCTTGCACTTCTGAGATAGAGTGATACAGTAGCAGGCTTGTAGTCGAATACTACTCTACCATAGTCAGCAACTGTCTTGAAACCGGCGGTCTTATAAGACTCGTCCTTGTCCATTGAGTCGAACTCATGTGCGATTGCAAGGATTGCGAGATTACCAGCGTCACGGTAATTCTGAATAGACTGTGTATGACGGATAAGGTCTGTATTGTAAAATGTCAGTTCCTTATTTTTTCCATTCATAGCCACGACTTCATAAGATACGATTTCCTCTGCCTTAGCGTTCTCGGTTGCAACGGTTGTGTTTTCTACGTTTTTCTTCATAATGATTACCTCTACTTTCCTTTTAGTTGACTAAAATGTTTTTTGTGGTTAGTTGCCTGATGTTTCACGTGAAACACTAGCAACTCAATCTTTACAAATGTTTCACGTGAAACACGAACCGATTGTTAGTTGACTAAAAATCATATTCAATTTTCAAGGTGCGATTGTAAGTTCCCTTGACTACCTTACAAGTACATTATAGCACGTTCTGTCCGGCTTGTCAAGTGCTTTTTTTAAGATTTTTAGAAGAAGTTTTCTATCTGTCTATCGCTATCTCTTCCTTTATCTTAATTATATTATAGCACGTTCTGCCCGGCTTGTCAAGTGCTTTTTTCAACTTTTTTTGATTAGTTGACTAACACACTTGTTTAGTTGTCAATGTTCATTCCTTACTATGTATATATAATACCATACGCAAGCCCTTTTGTAAATAGGCAATTTGCACAAATTTTATAGGTCGTTTTTGTGCATATTGCACAAAAGCCGTTTAGTGACTAAAAGGGGAACAGATGCTCGGTTTCCCTTACCTATATTCTATGAGTATAGTATAGCATAGTCTGGAGTAAAAGTCAATATACAAAATGCACAAAAAATATTAGTGCTTAAAAGAACAATTAATTAAAAAATAACAAAAAAATACATAAAAACCGATAAAAAATGTTGAAAATAAATAAACACTATGATATAATCAGAAATATGAATTAGCAAAAATGCTCACAACGATGTAATGCATTGAATGGAGGATGATTAGAATGAAAGTATTTGGACATCGTGGTTTCAGCGGAGAATATCCGGAGAATACAATGCTGGCGTTTCAGAAGGCTGTGGAGGCTGGTTGCGAGGGGATCGAGCTTGATGTACAGCTGACCAAGGATCTGGTTCCGGTGATCATGCACGATGAGAAGGTTGACCGTACCACAGATGGAAACGGGTATATCTATGATCTTACATATGCTGAGCTGTGTAAACTGGATTGCAGTTATCCGGATAAGTTTGCCGGAAA
>OMFR01000938.1_pt1 | contig 13182 bp, 6 predicted proteins | sample 1645691 | NCBI WGS metagenome assembly OMFR01 (sample SAMEA103958132, study PRJEB25191) | human gut metagenome | biome: human-associated habitat [ENVO:00009003]; feature: intestine environment [ENVO:2100002]; material: feces | place: Germany | collected 2013/2015
TTCAGCGATTTTAAAACAGAGGGAACTTATGTGTTAAGAGTAGGGGAAACTATGTCTCCTCGGTTTGTCATAGGCAATCGGGTATACGACGGAACCGCCGATTTCATTTTGCGGTATATGCGACAGCAACGTTGCGGTTTTAATCCGTTCGAACAGGACAGTTGCCATATCCACGATGGGTATATCGTTTATCACCCGACGAGAAATGGCGAACGAATCGACGTTCGGGGAGGTTGGCATGATGCGAGCGACCAGTTACAATATGTCACCACATCGGCTAATGCTACCTATCAAATGATGTTTGCCTATCTGAAAAATCCGGAGGTCTATGGAGATGCGTATGATGCATACGGTTTACCCGGAGCAAACGGTATTCCCGATATTGTCGATGAGATTAAATGGGGGTTGGATTGGCTTAATCGTATGAATCCCTCGAAAGGCGAAATGTACAATCAAATTGCCGACGACCGAGATCACAAAGGCTTTAAATTACCCTCGCAAGACCATATAGATTATGGTTGGGGGAAAGGTACGGGACGTCCTGTTTATTATTGTTCGGGAAAGCCTCAGGCGCGAGGCGAGTTCTCCAATGCAACGACTGGTGTTGCTAGTACGGCTGGGAAATATGCATCTTGCTTCGCATTGGGAGCCGAGATATTGAAAGATTTTTATCCCGATATGGCCGATACTTTGCTTGTTAAAGCTCGTGAGGCCTATTGGCATGGAGCGAATAATCCCGGAGTTTGCCAAACAGCTTCGGTCGTTTCTCCATACATTTATGAGGAGTGTAACTGGACTGACGACATGGAATTGGCAGCCGTTCAATTATATGTATCTACGGGAGAAACCTCTTTTTTACAAGAGGCTGTCAAATATGGAAGATTCGAACCGGTTACACCGTGGATGGGAGCCGATAGTGCTCGTCACTATCAATGGTATCCTTTTATCAATTTAGGGCATTATCATTTGGCGAGTGTGAGCGATTCGCGCATAAGTAAGGAGTTTGGACGCAATCTGCGTAGTGGTATCGAACGAGTTTATGAACGGGCGCAGGGAAATCCTTTTTTGAATGGAATCCCGGCAATATGGTGTTCCAATAATTTGACAGTCGCTATGGCTACACAATGCCGCCTTTATCGTGAATTGACAGGTGACAACCGATATCGGGAGATGGAGTCCTCGTTGATCGATTGGTTATTCGGGTGCAATCCGTGGGGTACGAGTATGATTACCGAGTTACCTTTATGGGGCGATTATCCCGTCGATCCGCACACGCCGTTAATCGCTTTGGGGGTTGGTACGACGGTCGGTGGATTAGTCGATGGCCCCGTATATTCGTCCATCTTCGATAGTTTGAGAGGCGTTCGTTTGACGAGAAGAGATCCTTATGCCCGTTTTCAATCAGAGATAGTATATCATGACGATATACAAGATTACTCTACGAATGAACCTACGATGGACGGAACGGCCAGCCTCAGTTATTTGCTGTCATCTCTGCAAAAGGAGGGTATGAAATCTCGCGGATTGGATAGAAACGAGTATGCTTATGGAGGAATCGTCCGTACCGATGCCGAGAAGAAACAAATTTCGCTTGTTTTTACGGCTGCTGATAAGAGCGATGGCGCTCGGCATATTTTAGAAGTTTTGGGAAAATGTGATGTGAAAGGTTCATTTTTCTTCACCGGCGAATTTTATGAGCGTTTCCCCGAAACTATACAGACTTTGTACAATGCCGGACACTATGTAGGGGCTCACGGCGATGCGCATCTGTTATATTGTGCTTGGGAAAATCGGGACTCTACTTTGGTAAGTCAAGCGCAGTTCGAGCAAGATATGTTAGATGTATATGCTCGCATGCGCAAATCTGGTATAGATGTATCGCGATCCAATCTGTTCATTCCTCCTTATGAATATTATAATGAGAAGATTTCAGCTTGGGCGAGAGGATTGGGGTTAAGGCTTGTGAATTTTACTCCCGGCACATGGACCAATGCCGACTATACGACTCCCGATATGAAGAATTATCGTAGTAGCGAGTCTATATACGATAGGGTAATGGAGGTCGAAAAACGCAATGGATTGAATGGTCATATTATGTTGTTTCATTTAGGAACCGATGACAAACGTACCGATAAGTTTTATGAGCGCTATCTCGAACGGCTTATTCGTGCATTGCAGAGGAAAGGATATACATTCGTCGCACTTCCCGAAGCCGTGGGAAAATAAAGGACGATTCGGAATTTTTATAAAAGAATTTGGTTCGTAGCGAATTTAGACCCATCTTTGCACCCGAAAAATAAGGAAAATCCTCATCGGAGGGTATTATAATGATAGTTGTAATGCCGGATAAGATGAATGGTGAAAATCATTCTCTTGTCCGGCTTTTTCTTAAAAGAGGTTTTATGAAAGAATTGGATTTGACAAAAGGTAGTGTACTCAAAACGCTACTTCAATTTGCCGTTCCTTTTTTGATTGCGAATCTGCTTCAAGCTCTTTATGGCGGAGCCGATCTGTTTGTAGTAGGGTGGTTCGACGATGCCGCCAGTGTCGCTGCCGTTGCCATTGGTAGTCAGGTTATGCAGACGATTACAGGGATTATTTTAGGATTGACCACTGGTACTACTGTCGTTATAGCTATGGCAACGGGTGCGAAAAATTATCGCGATGTCGCGACTTCTATCGGTACGTCCATTTGCCTATTTGCTTCGGTCGGTTTGTTTTTGACGTTGATTATGGTTGTTTTTCATAATTATATTGCTGTTCTCATGCACACGCCGGTCGAGGCCATGCGTGATGCAAAACATTATTTACTGATTTGTTCGATAGGCATTCCGTTTATCATGGGATATAACGTTGTATGCGGGATTCTTCGAGGATTGGGCGATTCGAAAACTCCGCTTTATTTTGTCGCTTTGGCTTGTGTTATCAATATCGTGTTTGATGTCGTTCTTGTCGGTTTTTGTCATTTGAGAGCGGCGGGAGCAGCGATTGCCACGGCATCTTCGCAAGGCATTAGTTTTTTAACGGCACTCTGGTTCCTCCATAAACGAGGATTTCATTTCCCTTTTTCCCGTCGGGATATTCGATTAAGCCCGATTCTTTCTCGCCGGATTTTTGTGTTGGGAGCGCCTATCGCTTTACAGGATGCTTTGGTGAATGTATCATTTTTATTGATAACCGTTATTGTCAATCAAATGGGTGTTATTGCTTCGGCAGCATTGGGAGTCGTCGAGAAAATTATCGTATTTGCCATGTTGCCCCCGATGGCCATATCGTCGGCAGTAGCTACGATAACGGCTCAGAATTATGGGGCGGGATTGTTGTTGCGAATGAAACGCTGCCTTTATTCGGGCATTGATATTCGGGGTATCGGTCTGCGTTTATTCTCAGTTTTTGCCCGATACGCTAACCGGAATCTTTACAAAGGATCCGGCTGTAATTGCGATGGCTTCCGAATACTTGCGTGGATATAGTATCGACTGTATTATCGTCAGTTTCGTGTTTTGTATCAATTCTTATTTCAGTGGGCAAGGAAATTCGTTATTCCCTATGATTCATAGTATAATAGCGACTTTCGTTTTTCGTGTCCCGTTATCTTATCTGTTCGGACAGATAGACTCGGCGTCATTGCATCTGATGGGATTTGCTCCTCCTATTTCGACATTTGTTTCGTTGCTGATTTGTATTTGGTATATCAGACGAACGAACCGTAAATTGGAGTATAAATTCCGATCGTTGTAAACGATAAAATCTATTTTATACGAAGCATTTTGTATTTTTGTGAAAAATGAGTGGAAAGAGAAGTCTGTATGGAAATAGAACTTAGAAATGAATGTTTCTCGGACTATCCCGAAACAGAAAATGTAGTTCGGGAGGCTTTTTGGAATCGTTATTCTCCCGGGTGTTACGAACATTATTTGATTCATATCATGCGGTATAGTCGGGCGTTTGTACCGCAGTTGGATTTTGTTGCCGTATTCGATGATAAGATCGTTGGGAATATAGTCTTTTTGAAATCGGTCATTCAAGCCGATACCGGAAAAGAATACGAGGTTTTATCTTTGGGGCCTATTTCGGTGTTGCCAGAATATCAGAACATGGGTATCGGGAAAAGATTGATCGACCATACTCGAAATTTAGCCAAATGTATGGGCTTTCGTGCAATCTTATTATGCGGGGAGCCCGACTACTATTTGCGAAGGGGATTTGTGCCTGCCGAGACCTTAGGAATACGGACAGCAGACGACATGTATGCCGATGCGTTGCATGTGTGCGAGTTATATGAAAACGCATTATCCGATGCAAGAGGACGTTATATTGAAAATCCTGTATATAATATAGATGAATCTCAGGCTATTGAGTTCGATAAAAAATTTGAACCGAAAGAACTTGTTGTCGGGACTCCTTCTCAGAAACGCTTTGACCGAATAGTAGCCATGCGAAGAAAGGCTTGATTGGGAATTATCGTAGTTTTGAAATAAATGATGACGGTGTTTGTTTTGTAATTTTTGCGGAATCGATAAAAAATCTTAAATTTGTATTTTTAATAGAAATACCTTTGAAACAGTTGCTCCATAAAATAGCGAGATATTTTCTGCCTGTACTATTCATTTCGTACATAGGCTGCATTTCGCTGTTCACACACTCGCATGTAGTCAATGGAGTGACGATTGTCCATTCTCACCCGTATAAACCGGGAACGGAACACGGACATACAACGGCTGAGTTTCAGTTGATACACATGTTGTCCAGTATCGAGACGGAGAATCCGTCGATGTGGGCTTTTGTATCGGTGATTTTGTTTTCTTATTGCAGTCGGTTGTTTTTCCCGTCCAGATATTTCTGTCTCATTTCCGAGAAATGGGGCGCTCATGGTTTGCGAGCTCCGCCCGTTTCGGTTCTGTAATATGATATATTTAGGAGAAAAGAGTTGTTGTCCTTATCTTATTTCAAGGTAGGGACAACAGATTGTATTTTATTATTTAGAATCGAAAAATGAAGAATTATATATTATTATGGGTATGCCTGTGGTGTGCCGGGCAGTTATGTGCCGAAACTGCCGTATCGAAATCTTTGGACATCAATATTGTCGGTCATGTATTGGATAAGAACACACGAGAACATTTACCGTATATTTCAGTTGTTTTGAAAGGTACGACTATCGGTGTAATGACCGATGCATCGGGTCACTATTTTTTGAAAAATTTGCCGGAGGGAGATTTCTTTCTCGAAACCTCTTCCGTAGGATATAAGACAGAGCGTCGTAAGGTTTCGCTGAGGAGGGGGACGACTTTGGAAATCGATTTTGAAATCGAAGAGGATGCCGTTGTTTTAGACGGGGTTGTCGTTTCTGCCAATCGTAGTGAAACCACACGCCAATTAGCGCCGACTTTGGTCAATGTTTTGAATATAAAGACGTTTGAAAATACCAACTCCAACTCTTTGGCACAAGGCCTTAATTTTCAGCCGGGTGTCAGGGTCGAGAACGATTGTCAAAACTGCGGTTTTCAACAAGTCCGTATAAATGGGCTCGACGGTCCGTATACACAGATATTGATGGATTCTCGTCCCATATTCAGCGCATTGTCGGGTGTATATGGGTTGGAACAGATTCCGGCCAATATGATAGAGCGAGTGGAAGTGATGCGGGGAGGAGGTTCTGCATTATTCGGAGCTTCGGCAATAGCGGGGACAATCAATATTATTACGAAGGAACCGTTGCGTAATAGCGGTTCGATAGCGCACAGTATCACTTCTATTGGTGGAAGCGGCGACTTCGACAATAGCACTTCGCTGAATGCTTCGCTCGTAACCGACAATAATAAAGCCGGTATTTACATTTTCGGGCAGAATCGTCAGCGAAGCGGTTACGACCACGATAACGACGGGTTCACAGAGTTGCCCGAATTAAAGGCTCAGACATTGGGCTTTCGCTCTTATTTGAGAACCAGCAATTATTCCAAACTAACGTTTGAATATCATCATATCAGTGAATATCGACGAGGTGGCGATCGCCTGAACCGTCCGCCGCACGAAGCCGATATAGCGGAGCAGTTGAATCATTCTATCGACGGAGGAGGTTTGAATTATAGCCTGTTTACTCCCGATGAAAAACATCGGGTTAATGTATATGCTTCGGCTCAGCATATCGGCAGGGACAGTTATTACGGAACGGAACAAAATCTTAACGCATACGGCGAAACGGAGGACTTGACTGTCGTGGCAGGTACTCAATACATATACAGTTTCGATAAATGTTTGTTTATGCCTGCCGATTTAACAGCCGGTATCGAATATAATTATGATAATTTGCGAGATGAGATGAAAGGGTATAATCGCAAGACTCGTCAAGAGGTACATACCGAGAGTGCTTTTCTGCAAAACGAATGGAAGAACGATCGTTGGAGTATCCTTGTTGGAGGACGGTTGGATAAACATAATCTGATAGATCATGTCATTTTCAGTCCGAGAGCCAACTTGCGTTTCAATCCTGTTAGAGATGTGAATTTGCGTTTAAGTTATTCTTCCGGGTTTCGGGCTCCCCAAACGTATGATGAAGATTTGCATGTTGCTGCGGTAGGAGGAGAAGCTACGATGATAAGACAAGCTGAGAATTTGAGGGAAGAAAAATCCCACAGTGTAAGTCTTTCGGCCGATATGTATCGTCGTTTCGGGGCTTTTCAATGTAACCTGTTGTTGGAAGGTTTTTATACTCGATTGAATCATGTTTTTGTTCTTGAAGAGATAGGGAAAGACGAAGAACACAATGCGGTGATAAAAGAACGACGTAACGGACAGGGTGCGGAGGTTGCAGGGGTGACGGTCGAAGGCAAGGTAGCCTATCTTTCTTTGGTGCAGTTACAAGCAGGTGTAACTTGGCAGAAAAGTCATTATACAAGGCCTGAAAAATGGAGCAAAGATAGTTCTGTTCCGGCAGAAAAGCGAATATTCCGTACCCCCGATTGGTATGGTTATTTTACGGCCACATATTCTCCGGTAAAACCTCTGAACATAGCTCTTTCGGGAACTTATACCGGTTCTATGATCGTTCAGCACATGAAAGGTTACATACCGAAAGATATGGCTGTAACTACTCCCGACTTCTTTGATATGAACCTGAAAATATCTTATGATTTTTCGTTGTATAAATTCATTACTCTGCAACTGAATGCTGGCGTTCAGAATATTTTTAACGCTTATCAAAGAGATTTCGATCAGGGAAAGGAAAGAGATTCGGGTTATATTTATGGCCCCTCTATGCCTCGTAGCTATTTTGCCGGAGCAAAGTTGATGTTCTGAAACAATTTCTAATGTTTATAAACACTTAAAAGCCACAGTTTTGCTGTGGCTTTTATTTTTTATACAAGAGACATGTTTTGTAGGTGTTTGATTATTAGTTATATGTGTTAATATAAAATTATAATTTAACAGATTTTGTTTAATCTATGTAATTTCTGAGTGGTAAATTATCTTTGCATTCAGAATAATTAACATAAGAGGGACCGCAAAAAATCTTTTGAATTTTAATATTAAATGAAATCACGGAGTGAATAAGTGTAATCACATAAAAAGGGGAATATTGCTAATCTTTTGGGGGATATTGCTTGTGAGCTTGGTTCAAGCTCAAGAATCCAAGTCCCCTATATCTTCATTTTCTAAGAGTTACCCGGATTATGTCGTTTTTTTACCCGAGGGGAAAATAGATTCGGTTTTTTATCATGCGCATTCTTCTATTATACCGGTTATATTTAAAGTGAATAAATACGATTTGTTCCCTAATAAACAATTGGATAGTATCGTCGAAGTGTTGAGCCGAGTACAAAAAGACGCTTCGGTACGTATAGCCTATCTTTGGATCGGAGGAAGCGCTTCTCCCGAGGGGCCTTCTAAATGGAACCATAAGTTGGGGGAGTATCGTTCGCAAGCGTTGGCGAAATATTTATCGAAAGAGACAGGATTTCCGAAGGATTTGATGAGGGTGGAAAATCTGTGGGAAGATTGGTACTCTTTTGAAGTTGCATTGAAGAATGGGGCAAAGATTCCCAATAAAGAAAAAGTTCTCGATATTTTGGGGAAAGAGAAAGACAATGAACGGAGAAAGTCGCAGATTATCGCTCTCGACAAGGGCTATACATGGCATAGAATTATTCGCGATATATTCCCTCCGTTCCGCAATGCACGTATGGCTATCGTATGTCATGAACGGTCTGAACGTATTCCGGTAAATGTCGAGAGGTTATCTTTCGACTATTCGTTGCCTGTAAGGGAACCGGTATCTTCGTTTCCGATGAATACGACAGAAAATCGAAGAAGAGTGATTGCCGTTAAGACCAATTTGTTGTTTGTCGCTGTGCTGACCGCCAATCTCGGTTTTGAGGCCGAGCTGTGGCCTCACTGGTCGATAGACCTTCCGGTATGGTATTCGCCTTACGATATTACATCGACTCGTAAGTTGCGTTTGCTGGCGGTTCAACCCGAAGTACGGTGGTGGCCGGGAGCGGTTATGAATGGTCATTTTATAGGGTTGCATACTCATGTGGCGGGGTTCAATGTCGCCATAAACGATAAGGCGCGTTATCAAGATCCTAACCATGCGCTTTGGGGTATGGGGCTGAGCTATGGATATGCCTTTTCATGGGGAAAGGACAATCGGTGGGGAATAGAGTTTAACATAGGAGTCGGTTTTGCCGAGTACGATTATGATGCCTATCGTAATCGCAGAAATGGCGCTTTATTTAAATCCGGTTCCGATGTCTATTGGGGAGTTACGCGTGCAGGAGTAAATCTGTCGTATAAATGGTCTTTCGCTCGTAGGAATAAGAAAAACAGATAGGAATAGAGATGAAAGAGTACGGTTTTCATATCATAGCGTTTGTTTGCATTGTGTCGTTATTCGTAACGGCATGTGATAAAACGATCCATCAATATCCCGAGTCGGAGAAAACATGGGTAATGGTGGAACTGAATGCCGATCGTACACCTCCTGTGTATTATAAAGAATTGACGTATGATGCTGAGGGTGAATCTTCGATAAATGATTTAGAACCTGTCCTTTCGGGAAATTACACAGCCGATGAGCGATTGTGTTTGCGCTTTGTTGTCGAGCTGTATGAAATGCCGGGGGAGATGGACGATGTGAATAAAGGCAATCTGGTGGAACGCCGTGAAATATCGGTAGAAAGATTGACAGACGCTCCGCAAGATACATTGTATTTCTGTTTGGCAGATGGAAATTATAAGGTGTTGGCATGGGCCGATTATGTGCCGAAGGAAGAGCCTGCCGACTGGCATTTCAGTACCGATAAACTCGATGCCGTTAGGGCGAATGTATCTCATAAACCGTTGGATAATCATCATAAAAATTCGGCTGCCGGGAATTGTGATTTTATAGTCGATTCGAGCCGAGATGATAAAGCAGGTCCGGTTAGTTTGTCGGGAAATGAGGCTTCTGGGGCTGCTGCCGATGGTCATATGGTTTCGGTATATATGGAGCGAGCCTCTGGCCGTTTTCGGTTATGGGCTACCGATTTACAAGAGTTTAGAAAGAAAAGGAGTGCTGTGGACGATTTGCATATTAAAATCATATACAAGCAATATGTCAGTGTCGGATATAATGTGGGAACAGAAATGCCCAATGCTTTTGTCGAGACTCGTACAATGGAAACCGCTCCCACGACACTGACCAACGATGGAACGCTTCTTTTGGCTTATGATTATGTGCTTGCTTCGGATCGTCGGGAAGACCACGTGCTGGTAGATGTCTTTGTATACGATGGAAATGGGAAAGAAATAAATCATTACCAGAATATCGACGTGCCCCTTTATCGCAATAGAGAGACCGTTATTAAGGGGCCGTTTTTGACAAAGACCATAGGAAGCGGCGATATCGGTATTGACGATGATTTCGATAATGAACATGTTGTGGTGATACCCGATTGAGAATATATTTTTAACCATTTTATATTATTTCATCATGAAAAAGAGTTATTATTTTTTAGCGGGAATGGCTTTGTTGGGACTGATGACAGGCTGTTCCAATGAATTGGACGAACCCGGGGCGAACCCGAACGGCGACGCAGTGCGTATCATGTTCGAAGCACCCGAAGCCTTGCAGGTGACACGTGCGGTGACCGGTACGAATAGTGCACAAGGAGGATTGACAAACGTAGATTGGAGTAAGTACGATCTTCGTTATCAGGTGGCTGTTTATTCCGAAGATGGTGCGACATTGCTCGTTGCACCCCAGACTCAGGTAGTCGATACCTATGGACCTGTTTCCTTCGAATTTCGTCTTACGCCGAACAATACCTATAAATTTGTAGCGTGGGCCGATTTTGTAAAACAAGGAGAAACGTCCGATTTGCATTATAACACGTCCGATTTTACCGACATTTCGATAAAAGATGGGCTTGATGCTCAATTGAACGACGAGAGTAGAGATGCCTATTTCTTTATGAAAAATATCTCGGTGACACAAACGTTCGGTGAAACCATGACTTTGAAACGCCCGTTTGCAAAACTTCGTGTGATTACCACCGATTGGGCATCCGAAGGCATGGAGATGCCCGATAATTTCAAGGTCGCTTATCACGATTGTGTACGATTCTCTGCTTTAAATGCCGTTACCGGCGAGGCTGTCGGTAGTGCCGATGCCGAAAGTTCGGAGGTTTATACCGCAGCGATTATGCAAGATGAAACAGGTGATAAATTTTATGAAGGGGGATATGATGCTACTGCGAATAACCGTACGTTGGTAATCGACTATCTCATTACCGGCGACGAGCAACGTGCCATACATTTCAGTTTGGAGATGTTGAAAGGAACAGCCCCGGTCGTTACAAAAGATTTTACAACCAATATACCCGTACAAAGGAATTATCTCACTACGATTTTGGGAAATCTGTTGACTGTGGGCGGAACGATAGATGTAAATATCCAAGAAGGTTTCAAGAACGAATGGATCGAGGGCGAAGAATGGTGGAATCCGGAGGAAATCACACCTTCTCAACCGGCTTACGATGAACAGACCAATACCTATTCGGTCTATACGAGAGAAGAGTTTGCTTGGCTGCCTACTCATATCGATGATATGCTTACGGCTACCCCCGGTTTTACCTTGCGTATCTGCAACGATATAGATATGAGCGGTGTCGAGTGGAGCCCGATTTATCCCGGTTCCAGCGGTAGGACATATACGGTCGACGGACAAGGTCACACGTTGCGCAATTTTTCCATGAGCGGGAAGTTCGGGGCGGTCTATGAGTATAAGCTGGGTTCATTTGTTTTGGATAGATATAATGCATATACCGGCGTATGGGGTAAATTCGACGGAATCATGAAGAACCTTACTTTCGAAAATATAACGATCAATGGTCTTGCCCATGCGGAGTTCCCGGTAAAAGATGTAGACGGAGAACCCGTCGATCACAGCAAAGAGTTCTCTTATTTTGCAGGGTGTATCGGTTATACCGGAGGTAATCAGTGGAGTATGAACAGCAAGTTCGAGAATGTACACGTCAGACACATACAGATTAAGTCGTCTGCCACTCCTTCTCAAAATCTCGGTGGTCTGGTCGGTTGGATTGGTTCCGGCGGAGGAAGTGTCGGGAATAGAGTCGCCGCTTTAAAAAACTGTTCTGCGACAGATGTACATCTCACGGGATATCAGGCCGGTGGTCTTGTCGGACAAGTGTTGGGCGATCGAGGCGTATCGTTTGATGATTGTCAGACGGAAAATGTCTATATACGTTATTCGAGTATTTCGTCATCATCAGGTTTTATAGGGAATATTGGCGACGGTGGAATTAACATCAGTTGGTCGGCAGCCATAGAAATCAATAATTGCAACCCGGCTCAAAACGTTTATTACATCAATGACAGAACCGGGGAGCCCAATACCACTTATAAACCTCAGAGTCCTTTCTACGGGCACAAAAACAGTGTCGATGTGGTGACGATTACTCCGGAGGAAACGACAGAACCGTAACGATCGTCGGGAACAATTTTATAACAGAATATTATTTGGGTAGAATCCAATATAGAAAATGGGGTTGTGTCAAAACATCGACACAACCCCATTAAAAAATGACAGTTTCTGACCACGCATACAGAAGTACTCTGAGTAAAAGGGTTAGAAGCTATTTGAATTAATATCTTTAATTTTCTCCTCTCCTGTGCAGTCATTCCCCGTAATGCTGGGACACGGCAGGGGAAATTCTGAAATAGGAATACTGCTTGCCTCTCTCAGAATCGCCTTTTATTGGGCTTTCCTCTCTGTATTGTCGTCATACTTCCTCTTCCTTTACTCGCACAATGCGAATAGGTTCGGTTTTATTATTTGGTCATTAGTCTTAAAACGATATAACCCCCGAATATTTGCAGAAGCATGCCGGGAATGCCTATTCGAAAATCTTGTATGGCGGTGAAAAAATTACCTGCAATAGCCCATTCTACAAGGCTCCCTGCTACTTGATAGGAGAGTACGACTCCCGTCAAGATGAGTAGAGAGACTTTCCCGAATCGATATGCGGCATATCCGGCGGCTGCGGCCAACAATATCGATTTGGAGAGAATCGCGGGTAGGACTTCGGGTAGAGGCATCCCGAACAGCATGGAGTTTATGAAGGGCGAGAGTACTGCCGTGAGCAATCCCACGCGCCACCCGTATTTATAGGCTCCGATAAGCGTGAAGAAATAGATGGGCAATAGCATGGGGCCACCCAGATGAATCGTATGACACAATTGGGGAAGAAGAATATTCCCCGCTATGAACAAGGCGGAAAAACCGTAGGTTCTCGCATTGTTATACTCTAAGGAATAGAGTTTTGCCGTGGTCGTTTGCATAGTCGTTTATTATTTATTGTTATTAATCCAGTTTTACCAGTTCGTATTTTTGACTGCCCAAACCTATTTGTTCCCCGTATTCCAACGTATGCATACCGTGACGGGAATCGATACGTTCGATGAGGTGGATTTTTCCGTGGTCTTCCGATGCTCTCACCAAATCGGTACAAGCCTTGTCGAGAGCGACCGGGTCGAGTGATGCGAGGATACCTATGTCGCCCATTTTCGGATCTTCGGGGGAGGCATCGCAGTCGCAATCCACAGATAGGTTATTGGCTACACTTATATAAATGATTTTCTCACCGCAATGTTCAGCCACCGATTTGGCGGCTTCGGCCA
>OMFR01000944.1_pt1 | contig 13125 bp, 8 predicted proteins | sample 1645691 | NCBI WGS metagenome assembly OMFR01 (sample SAMEA103958132, study PRJEB25191) | human gut metagenome | biome: human-associated habitat [ENVO:00009003]; feature: intestine environment [ENVO:2100002]; material: feces | place: Germany | collected 2013/2015
CGGAATATATGGCGTTGCTATCCGGCAACACCGACCTGCTGGACAAGGCGAAACTGGAAAAACGTATCGCCTCGCTCGAAGGGGAACGCAAGTCGTGGGGCAAGGGCAAGCGCGATTCGGAGTTCAAGCTGGAATCCAAGACGGGAGAACTGCGCAACAACACGGCTTTCATCGAAGCCATGACGGAAGACTGGAACCGTTTTCTTTCCGTTGTGCAGACTGATAGGGAAGGCAGCCGCCTTAATCTTGTCAAGGTGGACGGCGCGGATTCAACGGATGAGAAGGTCATCGGTAAGCGTTTGCAGGAAATCGCCAAGAACGCCACGACTGGTGGACTGTACAAGGCTGTCGGGGAACTTTACGGCTTTCCGATAAAGGTGGTCAGCGAGAGGACACTCAAAGAAGGTCTGGAGTTCACCGACAACCGCTTCGTGGTGGAGGGCAACTACAAGTACACCTACAACAACGGGCATCTGGCGATGGCAGACCCGATTGCTGCCGCACGAAACTTTCTGAACGCATTGGAGAGGATTCCGACCATCATCGACCAGTACAAGTCTAAGAACGAAGTGCTGGAAAAGGAGATTCCGCAGTTGCAGGAGATAGCGGGCAAGGTGTGGAAGAAGGAGGACGAGCTGAAACAGCTGAAGTCCGAACTCGCCGCACTGGACCGCAAGATACAGCTTGAGCTGGCTCCGGCTCAGGAAAACACGGAAGAGAACCGGCAAGGCAACGAGAAAAAACAGACGGAACAACAGCCGGAAAGCCCGCACGTGGACTTTGTACGCAGTCATTTAATTATAGGGAGACCCGGTTTATCGGAATCCAAAGGTGTAAAACTTTAATATCGAAGTCTTGACAGAAAAAGCCAGTGGTTGAATTTTTCACCACTGGCTTTAATTCTAATAATTTTTCAATCTAATATGACCGAATCTATAACGTTAAATCATAGATTATGTGTCTATTTGTGAAGAAAAAGACGTAACTTTGTATCAAAATCAAATAAGCATAACAATGGAGCCATCTATATCTATATACAGTTTTTCACTTTATGCCGCACTGCCGTTGATGTTATTCTTCGGCTTTTATTTTTTGTTTGCAAAGACTCCTGAAAAGAAAATTTTCAAGAATTATCTCCGCTCCCGACAGATTATGGGTATAGCTATGCTGCTGCTTTCGGCAAATTATTCGGTACATTTCTTCTTTGGTATCCGATTCAAAAATGCGGATTCTGCCATATTGATGAACATGTCCACATACTTCCTGTGCTATTCTCTGTTCAGTTCGGCATTGATAATGTTGCTTGATCGTTTTTACATTACCAAACGGCGTGTGTGGACACATATCATTTTATGGATTATATTTTCAACTCTTTCCGGAGTTGTGTTGTTCCTGTTGCCAAGCGGAATCATGCAAAAATTCTCTTTATTTGCTTTAGCTGTATGGTTAGTCGTTTTTGGAGTCGTTTTAGCTCGCAGAGTCATAATTGCATACCGTAGAGCCATTCGGATTTTCAATGAAACTCAGGCGGATGATATAGGCACATATATCGAATGGCTTTCCATATTCACTTATTGGGCTGTTATCTTCGGTGTCGGATGCGGATTGCTGACATTTCTGCCAGACAAATATGTTTTTATCTGGATTTTGTCGTCAATACCGTTCTACAGCTATCTTTTCTACAGCTATCAGAACTACCTGCTGTTCTATGAACAGGTGGAAAATGCTTTTGAGCAAGATATACAGTCTGAAGAAGAACTTCTGACAGATACAGAAACAGAACCTGAAATAGTTTCTGAGAAAGAAGTTCCAGTGTCCTATACAGAAATTATAGAGAAAGTGGCCAACTGGATAAAGACAGACGGCTATGTCCAGCAGGGACTTACCATAAAAGAACTGTCCGAAATACTTCATACGAACCGTACCTATCTTTCCGCTTATATCAAGACTACGTATAAAATGACATTCCGCGAATGGATAACCGGTCTCCGGTTGGAGTATGCGAAAAACATACTGAAGGAGCATCCGGAAATCAATATACAGAAGCTGGCTGAGTCTTCCGGCTTTCTTTCCCGCAGTAACTTTATCAAATCATTTACAGAGAAGGAAGGATGTACGCCTGGCAAGTGGAAAAAAGCAAATCTGGAATAATTTGTGTGGTAAAAAGCCGATGAAAAAGGTCTCAGAAGCCCATTTTCAAAAAGTGCTCAAGCGACAAAAAAGTGCTAATTCGACAAAAAGGTGCTCTAACGACAATTTGAAAAGTGCTCAAACGACAATTTTTTTATAAAACGCTGTATTTCAACAGAAAAAGTTTTTGTAATATTTTGGGCGCTGAATGGCATTTATTACCTTTGGAGATGACAAAGATAATGAATTCAAGTTTATATGAGCAGAAAAATCACTTTTCTTACCCTGTTTCTGTGGCTGATGACGCTAACTTTTCCTGTCATTGCGCAGCAGAAAGCAGACACGACCTACACCTTCCGGTTCGTTACGCAGAAGGACATGTTCTACGTGCCTTGGAATGGCAATGACACGGAACTTGCCCGCCTGTTGGAATGTATCGAAAACAACAAAGCAACAATTCTTGACGGCAAACTGCCGCTATTGGTTGACGGATATTGCAATTCGCAGAGCAGTGAAGTCAAGAACCTTGCAACAGCGAAGATTCGTGCCAACCGTGTGAAATCAGAACTGATTACACGAGCGAAAATCAAGGAAGAAAACTTCATTACCCGCAATCATGTGACAGAGGGTGATTTTGTCACCGTGCGCCTGACGGTACCGGTAAAGGAAACAGCCGTGACGGATGCGGACGCGGAAGCACGACGCAAGGCGGAAGCCGAACGACTGGCAGCCGAGAAGCGTGCCGAACAGGAACGGCTTGCCGAAGAGCAGCGCAAGGCGGAAGAAGCCCGACTTGCCGCTGAAAAGGCAGAAGCCGAGAAAGCCGCTCAACAAAATACACTTGCCGACACGCCGTCGGAAACCAAAATCACAACTGATTATCATCTCTCCCTGCGTGCCAACCTGCTGCGCTGGGCTACCCTGACACCAGATCTTGGCGTGGAATGGCGCATCTGCCCATCGTGGGGCATTGCCGTAAACGGCTCGTGGACTTCATGGACGTGGAGCGACAAGGACCGCCGCTATGCACTCTGGGAAGTGGCTCCGGAAGTGCGTTACTATATGGGTGAGAAGAAAGCCTGGTATCTGGGCGCGATGTTCAAGGCCGGACAGTTCAACTACAAGTTCTCCGAAGCAGGCAAGCAGGGCGACCTGATGGGTGGCGGCATCACCGCCGGCTATCAGCTGCGGCTGAACAAGGCACTGGCTCTTGATTTCAACCTCGGTCTGGGCTACCTGAATGCCGATTTCGAAAAATATGAAGTCATCGACGGCGTGCGTGTACGCCGCGGCAACGAAACAAAGGACTGGTGGGGCCCCATCAATGCCGGTGTGACATTGGTATGGAAGTTATTCTAACACGGAGGAATAGAATATGAAAGCAAGACAATATATAAATATGATGGGAATGGCAGCCGCCGTGCTGCTCTCTTCCTGCGTGAAGGACACGCTCTATGACACGCCACACCCCGACAGCGGGAAGATTGCGGTGACAGCCGACTGGTCGGCCCGCGGTGAGGGTATCGACATACCTGCCACGTGGACGGTCACCATGGGTGACTATACGGGTACGGAGACTTCCGCCACCCATGCCCCCAACCATCTGTTTGCTCCGGGCAGCTACACCCTTGCGGTGTGGAACCCTGCTGAAGGAATCATGGTAAATGGTACCACCGCCACCATTGCCGCAGCCACGGGAAACCGGGCAGGAACGGATGCCTTTGTGAACAATGCCCCGGGATGGTTCTTCACCTATACGAAACAGGTGAGCATCGAGAAAGACAAGGACTATCCGCTGACCGCCGCAATGAAGCAGCAGGTACGCGAACTGACGCTTGTCGTCAAACCGACGGGTGATGCCGCCGGACGCATCACGGAGATTGTTGCCCATCTGACGGGTGCAGCCGGAACACTCGATTTCGCTACCGATACCTACGGAGCCGCTTCAAACGTCGTGCTGCCCTTCACCAAGATTACCGAAGGTGACGATGCCGGCAAGTGGAAAGCCACGGTGCGGCTGCTGGGTGTGACCGGCACGGAACAACTGCTGACGGGTGAAATCCGCTATGCTGACGGCAACCCGAGCCCCACCACGCTGAAAAGCGACCTCACGGAAGCCCTCAAGGATTTCAACACCGGAAAGGGCGAATCGCTGACCCTCGGCGGAACGCTGGTTGAGACTCCCGAAGGCATGGAAGTGGACGGAGCCGAAATCAACGGCTGGGAAGAAGTGAAAGGTGATGATGTAAATGCCGATTTGTAAATAATAAAATGACAGATATAATGAAGACAAGATTTTTTACACTTGCAGCGCTCGCCCTCGCACTGGTAGCCTGCAACAACGACAACGAGAACCTGAACGGTGACCCCGTGGCCGCCCAGTTTACCGCCGACATCGCCCCCGCCACCCGCGCCAGCGGAACCACCTGGGATAACGGCGACCGTATCGGCATCACCGACATCGGCAACGATTCCCAGTACGGCAACGTGCCTTTCATCCTGAAAAACGGGAAATTTGAGGCAGAAGGAAAGGTTATCTATATCGAAGATGCAAAGACCCATACTTTCCGCGCCTACTATCCGTACAACGCGGCGGGAGGCATCCTCACAGCCACGACCGATGCCACGGCGCAGCAAAACCAGCCTGCCATCGACTTCCTCTTTGCTTCAGGAGCCACGGGAGACAAAAACAACCCGGTAGTAAGCTTCACCGACAAAACCGCCAAAGGCGGTGAAGACAACTCCTTCCACCACCGCATGAGCCAGATAACCCTTACCTTCGAGGCGGGCGACGGCGTGAATTTCAGCGTGGTCAAGCCTGAACGTTACACGCTGGACGGATTGTTACTCACCGGTACGTTCAACACGGCCGACGGTATTGCCACCGCAGACAACGGAGTACAGACCGGAGAACTGGCCATGAATCTGGCAGACGGCAATCTCACGTCATCGATCATCCTCTTCCCGCAGACAGTTGCATCCCTGCCGTTGGTTGTGAATTACAAAGGTCAGGAATATCATGCCACACTCACCATGCCCGAAGGCGCACTGCTGGCGGGCAACAACTATACCTATACCGTCAAGGTACGCAACAAAGTCCTTGAAGTCAGCGAAGCCACCATTGCAAAGTGGAACGATATAGACGGTGGAGATGTGGGTGCTGACCTGTAGGATTTTAATAATTAATCGATTAGAATAAAGAATTATGAGACATAGATTATTTATCCCCGCAGCCACCGCACTGCTGTTCGCCCTCGCCGCCTGCACGCAGGACGAACTTGCTGACGATAACCGTCTGCCCGAAGGTGAATACCCCGTCGTCATCCGTGCCACCGGACTGTCCGTAGAAGCAACGCCGCTGGCAGCCCATTCCACCCGTGCCGCTGTGGACGGCGACTGGCAGGGCGTCACTTCCGTGGCACTCAAGATGGGCGATGCGGTAAAGGAATACACCGTTACGGCTTCTACCGATTTCAAGAGTGCCACGCTTTCACGCGAGAACGCCCCGTACTACTGGACCAGCCGCGACCCGATTACCGTATCGGCATGGTGGCCCTTCGACAATGCCGACATCACACAGATGCCTGCCGTGAAGGTGGCCGAAGACCAAAGCAAATTGGCTGACTTCCAGAACAGCGACTTCATCTCTGCTGAGAACCGGAAGGTGGAATTTAACAACCCGACACTCGAATTTACCCACCGCACGGCACGCGTGACAATCGAACTGAAGCCCGGCACGGGATTCACGAGCGTCGCCGGTGCCACGGTGAGCCTCGTGAGCCTGTCCGCCGATAACGGCAACCCGACCGCCATCAAGACTTACAACGCAAGCGGCAACACCTACGAGGCACTGACCGCCCCGCAGACCGTTGCGGCAGGCAAACCGTTCGTCAAGGTGGAACTCGGCGACGGCACCTTCTACTTCCGTCCGCAGAACAACGTCGTATTAGAAGCGGGCAGCCGCTATAAATATACCGTCAAGGTGAACGCCACCGGCTTGACGTTAGAGGGTTGCACCATCGGTGACTGGGCTGACGGTGGCGGCGAAAGCGGCGAGGCTGAGGATTTAGGCTATTCTATACAGAACGACGGCAGTTACATGGTCTATAACGCTGACGGCCTGCTGGCATGGAACAAAGCCGCACAAAAGGACGAATCGATAAATTGCACCCTCACCGCCGACATCGACCTGACGGGTAAGGATTGGACACAGATAGGCACATGGCCAGGTTACTCCGGCGTCTTTAATGGGCAGGGACACCGCATTACGGGATTAAACTTTTCAGCAGCGACTACTGAACTTTTTGGGTTATTAAATTTACGTGGTGTGATAAAGAACCTACAACTCATAGATGTGAATCTATATGGCAATAATGGATCAGCAGCTGGAATAGTGGATCAAAATAATGGTCAAATCATTGCCTGCTCTGTGACGGGAAAAATTTCTGCATATGGTAGAACTTGTGGTATAGCCGATTTAAATTATGGCAGTATCACAGCTTGCTGGTTTGACGGCACATTGAAAGATTATGAATCTGGAGCTATAGTGCGTTTCAACTACAATACTATAACTTCCTGTTATTGGGGAGGCAATGCCGAGCGAGGAGAATTCCGTAATTTTGGAGGAACGGTAGATGCCACGAAGGTGGACGGCGCGACCGTGAAATGGCAGACAGCCGTCGACGGCATGAACATCGCCCTCACCGACAATGACTACCAGTGGGCACTCGGCACAGACGGTCTGCCCGTACTGCAAAAGAAACAATAACAACCCCTAAACAACACGCATCATGAAACGAACAACCATCCATATATCCGCAGCCATCGCCCTGCTGCTCGGCCTTGCCGCCTGCACACAGGACGAAGCGGGCTTCCTACCAGAAGGGGCGGAAGGCACACCCATCGTCTTCACCGCCACGGGGCTGAATCCCGTCGCGACAGCCACCGTCGGCACCCGTGCCCCAGCGGACGGCAATTGGGAGGGTGTGCAGAGCGTGGCAGTTCTGATGGACGGCACGGTGAAGACGTACAACGTGACGCCCTCCACCGCCGACCCCACCAGCGCCACGCTGACCTCCACCGACCCGTACTACTGGACCAACCACAACGACATCACCGTCACGGCGTGGTGGCCCTACACCGCTGGCGAGACAACTCCGCCTGCGGTAAAGGTAAAAGCCAACCAAAGTGCCCAGAAAGACTTTGAGGGCAGCGACCTCATCGTAGCCGACGGACAGACGGTGACCTACGGTAGCCCCACGCTCCGCTTCACCCACCGCACGGCACGGGTGACCATCGTTCTGACGGACTACACCGAGGGGCTGGCATCCGTGCAGCTGACGGGCCTCTCCACCGAAGGCGACAACCCGGATATAATCGTCCCGTATGACAAGGGCAGCAACACCTACACCGCCATCGTAGCCCCGCAAAGTGTGGCAGCTGGCACGACCTTCATTACGTGCACCTTCACTAACGGCAAGACCTTCGTTTATAAGATGAAGAATGCTACCGACTGGCAGGCGGGCGGTGAATATACCTACACCGTCTCCCTCGCTGCGGCAAAAGACCTGGGCTATACCATAGAGAGCAACGGCAGCTACACCGTGACCTCCGCCGATGGCTTGATGAATGTAGCCAAATTAGTGAACGGAGGTAAGACCGACATTAACATTACCCTCGACAAAAACATTGACCTCACCGGCAAAGACTGGACGCCGATAGGCACAGACTACGACAACTCATACAAAGGCACCTTCGACGGCGGCGGCCATACCATCACGGGGCTGACCTTTACGACAAATGACGAATATGCGGGTCTGTTCGGCTGGCTCAATAGAGCTGGTACGGTGAAGAACGTGGTGATGGAGGGCGTACAGATAACAAGCCATCAAATATATGGCGGCAGTATTGGCGGCGTGGTAGGATCTGGCTGGGGCACCATTGAAAACTGCTCGGTGTCGGGCAGCGTCAGCGGCACGGTGTATGTCGGCGGTGTGGTGGGTGTTCAAATAGGCGGTTCCATCACCGGATGCAGTTCCTCTGCCACAGTGAAGGGAATGGTTGATGTCGGCGGCGTGGCAGGTCAGACGAATTCGAGTGCCACCCTGACCGCTTGCTATGCCACAGGCAACGTGATCATAGAAATGGACCCCAAAAAGAATATCGCTGGCGGCAGTCTGGTGGGAATGAACGCAGGAAGCAGCCTCCTTGCCTGCTATGCCACGGGCAACGTAACCAGTACGGGTAGTAGCACTGGCTATATGCATATCGGCGGCTTTTTGGGAAATAACTACACCACCGTGACCGCCGGCTATTGGAAGAACAATCATGAACAAGGCATCGGCTACAATAGGGAAAGCACCGGAGCCACGAAGGTGGACGGCTCTGTCGTTACCTGGCAGAACGCCGTTGATGCCATGAACACCGCCTTGCAGAACGCAGGCTCAGAGTGGCGTTACGAACTTAACGGAGCATTGCCTACCTTGAGGAAGTTGTAAACCGTTGCGGGCGGAACTTTTCCGCCCGCAACAAACATTAACCGAAGTATAACCCCAATAAAGAAAGGAGGACGTGATGGAACACACGGTGTAATACTGGTGTCATTGCAGATATAAATTTTAGCCCTTCCTATTCTTATGCGCAGTCAGGAACAGGTCGGTGGTCTATTGGTCTTAATTATAGAGGCCTTGAAATTTATACCATTCATTGCCAATCCGGATGTGGTGCTATAGATATAAATAAATTGGTATCATCCGCAAATCACCCATTTATTATTGGTGGGGACATGAATATGACTCCAAGCGAATTATCAGAATATTTACACAGGTACCAGGAGTAGGCCGGGAAATAGTGCTAATTTTGCATGTTGTGGTATGCCAACACATATTTCAGGTCGAGAATTAGATTATTTCCTTATCGATAGCAGATTACAGCTAAGAACATGTGTACTAAGATATCATATGAAGGGTGGGGATCACTATCCTGTGATATTGATATTTAGTTAACCAATTATATTTTTCATCAACAAACAGTGTCGCTGCGATATAAAATATTTTTCGGCTATGCCATACTTATGGCGGTCATCGGTAGCATGGCCGCCATTCTCATCCATGAACCTGCGAAGTTCCACGACCTATATGCGTATTTTAAATAACGGTATTTACACAAACAGCAAATGAGCGAACAATTCGTTACCACTACCAAGCATTTCCGCAAGCTGCTTGCCGCAGGCTATCTGTTGATAGTCCTGCTGGTGGGCGGCATCATCTGCACGTGGCTCGGCGAATGGCGCGACTTGGAGTTGCTGGAACGGGAGAACCGTGAAATCAACCGCTTCCGCAAGGAAACACACGATGCGTATGTGGGTGTGGTGGAGTTGTCTCTTTTGGGCGAGTCGGTGCTGGAATGGGACGATAAGGATGTGGCGGCATACCGGCGGCAACGGATGACGGTGGATAGTATGCTTTGCCGCTTCAAGAGCCATTACGAATCGGTGCGCATAGACAGCGTGCGCCACTTGCTGGAGGACAAGGAAAAGCGGCTGTGCGCCATCATGGAGGCTCTGGAACAACAGGCGGACATCAACCGCCGGATAGCCAAGCAGGTGCCGGTGATAGTGCAAACGAGCAGGCAGGAAGAGCCGAAGAAACAGAGGAGGAAAGGTTTTCTCGGGTTGTTCGGCAAGAAACAGGAAGCACCTCCGACGACGACCACCACGATGCTCTACACACTGAACCGTGATATGATAGCGCAACAACGTGCCCAAAGCCATCGTCTGTCGGAATATGCCGACAGCCTTGCCAGCCGCAATGCGGAACTGAACCGCCAACTGCAAACCCTTATCCAGCAGATGGACCACAAGGTGCAGGCTGACTTGCAGGAACGTGAGGCGGAAATATCCGCTATGCGTGAAAAGTCGTTCTTGCAGGTAGGTATCATAACGGGTGTCATGCTGCTGTTGCTTATTATTTCATACATCATCATTCACCGCTATGCCACCCGCATCAAGCAGTACAAACGTAAGACAACAGATTTAATCGGGCAACTGCAAAAGTCAGTAAAACAAAACGAATCGTTGATAGCCTCACGCAAGAAAGCGATGCACACCATCACCCACGAGCTACGCACACCACTGACTGCCATACATGGATATGCGGAACTGATGCAGGACAACGAAGAAGAAAAGATAAGCGGTTATGCGGACAATATCCTGCAAGCCTCCAAGAGAATGACCGACATGCTCAACTCCCTGCTTGACTTCTTCCGCTTGGACAGCGGCAAGGAACAGGCGAATGTCCGTCCGTTTCGTTTGGAAAACATCGCGGAGCTGTTGCAAACGGAGTTTACGCAACAAGCAGAAGCAAAAGATCTTAAACTTACCATCGAGTGCCCGGAGGGTATTATCCTGAATGGCGACAAGGAGCGCATCATACAGATATGCGACAACCTGCTGGGCAATGCCGTCAAGTTCACGAATGCCGGAAGCGTTTCACTTGTCATAAGCTATGACGGCAATAGGCTGACCCTTGTAGTAGAGGACACCGGAACCGGCATGAGTGCGGAAGAACAACAGCGAGTGTTCGGAGCGTTCGAGCGGCTTTCCAACGCCGCCACGCAAGACGGTTTCGGATTGGGGTTAAGCATTGTGAAACAGATAGTCGGGATGCTTGGCGGCACTATACGCTTGGAAAGCGAAAAAGGAGAAGGCAGTCGTTTTACTGTGGAGTTGCCAATGAACACTGCCGATATTGGTATTGAAGAACAGACAGCCGCAGAAAGTCTGGCTCATATAGAAAGACCTTATTCTGTCATCGTATTGGACGACAATCCGATGGTATTATCCATGACAAAGGAAATGTATGCTGGCATAGGTGTGCATTGCGACACGTTCACCACTATTGGCGATGCAATGGAAGCCATGCGGCAGCACACATACGACCTCATGATAACCGATATGAAGATGCCGGAGATTAACGGCTATGAGGTGTTGGAGTTGTTACGCTCGTCAAGTGTCAGCAACTCGAAAGAGATTCCCATTGTCGTGGCGACCGCCTCCGGCAGTTGCAGCGAAGAGGAGCTGTTGGAAAATGGATTTACCGCCTGCCTGTTCAAGCCATTTTCCATTTCCGAACTGGTTGCTGTATCAGACAAATGCCTTTTGACAAGTACGGACAAGGATGAACTTCCCGACTTGTCCTCTCTGCTTGCATATGGTGACAAACGGGCGATGCTCGACCGTTTGATAACCGAAACAGAAAAGGATATGCAGGCTGTCCGGGAAATCATGGAGAGGAATGACCGCAAGGCGTTGGACGAATGGATGCACCGTCAGCGAAGTTCATGGGCTGTTATCCGTGCTGACAAACCCTTGTGGAACCTGTATGAACTGCTGCATCAAGAATCTGAATGTTCCGAAATGGAATTGCGGAAATGCGTGGATGCCATGCTTCGTATGGGAACAGTTATCATAGAACTTGCGCAAAAGGAAAGGAGGTTGTCGGATGAAAGTATTTGTGATTGAGGACAGCCCCGTCTATAACGATTATGTCTGCAACCTGCTGAAGAAAGACAGCTTCGATACTATGTCGGCATATAATCTTGCCACTGCCAAGAAACTATTGGCAAAGTCAGAGGTGGATGATATTGTCGTTGCCGACCTACGCCTCCCCGACGGTGAAAGCATAGAGTTGTTACGGTGGATGCGTGCCAACGACAAACAGCAGGTGTTTATCGTTATGACCAATTACGGGGAGGTGCATACGGCAGTGGAAAGTATGAAGCTCGGCTCAAAGGATTACATACAGAAACAGTTGTTGGAGGATAAACTGATACCGCTTATCCGCACCCTGCAAAAAGAACATGAAAAGCGACTACAATGGAACATTCCGATATTCGTCCGGCAGGGCGAAGCCTATCAGAAAATCAAGAAACGTGTGCGCCTTGTAGCCACCACCCGGATGAGCGTGCTGATACTGGGCGAGAACGGTACGGGCAAGGAACATATCGCACAACATATACACCAACAAAGCAAACTTGCCGATAAACCTTTTGTGGCAGTGGACTGCGGAGCCTTGTCCCCGTCATTGATACAATCCGCCTTCTTCGGACACGTCAAGGGTGCGTTTACGGGTGCCGAAGCAAACAAGACGGGGTATTTTCTGGAAGCGGATGGCGGCACGCTGTTCCTTGACGAAGTGGGCAACCTAACAATGGAGATGCAACAGATGCTGCTCCGCGCCATACAGGAACGCCGTTACCGTCCCGTCGGTGCAAAGGAGGACAAAACAGCCAACGTGAGGATAGTGGCTGCAACCAACGAGGATTTGCAGAAAGCCGTAACGGAAAAGCGGTTCCGGCAGGATTTGCTCTATCGCTTGCAGGAGTATGTGATAACCATGCCGCCCTTGCGCGACTGCCCGGAAGACATCATGCCATTGGCCGAGTTCTTCCGTGAAATGGCAAACCGTGAGTTGGAACGTGAAGTAAAAGGGTTTGCCGCATCTGCCCGTAATGCCCTGCTCGCCCATGCGTGGCCGGGCAACGTGCGCGAGTTGAAACAGAAGATACAGACGGCAGTCCTGCAATCAGAAGGCGATATGATAACCGAAGCCGATTTGGAACTTGACAATGAACCGTCCGCTACTTCCGCTTGTTTTACATTGAAGAGCGGGGATGAAGAAAGAGGACGTATCCTGCGTGCTTTGAAACAAGCAGCCGGTAACAAGAAAATGGCTGCAAAGATACTGGGTATCGGCAGGACAACGCTGTATAATAAATTGGTAGAGTATGGATTGAATGAAGAAAACTGACCGGAGTATGGCTGTAAATGGCAATAATTGATTAACTTTGCAATTGTATTTCAGAAAATAGCAGGCGATCGGGTAACTTTTCGCCGATGATATAGACATAAGACCGCAAGGCGTTTCGAGCGAAAATCTGGCAAATTTAGTTATATCTCAAAATTTCACATCTTAATATCTTATAAATTAACAATTT
>OMFR01000945.1_pt1 | contig 13125 bp, 9 predicted proteins | sample 1645691 | NCBI WGS metagenome assembly OMFR01 (sample SAMEA103958132, study PRJEB25191) | human gut metagenome | biome: human-associated habitat [ENVO:00009003]; feature: intestine environment [ENVO:2100002]; material: feces | place: Germany | collected 2013/2015
CCTGGGCTTTGGCCAGACCCTGACCGAGCAGCGGAAGGAGGGCTCCATGAAGGCCCTGCGGGAGTTCCTGCGGCCGGAGTTTTTGAACCGGGTGGATGAGATCATTTGCTTCAACCACCTGTCTGAGGAGAATTTCCGGGCCATTGCGGAAATCATGCTGGGCGAGCTTCGGGATTCTCTGGCCGAGCGGGGCCTCACGTTTACCTGGGACCAGACCCTGGACGACTATCTGACCCAAAAAGCCTATTCCCTCACCTACGGAGCCCGGAATCTCCGGCGCACCATCCAGCGGGATTTGGAAGACCCCATTGCCGAGGCCATCATCGACAGCTTCGAATCCCCCATCTCCGGCCTTCGGGCCGTGATCCGGGACGGGCAGCTGTCTTTGGAACGGATTTGAGGTGCGGGCCGTGACAGAGAAAGAACAGGCCCTCGCCTTCCTGAACCGGGACCCGGTGCTGCACATCAGCATGATCGAGCCTCTGCGCCTGGGCCGGGCGCAGGTCGCCGCCCAGGACGATCGGGGCGTGGCCTTGATCATGGACCGCCTGGCCATGGTGGCCGCCGCAGACGCCGACGCCGCCCTGCATCTGTTGCAGTCCGTCCCCAGCTGGGACACGGTGAACATCCTGGGCGGCAAGCAGGCTGCCGCCGTGAAAGAGGCCATGGATTTGGAGGAGACCTGCGCCTGCTGGCAGGCGGCCTATCTCCGGGGCGTGCCCCTGCCGGTGCAAGCCGACGTCCGGCCGCTCCACATGGCCCATTTCCAGCAGGTTCTGGACGGATACAGCCTGTTTCACGATCCGCAATACGTGGAAGACCGGCTGAAGGCCGGCGTGATCTTCGGCGCCTTTGTGGACGGCCGCCTGGCCGGCTTTGTGGGAGAGCATCACGAGGGCAGCATGGGCATGCTGGAGGTCTTCCCGGCCTACCGGGGCCGGGGCCTGGGGCTGGCTCTGGAAAGCTTCCAGATCAACCGCTTTTTGTCCCAGGGCCGCGTGCCCTTCGACCAGGTCATCGTGGGAAACAACAAATCCCTGAACCTACAGCGGAAGGTGGGCATGTCCATCTCCCGGGATACCATGTCCTGGCTTCACCCGGCGGCCCGGTAGGCCCCCAAGCCGGACCCGCCGCCCGGGCCATTTCAAAAATTTTTCGTTGACAGCCGGTGGAATTCGTGCTATACTGAAGTATCAAAATGGCTGAGACGAAGACCTGCCCCTGTGAAAGACGGCCAGAGAGGGACCTGCCTGGTGAAAGGGTCCCACGCCCCTGCACAGCTGCGGCGCACCCCTTCCGAGCCGCTCCGCCGAACCGGACAGTAAGCGGAGCCGGGTCCGCCCGTTATTGCGGCAATGAGTGGCAGCTCTCGGGCTGCAACCAGGGTGGAACCGTGGAATACGATTTTGTATCCCACCCCTGATTCATTCAGGGGTGGGTTTTTATGCGCCCGCCCCAATCTGAAAAGGAGGGACGCTTCCATGTCCGAAGAAACTCTGTACACCTTTGAAAACCCCGAATACCGCAAAACCTACTGGCACACCTGCTCCCACGTCATGGCCCAGGCCGTCAAGCGCCTGTGGCCCGAGGTGCAGCTGGCCATCGGCCCCGCCATTGACGAGGGCTGGTATTACGACTTCGACAGCCCCTTCTCCTTCACCCAGGAGCATTTGGAGCAGATCGAGGCGGAGATGAAAAAGATCTGCAAGGAACGGCTCCATCTGGAGCGGAGCGAACTGCCCCGGGCCGAGGCCATCGCCTACATGCAGGAGAAAAACGAGCCGTACAAGGTCGAGCTCATCGAGGACCTGCCCGAAGACGCCGTGATTTCCTTCTACACCCAGGGCGAATTCACCGACCTGTGCGCCGGGCCCCACCTGGACTCCACCGGCCGCATCAAGGGCAACGGCATCAAGCTGACCGCCTGCAACGCCGCCTACTGGCGGGGCGACTCCAACCGCAAGCAGTTACAGCGTATCTACGGCGTGGCCTTCCCCAAGAAGGACGAACTGGACGAGTACCTGAAGCAGCGCGAGGAAGCCGTGAAGCGCGACCACAACAAGCTGGGCCGCGAGCTGGAGTATTTCACCACCGTGGACTGCATCGGTCAGGGTCTGCCCATCCTGCTGCCCAAGGGCGCCCGCGTCATTCAGCTGCTGCAGCGTTGGGTGGAGGATACCGAACAGGAGCGCGGCTATCTGCTGACCAAGACCCCGCTGATGGCCAAGCGGGAGCTTTATAAGATCTCCGGCCACTGGGATCACTATCTGGACGGCATGTTTATTCTGGGCGATCCCATGGACGAGACGAAGGAGTGCTTCGCCCTGCGTCCCATGACCTGCCCGTTCCAGTATCAGGTGTATCTGAACCGGGGCCGCAGCTACCGCGATCTGCCCATGCGTCTGGGCGAGACGTCCACCCTGTTCCGCAATGAGGACTCCGGTGAGATGCACGGCCTGATCCGCGTCCGCCAGTTCACCATCTCCGAGGGCCATCTTGTGCTGCGTCCCGACCAGCTGGAGGAGGAGTTCAAGCAGTGTCTGGATCTGGCCAAGTATTGTCTGGGCACCGTGGGTCTGCTGGATAAGTGTACGTTCCGTTTCTCCCAGTGGGATCCCGCCAACCCCAACAACAAGTATGAGGGCACCGCCGAGCAGTGGGAACATGCCCAGTCCGCCATGGAGCGTATCCTGAAGGATCTGGACGTGGAGTACACCATCGGCATCGACGAGGCCGCTTTCTACGGCCCCAAGCTGGATATCCAGTACAAGAACGTGTACGGTAAAGAGGACACCCTTGTCACCATCCAGATCGATATGCTGTTGGCCGAGCGCTTCGGCATGTACTATATCGACGAGAACGGCAACAAGGCCCTGCCCTATATCATCCACCGCACCTCTCTGGGCTGCTACGAGCGTACGCTGGCCTATCTGATCGAGGAGTACGCCGGCGCGCTGCCCACCTGGATGATGCCCGAGCAGGTGCGCTTCCTGCCCATCACCGACCGTGCCGCCGACTACTGCGCCGAGGCCGCTAGGGAACTGCGCAAGCAGGGCTTCCGCGTGGAGGTGGACAGCCGCAACGAGAAGGTAGGCAAGAAGATCCGCGAGGCCACGCTGGAGAAGATCCCCTTCATGCTGGTGGTAGGCGACCGCGATATGGAGAACGGTACCGTCTCCGTCCGTACCCGCAAGGGCGAGGATCTGGGCGCCATGAGCCTGTCCGACTTCTCTGCCAAGCTCCACGAGATCGTGGACAGCAAGTCCCGCGACTGATCCCGCGGCGTCATAAAAATACATCAGAACGCACCTGCATGTATAATCATACAGCGTGCCGCCCGGCTTTTCGCCGGACGGCACGCTGCTTTTTTGCCCCGGCGGTCGGCATGGATGGGATCGGTGAGGGAAAAACCGTGCCGGCCGGGAGAAAAAATGTGGAAAAATGACTGTCTGGCGAAAAGGTTCCTTTGGAGATAAAACCAAAAAAGGAGAGAAAAAGTTGAGAAAGCATGGCGCATTTTGTGTAAAATCACAATAAAAACGGGGAAATGTGCGCAACCGGGAAACACCTGTCGACAGATTGCCCGTGGAGCACGGGCGGTATTGTATTGACAAAATGGGAACAAATCTGTTAAAATTATAGAGCCCCATAGCACCATTTTGCAAAAAAAATGAAAAAACAGGAGGTAAGTATGAAGAAGTTTTTAAGCTTGCTGCTGGCGCTGGCCATGGTGTTCACCTTGGCGGCATGTGGCGGCAACAACGCCCCCGCAACTGACGGCAATGGTGACAACAACAGCAACGATGGCAGCGATGCTGCCGCCACCTACAAGATCGGTATCGTGACCGGTTCCGTCTCTCAGTCCGAGGACGACCGCCGCGGCGCCGAGGCTTTCCAGGCGGAGTATGGCGAGGATATGGTCACGCTGGCCATCTATCCCGACAACTTCACCGAGGAGCTGGAGACCACCATCCAGAACATCGTGAACCTGTCCTCTGATCCCGACATGAAGGCCATCATCGTGAACCAGGCTGTTCCCGGCACCACCGAGGCTTTCCGCAAGATCAAGGAATCCCGCCCCGACATCATCTGCATCGCCGGTGAGGCTCACGAGGATCTGCCCGAGATCGGCTCTGCTGCCGACCTCGTGTGCAACAACGACTTCGTTGCCCGCGGCTACCTCATCATCCGCACCGCGCACGAGCTTGGCTGCGACACCTTTGTTCATATCTCCTTCCCGCGCCACCTCGCTTACGAGACCATGAGCCGCCGCGTCGCCGTCATGAAGGCGGCCTGCGAGGAGTTCGGCATGAAGCTGGTGGAAGAGACCGCTCCCGACCCCACCTCTGACGTTGGCGTGTCCGGCGCTCAGGCTTACATTCTGGAGAAGGTTCCTGAGTGGGTTCAGAAGTATGGCCAGAACGCCGCTTACTTCTGCACCAACGATGCGCACACCGAGCCCCTGCTGAAGCAGCTGATCGAGTACGGCGGCTACTTCATCGAGGCTGACCTGCCCTCTCCCCTGATGGGCTATCCCGGCGCTCTGGGTCTGGACCTGACCGAGGAAGCCGGCGATTTCGAGAAGATCCTGGCCAAGGTCGAGTCCGCCATCAATGAGAAGGGCGGCGCCGGCCGTTTCGGCACCTGGGCTTACTCCTATGGTTATACCCTGTCCGCAGGTCTTGCCCAGCATGCCAAGAACGTTCTGGACGGTACTGCTGATCTGACCGATATGGACGATGTTGCTTCCGCTCTGCAGAAGTATTCTCCCAAGGCTGAGTGGAACGGCGCCGGCTACACCAACGCCACCACCGGCGTTAAGTCCGACAATGTGTTCCTGATCTATCAGGATACCTACATCATGGGCGACCCCGGCAAGTTCATGGGCAACGCTGAAGTGGAGATCCCCGAGAAGTACTTCACCATCAGCTGACATAGCTTTTGTAAAGCACAATGTATCGAACAGGGGGGAGGGATTCCTCCCCCCTGTTTACTTATAGGTAGGGTATATTATGGAAAATAACAATGCTCCCCTGTTGGAGATGCGCAACATCCAGAAGGACTTCTTCGGAAACCAGGTGTTGACGGATATCAACTTCACGCTGAAAGAGGGCGAGGTGCTGGGTCTTGTGGGCGAAAACGGCGCCGGCAAGAGCACCCTGATGAAGATCCTTTTCGGCATGGACGTGATCCGCGAGACCGGCGGTTATAAAGGCGACGTCCTCATTAACGGCGAGAAGGTCACCTTCAACACGCCGTTCGATGCGCTGAAGGCCGGTATCGGCATGGTGCATCAGGAATTCTCTCTGATCCCCGGCTTCACCGCCACAGAAAACATTCTGCTCAACCGTGAGCCGAAAAAGAAAAACGTCATCTCAGAAGTGTTCGGCGAAAGAATGGACACTCTCGATTATAAGGAAATGGATGTGCGCGCCAAGCGCGCCATCGAAAAAATGGGCGTTGAGATCGACCAGAAAATGATCATCAGCAGCATGCCTGTGGGCCACAAGCAGTTTACCGAGATCGCCCGCGAGCTCAGCAAGGAAAACCTGAAGCTGCTGATCCTGGACGAGCCCACCGCCGTGCTGACGGAGAAGGAAGCCGAAGCGCTGCTGGACTCCATCCGCAATATGTCCGCCCAGGGCATTGCCATCATCTTCATCACCCATCGTCTTCATGAGATCCTGTCCGTCTGCGACAAGGTGGTCATCATGCGCGACGGCTATGTGGTCAAGGATACTCCCGCCAAGGAGACCGACGTGACGGATATCACCAAGTGGATGGTGGGCCGCAACGTGGAAAGTGCCGCCGTGGCGCAGGATATCAAGATCGACCCCAACGCCAAGACCATCATGTCCATCCGCAAGCTGTGGGTGGATATGCCCGGTGAGATCGTCCGCAACGTGAACCTCGACATTAAGGAGGGCGAGATCCTGGGTATCGGCGGTCTGGCCGGTCAGGGCAAGCTGGGTATCCCCAACGGTATCATGGGTCTGTACGAGGCCGGCGGCACCGTGGAATTCGACGGCAAGCCCATCGCCCTCAACAGTCCCCGCAAGTGTCTGGACGCCTCTCTGGCCTTCGTGTCGGAGGATCGCCGCGGCGTGGGTCTGCTGCTGGACGAGTCGCTGGAGTGGAACGTGGCGTTCCCCGCCATGCAGATCCACGACAAGTTCCTGAAGAAGCACCTGTTCTTCACGTGGCGTGACGAAAAGGCCATCCATCAGGTCACCCAGAAGTACATCGACGAGCTTCAGATCAAGTGCACCAGCTCCCTGCAAAAGGCAAGAGAGCTGTCCGGCGGCAACCAGCAGAAGATCTGCCTTGCCAAGGCCTTCGCGCTGGAGCCCCGTTTCCTCTTTGTCTCCGAGCCCACCCGCGGCATCGACGTGGGCGCCAAGGCGCTGGTGCTGGAGGCCCTGAAGAAGTTCAACCGCGAGAGCGGCATCACCGTGGTGATGATCTCCTCCGAGCTGGAAGAGCTGCGTCAGGTCTGTGACCGGATCGCCATCGTCTCCGGCGGCAAGATCGCCGGTATCCTGCCGGCTGACCATAGCTCCGAGGAATTCGGCATGCTGATGGTCAGTCAGGTGAAGTAAGGAGGACAAGATGGGCAAAAATGTAACCACAAGTCTTGGCAACAAGACGAAATTCCGGCAGCTGATCGATAATTTCGGACTGCCCCGCGTCATCATCACGGGCTTCCTGCTGCTGCTGTTTATCTCCGCCCCTATCGTGGGCGCCGATCTGGCCACCCAGATCACCAATACCATCAACCGCTTCAGCTGGAACGCCGTTCTGGTGCTGGCCATGGTTCCCATGATCCATTCCGGCTGCGGCCTGAACTTCGGCCTGCCGCTGGGCATCGTGTCCGGTCTGCTGGGCGCCACGCTGTCCATCGAGTTCGGCTTTACCGGCCCCATGAGCTTCGTGATGGCGATCCTGATCTCCACCCCCTTCGCGCTGCTGTTCGGCGGCGGCTACGGCTGGCTGCTGAACAAGATCAAGGGCGGCGAAATGATGATCGCCACCTACGTGGGCTTCTCCGCCGTGTCCTTCATGTGCATGATGTGGCTGTTGCTGCCGTACCGTCATCCCACCATGGTGTGGGGCTTCGCCGGTACCGGCCTGCGTACCGTTATCTCGCTGGAGGGCTTCTATGACCAGCTGCTGGCCAACTTCCTGGCCATTGACCTGAACGGCATCGGCATCAACCTGCGGATCCCCACCGGCAGCCTGCTGGTGTTCGCGCTGCTGGCGCTGGCCATGTGGGCGTTCCTGCACACCAAGACCGGTACCGCCATGACCGCCGTGGGCTCCAACCCGGCGTTCGCCAAGGCCGCCGGCATCAACGTGGACAAGATGCGTCTTATCTCCGTCATCATGTCCACGTGGCTGGGCGCCGTGGGTATCCTGATGTACGAGCAGGGCTTCGGCTTCGTGCAGCTGTACATGGGCCCCTTCTGGATGGCGCTGCCCGCCGTGTCCGCCATCCTCATCGGCGGCGCGTCCGTGAATAAGGCGTCGATCCCCAATGTGATCATCGGTACGTTCCTGTTTCAGGGCATCGTCACCATGACGCCTACCGTCATGAACTCCGCGTTCCACATGGATATGTCCGAGGTCATCCGTATCATCGTCTCCAACGGCATGATCCTGTACGCACTGACCAGAAAGACGGAAGGAGGGCGCTGAACATGAATAATCTGATGAAGAAAAAAGTAAGCGTTCTTGACCTGATCCGCGGCAACTCCGTGCCGCTGATGTTCGTCCTGATCTGCGCCGTGTTTATCCCGCTGTCCGGCTTCTCCGGCAGCTATCTGCTCAACGAGATCATGACCCGTCTGGGCCGCAACGCCTTCCTGATCCTCAGCCTGCTGATCCCCATTATGGCCGGTATGGGCCTGAACTTCGGCATGACGCTGGGCGCCATGGCGGGCCAGATCGGCCTGATCCTGGTAGCCGACTGGCAGATCTGGGGTATCCCCGGTCTGGTGCTGGCGGCCATCATCTCCATCCCCATCTCCATCCTGCTGGGCCTGATGTGCGGCGTGCTGCTGAACCGGGCCAAGGGCCGCGAGATGATCACCAGCTACATCATTTCCTTCTTCGTGAACGGCGTGTATATGCTGGTGGTGCTGTACATGATGGGCCCCATCATCCCCATTGCCCACAACACCCTGAAGCTGCCCCGCGGCTACGGTATCCGCAATACCGTCAGCCTGCTGCCCATGCGCCAGACCATCGATAATGCGCTGGCCATCTACGTGGGCGGCGTCAAGATCCCTGTGCTGACCCTTATCATCATTGCGGTGGCCTGCCTGTTCATCGTGTGGTTCCGCAAGACCAAACTGGGTCAGGACATGCGCGCCGTGGGTCAGGACATGGAGGTGGCCCGTGACGCCGGTATCAACGTGGAGCGCACCCGCATCATCTCCATGGTGATCTCCACCGTGTTCGCCGGCTTCGGCATGATCATCTACCTGCAGAATCTGGGTAACTTCCCCACCTACAGCGCCCACACCAACGTGGGTATGTTCTGTATCGCGGCTCTGCTGGTGGGCGGCGCGTCCGTGGAAAAGGCGTCCATCGGCAACGTGTTCCTGGGCGTTATCCTGTTCCACACCATGTTCATCGTGGCGCCCTCTGCCGGTACGAAGATCACCGGCGACTCCATGATCGGCGAGTACTTCCGTGTGTTCATTTCCTACGCGGTCATCACCATCGCACTGGTCATGTACGAAACCAAGAAGCGCAAGTCCCAGAGCCTGATGGGCCAGATGCTGGCGCAGGCCCAGAAGGACGAGGAGGAGGGTAAGACGGCATGAAAGCACGCAGACTGATTATCCGAATCGCCGCCGTTCTGGTGCTGGTCGTGATCGGCGTGATCATGAGCATCATCGGCCGCGGCCATACCATCTATCTGGACAACAAGACGCTGGAGTACGACGGCCAGACCTACAAGGCACCCTATAAGGTGACCATCACCGTGGGCGGCGAGGAGCTGACCAAGCTGTACGACAAGGAGCGCGGCTCCACCACCTGCCTGGGCCAGACCTTCACCGTGACGCTGACCGTTATGGAAAAGAAGAACGGCACGGAGGAGACCCAGACCTACAAGATCCCCGTCCCCAAGAACATGGACGGCGTGATCCTCAACATCCCCGGCTATCTGGCCGGTCTGCCTCAGGAGGCGTACATCACCGAGTTCGTTCCGGCTGTGACGGAGGAGCCCGTTGACGACGAGGTTCCCGGCGGTGAGGACGACCTGATCCCCGGCACCGATGGCGATTCCGCGATCCCTGATATGTAAAAATGCTTCGATACAGCCCATGCTGCCTGCATGGGCTGTATCAGCCATTGTGGAAAAACAAGCAAAACGGAGGTAAATATTATGGCTGTATTGTCCGGGCTGAAGCCTGAAAGAGTGTTTGCGTATTTTGAGAAGCTCTGCTCCGTGCCTCACGGCAGCGGCAACACCAAGATCATCAGCGATATGTGCGTGGGCTTCGCCAAGGAGATGGGCCTGCGGTACCGTCAGGAGCCCTGCAACAACGTCATTATCTGGAAGGACGCTTCCGCCGGGTACGAGAACGCCGCGCCCATCATTCTGCAGGGCCATATCGACATGGTCTGCGCCAAGACGGACGAGTGCGCGAAGGACATGGCGAGGGAGGGGCTTGACCTGCGCACGGACGGTGAGTGGGTCTGGGCCGACAAGACCTCTCTGGGCGGCGACAACGGCATCGCCGTGGCCATGATCTTGGCCATTCTGGAGGACGAGACGCTGGCCCATCCTCCCATCGAGGCGGTGTTCACCGTGGACGAGGAGGTGGGCATGGACGGCGCCTTCGCGCTGGACTGCTCCGACCTGAAGGGCAGGAAGCTGCTGAATCTGGACTCCGAGATCGAGGGCGTGTTTACCGTTTCCTGCGCCGGTGGTATGCGGGCCGACTGCCATCTGCCCGGCATCATGGAGCCTGTGGCCGGTATGGCGGGCTATTCTATTACGCTGGCGGGCTTGCAGGGCGGCCACTCCGGCGGAGACATTCATCTGGGCCGCGCCAGTGCCAATCAGGTGATGGGCCGCGTGTTGTACAGCGCCATGGAGCGCTTCCACGGCCTGCGTCTGGCGGCGGTGTCCGGCGGCCAGTTCGATAACGTCATCTGTTCCCGCTGCGACGCGGCGGTGGCGATCCCCGCCGGAAAGGAAGCGGCATTTGAAGCGTTCATCGCGGAATTTGACGCCATCCTGAAGAACGAATACGCCGGCTGCGACGACGGCATCACCCTGACGTGCGCCAAGACCGGCGTGACCGCCGCCATCAGCGAGGTCACCACCAACCTCATGCTGCATACGCTGCTGGCGCTGCCCCAGGGCGTGCAGGCCATGAGCGTGGACTTCCCCGGCCTGACCCAGACCTCCCTGAACATGGGCGTGCTGAAGCTGGAGGACGACGGTCTGCACATCACCTTCTCCATCCGCTCCAGCATCGCCTCCCAGAAGGAGATGCTGGCCCAGCGCGTCCACGCCATCGTGGAGTTCGCCGGCGGCACCGTCACCGAGCGGGGCAAGTACCCCGGCTGGCAGTACGAGCGCGACTCCCAATTCCGGGACATGGTGCTGGAGGCCTATCACGACCTGACCGGCAAGGAGGGCGTGGTGGAAGCCACCCACGGCGGTCTGGAGTGCGGTCTGCTGATCGAGAAGATCCCCGGTCTGGACGCCATTTCCATGGGCCCGGAGCTGCACGACGTTCACTCTGTCCGTGAGCGGCTCAGCGTCCCCTCTACCGAGCGGATGTATGAGCTGCTGTGCGAGGCGCTGAAGCGCAGCAAGTGACCAGACACCACAATATGTAGTATATTCGCCCTGCAAAACGGCTTGTTTTGCAGGGCGAATGTCTTTTTAATGCAATTTCTGCAAGATACCCGCCAAAAGCGCTGGCTTTTGCAGTGGTAAAAATGTGAATGGCGTTGCGCATATTGTGCATAAACGCGGGAATTATTCCGAAGAAAATGAAAGAAAACACATGAAAAATGCGTTGTGTGAAAAAACTGCAAAAAATAAAATGAATTTCTTGCCGATTTGACTTGCAAAAAACAAAATCTGGGAGTATAATACGCCTGTTGATACAATTTGGCCGCGGAACACGGCACATTAAAATGAGGAGAATTACCATGAAAAAGTTTTTTGCATTGATCCTGGCGCTGGCCATGGCTCTCAGCCTTGTGGCCTGCGGCGGCGGCACCGACAACGGTGACGGCGGCAGCAACGGCGGCGCGACCACCAAGATGCGCTTTGTTACCGGCGGCGAGTCTGGCACCTACTATGCTTTCGGCTCCGTCATCGCCCAGCACGCCACCAACAACGCCGGTATCGACGTGGTGGGTCTGGTGGGCAACGGCTCCCAGTCCAACGTGCAGGAGCTGCAGGACGGCAACGCCGAGCTGGCCTTCTGCCAGTCCGATGTTATGGCCTATGCCTACAACGGCACCAACATCTTTGCCGATCACGGCAAGGTGGACTGCTTCTCCACTGTGGCCGCTCTGTACATGGAGCAGGTGCAGATCGTCACCGTCGACCCCACCATCAAGACCGTGGAGGATCTGGCCGGTAAGAAGGTCTCCGTGGGCGCTGCCGGTTCCGGCGTGTACTTCAACGCCAAGGATATCCTGACCGCTTACGGCCTGGGCGATGTCAATGAGAATGACGAGTTCACCCAGATCAACGCCACCTATCAGTCCTTTGGCGACAGCGCCAACGACCTGAAGGACGGCAAGATCGACGCCGCCTTCATCGTGGCCGGCGCTCCCACCACTGCTGTCACCGATCTGGCCACCACCAAGGACGTGCATCTGGTCAGCCTGGACGACGAGCATATCGCCAAGCTGCTGGAGACCTCCGATTACTACACCAAGACCGTGATCTCCAAGGATGTGTACGGTCTGGACGAGGATGTGACCACCGTGGCCGTGGCCGCTGTGATCCTGGCCCGCAACGATGTGTCCGAGGATGCCATCTATGCCCTGACCGCCGATATCTTTGACAACGCCGCTGATCTGGTCAGCAGCCATGCCAAGTATGGCGAGCTGAGCCTGGAGTTCGGTTCCTCCATCACCACCGTGCCTTATCATCCCGGCGCTGCCAAGTACTTCGCCGAGAAGGGCTTCACCGTCCAGTAAATTCTGAACGGCGCGTTAACGCGAAAACGGTTTATCGAGACTACGGCAGGCACGTCCTGCCGTAGTTCTCGCTGTTCTCTGGCATAGCATCCCCCAAAACAACATCAAGGAGATCCACTATGAAGCTATTCAAAAAACGGGTCGATGAGGCCCCGGCAGTCGATACCGCCGCTGCTGGCGGCGAGGATATAGCCGCCGATCTGGACGCGGTGATGCGCAAATATGACCGCGAATCCAACACCCGTATCTGGGAAGGTCCGCTCCGCTGGATCACCGGTGGTCTGATGGTGGCGTTTTCCCTGTACTGCATCGCAATGACCCTGTGGTCCACCGCTCTGCCGGAGACCCGCCTGAGCCTGTTTCTGGCCTGTATCGTGTTCATCGGCTTCCTGACCTACCCCATTAAAAAGGGCCACGTGAAGGTCAACTTCATGCCCTGGTACGATATCGTGCTGATGCTGGTGGGCACCGGCTGCTTTCTGTATTTCGCCTTCAACGCCATGACGCTCATCAAGCTGGCCACCCGTATCGAGCCTATCCACGTGGTGATCGGTGCGGTGGGTATCCTGATCCTGCTGGAGCTGTGCCGCCGCTGCGTGGGCCTGCCCATTCTGTGCGTGGTGGGCGTGCTGCTGGTGTATACCTTCTACAATCAGCTCAGCTGGAACGCCGACTTCTATCAGGCGCTGAAGAACATCATCTATAAGCTGTTCTACACCACCAACGGCGTCATCGGTACCCCTGTCAACGTCTGCTATACCTACATCGTTCTGTTCATCATTTTCGGCGCGTTTCTGGAGCGCACCGGCATCGCCAACTTCTTCATCAGCTTTGCCAACCGCATTGCCGGTTGGTCCAGCGGCGGCCCCGCCAAGGTGGCGGTCATCTCCTCCGCCCTGTGCGGCATGGTGTCCGGCTCCTCTGTGGGCAACACTGTGA
>OMFR01000951.1_pt1 | contig 13104 bp, 12 predicted proteins | sample 1645691 | NCBI WGS metagenome assembly OMFR01 (sample SAMEA103958132, study PRJEB25191) | human gut metagenome | biome: human-associated habitat [ENVO:00009003]; feature: intestine environment [ENVO:2100002]; material: feces | place: Germany | collected 2013/2015
AAGAACTTTCTATAATAAAAAGTAATGCGGAGCAATGCGGCATGACACGCAGCGATTTCATCCGGGCAAGGGCTCTCGGCTACAGGCCAAGACGGCGGCTGTCCGAGGTGGAACTGGACGGTCTGAGGCAGCTTGCAGCCTGCAGGACGGACATGATAAACTTCGCCAATGCCCTGCACGGGCTGACCGATGACGAGAAAGTCAGGCTTTTCCGCCACCGGCCCACCATGCTTGAATGGTACGAAAAAGTGGCGGCAGTCACCGACCGTGTCACCGACTTCCTGCAGTCCGCACAAAGTGCAAACAATTACCCGGCAGGGACAACGGACAGGCCGGACAAGGAGGACGATGCATGATTGCCAATGCAAAAGCCATAGCACACGGCATAAGGGCGATGCTATATGTGTCGGGTGAATCGAAGAACAAGAAGCATCCCGAAAAGATAACACGGATATGCGACAATTTCATGCCGCAGGGCATGGACGCGACGGGTATCTGGACGGAAATGAAATTTGCCGCCATGAACCATCCCAACATAAAGAACAACGTCATCCGTATGGAGATAAGCCCGGCCACCAATGTGTCGGGCAGCAAGTCCTCCGTATGGCTGCATGAAGAATCCAGAAGCGGCATACCGCATCTGCATGTCATCGTCAGCCGGGTGGACGAACACGGGAACATCAACAACGACCACGCCATTCATCTGCGTGCACAGCGGGCGGCAGAGAAGGTGGCCCTGCAAAGAGGTTGGACAACCGCCATGCACGTGCATGAGGACAATATCCCCAAAGTCAGTGCCGACTGCATGGAAGCTCTGCGCGAATTGTCGGTATGGTCATGGGAAGGTTACAGGAAACGGCTTGCCGACAAAGGCTACAAGCTCTTCCTGCGCAAGGACAAAAAAGATGTGATACGCGGGTATGTGCTTCTGAAAGGCAGCGCGAAATACAAGGCTTCGGAGCTTGGGAGGGGACGTAACCTGACCGCATCACATATCCGGCAGACCTGGGAGAAACTGCATCCCGGACAGGATAAGCAGAAAGCCGAACAAGCAGGTGCAACACCCGAACCGACCTCCACACCGAGACCGAAACCGTCCGTTCCCAATGAAGTCCGGCAAAAGCCACAGCCTGTTATACGGCAGAACAATCCGATATTCGAGAACTACACGACCTATAAGCCGAACAGTCAGCCTACGGAGTTTGAGCATGACGGCAAGACCTACAATCGTTATCTCCCGGACAAGGTACTTGACTTCTTCAATGATGAGTTCGACTACCGGGAACTGGCCAACTGGCAAGACTTGCAGAACTTGGCGATGGCTTACTTCACCTTGATAACATCACCCTATGAGGTGACATCGGGCGGCGGTGGCGGCGGTTCACAGTCAGACTTGAAATGGGGACGCGATCCGAAAGAGGACGAGATTGAGTTTGCCCGAAGATGTGCACAAGCCGCTTCAAACAGAATCGGCAGGCATTCCAAAGGCGGAATAAAACGCAAATGACAACCTAAAAAACAGCAATGCAATGAAACAACCAGATACGGCGGCTCTCCGAGAGCGGCTTGCCAATTATACACCCGAAGATGAGTTGGAACAGGACAAACAGGAACTTGAAGGACTGCTTCAGGAAGTCAATTACCAGCTAATCGAGCTTCGCAATCTGCTGAAAGAAGTCAATGCGCTCAAAGAAGAATTGCACGGCATACACGGCAGTTTGAAGCATACCGTCCAACGGGAGCGGACAGCTTTTAATGCCTTGGTTGCGGCAAAGGACAGTGCGGACAATATCGTAAACGGCATCAACCGTGCCATTGTCAAGGCGGAACAGCACACCGTCATCCGTGCAGAAATCGGCACCGATGAAATGGAGAAAGTGCATCAATGCACAGTCCAACACATCAAGGCCGAAAAAGAACTGTTGGAGAAGCACAGCGTTAAAATGGCCAAACACCTCCAAAGCAATGAAGGAATTTGGCTCTCTACATATTGGTTTACTTTTTTTGTAATTATACAGTTCATTTTCTGCTTAGCTGTAGGCATATGGGCTTGGTTAAAATGAAAGAACTTCAAAATATGGTAATATATGGAAAGCATAGAAATTGCCATTGTAGTTGCTATAAATTGGAGCATATAGAACTACCATCTGATTCATTTTCAAATTTTACCGTCTTAATAAGATTAGCCCAATCTCTAAACTTCATTTCTGGTAAATTTCCATAATATCGCTGCGTAATTTTTATCGCTTCTAAAGTATGCGGAGTTTCTGTATCAAGAAGTGGTCGTAACTTTTTTAAAAGACCATTATCCGTTATCTTCAGAATCTTGCCATTGCTTGGAATGCCATATCTTGATGTGGAATCGTTTGTTGGTTTCCCGAAAAAGGAATCAATATTACGAAAAAATGACACAATATCTTTCCTTTTAAAAAGAACAGGTCTGTCTCCATTTTTGAGATTCTTCTTTAGAAATTCCCCTGAAACGACCTCTTCTTGAAAGAAACTACGAGAATAAAAAGAAACACTTTTCCTCTCGTTCAAACGTTGTTTCGCAATATGATGATTCCAGCAAACAAGTACATCATTAATTCTATCATAACCTAAAAACACAAACGGGATGATAGAATGTTTTATCTCATCAAAATCTTCCTTTACAGGTAATTGTGCCCTTGTAGTATCTGGTCTTGTTTTGAAATAAGCCGATGATAAATTCTTTACATAAACATAGTAATCTTTTCCTCCAATTTCCATCAAGAAAGGTTGTATCCCTTTTTTGTAAATGAAATCAGGTGCTGTCTCAAGTACATTTAACATAAGTTGCAGCAATGTTTCAGGTAAGACTTTTTCCGTTCTCATATCTTATAGACTTTTTATCAGTTTGCTATTGGGAAAAATTTCAGATGGTACACCAAGTGGAGTGACTTTTGACAAATCACAGTCATAATGAATATCAGAAATTTCTGCTGGTATTGAACTATTGTCAAGAGACGGAATATCCTTGCAATTATATTTTTGATATGTGTCACATGCTAATGCGTAATCAAAACAATACTCGCAGGCTTTTTCGAAATCCGACCCTAGTGTTTTTGAAATCATATCAGCAAGTTGAAAACGAAGTTCTGCATTCTCTAAGTTTGGTTCAATAGCATCCATTAAATCCAAAACCGTTTTTCCAACTCCAGATTGTTGTACACATAATGACGCTATTACAACAATCGAACTTTCATTTGGTGTTAGTTGATTATGCGAGAATCTGTGTACCCTATTAATACGAGAAGTACTTTTCACTTCCAGTTTGTCTGTCCCATCATTAAAGTCAAAAATATCTGAGGTAGTCGTATGCCATGACTTTACAAGGTAGCTTGGGTTAGATGAGTGCTCTATAACGAATAACTCTGCCCATAATCCTTGTATAGTTTTTATCGGAGGTCTCGAAAAACGCCTAAAAAGTTCTACAAGTTTCTGAATTTCATTTAATAAATCCTGTTGGCTTGGGAAATCGCCAAGCTTTTCAAGGACAATACACACGACATCTAAAAAATACTCTATATAATCTATCTGTTTTGATTTTAGCGTGATAACTGTATAATAGTTTTCATTTACAAATTTTGATTCAGTATCTTTTTTAAGCCGACATAATTCATTGAACTGAACAGTGATAAGTTCGAGGTTAATATTGGGTGAATTATCTGTAATTGAACTTCTTATAAAGAACATAGGACGATCATCGATTCCAACACCAAGTTTATGTGTCTTAGAGAATGGCACATTTATCACTGTATAGCAGTTGGCAGATTGAGAATGGCTGCCCATCAGTTTTTTATATTGTTGATATATTGATTTTCTCATCATTTAACCTTCTGTTTCAACATAGTTAATAGCAAAATCTTCTGGATAATAAATCGCTAATGTATATGCTTCTCTGCCAGACCAAATAACAGAGTCACATTTGAGTTTTACTTTGTGAATCTGTATGGTTAATGAATCTTCAAATTTAATCGCAGCATCTCCTGGATATACGGAACTTGATGTCGTTGAACGCCCCGAATGCAAATTTACAAGGCGTTGCGTGTCCTCATTGAATGCACGTAAACGAGCTTCTCTACTTGCATATGCCATATGTATTATATATCCATGTGTCAAAGGTGTATTAGTTTTGGTACTCAAATATTTGACATATCTTAGTGTTGCTTGTTTTCGTGCAGCATCTGGCATATTCTGAAATTTAAACTCTGTCAAGAATTCAATAAATTCCTGAATAGGTACTTTTATATATGCATGGTTTCTATCTTCTGTTCCGTAATCTTTAAAAAGTTTCCATTCTTGATGGGAAGTAAGAAAACTTTCAACGAACGAAATATTTTCAGGAATAGCCTGAAAAGCATTCATTTTACGCCAACCTGACAACTTCGTAGTTACGGTATCTTTTGAAAGAATATTCTTTCTTGTTGCGTTCAGCCTATTAGATATTAAAAGTAGTCTTTCTACATCTTCAAGACTCTTGTTCTCAAGCAACCAATTACGCATTTCCTCCTCATGTTCAACATATTCTCTATACTCAATGATAACTTCATAAGGCAAGAAAACACGACACGACCAAAGATAATTCTTTTTGTAACCAAAGAAACGGCATCTTTGCTGAATCGTATCTGCAGTAGATTTTCCTACACTATAGCGAGGCATATATGTAACAGCAAGGTGTTCAACCGTAAAGCCACGGTTCAACATATCTGCGCCAACCAATATGTGAGAACAACTCCCAGACCAATCTATTTCCTTGTTTTCTCCTTGTCTTTTATTTCTACTAATTACAAGCTCAATGTTCGTATCAAGAATGATATCATAAACATAATGCCATATTTCTTCAAAAGATGGATATGGTTCATTGTATTTTTCATACAAACGAATAGCTTCTACATAATTTTCATGAAATGAACTTCGGAGTTCCTGATAAGCCGGATCTGATTCTCCATATGCCAACATATTTGCCCAAGCATCTATCAAGTTTTTTATCCATCCATAAAATTTTTGACTTGCATCTTGTTCTCTGTCTGCATGTACCATCATAGACAAGAATGATTCTTTCTGTTTGATATATACAATGATTGCCACGCCCATAATATGAAGTTGCAATGCATTTATCAAAGAGTCCGGACAGTTTGTCAAGTCATTGTGTTTTGAATGGTATACTTGATCCTGCTTTATGGTTATTATCAAGCCTGGCTCATCTACAAAAAAGGTTTTACCACCTGTATATCCTTTCCCTGGTGTTAATACTGTGTGATTTTTAGGTGAAAGCAAATCCATGATACTTATTAGTAGTGGACCTTGAGGTGTTGCCGTGTATTGCACATAGGAGTGATTTTCCAATGCGCTACGGAGTTTCAGAATACTACTGTAAGTCGTTGTATATTCATCATCTTCCCACTCCTCTGATTTGCTGTTTTTATAGGCGTAGCCATTTAAACTGGCTTGGTCTGCTTCATCATCAATGATAAGAACCCCAGATTTAGCAATTGTGTTCTTTAATTGAATATTATTGAACATTGTCGCCAGTTCAGTAATGTACTTGTGATGTTTTAGAACAGTTATCAAAATCGTAGGCTTAGTGCTCATGGAAAGAGCATTGCGAATACGTTGCGAGTCATCTTTTGTAGGATTCTCAAACAACTTATAGTGTTTGGCATTTACACTGCCATTGATTAAATCAGTTCTTAATCGTTTTGTTGTTTGAGAAAGAAGATTATTCTTTGTCCCTGCAAAATATATAATAATCCTATAGCCGTTGTCATGTGCAAGTGCAGACAGTGTCGTAAATGACATCGTTTTACCACTTTGAACATATCCGACCACTAGATTTGTTATAGATTGACTTTCTCGTTTATTAGGATTTGTACACTTGGATAATATATCTATTGTTTCTTTTTGAAGCACGTCAATCCCTTCACTATCTACTTTAGCTTTTAATCTCGATAGCAAGTCAATGGTCATTTCTCCAATAATTGGAGTAAAACCTTCTTTTTTATTTTGTAAAATTTCTATTTCCATTACATCTGTAATATACCTTGGTTAAATAAGATTCTGACATTGGAAGCATATTTCGTTCCTCTGTCTGGTGCCATAATCTCAGCCAGTGTTAATGCCTTAAAAATAGTGACTATTGGCGTATAGTCTTGCCCCTTTTTGAACTGATCAAAGCGAGTAAAGAAAGGATGGGCGAGATTTATTTTACATACTATAGGCGCAGCTTCGGATTCTGTGTTTTCTTCATCGGGATTCATAACAACAGAATATAAAGAATCGGCCTCGGTTTCTGTCACAAGTTCTATTTTTAGGATATAGTTTTTCCCATTATATTGGAATGTTTCACTACAACTATCAAGAGCTTCTGCCTTTATGATCTTTTCTTCATTTTTTTGGATATACTGAGTATTGTTTACATTGCTTTCTACAGCACTAACTTGTCTCGAAAGTTGTTTCGGCTTTGACTTTTTTTCCAAATCTTTTTTTATGGTCTTGGATATCTTTTCATAATGCTCTTTCCCTCTCTGTCTATAGTTGTCAGTTTGACTAAGGAGGCTTGGTTCATCTGCTTTTAGTTCATCTCTAATGCCTTCCATGAGCATATATAAGTCTTCTTCCTCTCTGAAACCATTTTTATTGAAAGAAACTTCAAAACCTTCTAGCTCTAACTCTCCAAAGAGCCTCCTATATCTAAAACTACCAGATTGTCCAAAAAGTACTGAAGGAAAATATCGTTCATCTCCACCTCCAACAATTACTCTACCACGCCGCATTAGTACTAATCCATTTGCTCCATTTTGAATCTTATCTAAAATAGCAATGAATCCTTTTGCTTTATAACCATCTATTTCAAAATCGATTTCTTTTTTCCAGAGGATATTTTCTCCATCTGGTGTCTTGTAAAAAGGTGCTTTTAGTATATTATAATTAGGTGCTTCCAACAGAGTCTCGTTGACAAATATCTCCACTTCGCCACTGCGTAAAAAATTACGGTAAATGCTTGACAGATGCCTCTTGATTTTATCCATCTGCATTGGTTTTGGCGCATTCTCGGATAAGTCTGTTAAAATTATTTCAGTATAATGAGAATCTTTCATTTTGGGCTGCTCTATTACAACAAGTTCCTCTCTTTCTTCTGCAGTGACTTTTCCCAAATCAAATTCTGTGAATCTTTCAACCATCTCTCCAAGAGCTTTTGTACGAACGCTCCACTTGTTCGAAAGCCATACAGAAGCTGTTTTCATTCCCATTCCAAACTCATTTAGCCCTGTGTCATCCAGAGGTATATGTGCAGGTTCAAAGGCCCTCTCATAATTTTGGGCGTCTATTCCTGCAGCATTGTCACAAATAGAAATGCTTCTATTTGTCCAATCTATAGTTATATGTACCTTTAATTTATAGTTACTGCCATCAGTTTCTAATAACTCTTTTTTGTGGTCGATAAAACTTTGGACGGCATTGTCTACATATTCTCCTAGCGTATTTGAGACTGTGTTGTTAAGATTCCTAAATGTATTGTATACATTCGGTTTCAACGCGATGGAAACTCTTTCTATTTGTTTCATGATAAGCGAATCAAGTTTTCTGCAATACGTTTCACGACTTCCACATTTACAGCATTCCCGAAAGCTTTAAAAGCACTGGCAATCGTATCAGGATATTCTTTTAAATCACCCATACACTGGAGTCGTGCACCTTCTTTTCTTGTCATATATCGACCTTGTTCTCCATTGGGAGTGACAATCCAAGGGATAATTGGAATTTGGGTCGTAGTAAGTACAAGTGCTGGAGAATATGTAGGCCGTTTTACTCTTATCCCGGATGGCCGGAATTGCACAATCTTTGTGTATAGATTAGGGTGTTCCTCGGCTCCACAATTCCATTCAAACTTTTGATGACTATTCTCAAAACCTGGCTTTCGAATATCTGCTATCCATTCATCAATCCAAGATTTATTCTCTTGATAAAATTTACGATTCAACCTAATAAACATTTTCTTCCAATCAGGGAACTGTCTTGCTTTTCCTTTGGGTTTACCTTGTGCATAAACAGGTAATTTTAGCAAATAATCATCCTTTGAGTTTCCGGTAATTTCTTCTCCAAATTTACCTTTCTTTCCTCTTAGTTGTTGGTTTTGTTGATAATAAGGTGCCGCACCCTCATAGTTGTATGTGGCACCAAATTCCATTGCCCATATAGGAAATGTTGGAAGTTGACATTTATTCTCATTGAGTAAATCTAAGAACTTCTGCCATGCAGCCATATGATCTTTAGTTATTTGGCGCAAAGACATATAGTCTGAATCGTCAGGAACAAGGATATCATTGATATTGCATTCCGGCCTCTCCGTATGTTCTGGGAAATTAAATCCTACTAATCCTCCTTTTGATTTAAGCCTGCCAACTATGTATATTCTTGTCCTATGCTGTGGAATACCAAAATAATGCGGAGAAATAATGTCATCTTGAATATCATAAAGTTGTGACAACGTACTATAAATCACTTTATATGTATTTTTGTTGTCGTGAGACTTCAAATTTGGTACATTTTCAAGAAACACAAATTCTGGTTTTTTGCATTCCAATATTTCCCATATTTTATAGAAAAGGTTTCCTCTTCTTTTTTGGTCATCAAATCCTTGTTGCTTCCCTGCTTGCGAGAAAGGTTGACAGGGAAAACCAGCGCAAAGGATATCGTGGTCTGGGATATCTTTTGTTATATCTATTTCATTGATGTCGCCACTGCATTTCATGCCAAAATTTCGTTCGTATAAAGACTGAAGTTCTGGTTGAATCTCGCTAGCAAAAACACATTCGCAACCCAATTTCTCTAAGGCTAAATGAAATCCGCCTAATCCGGCGAACAAGTCTATGAATTTTAGTTTTGCCATTATAATTTCCTTTTTACTCCTTGCGTTTGCACTGTATCTCGCAATAAATCTTGAATTGTTACTCCCAAATGTTGTGCTATTTGGATAAGCGTTTCCAAAGGTGGTTGAGATGTATTAGTACACCACTTTGAAACAGTTGAAGGGTTAACACCCAGTTGTTCTGCCAACCATTTGCTTGTGCGTTTTTGCTCTACAAGAACCAACTTTAAACGATTTATATCTCCCATCTTTATAATTTTTGCTCCAAAGATAATGAATATTTATCACTTAAATTCCTGTTGGTAACTTTTTAACATGTTGTAATCGTCATAAAAACGAAATGGATTTGCGAGTGAGTATATAATATTAGTTTGTTATTGTATTGTTACCCAAGATAATACTTATTAGACTATATATTTAATTATAAGATAGTTAAGTTGTATATTTATCTTGGAGGGAAAAGAATATTCGTAGTGACATTTTAATCCTCCTCCCTTCCCGTGTCCCATAGCATTACGGGGTGTTTCAATTCTCACTATCGGAGATATTTTAAAACTCCTCCTCTGTGTTTTGCACAGCAAAATATAGGGGAGGTGTCCGCAAGGACGGAGGGGTTAACCCTTACAATCAAAAATCCTATCCTATCTTTTCAACCCCTCTCCTCAAAAACTACCGTTTCGTCGGTATCTCACTTATTACTAACGCAACACAAGGGAGAAACAGAAATATAATCCATCGCATTCGTTAAAATTCAAATTTATCCCCCACGAATTTTCTACTGAACCGTACCCCACACGTTACAGGGTCATCTCTCCCTCATATAAAAAACTGTGCCCCGATTTGACAACCGGGGCACAAACATATAATTGAAAAAAATCAATTACTTCTTACGATTACCATAACGGCTCATGAACTTATCTACACGACCGGCCGTATCCACCAATTTCTGTTTACCGGTGAAGAACGGGTGTGAAGAACTGGTAATTTCAAGTTTTACCAAAGGATAAGTAACACCATCAATTTCGATAGTCTCTTTGGCTGCTACGGTTGAACGAGTGATAAAGATTTCTTCGTTCGACATGTCTTTGAAAACTACGGGACGGTAGTTATCAGGATGGATTCCTTTTTTCATTGTTATATCGTCTTTTTAATTATTATCAAATGTTCACGTTGGTAGCGTGATTTTTCGTAATGGCTTGCAAATGTAGGGATAACTTTTCATTTAGAAAAATATTTATTCCACTTTTTCATAAAAAAGCCGGTCGGCGACAAAGATGCGCCGACCGGACTATGTTTTAATTCTGCAATCTGCCGATTATTCGAACTCGATCAACGGTTCGTTAGTACCCACTACATCGTTTTCTTTTACCAGAATACGTTTCACGGTTCCTTCAAGGGTGGAGAGTATATCGTTCTCCATCTTCATGGCCTCGTACACCAGCACGACATCGTCTTTTTTCACTTTGTCTCCAACCTTCACTTTTATCTCGACAACCTTCCCTCCCATAGGAGCATCGATAGTCGGGCCCGTTATAGGTTCTACGGGAGCTGCTTCCTCTGCGGCCTCTTTCACTTCCTCGACAGCCGGTTTCTTAGCCTCATACTCAGCTGCACGCACACCCTTCAAATAAGTGGTGGCAACGTTGGGGAAAAGTTCTAGCAACAAATACTCCTGTTCGTTTTCGGCCAATTTCACATTGCCATACTCCGGCAACACAGGATTTTCGGGAGCCTTGTAAGAGTTCGTATCATACGGAGTCTCAATCGGACTACCGGTAATCTTTTCACGGAATTTAGGATCGACAGGGACCGGAGTCTTGCCATATTCTCCCTTCACCAATGCCTTGAACTGGTTGGAAACCGTCGTATATTCCGGATTCCCTTTCAATTTATCCAAAGCACAGCTTACGGCTTGGCTTCCTACAATCTGGCTGGTAGGCGTAACCAAAGGAACCAATCCTGCATCAGAACGAACCTTCGGAATCAATCGCATGGCATCATCGAGCACATGCTCGGCTTTAAGCTGCTTCAACTGAGCCACCATATTGGAATACATACCGCCGGGAACCTCCGCAGCCTTCACCAACTCATTCGGTTTCGGGAATCCGAAATAATCTTCGATGGCATGACAAGCATCCAGCAAAGCGGCTTCGTTATTCTGACGCGCGGCTTCGATAGCCGTATCGAACAACTTGTCGATATGATCGGGCAACTTATCGATCAACGGATCGAACGCAATGGGGAACGAGTCTTTCTTCAAGTCGTATGCAGCCAGCTCGCGACGAATACCGAGCAACTCGGCACGTATTTTACTTACAGCTGCCATATTGACTTCCATCTCTACGCCCAATTTATTACAGAAAATATAGAGCAATTCTATGGCCGGAGCCGCCGAACCTCCGCCAAAATACCAAATATTAGTATCCAAAATATCCACACCGTGTATAACAGCCATCAACGACGATGCGAGGCCATACCCCGGTGTACAATGGGTATGAAAATCGACCGGCACTTTCAAAGCCTGTTTCAATTTAGGCATCAAAGAAGCGATTCGAGAAGGATTCACCAATCCGGCCATATCTTTGAGAGTAACCATCTTTGCACCCAACTTTTCAAAACCGAGTGCTTTTTCCACAAAATATTCATCGGTAAAGATAGGTTTCGGCAATTTTTTACCGAACAACGCCTTTACTCGATCCATAAACGTTATGGTATAATGCGGATCTACCGTGTAACATACGGCTCCATCGGAAATCGCCCCGACAGCATTTATCTTTTCCACAGAAGATTTTACATTGTTCAAATCGTTGAGTGCATCGAATATACGCATGATACCCAACCCGTTTGCCACGGCCTCGCGATAAAATCCGTCAAGAACCGTATCGGGATAAGGCGCATACCCGAACAAATTACGGCCACGAGAAAGTGCCGTTAAATAAGATGCCCCCCCAATAGCTTCACTGATTGTTTTAAGACGAGTCCACGGACTCTCGTTCAAATAACGCATCACCGAATCGGGCACAGCACCACCCCAAACTTCCATCGCAAAGAAACCGGCATCCTTGTAATAAGGTAAAACGCGGTTTATCTGTTCTTGGGTAAGACGAGTCGCAAACAAAGACTGTTGCCCGTCACGAAGAGTAAGATCTCGGATTTTCAATTTTCTTGACATAGCCATTTGATTTTATAGGTGTTACATCTATTCACATTACATGAATTTAAGAATACAAAAATAATATTCTTTAACTTATTATCAAAGGAAAAAGCGTACTTTTGTATCACAAATAAAATCTTTACGCCATTCAGATATGTTTAATTTCTTAAAAAAGAAAAACAATACTCCCAAACTACCCTATACGACAGAGGTTCACTGCCATGTATTACCGGGTATCGACGACGGGTCTCCCGATGTAGAACACTCCCTCGCCCTCATTCATCAAATGAAAGAATGGGGACTTGAACGAATCATAGCTACGCCTCATGTGACCGAGGCTTCATTCGAAAACACTCCACAAACCATCGGGTCGGCATACTCCCGGCTTTGCCAAGAGACCAATTTGGACGAACTGGGAATTAAACTCTGCTACTCCGCAGAATACCGAATGGACGATAACTTTTTGGGCATACTGCAAAGAGAAGAAATCATACCCATGCCCGGCAACCATATCCTTATCGAAAACTCTTTTCTACAACCGTTCTGGAACATCAAAAGTCTCGTCTTCGATTTGCAGATTAAAGGACTTTCCCCCATTCTAGCCCACCCCGAACGATATGCTTATTATTACGATGACAAAAAAATCTACAAAGAACTGCATGAACAAGGGTGTGAATTTCAAGTCAATCTGCTTTCCCTCGCAGGGTATTACAACAAAAGAGCGAAAGAGGTGGCCGAATGGCTGATTTCCAAACAGATGGTAGACTATCTGGGAAGCGATTTGCACAACAGTTCCCATGTCCTGCACATCAACAAATATTTATCCGGGAAAGAATATCCCAAGCACATGAGAAATATCCACATAAAAAACAACCACTTGTAAAATAAAATTATTTCAATTTCAACGGCATGTTCGGTGTAATGATAGTCATGTTATCCGGTGTTCTGATCGGATATATATTACGGAATATTCGAGCCATACCCGCCCTCGTTTCCAAAATCAACATTTACACAGAGGTGGTGCAGAGCGCGGAAAAGGCCCTGCGCACCGACTGCA
>OMFR01000964.1_pt1 | contig 12883 bp, 12 predicted proteins | sample 1645691 | NCBI WGS metagenome assembly OMFR01 (sample SAMEA103958132, study PRJEB25191) | human gut metagenome | biome: human-associated habitat [ENVO:00009003]; feature: intestine environment [ENVO:2100002]; material: feces | place: Germany | collected 2013/2015
GACCCGCGCCGTGTCGGCCGATGCCGACGAACAGCGGATCAACAACCTCTACATCTTCATATTCAACCCGGACGGGTCGGTCGATTGCCGCAACTATATCTCCAGCCTGAGCGCATCGAGCTGGACCGGAACCATCGGCGGCCTGACGTGCGGCACGGGGAAAAGCGTGGCCGCCATTGCCAATACGGACAATACGGTCGTCGACATTACCCGCGAGATGCTCGACGGCATCGCCTCGCGTGCGGCGTTGGATTCGTGCGTGGTGAACCTCCGGGGCAAGTTCATCGAACGGGGCACCAACTTCCTGATGACGGGCGTCGCCGAGAATGTCACCGTCACGGCCGGCAGTCCCGTCTCGGCTACCGTGCCGCTGACACGCGTCGACTCCAAAATCCGCTTCCGCGTCACCGAGGCTTCGGGCGTCACCTTCACTTCCGACGACTGGCGCGTCGTGTCGGTTCCACGCAAGGCGGGGATGATGGCTTCGCGCACCGACCTGTGCACCGACCCCGCGGAGTGCTTCGATACGGAGTGGGCTCATTTCGAGGAGGACGGCAAGACCTTCGCCTTCTATTCGCTGGAGAGCGTCCTGACGCCCCGGGCCGAGATTCCCGTCACGGCGGGCACCTATGAGGAGCAGTATGCGCTGCGCGAGAAACAAGACAAGACCCCGACCGGCGCGGGAATCGAGGTCGCCAACGGCGACTATACCTATGCGCCGAAGACCGGAACCTGCGTCCAGTTGCGGGGTGACATACGCTACAAGGACGCGTCGTCGGGCGTGGAAATATCGACCGATGTGGTCTATACGATCCATCTCGGAGGCGTGGAAGGCGTCGACGACTACAACTTGCTCCGCAACACCTACTATACCTATAACGTGAAAATCGTGTCGGTGGACAAAATCATCATCGAGGTCGATTCGAGCAAAAAGACCGAGGAGGACGAGCAGCGTCCCGGCGCCGAGGGCGATGTCGTGATGGCGCTGCAGATCAAGGAGCTGGACGCGTACAACGAGGTGTTCACCCTGAGTTTCCACCAGAGCAACGTGGACGAGACCATGACCTGGGACGTCAACACCCCCTTCTCGCGGGGCGCCGCCGGCGAACATCCGGCCGACTACAAGTGGATAAAGTTCCGGATCAACAGCAAGAACAGCAGCAACTTCTACAGTAGCACCGATTTCCGCGCCTATCCGGGCAACGATGCGGTCTACACGGGGACGGTCTCGCTGGACACCTATATGACTGACGTGGCGAACGGGACGGACAAACTGCTGTATGTCGACCAGTTGGTGAATATCCTTCAGGCCTGCAAGGAGCGTTACCGTACCAGCGGAAGCGGGGGCTCCGACCACCTGTTCGACAGTAGCGACTACATGCGCTTCACGGCATTCGTCGACGAATACTATTACGAGACGAGCCCGACCGATCCTTCGGAAACGGCCGTGAACGGCTTGTGGAAGAAATTCGTCAACCAGCAGGCGCGGGTCATGAACATCCTTTCGAATCTGGCGTACAGCCCCGATCGCCAGAGCACGAAGACCAACGCCATCTACTCGATCCGCCAGTCCTCGATCCAGACCATGTATAACATCATGGACGAAGAGAATTTCACGGCCTGGGGCACGCAGATGATCCAGGAAGAAACGCCGGTCGCATTCGAAAAAAACACGAACGACGTTTCCAACCCGACATACAACGACTCGAACAACGGACGTGCGAATACGCTCCGGATGTGGCTGGGCGGCAGTACGACCAAACGCTGGAGCGATTACGTCACGATGTCGACCTGGACCATGAAGTCTGATTACGAGGCTGCCAAATACAAATGTCTGCGGATGAACCGCGACAACGACGGCGACGGCACGATCGACGAGAACGAGGTGCAATGGTATCTGGCGGCCATCCACCAGTTGACGGATCTATGGATCGGCGAATGGTCCTTCGACCCGCGAGCCAGGCTTTACAGGAAAACGACCTGGACAGAGGGGCAGGAGCAGTATTTCGCCAGCAGTACGGTTCACGAGAAGTACCTTGGCTATGACAATCCCATAATCCTATGGTCATCCGAAGGCTCCTCGACCGGAAAACTTTCCGAAAATTATTCCGGTTCGATTTCTACTCCTGTTTATTATCGTTGTGTCCGTAATCTAGGAATTCCACGCACGGCCGCCGGAACCGTCAAGCCCGACGATCTGGCTACCTACGATGCGATGACCCGCAGGATCTCGCTTGCCCGAATCGATCAGCAATCCATCCGCGGCTATTTCCAGACCGCCGAACTGCCCGAACACCACGAACGCGAGGCGGCCAACAAACCGTGGCGGACATTCGAGGTCATGAACACGACATCCGGAAACAATACCTATAACTGGGAGACGCTGAGAAGCGATGCAAGCAGCGGCGACTCCCCCTGTCCGACGGGATACCGCATCCCCAATCAGCGGGAACTGGCGCTGATGCACTCCCGAATCGGCAACGACGGAAACTGGACGCTCAACAACCATTTTTCGCGCACCCGTTTCCAGTTCGGCTCGAACCGCCCCGGATTCTCCGTCAGCCAAGGCAACAGTGTGCTGTATCTGTTGACCGGCACAGGCAATTATGGCGGCGTGCGCTGCGTGAAAGATATAAACGAATAACGCCGCAGGGAGGCATTCTCCGCCCTAATGCGCCCGGCTGTATGACCATTGTCGCGGTGGTCGTTATCGGACAGAATCGTGGTCGCAGCATCCGTCCCCCGGGTGGTGCTCCAGCACGGTGTGGGGAATGTGGCCGTGCGAAACGAGCTGGATAGGGCAGTCGTAGTTGCGCAGCTGCTCTTCGGTCAGCACGTTCGAGCGATGACGGTGCACGCGGCGGTTGACACAGACGATCTCTTTCACGACACTCGTGATCGTGCCGATGTCGTGCGACACCATGACGATTGCCATGTGCGTATTCAGTTCGTGCAGCGTGCGGTAAAGCTCTTTCTCGAACTTGTTGTCCACGAAATTCGCGGGTTCGTCCAGAATCAGCAGCTTCGGGTCCGAGATCACGGCCCGGGCCAGCAGCGCCCGCTGCATCTGGCCGCCCGACACCTCTCCGATCGGCTGGCGGGCCGTTTCGGCAATCCCCGACGAGGCCAGCAGCGCCATCGCCTTTTCGCGGTCCTCCCGGGTGTAGGGGGAGCGGAACCCGCGGCAGCCTTGCAATCCCGACAGCACGACTTCGAGCACCGAGATCGGAAACTCCCGGTCGAAATCCGACAGCTGCGGCATATAGCCGATCAGCCGCTCCTTGCCCCGGAACAACTCCGGCGCCAAACATATTTCGCCCGTATGGGGCACGGTTCCGAGTATGGCTTTCACGAGCGTCGTCTTTCCGCCGCCGTTGGGACCTATGACACCCAGGAAATCGTCGTCGCCGATTTCCAGATCGACATGTTGAATGGCTTCGTATCCGTCGTATGCGACGCTTACGTCGCGCATCGTTACCAGATTCATTTTGCGGTGATTAAGTCGGTTATCGTGTCGATGTTCGCTATGGCGTCCCGGTCCAGCGGATCAATCGCCACGTATTCGGCGTCGATGTCTCGGGCTATGACCTCCACGGTCGATGCCGGGAATTGCTTTTGGTAGAATATCCGGCGGACTCCATCCTCCCGGGCTTGCCGGATGATCGCCGTCAACTGCCTGGCCGAGGGCTCCTTACCGTCTGCTTCGATGGCGACTTGCCGCAGCCCGTAGTCGCGGGCATAATAGGTGAGGGCGGGGTGGTAGACGATGAAATATTCGATGCCGCTCCGTGCGATTTTCTCCGCCGTGCGAGCGTCCAATGCTTGTAACTCTTTCTGCAACCGGTTATAATTGGTTTCGTATTTCACCGAATCGGGATAGGCTTTGCGAATGGCTTCGAAAGCGTTTGCCGCCATCTTCTGCAACGCCTTCGGGGAGGTCCAGACATGGGGATCGACACCGTGCGTATGATTGTGTCCGTGGCTGCTGTGCGAACAAGAGCCTTCGATCAGGTCGATTCCGCGGCTCAGGTCGATGACTTTCTCCTGTTGTTCGACTTTGCCCAACAGCGAGGTTTCGAAGTCGATAAGTCCCACATTGAAAATAAGTTGCGCTTCGTTTAGCTCCACAAATTGTCTGGGCGTAGGTTCGAACGTCTCGGGACTGGCTCCGGCGGGCACGAGTACTTCGACTTCGAAATCTCCGCCGACAATGCTGTCCACAAGACTTTGCAGCGGTTGTATCGAAACGTATAAAATTCTGTTATTCTGCCGGTTATTCGTTATGCAGGCCGTCAGCAGCACGATTGCCGACAGATATGTCGCAAATTTACGCATGATTGATAATCAATGTTTTTTAGTAACTATTCAGCGGTAGGTGCATGTCAAGGTTTCAGACCTCAAACAAGGCTTGAATGGCACCAAAAGAAGTATGGTTGTGCTTCTTGGCAGTCTCAATGACGGAATGAAGTTCGAGGAATGTGTCTGCCCTAAATCGGAGCGGAATGTGCAAGAATTCTTCAACTTGATGGGATCGTAAAATAAACTGTGTCAGAGGTTGTATTCGGGACGATTTTGGGATCACGGCAAATCCCGAAATCGTTCCGTAAAGGTAATGTTATTTTTTTGTTCTTTGGCATCACTACTGTCGGTCGCGAACTCCTCGAATATGCGGTAGTTGCGCTGCTCGTTAGCCTTGTTAAGATTGCTTCTGGTCACGGATTTGCCGATGCCGAGGTGATAAAGTTTTCCGGCATGCGCTTCCATCGCAACAATGAGATCCCGCAGGCTCTCTCGATTTGACAGCTGTCCGAACATCATCGTAAGTAGTTGATTCCAACAAGTATAACTCTTTATATACTTGTCGCCTTCATACTTCTTTACAATGCGGAGGAACTTAAAATTGTCCAGGAAGCCGACTAATTGGGCGAAAACATATTTGTCTTTATTCATAACAGCCTGATTCAGACTGCAAAAGTAATTTCAAATCGTTGCGCCTCAAAATCTGCTATAACAATTTGAATTTCAATAATTTCAAAGAACTCTTATGATTTTTTAGTGGACACTAATGAACCGTAGTAATAAACTCCTTGTGATGCACAATATCCAAACGAAGGAGCTTTTTCTATTTCATTTTTGCCCATGGAACATCGCTTGGCACAGGCAGGACGACAGATTTCTATCGGTTTTGAATCTATACAGAAGTAGTCTTCACCACCATCAATAGCTGCTGCCATCTTTTCTCGAATGGCAGCACAAAGAGAAGCCGTGAACTTTCGTCTGCCATTGTATTACCGACGAGATATTAAATGAGGAATCTCAGATTTATATTCTCTCAGTTTAACGAATAAAAGGGATTCGCTGTCAATACCAATGGATTCAGAAGCCATATTGAGAGCAACCACTTCCAAGTCGGAAAATCTGGGAACGACACCACATCGAGGTATATTCTTCGTTGATCAAGTTCCCTGCAAACTGCTTGCAGATGTCGCGAAATTTTGCGAATATTGCATATAGGTTGTGCATATATGAATTAGCTATTAATTGATCGGAAACCATTAATGTGTTAATAATTAGTATTATGCATAACTTTTTTTGCATAAATCTTTTGTAATTTTAATTCCGCCAACGGGTTTATATAATTTTACTCAAAGAACTACGGAGAAACAAACTTAACTATGTTTGAACCAAAACTTTTTATCAGATACCGGAGCAAATCACTCCGGAACTTGACATTGGTAAAGGCTGTCCCGAAATTTGCCCGGTCGGAAAATTTTTCGTATCTTGCAGTAGGTTATTTGAAATGCGGTATTTTCGTGCAATTAACTGAAAATAAACCGTTGCCTTTTCGTTACCTATTATCCTATACAAAAATGTAACGACCGATAAATCAAGTCGTTACATCATTATAATCCCACACTGATCTTCGAACCGGGGCTTGACGCATGTCTGTTCCACTCCGACCGCAACAGGCTTTCGCAGCTGCTGATCAACCTGCTGACCAACGCCGCGAAATTCACCGCCAAAGGGTCGATCCGCTTCGGCTACCGGACGGAGGGCAGCCGGCTCCGTTTCTACGTCTCCGACACGGGCTGCGGCATTCCGCCCGAAGGGCAGCGGCGGATTTTCGACCGGTTCGTCAAACTCAACTCCTTCAAACAGGGCACGGGACTCGGGCTTCCGATCTGCAAAAGCATCGTCGAACATCTCGGCGGAGAGATCGGCGTGAAGTCGGAAGAAGGGCGCGGCACGACCTTCTGGTTCACGCTTCCCTACGTCACCGGCAAGCCCTGCGAAACCCCGTGCGGGGAGATCCCGACGGTTTCGGTCGAAAAGGACAAACTGACGATCCTCATTGCCGAGGACAACGACAGCAACTACCGTCTTTTCGAAACGATCCTGCGCCGCGACTACCGGCTGATACACGCCCGGGACGGGGAGCAGGCCGTGGAACTGTGCCGCACGGAACATCCGCACCTGATTCTCATGGACATCAACATGCCCGTGATGAACGGTTACGAGGCCGCGGCGGAAATCCGCAAATTCGCAGCGGAAATCCCGATCGTCGCCGTCACGGCCTACGCCTACGCCTCCGACGAACAGAAGATCATGCAGAACGGATTCACGGGCTACATGCCCAAGCCGATCAACGCCCCGCAGCTCAAAAAACAGATTCTCGACATCCTGCGGGAACGCATCACGCTGATATGAAACGTTAAAGGACGCCCTTCGAGGCGTCCTTTAACGTTATCCGAGCCGGAGAATCCGCGCCTCGTCGTCCGCAGGCGGCAGCGGGGCGGGGGAGAAGTCAGAATAGCCCAGGGCGATGGCGCAGAGGGGTTCGCAGCCGTCGGGAACGGGCAGGAACGTCCGCAGGTAATCGGCGGCCCTCTCTCCGTCGGGGGCGTCCTTGCGGCGGGGCCGTCCGTTGACGTGCACCCAGCACGAAGCCAGCCCTTCGTCGACGCAGGCCAGCTGGAGCACCGTGGCCGAAATCGCGGCGTTCTCACGCCACAGATCGCTCGCCGAGGTGTCGCCCAGCACCAGGACCGCCAGCGGCGCGCCCTTCAGAAACGCCGACCCGTAATCGCGCATTTCGGCCATGCGGGCCACCAGCACGGGATCGTCGACCACCAGAAAACGCGTCGTGCGCGTATTGCGTGCCGAAGGGGCCGAAAGGGCTTCGGCGAGGATGCGGTCCACGACCTCGCGGGGAACTTCGCGGTCGGTGAATTTACGGACCGAACGGCGTTTCGCAATCAATTCCTTGAATTCCATAATCTTTTGCGTTTTCGTACGTTTATTGCAAAAATAGTAAAAAAACAGTATCTTTGTTAAAATTAGTGAATTGAGTTGAATGACGAACCGAACCGGTTGGGCTCCGTTTATCGGACCAGAACAGTTTTAATTCGGATTCAGTCCGAAATCGACACTGGTATATCTTCTTCAGGAAACAATGAAAATAGGAACTGGATTTTTTGGGTGTTTATTCTGCATTGTCCTTTTCGGATGCTCTCATGCAACCGAAAGATCCTACATGGATTCCGGCTATACGAAGGAGCAGCTCGAAGCTATGGGAGTAAATACGGAGCATCTGTTCGTTTTTACCGAGGAGCGCGCAACATACAACGGCAAGGTATTTTCGATAGACATACTTATCGATTCCTTGATCGGGGTATTCGGCCCCTGCGAGCGAATCGTATACGGAGAAGAGTACAACAAAGGATACGACCACTATTTATGGGACGAAATTGGCTTCGTTGCCCTTGTCTCTCCCGAAAAAAAGGTGATGGAGGTGAGTCTGCATTGGGACTGCCTGCCCAAAGTGGAGGAGTACGATTACAACGATTCTGACCCGGTTCCTGCTAAATTTTTCAAGGGTAAAATGCTGTTGAACGGGGTTCCGCTGGATAATACCTCGGATTACGCGGCTTATTGTAACAATAAAGAGGTGCAAGAGCGGCTGCGCGAAATGGCGCGGCAGAACGGGATCGTAAAGAACTTTGACAAAATTCTCTATCATTATGCAGACAACGGCAGTGTTCTCCGCTATCAGTTCTGGACTCACAAACTCTACTTCTTTGATTACTCGGCATTTGAAGACACCCCCTTTTTTTCATATAGGGTGAAAATCGCAACTCAGACGGGAAGCATACATGAATTTGGGATGCAGTACGACATCTACACCAACCCCGACTTCACAGATATATTTTGACACGAATTTTAGATTCTATATCTTGAAAACGATGGAATTCAGATTCACCATAGCACTCATCTACGATTTCGACGGCACGCTGGCCCCGGGCAACATGCAGGAGTACGATTTCATTCCGGCCGTCGGCAAGAGCAACAAGGAGTTCTGGACCGAGGCCAACACGCTGGCCGAGGAGCAGGACGCCGACATGGTCCTCACGTACATGGCCCGGATGATCCAGGAGGCCAAGTCGAAGGGCCTGTCGCTGCGCCGCGAGGCGTTTCAGGATTCGGGCCGCCGCGTGACGCTCTTCGCGGGGGTCAAAGAGTGGTTTTCGCGCATCAACGCCTACGGGGCCGGGCGGGGCATCCGCATCCTGCACTACATCAACTCCTCGGGGCTGAAGGAGATCATCGAGGGCACGGAGATCGCCCACGAGTTCCGCAAGATCTACGCCTGCTCGTTCCTCTACGACGTGGACGGCATCGCCTACTGGCCCGCCGTGGCGGTCAACTACACCAACAAGACGCAGTTCATCTTCAAGATCAACAAGGGCGTTGAGTCGGTTTTCGATTCGAAGCTGGTCAACCGCTACATCCCCGAAAACGAGCGTCCCGTACCGTTCAAACACATGATCTACGTGGGCGACGGGACCACCGACATCCCCTGTATGCGGCTGGTCAAGAACTCCGGGGGCCATTCGATCGCGGTCTACAACCCCGACCGGAAGGGGGCCAGCAAGGAGATGGCCTCGCTGATCCACGACAACCGCGTGAGCCACGTATGCCCGGCCGACTACACGGAGGGTTCGGAGATGGACATCCTCGTGAAGACCATCATCGACAAGATCGACCTCGACGACAGACTGGAAAAACTGGAGGTCGTCCGATAACATGCTTGCCGGGAAAGTCTACTCCGGACGGCTGGTGCGCCCGGCCCTGTTCGGCGGATCGCCCGAGTGGACCGCCGGGGTGCGCCGGCATCCTACTGCGGTCGTCGCCGCGGCCGTCGTGCTGCTCGTCTGCGCCTGCATCCCCTATGCCGGATTCCCGGCCCTTTATCTCGCGGCGGCGGCCTGCGGGGCGTTCTATGCCGCGAACGAACCTCTGCAACTCCTGCTGCTGCCCGGAAAGGGCGCCGCGCGATTGCTTGCCCGCAAGATCTTCACGGCCTGGCGCAACTACTTTCTGATGACCGCCCCTTTCGCCGTGCTGGCACTCCTCGCACAGCCCCGTTCGGCCTGGATGGCCGCGGCGTGGGCCCCGCTGGCGGCGTTGGCGCTGCTCTATTTCGTCGCGGCCAAATACGCCCGCTACGACCCGGCGGACGAATCCCCGCGCTGGCCGCTGGCCGCCCGGCTGGGAGCTGCGGGATTTCTCATCCCGCCCCTGCTGCCCCTCAGCCTTTGCCTCGTGGTGAGCTACCTGCTCCGGGCCGAACGCAATCTCAACCGCTATCTCCATGATTACGATTGACGCACTCCGGGTCCGCGACAGGGAGCGGACGCCGCTCGACGGCGTGACGATGCTCCTCACGGCCAATGCCGTCCACGGCATCGCAGGCGAGGGCCGCAGTGAACTGCTCCGGGCCGTATACGGACTCGCCGTGCCCGAATCGGGAAGCGTCACCTCGGGCGGACACCCCCTGCGGCGGCGCGACATGGCCTATCTGGAGGCGGAGCCGCGCTTCTGGCCGGGACTGACAGCGGGGGATTGCCTCGGCCTCGTACGCCGCTACCATCCCGCATCGGACCCAGCTCCGTTGCTTCGGCGGCTGCCCGTACCGCCCGCCGCCGAAGCAGCCTCCATGCCGCCCAACGAGCGGAAACGGCTGGCGCTGATCCTGCTGCTGATGCAGCGCAAACGGGTTCTGCTGCTCGACGAACCTTTTTGCGGACTCGACGCCGAAAGCGTTTTCGTCGTGCAGCAACTGATCCTGCAACTCGGCTGCGAGGGGCGGACCCTGCTCGTCGCAGCCGATTCGCTCGCCCTGCTCGACGGCATCTGCGACGATCTCTACGTGCTCGGCGGCGGGCAGGTCCAGGGACGTTACGAACATTACGAATTCCGACGGGCAATCCGCGAAGCGGGTTCCGCGGCGGGATTCCCGAAAAAATAGTATTTTTGTCCAAAACCGCAACCCATGAAAATCGTTTTCGCCACCAACAACGCCCACAAACTCACGGAAGTACAGGCCGTGCTGGGCGACGCCTATACGCTCGTGACGCCCCGCGACTGCGGCGTCACGGAGGAAATCCCCGAAGATCAGGAAACGCTCGAAGGCAACGCCTCGCAAAAGGCCCGCTACCTGCACCGCCGCACGGGACTCGACTGCTTCGCCGACGACACGGGACTCGAAGTCGAGGCGCTCGGCGGCGCCCCGGGCGTACATTCGGCCCGTTACGCCACCGACGGCCATGACTTCGCGGCCAACAACCGCCTGCTGCTGAAAAACCTCGAAGGAGCCGAAAACCGCCGCGCACGGTTCCGGACGGTCATTTCGCTGCTTCAGGGCGGCAAGGAGCTCCTGTTCGAAGGCATCGTCGAAGGGCGCATCATCGACCGTGAGGCCGGGCACGAGGGCTTCGGCTACGACCCGCTGTTCGTTCCCGACGGCTACACGAAGACCTTCGCCGAGATGACGACCGAAGAGAAAAACGCCGTTTCGCACCGCGCCCGCGCCGTGCGCAAACTCGCGGCTTACCTCCATTCAACCGAACGATAGCCCATGAAAACCGTCAACTGGGGAATCGTAGGCTGCGGCAACGTCTGCGAGCGCAAGAGCGGCCCGGCGATGTACAAGACCCCACACTCGGCCCTCGCGGCCGTCATGCGCCGCGACGCGGAGAAGGTGGCCGACTTCGCACGGCGCCACAACGTGCCGAAAAGCTACACCGACGCCGCGGCGCTGATCGCCGACCCGGAGGTGGACATCGTCTACGTGGCCACGCCTCCCGGCACGCACCGGGAACTCGCGGTGCAGGCCCTCGAAGCCGGGAAGCCCGTCTACGTCGAGAAGCCGATGGCAATGAACCACGCCGAGTGCCTCGAAATGATCGCAGCGGCGGAAAAAGCCGGGCAGAAACTCTTCGTGGCCTACTACCGCCGGGCGCTGCCCTATTTCCTCAAAGTCAAGGAACTGCTCGACGGAGGGTCCGTCGGGCAGCCGTTGACGGCGGAAGTCCGCCTGCTCCGCCCGGAAAGACCCGAAGACCGCGATCCGGCCCGGCTTCCGTGGCGGCTGCGCCGGGAGGTCGGAGGCGAAGGCTATTTCCACGACCTCGCACCGCACACGCTCGACATCCTCGATTTCCTGCTCGGGGAGATCACCGACGCCCGGGGCTGCAAAAGCAACCGCGGGGGATTCTACGACGTGGCGGACACCGTCGCGGCGTCGTTCCGCTTCCGTTCGGGCGTGCCCGGTACGGGGATGTGGTGCTTCGTCGCTCCGCCCTCCGCTGCGGAGGATTCGGTGGTCGTCACGGGCCGCAAAGGCTCGGTGCGGTTCAGCACGTTCGATTTCACGCCGGTCGAACTGGTGACGGCGCGGGGTGTCGAACGCTTCGAAATCGCCCCTCCGGAGCATATTCAGGGCCCGCTGATCGAAACGATCGTCCGGGAGCTGCGCGGCGAGGGCGTGTGCCCCTCCACGGGAGTCTCCGCGGCGCGAACTTCGCGGGTGATGGATGAGATAATGAAAGAATAAATCGCTATCTTTGCGCCCTATGGAGACGAAAAACTACGACAAGGAGGAGCGTTTCGACCCTGCGACCGTCGAGGCGCTGAAACTCCACTATGCGGAGATCCTGCGCCTGCTGGGCGAGGACCCCGCGCGCGAAGGGCTGCTGAAAACCCCCGAACGGGTGGCCAAGGCTATGGCGTTCCTGACGAAAGGTTACGACGAAAATCCGCTCGACATCATCCGCTCGGCGATGTTCCGCGAGGAGTACCGGCAAATGGTGCTCGTCAAGGACATCGAGCTCTACTCGCTCTGCGAACACCACATGCTGCCCTTCTACGGCAAGGCCCATGTGGCCTATATTCCCAACGGTTACATCACGGGTCTTTCGAAAGTGGCCCGCGTGGTGGAGTGCTTCGCCCGCCGCTTGCAGGTGCAGGAGCGGCTGACGGTGCAGATCCGCGACTGCATCCATGAGGCGCTGCACCCGCTGGGAGTGGCCGTCGTGATCGAAGCCAGCCATATGTGTATGCAGATGCGGGGCGTCGAAAAGCAGGGTTCGGCCACGACTACCTCGGCATTCACCGGAGTATTCCTCTCGCACCCGCCTACGCGCCAGGAGTTCATGACGCTGATTAGCAACAAATACCGGTAAAATAACGACGGCCGCCCGTTTGCGACGGCCTGCAATCCGATAGAAAAACGCCCGATTCTCGGGCGTTTTTTATTTTTGCGTTTACTGCTTCAGCGGACCTCTTTAGGTGCACAGCGCCCCGAGTTCCCTCCTAAAGGATGAGCCGAATTACAGACGCGGCGCAGGTCCGCGAACAAGCGCCCCCGGATTCGGCGCTGCAATCGTCGGATAAGAGTGTAAATTGAAAGATATGATTGCCTTTATTTCAGCCCCGGAGGAGAGGGCATGGCAGAATTTCGCACAAGCGGCGTCAGAACAGCTCCAACTGGTCGATTCCGGCATTGAACGTCAGCCGGTGGTGAGGCGTAAGCCCGTAACGA
>OMFR01000965.1_pt1 | contig 12875 bp, 6 predicted proteins | sample 1645691 | NCBI WGS metagenome assembly OMFR01 (sample SAMEA103958132, study PRJEB25191) | human gut metagenome | biome: human-associated habitat [ENVO:00009003]; feature: intestine environment [ENVO:2100002]; material: feces | place: Germany | collected 2013/2015
CCTTTGCGATCTGCCGCTGCCATACGGGTCCGTGCGTCGAACAGATCGTCCCGACGGGCAGCGTGCGGACCTTCTGGAGCGCCTTCTGCACGGGACCGCCGTACTTGCCCACGATGCAGGCGTAGTAGCGGCGCATCTCGTCCCAGTAGCGGTCGGTCTCGACCTGCGAATCGGTGATGCCGCCGTCGAGCGCCCCGAACGTGCCGAAAGCGTCGCCGGAGAAGAGCGTCCGGTCGCCGGCGCACCACGTGACCATCGTCTCGGGCCAGTGCACCATCGGGATCATGTGGAACGACAGCGTCTTGCCGCCCAGATCGAGCGTGTCGCCCTCCTTGACCTCGACCGTGCCCCCGGCGATGCCGTAAAACCCTTCGATCATCTGGAGCGTCTTGGCATTGCCGACGATCTCGATGTCGGGATAGATGCGGCGCAGCGCCGCGATCGACGACGAGTGGTCGGGTTCCATGTGGTTGACGACCAGATAATCGATCTTCCTTTCGCCGATGGCCTCGCGGATGTTGGCTTCGAGGCGGCTGCCGAAGGACTCTTCGACGGTGTCGATCAGGGCGATCTTTTCGCCTGCGACCAGATAGGCGTTGTACGACACGCCCATCGGAAGCGACCAGAGGGCTTCGAAGCGCGTGGTGGTGCGGTCATTGACCCCGACGTAGTGGATGCCGGGAAGTATTTCGGTAATTGCCATAAACCTTTTTTGTTTTGTTTTGGCACAAATTTACGAAAAATATTTTTCCGGCGCTACTGCCGGCTTTTTTATTGCTTCGGCAAGTTGCATGCCGGGGTGCGGAAGAGTCCCGTGCGCGGCGCGGCCTTCGCCCGGAAACAAAACGCCGCAACCCGGTGAAGGGTTGCGGCGCATGCCGGCAGGACGGCGGTTCAGAGGAACCGCGGCATATCTTCGGCCCTGCTTTGGGGTGTGGACTCCAGCGCGCCGGAGATGATCTCCGACGGGATTTCGGCCTTGACGAAGACCGAGACGTCGCTCGTGCTCGAAGTGCTGGTCAGCGTCATCCGTGTTCCGTCCGCGTTGAACGAAACCCGGTACGAGGCGCTTCCCCACGGGGTGTTGTCGCTGTACCGGCCGCTGAGCGTGGGTTTGTCGTAGGAATACGTGCCGTCCAGATGGACGTATTCGGGCTTGTAGAGCCGCTGGTAGATGTCGAACGAACCGGACTCGCTGAACGAGAGGTAGACGTCGGCGGACTGGAGCGAACTCCACGAAACCAGATGCCAGCTGCCGACGACGTTGCCGTCGCCCTCGGGTTCGGGCGTATCCTTGGACGAATCGCCGCACCCGGTCAGCGCGAACGCCGCGGCGAGGCCGATCAATAACAGTTTGATGCTTTTCATAATGTGTCCTTGTTTTATAACCAACCTCCGTTCTGGGAATGAACCTCACGTGCGATGAAGGCGAATTCCTTCGTGATCGGCATGCCGTTCATTCCGCTGTTGTTGCCGTTTCCGGCGAGCAGCTTGATCCGGACCACCGCCGAACCGGGTTTGGTGCACTTGAGGATGATCTGGTTGGCGAATATGGTCGGGTTCGCCGAAATGCCCAGCCGGTTCATGTCTTCGGCCGAAATGGAGATTTCCGTAATCTTCAGGTCCAGATTTCCGCCGCCGAGGTACGGTTGCAGGTTCAGCGTGTACTGGCTGCCGACGGGAATCGGGATGCAGGTGATGCCGCGGACGTTCATCAGCACCTGGTAGGCGTCGATGTAACCCGTGCCCATTCCCTTTTTGTACTGCGACAGGTCGAGCGTCGCCAGACTGCCCTTGTCTGTGAAATACTGTTTCGTTCCGGTGCAGTATTGGTTGATGTCGTTTACCGATGTCAGCAGCAGCGTCGTGAATTCGTTCTGGGTGAAGGTCTTGCCGAGTTGCAGCGCATAGGAGAGCCCGAGCGCCGCCACGCCCGAAACGTGGGGGCAGGCCATCGACGTGCCCTGCATGTAGCCGTACTTTCCGCCGTTGACGGTCGATAACACCTCGGACGCTCCGGTATTTATGTTTTCCAGATACGACTGGTAGGCGTCGCCGCCGGGAGCCGCAATGTTGCAGCCGGGACCGTAGTTGGTGTAGTAGGCCGGGGCGCCCGTGAACGCGGTTGCGCCAACGCTGATCGCGTTGGCGTCGGCGGCGGGATAGCAGACCTCGCTCGAAGCGTCGTTGCCCGCGGCGAAGAGGACGATGCCGCCGGCCATCGGGCCTGTCTGGTTGCCGTTTTCGTCCAGTCCCGCATATTTGTTGAAGTACTCCATGGCACGCGAGAGCGCCGAGTAGGAACCGCGTGTCCAGTCGGTCACGGAGATGGTTCCGGCGGTGTATCCCCAGCTGTTCTGGCAGATCACGGCGCCGTTGTCGGCGGCGTATTTGATGGCCTTGGCCGCCATGGCCACGTCGCCGCCGTCTTTGTCGTGGAAAATCTGACAGGACATGATCTTCACGCCGTCGTTTTTGCCCGAGCCGCCTGCGATGCCTGCGACGCCCGTGCCGTTGTTGTTCACGGCTGCGACCGTTCCTGCCACGTGCGTGCCGTGGTCCGGTGCATCGCCTTTGGTGCTGATGGTCAGCGTCGTATTGTCGACGAAGTTGAACCCGTGTATGTCGTCGGCATAGCCGTTCGAGTCGTCGTCACGGCCTTCCGAGCCGTTCAGCTCGGCGGTGTTGGTCCACATGTTGGCGGCCAGGTCGGGATGGTCCCACTGCACGCAGTTGTCCACGACCGCGACGATAACGCGCGGGTCGCCCGTGCAGAGCTTCCAAGCCTCGTCGCAGTTGACATCGGCTCCCGCCTTGATCTTCGAATAGATCGACTTGTCGCCGGTGTTGATGTAGTGCCATTGTTTGCCCAGGTGGGGATCGTTGAACCCGACGGCCGCACGGGTCTGCGGCGCAGCGCCGGTTTCGGCCAGCGGGATGACCCGGCCTTCGTGCACGTGCATCAGCTGCTGGTTGAATTCCACCTTGCTCACTTCGGCGATCCGGGCCATGTCGAGGGCCGCCTTGTCGAGATCGGCGGCGGCGTCGAACTCCACAACGTACCAGCGGTGCAGACCGGCGGCGCGCGTGCGCTCCTCGTTCCGTTCGTCTACCGGGAACAGACGCTGTAACGCCTTTACCCCGATGCTGCCGAGCACGGCGTCGAAATCAGCGATGCCCGAACGGGTGGCGACGCCGCCCGAACGCGTAACCTGCATGACCGACGATTCGATGCCCGCTACGGCCTCTTCGCCGAAGCAGACCAGCAGTTCGCCCCTGACGGCGTTCTCCGACGAGAATACGAGTTTGGAGGCCGCTTTCGCTTCCGGTTCGGGACCCGTCGCCTGCTCCGTCGCATCCTTGGTGCACGACCCCAGGGCGAGCGCCGCAGACAGGAGCAGCAGGCTCCATAAAGTTGTTGTCCTTGTCATAATCTTATAATCCTAATATTAGTGCATGTCGTGACCGATGTTTCGTTTCATTGGACCACAGAACCCGACACGGTCGCTCGGACTGTGTCGGGTCGTGTGGAACAATATGCGTCGGTTATTTCAAAACCGGGAGGTTTTCGCGGATTTTGAAATCGGCGCGGCGGCCGATCTGTTTCGGCAGCGGCTCGCATTTCGCCGTCTTCACGCTTAACGTGCGGACGCCGTGGTTCGTGTTGTCGCTGTTCCTGACGAATGTGGCGTTCATCTGGAGACCACGGCTGTCGAGCGACTTCCCGATATGGGCCGGAACACGGACGCTGCTGAACGGGATCTTCGTGCGGACGCCCTGAACTTTGGCTGCGGATGCTGCGGATGTCGTTCCGCTCTGCTTCGTGATGGTCGTTCCGTCGGCATAGTATGCTGCCAAGGCTCCGACGATCTTGTTGACGGTGAAATCAGCAACGGGAACCTCGACGTCGGTCGTCAGCGCTGAAACTTGTTTCGACGCCGGATCGATCGTCAATACGATCGGATCGCTGCCTTCGCTCTCTTCGGTTGCGAACGAGAAGATACCGTAACCGCGGGACTTGTCCGGGGTGAGCGCCTCCGTGAATTTGCCGAGCAGGTTGCCGTTGTCCTCCCGGCCGAGCTGCACGCCGCTCATCGTGAGCGTCGACTTGGCCGAGTCATAGGTTGCGTACCATTGGGTGCCGTCCTCTACGGCGAAATCCTTCACGAAAAATTCGGTGTTGCTTCCGACGGTAGGTATTACCTCGAATACATTTTCGAACGTGTCTTCAGCGCTGGCCGCGTAGGACATGCCGTATTTCCCGATGATCAACTCTCCGGTATAGGGCGGTATGTCCGTCACGAACGGTTCGCACACGATCAGTTTTTTCTTGCCGTAGTTGTTCGTTGCTTCGACAACCAGCGTATAGGATGCGCCCGGTGTCAGATTGATCATTATGTCCCAATATTTTCCGGTCGTTGCGAGTTCTTCCATCGCATCGGCATTGAGTTCTTTACCGTATTTATCGACTACATCCTGCAGGGTCAGGCCTCCGGTTTGAATCTCGATATTGTCGATTATGGAAGTTTTGTTGAAGTAGGTTTTGATCTTCTTCATCTCCGTGCCGGTGATCTCGTACACGGCCGATGAGTAATCGGGATACTCCGATACATATGCTGCGGCATCGGGATAGGCGCTGACTTTATAGAGCGAGCCGGCGATGTCGTTGGGAACCGAGGTCCCTCCTATGCCCGGGAAGTAGAACGATGCTGCGGAAGCTTCGCCGGAAACCGGTTTTTGCGCTTTGTCAAGGGGCAGGGCGACTACGGTATAGGTTCCGGGTCCAGGCAGTACGGCTTCGGCGGAGACTTTCTCGCCGCCTACGGTGAAGTCCTGCAACTCGTTGATGTTCTCGGCTGATCCGTCGGCGATCGCTGCGACAAGCGTAGCGGTTTCGGCCTCGGTCAATTCATTTTCGACGAGAACATAGCGGATGTTCGTAACGTCGGCGCCGTAGGTGAAGTCGATGACGGCGCTCGCCGTCTCTCCGTCGGCGCTGACCTTCATGCCGTCGTATACGGCGGAGAGCGTATAGTCGACTATTTCGGCGCCCGGCAGCATGATGCGGAACGTACCTTGACTGTTAGCGGGAAATTCGCGATCCAATCCGACGAGTTTTGCGGTCAATCCGTCCTTCGGGAAGGTGATGACGCCGTTGACCAATGTGCCGGGTTCCGCCGAGGCGATCATAAAGTTTCCGTAACCGTTACTGTTTTCGGTAATACCCGACCATTGTTCTTCAATCGTCACTTGAGTCGCATTGCTGCAATCGATGACGATATTGGACGGAGTGTAGCTGAACTGCTCCGAAAGCTCCTCTTGCGTAGCTCCGAAGAATTCGGTCATATAAGGCCAGCCGAGCATCTCTTCAACCATGTAGATACCTTCTTTCGACTTATGGCTGTGTACCGTGACATCGATTTCGAACATATTGCCGGTGAATACATCGCTCAACCAGCCTTCGCGGAATTTGCCGGTTCCCATTTTCACCCACGGCCAGGGCATAACCGTAATATCGAGGCTGCGGTTGCCGTAGGGCGTCGTGTTGTCCTCGTCGTTGATCAGGAACGAAAGGGGGTATTCCTTGCCGTCTTCGAGTTTGGTGCGGTCGAAGGTGATCAGCAGTTCGGAAGTCTCCTTGCCGGCTGCGAACGATACCGACGACGGAATGGTGAACAGACCCGACTCGTCGCTGGCGAGAACCGCTACGGTCAGCGCCTCGTCCTTGGCGATGCGTTTTACCGGGATGGCGATGGAGGAGACGTCGTCGCTGATGCTATGCTGGGTGGTCACATTCTCGGGGAAGTAGACCTGTGCGCCGTCGACCTCGGGACCTGCTTTGAAGTCATCGTCGCTGCAGGCCGTGAACAGCCCCGCGACGATGGCGACAGTCGCCAGAAAGAATATTTTTATACTTTTCATAAATAGCGATGTTTTTTATTTAACAGACTTGACCGTTTGGGTCGGGTTGGGGTTGTTCTTGCCCGAAAGCGCCTTATTCTGCTGTACGGCGTTCAGCGGGAACACGCAGTTCCACCAGGGGGCGCGTCCGTCCGTGGAAAGCTGGGCCATCGGGGGAGCGTTCGTGCCGGTGTCGCCGTTGTGCATGCCGATGTTCAGACGCTTCAGGTCGTAGAAGATGACGCCCTCGCCCCAGAACTCGATCCGCTTCTGGAAAATGATCTCGTCGATCAGGTCGTTGGCCGCCGGAACCGTATAGGCCGGATCGCGGTTGGCCATGAACGACTGCAACAGCGACTTGCCGGTGGCGGCGTCGTAGTGAGCCGTAGCCTCGGCCTCGATCAGGTACATCTCCTCGACACGCATCATCGGGATGCTCGTCACGTTACCCGTGGAATAGTTTCGTTTTTCGCCGTTGGCCGCGTGGAACTTAAACGATGCGTAGGGGGCTATCGTTGCGAACTCCTCCTCGGTCAGGGTCGTATAGGGTGCGATGGCGTCGAACGAGCGGTCGGCTCCGACAAAGCTCTTTTTGCGGAAGTCGCCCGACGAAATGCGGTTGTAGCTGAATACCGAGATACCCGGCTGCGCTCCGTAGCCGTAACCCCAGATAGCCTCGGTCGCCATGTGGGCCGACCACGACAGCAGGTTGTTGAGCACGGTGTCGGTGGTCTGGATCATGGCCCACATCCACGACGAATTGACCGTGTTGAACCCGGTCTTCGGGTCGAGCCACTGGCTTTCGGTCATAATCGTGCAGCCCGAAGCGTCGATGGCCTTGCGGGCGTATTCGGCGGCCAGACGGTAAGCGGCGTCGCCGGTCGGAACTTCCGCATACGATTCGGTGAATCCGCCCAGCCAGAGGTAGGCGCGGGCCTTGAGTCCGTAGATCACGGCCAGCGAGGGCAGGTTTTTCGTCGCCGGCGTATAGTTGGCCAGCAGGGTCTCGGCGGTGTTGAGGTCCTCGAAGATGAACTTGAACATCTCCTCACGCGATACGCGCGGGTTGTTCTCCAGTTCCTCCATGCTCGTATCTTCCCGGACGATGGGAACGGTCAGCCCCTTGACGGCTTCCAGCTCGGTCTCGTAGGCGGGACGTTCGGGAGCCTTGGCCGGCAGCGCGTCGTAGAGACGGGCCAGGTCGAGGTAGCAGAGCGCGCGGAAAGTCTTGGCGATGCCCATCATCTCCTCTGCGCCTTCGCTCTGGTTTGCGATGTCGATGGCCTCATTGGCCGTGAAGATGAACTTGTAATAGTTGGTGTAGAAGAACGGGGACGCCCAGCCGTTTGCTGCCAATCCGGTCGAGTTGCCCGGATAGAGCCATGCCTGCCAGCGGTCGTAGTACTGGTTGCCGCCCGGCAGGTTGCCGCTGACGGGGAACACCTCGCCGACCATGCGGTCGGTGGCGCCGAAGATGCCCGGGTAGCCGAAGTCGATGTGCTCGCCGAGGTCTGTATAGTTGGTGATGAGCACCGTCGGCATCGCAGTGATAAGACCCTCCTTTGCGAACGGAGATTCGGCAGTCTGATCGCTGGTGGCGTATCCGCTTTCGGGGAAGGTCTCCTTGATACAGCCCGAAAGAAGCACGGATGAACCGAGAAGCAGCGCCGTTGTTTTCAGTATGTTGTTCATTTTCATAATATTCGTCGTTTAACAAATTAGAACGTTACGGTTACACCGCCCGAGAAGGTGCGAATCGGGGCGTAGTAGTACGGGTTCGTGATTCCGTTGATGGCCTGACGCGGGTCGAGACCCTGACGCTTGGACCAGTACCATACATTGTCGCAGGCGAGGTAGATACGCAGATTCTCGACGAGGAACTTGCGCGTGATACGCTTGGGCAGCGTATATCCGAGCGTGATGTTCTGGATGTTCAGGTACGATGCGCTGGTGAGGAAACGGTCCGAGACGGCTGCCTGATTCGAGTCGTTGTAAGCAAAACGCGGAATGTTCGAACCGGAGTTTTCGGGAGTCCACGAATTGAGCAGGTCGTGGTGGTAGTTGTTTCCGGTCGACGTTCCTGCCGGGGAGTTCATGTAGAACATGTAGCCCTGGTCGAGAACCTGTCCGCCGAGCTGGTAGGTGAAGCCGATCGAGAAATCGACGCCGTAGAAGCGCAGCGACGTGCCGAAACCGCCGTAAACGTCCGGCAGGGCGTCTCCGTGCATTTCGCGGCCCTCCTGCGAGGCCACCGAGTAATCGGAGGTCTTGATGCGCTCCTTGTTGCCGGCATCATCGGTCTTGTAGGTGTACCACAGCGATTTTCCGGTCTCGGGGTCTACTCCCGCGTAGGTCGGAACGTAGAACGAGAAGACGGATTCCCCTTCGGTGAGGAATTTGGTGCTCTGCCAGCGGCCCACGTGTTTGCCGTCGGCCGTCGTGTTGTTTTTGAACTGCTCCGGCAGGTGGGTCACCTTGTTCTTGTAGTGGGTCATGTTGAGCGAGAAGTCCCACACGAGGTTTTTGGTCCGGATCAGGTCTGCGTTCAGTTCGATTTCGAGACCGCGGTTGACCATGTCGCCGATGTTGGTGAAAATGGTCGTGTAACCCGACTCGATCGGAGTGGCCAGCTCGAACAGCATGTCGGTGGTCTTGCGGTTGAAGACATCGATGCTACCCGACAGACGGTTGTCCCAGAGGCCGAACTCTACGCCGACATTGAGGTTGGCGTTGGTCTCCCAGGTGATGTCGGGGTTGCCTTTCTGGTAGAGTACGCTCGTAACGCCGTCGCCGCTGCTCAGGATTTCGCGGTAGTCGGTATAGCGGTAGTAGGATTCCGCTCTCGATCCGAGGTTGTCGTTACCCTGCGAACCGTACGATGCTTTGACCTTCAGCATGTTGACCCACGAAGCGTTGAACCAGCTCTCGCGGTTGATGATCCAGGCTGCGCCGAGCGACCAGAAGTTGCCCCAGCGGTGGTCGGGGTGGAAGCGCGACGATGCGTCGCGGCGGTACGATCCCGAGAAATAGATGCGGTTGTCGTAGTCGTACTGTCCGCGGAAGAAGTAGCCCTCGTTGTTGTACTCCAGAACCGACGAACCCGACCGCGACGAGTCGACGACGGCGCCGCTGAGTTCGGTGTTGTCCGGCGAGAACATCATGGTCTTCGAGCCGTACAGACCGTAGGATTTGCGGTTGTACATTTCATGGCCGAAGAGCAGGTCGAGGTTGTGGACGTCGGCGAAGGTGTTGGTGTAGGTCAGGAGCTGCTGCATGTTGTAGGCGATCTCCCGACTGTGGCTCTTGAAAACGGCGCCGCCCGATTCGGCGAACTGTCCGTAGTAGGGGTTCGACACCTCCGTACCGCGGGTTTCGTCGAGCGACACGCTTCCGTTGAGGGTCAGTTTCAGGCCCTTGTACAGGGAGAAATCGGCAAAACCGTTGGCCATGAAGGCATTGCCCTCGTTGATGTATTTGTTGAGCTGGATGTCCTGCAGGTCGTTGCTCTTGCCGCCGTTGGTGCGCAGTGCGCCGCCGTTGCGGCCGTCGCCGGTATCGTACATCTTGAATCCGTACTCGTCGATCATGATGTTGCCGTTGCCGTCGCGCATGTAGACCGGATAGATCGGCGCCATGCGGATCGCCGTGGCGAATGCGTTTCCGCCGTCGGCGTTGCCTTCGCCCTGACCGTCGCCGTCGTCGTTGGTTTTGTTGCCGTTGTTCCAGACGAAATGGGTGTAGGACATGTTACCGCCGACTTTCAGCCACTTTTTGGCCTGGTAGTCCGCGCGCAGACGGGCGGTGTAGCGCTCGTTGCTCGAACCGTCGACGATACCCGTGTTGTCCAGATAGCCGAGCGATGCGAAGAAATTGGCGCGGTCCGTCGCGCCGGAAACGCTGACGTTGTACTCCTGACGGAACGACGACGATTTGTAGATTTCGTCGAGCCAGTTGTCGGGTTGCAGGTAGAACTGCTGGCCCTTGGCGTCGGTTACCAGGCGGCCCTGCTTCGCACGCGGATTGAGACGGCCGTTGTCGCCGATGAGGTTCTGGCCGTCGGGCACGGTGAAGACGTTGTAACCCAGACCGCCGGGATCGTTCGACGTCAGCAGCTTGTTGGCGGCGATGTTGGCGGCCAGGGGAGTGTACTTCTGGTCGAGCGTGTAATAGTTGTACAGCGACTTGTAGTGCATCTCGTAGTATTCGCCCGCATCCTCCACGATGTCGTAGGTCTGCAATGCACGGGTGTTGATGCCCCACTTGCCGTCGAAAGTCACGGTGGCCTCGCCGGCCTTCGCACGCTTGGTCGTGACCATGATTACGCCGTTCGCGCCGCGGGAGCCGTACAAGGCGTTCGACGCGGCGTCCTTGAGGACGCTGATCGACTCGATGTCGGCAGCGTTGATGTTGTTGATGTCGCCTTCGTAGGGCACGCCGTCTACAACCCAGAGCGGGTCGTTTTTGGCATTCATCGAACCGTAGCCGCGCACGTAAATCTTCTGACCGGAACCCGGACGGCCCGAGGCGGAGGAGAACTGCACGCCGGCGATTTTGCCGACGAGGGCATCCCCGACGTTCGAAGACTGCGTTTTTATCAGATCGTCGGATTTGATCACCTTCGCCGCTCCGGTGAAGGCGTCTTTCTTGGCTGTACCGAAGGCCACTACGATCACGTCGTCGATGGCCTGTGTGTCTTCTTTGAGCGAGATGTTGATTCGGGTTTTGCCTCCGATGGCCACCTTCTGGGTTTCATAGCCGATGAAGGATACGACCAGCGATCCGTTTCCGGGAGCCGTGATGGTGAAGCTACCGTCTCCGTTTGAGGTCGTGCCGACATGCGAGCCGTCGACCATAACCGTTGCTCCGGCGACCGGTTTCCCGTCGGGACCGGTGACTGTTCCGGAAATTTGCTTACTCTGGGCCAGCGAGAGTAATATTCCCCCCCCCAATAAAGCAATTAACGATAGTAGAATTTTTCTTACCATAAGCGTTAATCTAATAGTTTTTTTTTAAATAAAAAGTTCACAAGCAAAGGTATGAAATTGCTAACTCGTTTACAAATAAATTATTAAAATAATTCACCAGTATAACATATGTGTAGAAGATTGGTCGATAACGGTTACGATTTTGAAAATATCATCTCAAGGGGATTACAAATTGTAATCCCCTTTTCGGGTGTTTTCGGGTGTTTTGAGCGAATGTGTTAGCTGCGTGAACTTCTGCGTATATGTGAATCGGTCCTCAAAGGCGCTCCCGGACTTTTTCCAGGTCGGTATCGCGGTACAGCGTATCGAGGCGTTTCGAGAGCCGCTCCATGTCACCGTCGAGTTTCGAGTGGGTGATGGTCGCATAAATCTGCGTAGTCCGTATGTTCTTATGTCCCAGCAGCTTGCTGATCGTTTCGATCGCCATTCCCTGCGAAAGCGTGATCGTCGTGGCGAAGGTGTGCCGGGCCGAATGGAACGTGATGTGCCGGGGAATGCCCGCCAGAGACATGATGCGCTCGAGGCAGATGTTGCACCAGCCGTTGCTCGGCAGGCGGAATATCCGCGCATTCCGCTGCATCGGTTTGTATTTCAGCAGAATGGTGTACGGTATCGCGAAGATGCGCACGTTGACCGCAGATCCTGTTTTGCGGCGGGTGGTGCTGATCCACAGCTGTTTGCCGTCCTGCTGGATATGCTGCGGGGTCAGCGTGCAGAGGTCGATGTAGGAGAGTCCCGTGAAGCAACTGAACAAAAATGCATCGCGTACCAACTGTAAGGTCATGTCGTCGAGGTCCAGACGGATCAGCTTGCGGATTTCGGTCATGGACAGGTAGTTTCGCGCGACGAATTCGCTGCGCAGTTTGTAATTCGCGAAGAGGTCCTTGGCCATGTGCCCCCGGCTTCGGGCCAGCATGAGGATGTGCTTGAACGCGATCATGTAGATCCACGTCGTGTTTTTCTTGTGTCCGCACTCCTGTGCGATGTAGTGGTGAAACCCCGTCAGGAACTCTTTGTCGAGTTCTTTGAACAGCAAATCCTTGCGGTTGAATTTGTCGTTGACGTAGTTTTCGAGATGCTTGTAAACACACCTATATTTATAGTAGGTCGTTTTGCTGCGGCTGATGCCCACCATCCGGCTGAACTCCTCGTTGTGATGCCTGAAGAAGGCCAACAGCGTTTCGTTGCGCTGGTCGTTGCCGAAATACATCTCCTTGACCATTTTCGGAGTGACCAGGGCATGCTCGTAAAACAGCGTGTTGTAACATCTTTCGATGTGGAAACGAATCTGCGAGAGTTGTTCGTTGACATGTGAGGCAACCGCGCTGCGCCCTGCCGCCCGTCCCATACTCACATCCCAGAGATTCGGATTCACGGATAGTTGCGTGGACAGCTGCGTTCGCTGTCCGTTGATCGTAATGCGTCCCATGATCGGCGTGTTTCCATTGCGTAAAGGCGCATTCTTCTTGATGTAAAACAGTACTTTGAACGTGTTTCTCATTCCCTTCCTAACCTTTTTTAAACAATAAACAAACCGCGATAAAGGTAATGATAAAGTTACTGCCAAACGGTATATCAATTGGACCAAATAGCTTATACGGCACGGTTTAACCCTTCTTGTCCGGTAACTATCTGGTAACACAACCCGGACGCACGGAGGTGTCGTCCGTATATCTTACACGCTTAATACCAAACTATTAGGCATTTCTCGGGAAATGCGTTCCGGAACGCTGTAATTATCCTATATCCAGCAGTTTATTATCCGGAATCCGGGGCGATCGTTTTTTATTTTAAAATTTTATTAAAATTAACGCTTATGGTAAGAAAAATTCTACTATCGTTAATTGCCGTTTTGGGGCTTTGTGTATATGGATTCGCCCAAAACCGGCAGGTTTCCGGTAAAGTTGCCGATGCGGAGGGTAAGCCTGTCGCGGGCGCAACCGTTATGGTCGACGGCACGTCGACCGGTACGACCACGGGCACGGACGG
>OMFR01000971.1_pt1 | contig 12818 bp, 13 predicted proteins | sample 1645691 | NCBI WGS metagenome assembly OMFR01 (sample SAMEA103958132, study PRJEB25191) | human gut metagenome | biome: human-associated habitat [ENVO:00009003]; feature: intestine environment [ENVO:2100002]; material: feces | place: Germany | collected 2013/2015
CTATCTGATCCTCTGCTCCAAGCAGAAGGACGTGCGCCGGGTGTTCTGCTACCACGGTGCCGAACACAAGACCATTTTCTGCTATGAGGCGGGCCTGCCCCTGACGGTGGAAAACGCCGATCTGCTGGCAGCCTTCTGGGTCGACTACCAGCAGGAATTCCAGAAGCAAAGCCCCGAGGCCAAGCGGGAGCTGGCGCTGGCGCAGGAGCTGTTCAGCCATCTGGATATGGGTCTGTTCCGGGCAGGCGGCATCCTGTGGGAGGGCCGTCTGCTGGCGGTGGCGCTGGCGGAAAAGTGCGGTGAAACGCTGGTATGCCACATTGAAAAGGCCCTGTATTCCCATGCGGGGGTCTACCCCGCCATGGTGCAGCAGTTTGCCGCCTACTACGGCGGCGACTGCCGCTGGATCAACCGGGAGGACGACGGCCGCGACCGTGGCCTGCGCACCTCCAAGCTGCAATACCTGCCCGCCGAGCTGGGCAGCAAAATGCGCTTCGAGGTAGGCTGCGAGCTGGACGCTCTGCGGCACATCCCGGAGCTGACCACGGAGCGGCTGACCCTCTCCCCTTTCACTGACGAGGACAAGGCCGCCTACAACACCCTCTGTCTGGACGACGACCGCAACCGCTGGTGGGGCTACGACTACCGGGACGACCTGAAGGGTGAGCTGACTGAGAACTATTTTCTGGATGTGACCCGGCAGGACTTTGCCAACCGCATCGCCATCAACTTCGCCGTTCGGCTGGAGGGCCGCTGCATCGGCGAGGTGGTGCTGTATAACGGCGACTGGCGGGGCTCCATGGAACAGGGCTGCCGCATCGCACCGGAATTTGCCGGACACGGCTACGGCACCGAGGCCTTTGCCGCCGTGGCAGACTGGGCGCTGTACCATCTGGGCCTGACCCGTGTGGTGGCAAAATGCTACAAGGAGAACGCCGCGTCGGAGCGGATGCTGTCCTTCTGCATGCGCCACACCCATGATGATGAGACGTTCCGCTATTTTGAGAAGCTGGTGTGATAACGTCCTGTTTTTTCTGCCCCTATAACCGGCCTTAATGTACCCGATAAAGGGCTTTAATGTACCAATAAAAGCACCCCACAAGGGGTGCTTTTATTGGTTTTATACTATCTGTTATCATTTCAGCAGCTTCATCCGCGCCCGATAATCCGGCATCACCTTGGCCACCTCGGCATAAAAGGCTGAGCTGTGGTCATGGTGGCGGATATGCGCCAGCTCATGCACCACCACATAGTCAATGGCCTCCTCCGGATACTGCATCAGGTACAGGGAGAAGCAGATGCCGTTCTTCCCGGAGCAGCTGCCGAACCGCGTCCGGGCAGCGGTGATCTTCACCGACGTGGGGACGACACCCATAATGGCGGCGTAGTGGGCCACCTTTCCCGACAGCACCTCCTTCGCCCGCTGCCGCAGGACCGCGATCTCCGCTTCCGTCAAGGGCGGATGGGCCGCCTGTCGGGCGGCTACCTTTGCCTTGGCCTTCTCCAGCCAATCGGCGTGTGCAGCCACGAACCGGTCGATCTCCCCCTGTGTCATCCGCAGCGGTGCGCGAACCAGCACGCGGCCCTCCCGCGTCACCTCCAGCGCCACCGTGCGGCGGCGGGAACGGACGATCTCATATGTCATGCCCTCACCTGCTTTCTATGAGGACAGTATACCATGCCGCTGTACAAATTGCAAAAAATATGGTATAGTAATGGGGTCAACAAGGAAAGGAGCGTCTGCCATGACTACCATCTGCCGACGGCTGCACCGGGGCGACGACCTGCTGCTGTCCATCAAGGCCATTTGCCGGGAAAACCACATTGCCGCCGGGGTGATCCTGTCCGGAGTGGGCTGTCTGACCCGCGCTGTGCTGCGGGATGCCGACGGCGTTACCGTCCGCACCGCGGAGGAGCACTGCGAGATCTTGTCCCTGATGGGCACGGTCAGTGAGGAGCGCTGCCACCTGCACATCGCCCTGAGCCGTCAGGGGCTGGGCGCTTTCGGCGGTCATCTAAAGGAGGGGTGTCTCATCAACACCACCTGCGAGCTGGTGATCGGCGTGCTGGACGGCTGGCGTTACGGCGTGGAGCAGGACGGCGAGACAGGCTACGACGAGATCACGTTTGAAAGGGTTTGAAATACATGTATAATTCCACACTGTGCTATATTGAGGATCCCAAGGGCAACTATCTGATGCTGCACCGGGTCAAGAAGAAAAACGACCTGAACCACGACAAGTGGGTGGGCGTAGGCGGCAAGTTTGAGGACGGCGAAAGCCCGGAGGAATGCGTGCTGCGGGAGACGTGGGAGGAAACCGGCCTGACACTGACCGACTATCAGTACCGGGGGATCGTCACCTTTGTGTCCGACCAGTGGGAGACGGAGTACATGCACGTATTCACCGCCACCGGCTGGACGGGCGAGCTGATCGAGTGCAACGAGGGCGTGCTGGAATGGATCCACAAGGATCAGCTGATGAAGCTGCCCCTGTGGGCGGGCGACAAGCTGTTTCTGGATCTGATCCACGAGCCGGATACCCCGTTCTTCTCCATGAAGCTGCGGTATGAGGGGGAACGGCTGGCCTACGCGGCGCTGAACGGGAAGGAACTGAACACATGACCACAAAGGAGGGCGGGATATCCCGTCCTCCTTTTGTTCTGCTACGGCTCCCTCGCCGGGGCGAGGGGTTTTGCGTCCCTGTGAAAAAGGTATTTCATCCCCGCGAGGCGCGGGCGGCCTCCGGCGGCCCACTTTTCCCAACAGCTGGAAAAGTGGGCAAAAGAGCCGGAAGAAACCAATGGTTTCTTCACTTCCTTGCGCGCTATACGTTGTACAAAACCGCGGCTGCCTACCACACGTTCACGTAAGCTCTTCTTTTTCGCCTTGTTAAAAGGATCGACTCTGCTCCAGCGTCGCTGCCGCTGACATGCGCAATAAATAGCAGTTACGGTCTACCGTGTGGGCAACCGCGAGGGTCGCCCCTACGGACGGGGATGCGGATTCCCACGCCGGTGACGTCGGTCACTGGCTCGGAATGACAGACTTTCCGGGCGGACAGAGTCGTCCGCCCCTACAACGTAATGCGAGCCCCATGTGTCTCACGTCGGGGCGTCGGGGACGCCGCCCCCTACGGTCGTTCTACCGATAGCCGGTGCGTAGGGGCGGGGCTCTGCCCCGTTCGCCGCACGGGATTTTATTGTGGCATTTCGTATTGGTGGACAACTGTCCACAGTGCGTTCAGCAAAATCACTATATTCCACCACGTAAAACTGTTATAACTTACGAAAATCAGAAAACTGCATTGACACAGCCTGTGAAAATTGCTAGTATAAAGTCATCCCAAAACGAAAACGTTTCCGGTAACGATGTCAAGCCGTTTTCATCGGGGCAAGCACGACAGGAGGAAGAACCGTGACCATCAAAGATATCGCCCGCATCAGCGGCGTCAGCATTACCACTGTCTCCCGCGTGCTGAATGATCGGCCCGACGTCAGCGACGAAAGCCGCCGCCGGGTGCTGGACGTGATCGAAAGTACCAACTACATCCCCAACAACTCCGCCCGCGACCTGGTGAAAACCAAGTCCGATTCCATCGGCCTTGTGGTGCGCGGCATCTCCAACCCCTTTTACACCGACATTATCCGGTCTGTGGAGGCAGGCATTACCGCAGGCGGCTACACCATGGTGATGCAGCAGATCAGCTCCGACGAGGACGAGCTGAAGCGGGCCGCCGTTATGGAGCGGGAAAAGCGGCTGCGGGGTCTTGTGCTGCTGGGCGGACGGTTCGACTACTCCGCCGCCGATCTGGCGCTGCTGAACGTGCCCTTTGTATGCTGCTCCTTCGGCAACCATTACGGTACGCTGGAGCGGGTGGATTACTCCTCCGTCTCCATCGCCGATATGGAGACCGCCTATCAGGCCACCCGGTATCTGCTGGACAACGGCCACCGGCGCATCGCCGCGCTGATCACCTGTCCCGACGACCACTCCATCAGCCAGCTGCGGTATGAGGGATACACAAAGGCACTGGCAGAGGCGGGCATTCCGCTGGACGAGTCGTTGGTGATCTGCACCGGCACCTTTAATATTCAGGACTCCTACACGGCCATGAACCGCGTGCTGGACAGCGGCACGGACTTTTCTGCCGTTTTCGCCATTTCCGATAACACGGCCATCGGCGCCATGCGGGCACTGCGGGAGCACGGACGCACCGTTCCTGACGGCTGCTCGGTGATCGCCATCGACGGCATCGAGGTATCCGACTACATCGACCCGCCGCTGACCACCCTGTGCCAGCCCATGGAGGAAATGGGACGGCGCAGCATCCAGATCCTGCTGGACATGATCGAAGGACGAAGCGGCAACTGCCACGAGGTACTGCCCACGGTACTGCGGCCCGGCGGCAGCGTGAAAACACTGGTATAAACCGTTTTTTACAGTGCATACTGTGAAAATAAAATCAATTAAAAGGAGATCAATCAACATGAAAAAGTTTCTTGCACTGATCCTGGCTCTTGTGATGTCTCTGTCTCTGGTCGCCTGCGGCGGCGGAAGCAACGACGCACAGGGTTCCGGTGATGACGCCACTGCCACCGGCAAGGTGTATTACCTGAACTTCAAGCCCGAACAGGATGAGGATTGGCAGAATCTGGCCAAGGCTTACACCGAGGAGACCGGTGTGCCCGTCACCGTGGTGACCGCTGCTTCCGGTACTTATGAGGAGACCCTGATGGCCGACATGGCCAAGACCGATGCGCCTACCCTGTTCCAGGTGAACGGCCCCGTGGGTCTGGCCAACTGGAAGGATTACTGCTATGACCTGAGCGGCTCCGCCGTGTACGGTGAGCTGACCAGCGACAACTACGCCCTGAAAGAGGACGGTGCTGTCTACGGTATCGCCTATGTTATCGAGTCCTATGGTCTGATCACCAACACCGCTCTGCTGGAGAAGGCTGGTTACACCACCGACGACATCAAGTCCTTTGCTGATCTGAAGAAGGTCGCCGAGGATATCACCGCACGCAAGGACGAGCTGGGCTTCGCCGCTTTCACCTCCGCCGGTATGGACAGCAGCTCCGACTGGCGCTTCAAGACCCATCTGGCCAACCTGCCCATCTACTTCGAGTATCAGGCTGACGGCATCGGCACCACCGAGGCCATCAAGGGCACCTATCTGGACAACTACAAGAACATCTTCGACCTGTATATCAACAACAGCACCTGCGATCCTAAGGATCTGGCCGGCAAGACCGGCACCGACGCTGAGAACGAGTTCCTGAACGGCGAGGCCGTGTTCTTCCAGAACGGTTCCTGGGAATATCCCGCCCTGTCCGCCAAGTACAGCGATGACCAGATGGCCATGATCCCCATCTACATCGGCGTGGGCGATGAGGCCAATCAGGGCCTGTGCACCGGTACCGAGAACTACTGGTGCGTCAACAAGGACGCCAGCGAGGAAGACATTCAGGCTACTCTGGACTTCCTGTACTGGTGCGTCACCTCTGACAAGGGCACCGAGGCTATGGCCAATGAAATGGGCTTCGTGATCCCCTTCAAGGGCGCTCTGGAATCCAACAACCTGTTCGTGAAGCAGGATAAGGCCATGACCGCCGAGGGCAAGACTCCTGTGTCCTGGAACTTCCCCACCATGCCTTCCGAGGAGTGGAAGAACGGTGTCGGCTCCGCGCTGACCGCTTACGCTGCCGGTACCGGTGACTGGGATGCCGTCAAGACCGCTTTCGTGGATGGCTGGGCTTCCGAGTACGCCATGAAGTAATCGCGCTCCCACAGGACGCATTTTCTGATGAATCCCGGCTGTCGGGTGCGCGCCCAGCCGGATTTTACGCCTCTGGACGAGCTGCCCCGGCTGTACCGGGACGCAGAGGCAGGTGTCGAAGTTCACAGTTGACCGGGAGGTATCGCTCATGCAGAAAAACATTCGTAAGTATTGGCCCATATTCCTTTTGCCCACGCTGGCCGCCTTTTTGCTTGGCTTCGTGATCCCATTCTGTCAGGGATTGTATCTGTCCCTGTGTAAGTTCACGACCATCAACAAGGCAACCTTTGTAGGCTTCAGCAACTACGTAAAAGCTTTTCAGGATGAGCTGTTCGCCAACGCCTTCTGGTTCACGGCGAAGTTCACAGTGGTATCCACCATCCTCATCAACATTCTGGCGCTGGCTATCGCCCTGCTGCTGACCCGCGGCATCAAGGGCACCACGCCGTTCCGCACGGTGTTCTTCATGCCCAACCTGATCGGCGGCATCGTGCTGGGCTATATCTGGCAGATCCTGCTGAACTGCGTGCTGTCCCTGCTGGGTAAGCCGCTGCTGGCGCTGAACGCCACCTACGGCTACTGGGGATTGATCATTCTGATGTGCTGGCAGCAGATCGGCTATATGATGATCATTTATATCGCGGGCCTGCAATCCATCCCCAACGACTATATCGAGGCGGCGTACATCGATGGCGCTACCCCGTGGCAGACCTTCTGGAAGGTGAAGCTGCCCAATCTGATGCCCTCCATCACCATCTGCCTGTTCCTGACGCTGACCAACTCCTTCAAGCTGTTCGACCAGAACCTGGCGCTGACCGGCGGCGAGCCTGCTCACGCTTCGGAAATGCTGGCGCTGAACATCTATCAGACCTTCTACGTCCGCTCCGGCCCTCAGTGGAAGGGCATCGGTCAGGCCAAGGCCGTGCTGTTCTGCATTCTGGTGATCGCCATCTCCAGCCTACAGCTGAAGCTCACCAAGTCTAAGGAGGTGCAGCAGTAATGCAAAAACGCAGTCGTACCATTAACGGCATCTGGACAGCTGTGCTGACTGTCCTGAGCCTTGCGTGGATCTATCCTATCGTGATGGTGGTCATCAACTCCTTTAAGGTGGAGTCCGCCATCAGCACCAGCACCGCCTTCCAGCTGCCTACCGCCGAGCAATTCGCCGGGCTGGACAACTTTGCCAGCGCCATCGGCTCTCAGGGCTTTCTGGCGGCATTCTTCAACAGTCTGGTCATCTCCGTTACGTCGGTGGTGCTGATTCTGATCTGCTGCTCCATGTGCGCGTGGTTCATCACCCGCGTCAACAGCAAGGTCACGAAGCTGTGCTATTTTCTGTTCGTGTTCTCCATGGTGGTGCCGTTCCAGATGCTGATGTTTACGCTGGCGAATCTGGCTGACAAGACCAAGCTGAACACTCCCTTCAACATCTGCATCGTCTATCTGGGCTTCGGCGCGGGACTGGCCGTGTTCATGTTCTGCGGCTTTATGAAGTCCATTCCGCTGGAGATCGAGGAGGCCGCCATGATCGACGGCTGCGGCCCCATCCGCACCTTCTTCCTGGTGGTGCTGCCCATGCTGAAGCCTACGCTGGTCAGCGTCGGCATTCTGGAGACCATGTGGGTGTGGAACGACTATCTGCTGCCCTATCTGGTGCTGGATAAGACCAAGTATATGACCATCCCCATTCTGGTGCAGTACTTCCGCGGCGGCTACGGCAAGGTGGAAATGGGCCCCATGATGGCCTGTATCGTACTGACCGTTTTGCCCATCATCATCATTTACGTGCTGGGCCAGAAGCACATCATCAAGGGTGTGGCCGCCGGCGCCGTGAAGGGGTAAAAATAACTGGCGAAAAGTCTTACGACTTTTCTGCCAAAAAATCTCATCATCCGCAGGGCGGGGTGGAAACCCCGCCCTGTAATGACCTATCACCTTATTTCATTCTGAATCGAGAGAGCAATGACTATGAAACGTTCCAGTGGTATTTTGATGGCGGTGTCCTCTCTGCCGTCCCCTTACGGGATCGGCACGCTGGGCAAGGCCGCCTATGAATTTGCCGATTTCCTCCACGCCGCCGGGCAGCACTATTGGCAGATGCTGCCCCTTGGCCCCACCAGCTACGGGGATTCTCCCTATCAGAGCTTTTCCACCTTTGCCGGAAACCCCTACTTCATCGATCTGGACATGCTGATCGACGACGGGCTGCTGAAAAAGAGCGAGGTGGCCAAGTGCCAGTGGGGCACCGAGCCGCGATACGTGGACTACGGCAAGATCTACGAGAGCCGCTTCAAGGTGCTGGCGCTGGCGAAGCAGCGGGGCTGGCGGCGTGACGCGGAGCAGGTGGCCGCTTTCCGGGAGGAAAACGGCCGCTGGCTGGAGGATTACGCTCTGTACATGGCCTGCAAGCGGCATTTCGGCATGAAGTCCTGGACAGAGTGGCCCGACACGGCGCTGCGGCTGCGGAAATCCCCCGAGGTATTGGAGCAGTACCGCACCAAGCTGCAGGAAGATGTGGAGCTGTTCATCTACATCCAGTTCCTGTTCTTCCGGCAGTGGACGGCACTGCGTGAGTATCTCCACCAGCAGGACATTCAAGTGATCGGTGATCTGCCCATCTATGTACCCATGGACAGCGCTGACGTGTGGGCCGAGCCGGAGTTCTTCCAGCTGGATGACCAGTGCATTCCCACCGCCGTCAGCGGCGTGCCGCCCGACTATTTCAGCGAGGACGGCCAGCTGTGGGGCACACCTCTGTATCGCTGGGATGTGATGCAGGAGGACGGCTTCGGCTGGTGGATCCGACGCATTGACGGCGCAGGCAAGCTGTACGACGTGATCCGCATCGACCACTTCCGGGGACTGGACACCTATTGGGCCGTTCCCTACGGCGAGACCACCGCCCGCAAGGGACAGTGGTGCAAGGGTCCCGGCATGGCGCTGGTCAGTGCGCTGACCGGCTGGTTCCCCGGCCTGCAGTTTATCGCCGAGGATCTGGGCTATCCCACGCCCTCTGTGCAGCAGCTATTGCTGGATTCCGGCTGGCCCGGCATGAAGGTGCTGGAATTTGCCTTCGACTCCCGCGACACCAGCAACTATCTGCCCCACACCTATCCCCGGCACTGCGTGTGCTACACCGGCACCCATGACAACAGCCCTGTGGAGCTGTGGCGGCATGAGGCCGCGCCGGAGGATATCGCCTATGCCAAGCGGTATCTGGGGCTGAACGACGAGGAGGGCTTCCACTGGGGCATCCTCCGGGGCGGACAGAGCAGCGTGGCCGACCTGTTTGTGGCCCAGATGCAGGATTATCTGGGGCTGGGACAGTATCACCGGATGAACACCCCCGGCATTCTGGGTGGAAACTGGCAGTGGCGCATGCTGCCCGGTGAGGCCAGCGCCGAACTGGCGAAAAAGATCTATGACATGACCGTCATGTACAGCCGCACGGAGCGCCGCGCGGAAGAAGCAGCGGAGGAAGAAACCGCAGCGGAAGCGAAATCATTTTGAATCATGCCGCCTGCGGCGGCATACCAAAGTTCTTCGTTCTTCACTTTTATTTCTTCTCTGACAACAAAAAAACCTCAGGCCGGTTGGCCTGAGGTTTTTTTGTTGTCTCTTAATAGCTGCCCAGGTCGGCGGACTTGTCGCCCTCGACGCTGGTGCCGAACTCGTAGTCGTTGCCGGGGAGGATGGCGTTGAGCAGGATGCCCACGATAGCAGCGATGGCCAGACCGGACAGGTTGATGTTAACGCCCGCAATCGCAAACGTGATGCCGCCCACCGAGTTGAAGCCCAGGGCGCAGACCAGAATGACCGCGGCAATGATCAGGTTGCGGGAGTTGGTGAAGTCGACCTTGTTCTCTACCACGTTGCGGACGCCGACGGCGGAGATCATACCGTAGAGGACGAAGCTGACGCCGCCCACGATGGCGGTAGGGATGGAGTTGACCAGTGCGTCAAACTTGGGGGAGAAGCTGAGGATGATGGCGTACAGGGCGGCCAGCCGGATGACGCGGGGGTCGTAGACCTTGCTGAGAGCCAGAACGCCGGTGTTCTCGCCGTAGGTGGTGTTGGCGGGGCCGCCGAACATGCCGGCGAAGGCGGTAGCCAGACCGTCGCCCAGAAGGGTACGGTGCAGGCCGGGATCCTCGATGAAGTTCTTGCCGGTGGTGGAGGAGATGGCGGAGATATCGCCGATGTGCTCCATCATGGCGGCGATGGCGATGGGGGCCATGACGAGGATGGCGGAGACGTCGAACTTGGCGATGACGAACTGCTGCAGGCCGATCAGGTTCGCCTTGCTGACGGAGGCAAAGTTGACCTGACCGGTGATCAGAGCCACCACATAGCTGACCACCACACCCAGCAGGATGGGGATGATCTTGATCATGCCCTTGCCCCAGATGTTGGCCACGATGATGACCGCGATGGCCACCAGTGCCAGCCACCAGTTGGTGGAGGCGTTGCCGATGGCGGTGCCGGACAGGTTCAGGCCGATCAGGATGATGATAGGGCCGGTGACGATGGGCGGGAAGAAGCGCATGACCTTCTTGGCGCCCACCAGCTTGAACAGCAGGGCCAGCACCAGATACAGCAGGCCCGCGATCACCACGCCGCCCAGCGCGTAGGGCAGCTTTTCCTCACCGGTCATGCCGGCGAACTTGCCGGCGTCCAGCGCGGCGACTGCCTGGAAGCCGCCCAGGAAGGCGAAGGAGGAACCCAGGAAGGCGGGCACCTTAAACTTGGTGCACAGGTGGAACAGCAGCGTGCCGAGACCTGCGAACAGCAGCGTGGTCTGGATGGACAGGGGCAGGCCGTAGGAGCTGACCAGAATGGGCACCAGAACGGTGGCGCCAAACATGGCGAACAGGTGCTGCAAGCCCAGCAGCAGCATACGGGGGACGCCCAGCTCTCTGGCGTCGTAGATGGCCACGTGGCCCAGTTCTTTCTTCATGACGTGATTCCTCTCTTTCATTTGTCTTGTATGTGAATTTACTTACCAAACTGTGTGGGCTTTTCCCGGCCGCAGGCCGAAAAAAAAGACCGATGAAAAACATCGGTCAAAAAACGATATCAACAATAGAAACAAAAACAGTGGGAGCGGCTTTGCACTTGGTCTTACGGATGATGGTCATGGCGCGTTCCCCCTCTCAAAATTTTCTTGCTTATTATATCGGCACTTTCCTCAAAATGCAAGCTTTTTCTTTTCCAAACATCTGACAGATTTTATCCACTATCTTCGTGGACATTGCACAAATCCATTAGCGAGACTTATGGCTGCGATAAAGGAGCGGGGTGCCCCGCTCCGTTATTGTTCATTTCGTGATATCCTCGTCTAGCAGCGTCAGGGCCACGGGACGGCCATCCTCATACACCAGCCGCCAGCAGGCCTGATACTCGTCCCAAGGGACGCAGGAGTAGACGTACTGTCCGTCGCCGGTCAGGCTGTACCACTCCGCGTCCGTGTCCGCCGTCAGTTCCCACGTTTCGCCGGTGCGCAGGTCAGCGGCGTATACGGTGGTATCATTGTGATACAGGGCAAAATCTTCGCCGCAGGCATAATAATTGGCGACGGGCAGCGTCACCGTCCGGTCACCGGCGGGTGCGGCGATATAATAGGTGTCAGTGGCAGTCTGGTGACTGCACAGGAACCACAGAGCGTCCCCCACCCTGTCGGGATAGGGATCCACCGCGACGCCATCCGGCAGCAGGGACACGCCGTTTTCCCGTAGGTCATAGCGCTCGCTTTCGCCATCCAGCGGCGCCAGCTCCAGCTCCCGCTCGCCCACCCGGAAGTGCCGTTGGGAGAACATGTGCGTGTCGTAGTAGCCATAATCGGTGGGCGGCGTGACCTCCTGTCGATCTCCGCCGGTTTTGCCGCCCAGCAGCAGCTGATAGCTCCTGTCCGTTTTCCGGTCATACACCGTCACCACCACGTCATCGCCGTACAGCGACAGGTGGAGGTTGGTGCAATCCCCGCCGCCGCGATACAGCAGCGTTCGCTTTTTTGCGGCATGATCCAATACACACAGTGATTTTCCACTAATATAATACACACCGTATTCATTTACCTGATAGCTGTTGTACCAGAAGGTGCTGAGCATCTGCTGGCGCTCCCCCGTCTCCGGGTCGTAGCGGTACAGGCCACGGTGGCGGACGTGGTAGTAGTAATCGCCGTCCACCACCGTGCCGATGGAGGCGACGCAGCCGGTGCGAAGAAAATCGAGATAGTCAAACCGCCGGGCCGTCCAGATACCCAGCACTACAAGGCACAGACAGGCGGCTGTCACCAGCCAGCGCCGCCAGCGGTGGGGCCGCTTCAGCTTGGGGTCGCGGGCGTCCTGCACGGCGGCGTCGTCCACTTCGCCGATGGCGTAGAGCAATGTTTCCGGTCTCATAGCAGGCCCTCCTGTTCCAACGTTTGGCGCAGCTGCTGGCGGATGCGGTACAGCATGGACTTCACCTTGCTGGTGGAAAAACCGAAGCGGATGGCGATCTCCGCCACGCTGTCCAGATACCAGTAGCGGCAGAGGAACACACTCCGCTCCGTCTCTTTCAGCGTCCCGAGGAAACGGTTCAGGCTTGTCAGAATTTCCTTCCGGATGGCCGCTTCCTCGGCGCTTTCCGTCCCGCTGACGCATTCCCGCAGTTCCTCCAGTGCACGCTCGATCTGCCCCTCGCCCCGCTTGAAGGCGCGGTACTTTCTCCATCGGTCTATGGAAAGATTCCGGGTGATTTTCCCCAGAAATGCCGCCAGCGCCGGAGGACGCCGGGGCGGCATGGCGTTCCATGCGTGCAGCCAGGTATCGCTGACGCATTCCTCGGCGTCCTCCGGATTGGTCAGAATGTTGTAGGCAATGCTGTAGCAGTAGCCACCGTACTTGGTGTCCGTTTCTTTGATCGCCTGCTCTGAGCGGTCAAAATATAGCTGAATGATCTGATCGTCATTCATTTGCAGCCCTCCTTTTTCTGAGCGTTTCACCTTTCTATACGCAGAACTTTGCGTTTGGTTGCAAATTAATCATAAGAATTTTC
>OMFR01000976.1_pt1 | contig 12790 bp, 10 predicted proteins | sample 1645691 | NCBI WGS metagenome assembly OMFR01 (sample SAMEA103958132, study PRJEB25191) | human gut metagenome | biome: human-associated habitat [ENVO:00009003]; feature: intestine environment [ENVO:2100002]; material: feces | place: Germany | collected 2013/2015
ATAATCTCGTCGCCGTCGTGCAGGAACTCATCTCCAAAAGAAGAAGCCACCAAATTGATTGCCTCCGTTGTTCCTCTTGTAAAAATAACTTCCGAAGACGAACCGGCCCCGATGAACTGTTGCACCCGACGGCGGGCAGCTTCGTGGGCATCGGTAGCCTCTTGGCTAAGCGTATGGACTCCACGATGCACGTTTGCATTTACCCGATAGTAAGTATCGGCAATATGATCGACCACACACTTGGGAGTCTGAGACGTAGCGCCGTTATCCAAATAGATTAACGGTCGTCCCGAAATCTCCCGACTCAGAATAGGAAAATCTTCCCTTATTTTTTCGACATCAAACATAACGGCACTCCTTTCTCATAAATCTTAATGACATGCTTGACAACCGGAGCATTTCGCCAACTCCCCACGGAACCTTTTCTCAACCAATTGGCGTAGCCGATCTTTCAAGGCATCGAGCCGTACCAACTCGATGACATCGTTGGTAAACGCAAACATCAACAACATGCGAGCTTCGGACTCGGGAATACCGCGCGACCGCATATAAAACAAGGCATTTTGGTCGAGCTGACCGACCGTGGCTCCATGACTACACTTCACATCGTCTGCATAAATTTCGAGTTGAGGTTTCGTGTACATTTTGGCGAGCGGGGATGCACACAAATTCTTATTACTCTGATAGGCTTCGGTTTTCTGCGCCCCGTGTCGAACCAATATGCGTCCACTGAACGAACCTCGCGCCGAATCGTTCAACACATATTTGAACAACTCGTTACTGTGGCAATGAGGCACGGCATGATCTATATGCGTATACGTATCGACGACCTGTCCTTTATCGGCGATAGCCATACCGCATAGAGACAATTCGGCATGCTCTCCTTCAAAAGCCGAATAGTAATTATTACGGGTTACTCCGTTATGCAATACGATACCATTGACCAATACGTTAGATCGTTCCCCTTGACGCACGAACACCGACGAAACTTTCGACGTATTCTCCGAGGACTCCTCTATATCGTAATAGTCGAACACAGCGTCGTCGTCCACGAATATCTCGCAAACTTGCGACGACAGGAATTTAACGGTGGCCTCGTCCGAGTGATCGCATACCAGCAATTTGGCCTGCGCCCGTTTTCCTACGACAATCAACAACCGGCGATTCACCATAAAATCGACATTGCCCCGAAGGATATTTACCAACTGTATAGGCTTTTCTACGATGACTCCGTCCGGAATATACAAAAAGAAACCGTCTTGGGCAAAAGCCGTGTTCAAGGCAACGGTCCCGTCTCGTTTCATATCGGCGACCTTTCCGTAATAACGCGATACCAAATCGGGGTATTGCAAGGACATGTCACAAAGGCTGCCCACCAAAACGCCGTCAGGGAGTTTAGATGATACCGGCTGAACCCGTTTGTAAAAAGAGTCATTGACAACGAAATAGAGCAACGTACTCAAATTAGGCACATCGCAACGAAACACTTCATAAGGATTGATCTCTATATCTATCCGACCCAGATTCAACCCGTAATCGGGAGAATAGACCGACTCTATATCTGTCCGCCGGTGTTCCTCGTCTTTCAAAGAGGGTAATCCCCGACTCTCCAACAAAGCCACAGCCTCTTCGCGCAACCCGTTCATCACTGCCGACGAATGGCTGTTTATCAAATTTTTTTGAGACCTATATAAATCTATATATTGTTGTACTGCACCCATATCGACTTAAATTTCGCCCAACTCTTTTTTTATCCAGTCATACCCGCGCTCTTCCAATTCAAGAGCCAATTCGGGACCGCCCGATTTCACGATTCTCCCCTTATAGAGCACATGGACGAAATCGGGGGCAATATAGTCCAACAAACGTTGATAGTGTGTGATGACAATCGTCGCGTTCTTCTCGGACTTCAATTTATTCACACCACCGGCAACAATACGCAGGGCATCGATGTCCAGCCCGCTGTCGGTCTCATCGAGAATGGAAAGACGGGGTTCGAGCATAGCCATCTGGAATATCTCGTTCCGTTTCTTTTCTCCACCCGAAAAACCCTCATTTACCGAGCGACCGGCCAGTTTATTATCCAACTCCACAATCTCCCGCTTTTCCCGCATAAGTTTCAAGAAATCGGTAGCCGACAATGGTTCAAGGCCTCTGTACTTGCGTTGCTCGTTCACAGCCGTGCGCATGAAATTAACCATACTCACACCCGGTATCTCCACCGGATATTGAAAACTCAAAAATATACCTTCGTGAGAACGATCCTCGGGTGACAAAGCCAAAAGGTCTTTCCCATAAAACTCGACCGAGCCACGAGTCACCTCATAAGCCGGATTACCGGTCAATACGGCGGAAAGCGTACTTTTCCCCGAACCGTTAGGCCCCATAATCGCATGCACCTCGCCCGGTTTCACTTCGAGGTTTATCCCTTTCAATATCTCTTTGCCATTTATGCTGGCATGTAAATCTTCAATCTTCAACATAGATATTTCGTTTTATTCTTTTCTTTATTTATTCCCTGCCGTTACTGCGACTACTTGTCCCGCCACGACATATACACCACAAGGCAAATAGTCGGTATTCAAACCCTCAACTACATTCATTATCTTCACTATTTGTCCCGTCACTTTGTAAACAGGCAACTGCATCGACCGATCACTTTGTACGAACAAACGTCCGTTTGCAGCGTACACTCGGCCCACCGAATGATCTGCCGGCGAATCCACTCCATCGACAATACGGTCAATATGCACCGGATAGCCGTCGTTTTCCCCGGGAATATATCCCCAATTCCGGCATGAAGTGCCACCTTTCATCGCATTATTATTCAACGCTTCCAAAAAACCGCTTCCGGCAGACTGCATCTCTGCTGTGCTATACGCAATACCGTTCTCGCCGACTTCTGTACCTTCTATGACTGCATCACTGTTATAATAACAAAAATGCACGTTCGACTCACTCAACCGGCACACCTTGACACCAGCGACATCGCTACATACATCGCCCGTCGAATAACTATTCCACAATAACTTATAAGCCTTTCCCACCAAGCCTCCAACGCTTCCCTGTGAAGAACCTTCCTCATCTATATGCGCATCGATTAAAGAGATATTTCCTCGATTATAGCTATTGTACACCGGTTCTTCACAATATCCGACCAGTCCACCTGCATAAATAGCATTCCAACGGGACGAAGATCGGGGAGCCGAACTTTCGATTTTCAAACCTCCACGATTCCAGCAATCTACAACCGGGCAATCTGTATTCTGACCCATCACTCCCCCGACCGACAACATCGAACCATTCGATTTAACCTCGATCTCACCTTCGTTGCCACAAGTGTACAACGAATCGGTTTGCGAACTATTATAAAAGGAATAAGAGCAAACACCTCCTACCTGTACTTCAAAACCATCGCTTTCACAAATCACGGAGTCCTTATTGAAACTGTACGTTATACCCACGCTCGCCGAGGAAACCCCGCCGACATAAGCACTCCCTTCATGGGCATTCACCTTAACGACCGAATGGTTCTCGCAACTATCCACCCGGAATGAATAATTACTTGAAATTCCGCCCACCGACACACTTCCCGAAGTATTGCCCGACACGAAAATATTTCCCCGGTTCGTACAAGAGACAATACGATTCTCTTTACCATAAACCGGTCCGCATCTACCCACAAGACCCGACACCCTTATGTCGACCACATCACTGTGAACATCTACGGTCATATGCCCCTCATTGGAACAGCCGATGAGTTTCATATCATCGGCATGAGCCACAATTCCACTTACCGAACAGATGGTCTCATGGGTCTCGCTACCCCATATTACAGAAGTAACCACGACATCGGCTCGATTGACACAACGAATAAAACGGGACTCATCACCCACCGCCGCTATCGCACCTATCTCCAAATCCAAGTCCCCGAAAGAAAAGTAATAGGTTCCGGATACTTCTACCCGGCAAGTCTCATCTAACGTCAAGTCCCTTATTTCGGCATTTCGAACCGTACCGAACAAACCGGCCACGACACGCTTGTAATCGTATCCTTCGCCTTCTTCTGCCGGCACGACCGTCAAACCGCTGATCTTATGACCGTCACCATCGAATACGCCGCTAAAATAACTACCAAACTGCTCGTTAACAGGTGTTATCCACTTATGTGCCGACATATCCATATCGGCCGCCAATCGAACGGTCTTGTTCGGATAATTCCACAGCGAACTTGTCATATATTCACCAAAAGCAGCGAACTCCTCGGGCGTGGAAATAATCATCACATCGTTATCGAAATTCTTGTCAAGCCATTCTTCATCGTAATTCCCTTCATCGAACCACGAGCCCTCTTGCGCCGAAACAGGAAAAACCTCCACAGCCAAAACACTCAATAACACAATGAGAAAAAAACGATACGCAATCCTTTTCATATCATTCTACTATTTTCCTTAACCTACCGAACCTTCCAACGAGATCTGCAATAGCTTTTGCGCTTCAACGGCAAACTCCATAGGCAGTTTATTCATCACCTCTTTGGCATATCCGTTCACGATAAGACCCACGGCATCCTCGGTAGGGATTCCACGCTGGTTACAATAGAATATTTGGTCTTCATTGATTTTCGAAGTAGTCGCTTCATGCTCTACCACGGCCGAATCATTCAGAATCTCCATATACGGGAAAGTATGCGCCCCGCAATCGGAACTCAACAACAGACTGTCACACTGGGTAAAGTTCCTTGCATTCTCGGCACTCGGCAACACTTTCACGAGTCCTCGATAGCTATTCTGGCTACGACCCGCCGAAATACCCTTCGACACGATCGTACTGCGGGTGTTTTTCCCAATATGTATCATCTTCGTTCCCGTGTCGGCTTGTTGATAATTATTGGTAACAGCCACCGAATAAAACTCCCCGACCGAATGATCGCCCGCCAGCACACAACTGGGATATTTCCAAGTAATGGCCGACCCCGTCTCCACCTGCGTCCAAGAGAGCTTAGAGTGATCGCCTTTGCACATGCCTCGCTTCGTCACGAAATTATAGATACCGCCTTTCCCGTCCTTGTCGCCCGGATACCAATTCTGCACGGTCGAATATTTCACTTCGGCACGATCATGCACTACAATTTCCACGATAGCTGCGTGCAATTGATTCTCATCACGCATAGGAGCCGTACAACCTTCGAGATAGCTCACATAGCTGTCGTCATCGGCAACAATCAATGTTCGTTCGAACTGTCCCGTATTAGCGGCGTTGATACGGAAATAGGTAGATAATTCCATAGGACACCGGACTCCTTTGGGGATATAAACGAACGAGCCGTCACTGAATACGGCCGAGTTAAGCGCTGCAAAAAAATTGTCCCGATACGAAACAACCGAGCCTAAATAACGTTTCACCAAATCGGGATAATCTTTCACCGCCTCGCTGAACGAGCAGAAAATGACACCCAATTCGGCCAGTTTTTCCCGAAAAGTTGTCCGTACCGACACACTATCCATCACCGCATCGACCGCTATACCCGACAGTTTCATCTGTTCTTCGAGCGAAATTCCCAGCTTGTCGAATGTCTTGCGTAGCTCAGGATCCACTTCATCGAGGCTTTTCGGAGCCTCTTTGGTCTTGGGAGCGGCATAATAACTGATAGCCTGATAGTCTATATCGGGAATATTCAAATGAGCCCAATGCGGCATTTCGAGCGTCTTCCAGTAAGCGTATGCTTTCAGACGGAATTCAAGTAACCATTCCGGCTCCTTTTTCTTCTCCGAAATATGGCGGATAATATCCTCGTTCAATCCGGTAGGAATAATATCTGTCTCTATATCGGTTACAAATCCGTATTTATAATCGTTAGTAGTAACGTCGTTTAATATTTCATTTGAATTATCCTGTTTCATTTTTAATCTGCTTTACAATTTTCACAACAGAGATACGGCTCGTTGCATATCGAATAAGGTATAAACAATCCCCTCGTCGGTTTGGTTTCCGAAACGAACTGCTCTTGTGCCCTCGAAAAGAGCAACGGAGCTACACGCAATGTATATCCATAGAACTGTGACGAAGCCGTCTCTTTTTCCGGAATCAGTTTACCCTTAGGATCGATAATATGGACGAGATTAAGCACTATACTCAATATGACCAAATATTTGACGGCGCCGAACAAAGCCCCGGCCAATCTATCGAGCCACCCCAATGCCACATGATGCGTAATGTGATGTATCAGCCTCATCAGTTGAACGCATATAATGTACACGATAAGGAACAATAACGAATATGCGATAACCCGGCTTACACCCTCGGGCAAATCGAACATCTCCCTCAACAACGCAGAGAACGAACTTCCGAAAAATCGGGCGACGACTATACCTGCGATAAACCCGCCCAACGAACCTACCTGACGGATAACCCCTTTGATGAGTCCGTACAGAAAACCTATAACGGCGATCAATAGGATAGTAAAATCAACATAATTCATCTCTCACACTCCCGATTCTTAACCCTGCAAAATTACTTTTTTATTTTGAATACTCCGTATTTCCGCCTTATTATCCGTCAAAGACGATAACAAAGGCCACCCCGTACCTACGAGGCAGCCTCTCTATTCCCGAAAAACGTTTCTTTCTTAAAGCGTCTTTTTCACTTCTACCTCTTCATAAGCCTCTACGAGATCGCCTATCTTAACATCGTTGTAGTTCGTGATGTTCAATCCGCATTCAAATCCCGTAGTCACCTCTTTAACATCGTCTTTGAAGCGTTTCAGAGAACCTAAATCTCCGCTATAAATCACGATACCGTCTCGTATCAAACGTATCTTGCTCGACCGTTTCAGCTTACCTTCCTTCACGATACAGCCGGCAACCGTACCGACTTTCGTAATATGATAAGTTTCCAAAACCTCGGCCGTACCCAATATCTCCTCTTTGATTTCGGGAGACAACATACCTTCCATAGCCGATTTAACCTCCTCGATAGCATCGTAGATGATCGAATAGAGACGTATATCGACTCCTTCTTTCTCGGCCAATCGGCGAGCAGCCACGGAGGGTCTCACTTGGAATCCGATGATAATAGCATTGGATGCGGCGGCCAACGTAATATCCGATTCGGATATTTGTCCTACGGCCTTATGCAATACATTGATTTGTATTTCGGGGGTGGATAGTTTGATAAGCGAATCGCTCAAAGCCTCCACCGATCCGTCCACATCGCCCTTCACAACCAAATTCAACTCTTGGAAATTGCCGACAGCTATACGACGACCTATATCGTCGAGGGTCAATAACTTGTGAGTACGCAAGCCCAATTCACGTTGCAATTGTTCGCGTTTATTGGCAATCTCGCGTGCCTCTTGCTCCGTATCCATCACATGGAACACATCACCTGCCTGAGGAGCACCGTTCAAACCGAGAATCTGAACGGGAGCCGACGGACCGGCAACTTCGATACGGGCATTTCTTTCGTTGAACATAGCTTTTACCTTTCCGTGATTGGTTCCCGCCAACACGACATCGCCTTTATGCAAAGTCCCGTTTTGTACCAATACGGTAGCAACATATCCACGCCCTTTATCCAAAGTGGACTCGATAATCGAACCGGTAGCCCTCCGGTTGGGATTCGCTTTTAAGTCGAGCAATTCGGCCTCCAACAAAACCTTTTCCATCAATTCATGTACTCCGGTTCCTTTTTTAGCCGAAATCTCCTGCGACTGATATTTACCGCCCCAATCTTCTACGAGGTAGTTCATATTAGCCAACTCCTCTTTAATCTTGTCAGGATTGGCATTCGGCTTGTCAATCTTATTGATAGCGAACACAATGGGAACACCGGCTGCCGAAGCATGATTGATGGCCTCGACAGTTTGGGGCATTACATTGTCGTCGGCAGCGACGATAATAATGGCGATATCGGTCATCTGAGCTCCGCGGGCACGCATAGCCGTAAATGCCTCGTGACCCGGAGTATCGAGGAAAGTGATACGACGTCCATCTTCCAATTTCACATTATATGCACCGATATGCTGAGTGATACCTCCGGCTTCCCCGGCAATCACATTCGAATTGCGAATATAGTCGAGTAATGAAGTTTTACCATGATCCACGTGTCCCATCACGGTCACGACAGGAGGACGAGATGTCAAATCTTCTTCCCTATCCTCTTCTTCATGAATAGCCTCGACCACCTCGGCACTTACATATTCGGTCTTAAAACCGAATTCTTCCGCAACGATATTGATCGTCTCGGCATCGAGACGCTGATTGATCGACACCATCATGCCGATACTCATACAGGTAGCGATAACCTCGTTCACCTGAACATTCATCATCGAAGCCAAATCGTTTGCCGTAACAAACTCAGTCAGCTTCAACACTTTACTTTCAGCTTCCTCCATTTCGGCGAGCTCACGTTCGCGATTCGAGAAAGCCTCTCGTTTTTCTTTACGCCATTTAGCCGATTTCTTCTGTCCTTTTGTATTATTGGTGAGGCGAGCCAATGTTTCTTTTATCTGCTTTTGTACATCTTCTTCGCTCACCTCGGCCTTTATAGGACGTTGTTTTTGTTTATTCGGTCTATTTCCTCCGTTATTTTTACCATTTCCTCCACGGGAGGGTTGTCCACCCATCGATGAAATGCTTTTCGATATATCTACCTTTTCTTTACTGATTCGTTGACGCTTCCTACGTTCACCACCTTGCTGATTAGTATCGTCACCGCCGGCAGCCTTGTGTGATTCTTGTCTCTGCTTCTCTTTACTCTCCCGCTCTTTACGTTTTTCCTCCTTCGTCTTTTTCTTCGGACGAGTTTGTTGATTCAACGCATCGAGATCTATTTTACCGACGACATTGATATTCGAGGTAAACGCCGGACGATTAATGGTAAACACCTCGTCTTCATGGGATTCCTCAACTTCCTTTTTTTCTTTAACCTCTTGCTCGACAACCGCCTCTTTTACTTTCGGTTCAACTATTTGAGGTTCTGGTTTCGATTGAGAGACAACCTCTTGTTTAGGTTCGGCGACCAGCTTGTTCTCTTCTTCGGTAGGCTTCACTTCTTCACGGGCCGACACCGCCGGCTCTGGTTTTTCCTCTTTCGTTTTCACTTCGACCTTGTTCTCCTCCGATTTAACCGGCTCTTTCTTCTCTACCGGATTTTCCTTTTTATGTTCGGACGACTTCGGACGATTCAAAGCGTCGAGATCTATTTGACCGACCACTTTCGGGCGTTGTGTCTCGGGGATAATTGTTTTCAGCTCCTTCGGTTCTTCCTTTATTGCCGATGAAGAATTACCCTCCTCCGATTCGGTAGCCGATGTAGCCTTGCTCTTTTCCTTATGACGTTCAAGACTAATGCTCTCCGATTCGAGTTTCAAATTTTTGTCCTTACTGAACTCCTTGACAAGCAGTGCATACTGTTCGTCGGTTATCTTGGTGTTAGGGTTAGCTTCAACCGTAAAACCTTTCTTTTGAAGAAATTCGACCGCCGTCTGAATTCCTACATTCAAGTCTCTTGCTACTTTATTTAACCTTATCGACATACTCAGTTTTAGTTTATAAATAATGGAAGAATTAAAGATGCCTCCGACAAAGGCACAAAGGCCGCATTGTATCGGTCCCGAAAACGAATTACTCTTCAAACTCCGCTTTCAAAATAGCGAGAACTTCGTCCACGGTGTTCTCTTCGAGGTCGGCTTTCTCGATCAATGTTTCACGAGGCAACGCAAGCACACTCTTCGCAGTGGCGCATCCGATACCTTTCAAGGCCTCAATCACCCAGTCGTCGATTTCGTCGCTGAATTCGTCGAGGTAAATGTCCTCCTCTTCTTCCTCGTCTATATCTCTGTAAACATCAATATTGTAACCCGTAAGCATGCAAGCCAACTTAATATTCAAGCCGCCTTTACCGATAGCCAACGAGACCTCCTCGGGTTTAAGAAATACTTCTGCTTTCTTCTCCTCTTCATTCAACCGAATCGAAGAAATCTTAGCCGGACTCAAAGCGCGTTGTATAAACAGTGATGGATTAGCCGTGTAATTAATGACATCGATATTTTCATTGCGCAATTCCCGAACAATACCATGTATACGCGAACCTTTCACACCCACGCAAGCTCCTACCGGATCGATACGATCGTCATACGATTCAACGGCAATTTTAGCACGCTCTCCCGGAATACGGGCAATCGCCCTTATCAAAATCAAACCATCGTGAATTTCGGGCACTTCGAGCTCGAAAAGACGGCGAAGAAATTCATTGGACGTGCGGGATACCAAAATTTTAGGATTATTGTTCTTGTTATCGACTTCCAACACGACAGCCCGTACGGTCTCACCTTTCCGGTAAAAATCCGAAGGTATCTGTTCGGCTTTCGGCAGCAACAACTCATTACCGTCGTCATCGATCAACAACATCTCCTTTTTCCAAATCTGGTAAACTTCGGCACTTACCAACTCGCCTATTTTATCTTTATATCTATTGTAAATGGCATCTTTTTGCAAATCGAGAATCTTCGAAGCCAGCGTTTGGCGCAAGTTCAAGATAGCTCGACGACCGAATTTCTCGAAATGCACCTCGTCGGTCATCTCCTCGCCGACCTCGAAATCGGGGTCGGTTTTCCGAGCCTCCGACAAAGAAACCTGCAAATTACTGTCGGTCACCGCTCCGTCTTCCACAATCTCACGGTTACGCCATATTTCGAAATCCCCCTTCGTCGGATTCACGATTATATCGAAGTTTTCATCGGTCCCGAACATCTTTGCCAATACGTTGCGGAAAGATTCTTCCAGCACACTAATCATCGTAGTTATTTCGATGTTCTTCAACTCTTTGAACTCTGCAAAGGTATCGACCATGCTAACGGGTTCCTCTTTTTTTGCCATATTATTTAAATCTGATTAGATATTTTGTATATTTTACTTCATCATATCCAAAAGCGAGGTCTTCCTCGACCTCCACTTTTCGTTTACTGGTTTCGCTCTTTACTTTCTTGGTTATCGTCACGACAAATTTCTCCGAATCGGCACTTTTCAATATCCCCGAAAGTTTCATGCCGTTTTTGGTCAACAATTCCACTTCCTTGCCTATATTTTTCTTGTACTGTCCGAGGACTTTGAACGGAGAGGTAATCCCTGCCGACCCAACCTCCAATTCATAATCTTCGACATCTCGGTCGAGCTTCGATTCCAAAAAACGATGTAACGCCACGCAGCGATCTATATCCACACCCTCCTCGTTGTCTATTTCCACGACAATCACATTATCGGGTTTTACTTGTACATCGACTACGAAACAGTCGCTTCCGGTCAACCCTTCTTCAACAAATGCCTCTATTTCTTTTTTATCTATCATAACGACTCTATGCAAAGAAAAAAACGAGGGGACATCATTGCCCCCTCTTCCATTCCAACCGCCACAAAGATAGCACAATATTATATAATACGCAACTCCACAGATTCCCTACGAACCAAAATAGGATAATTCGCACCTAAAATTTAAATATTTTTCAACAAATATATTCTTATTTAATATAATAAAAATACAAAAGAACGCAATTGTTTCCGCAACAAAAGTTCTCTGCCCCCACAATAACGATTACACAAAGCATGAAACAATGGACTGTGATCCATATATTTTAGATGAGCGAGCTCATGGCAAATAACATAATCAATCAACTCTTCGGGTAGGTACATCAAATAAAACGACAACTGTATCTCTCCCCGACGGGTACAATGCCCCAACTTTCGCCGCCCGCGACCTATCGTCACCGAAACCACTGGCAACCCCAATCTCGACGAGATTTGATTCAGCCTCCGAGGTAAAACCTCTTGCGCTCTTCTGTAAACGAAACGCCCCACTCCCCGCGACAACGTTTTCCGTACATTCGTCTCATTCGATTCCCGGAGGACAAAACACCTGTAAACAATCACCCTCATACCGAAATAAAAACTTATTCGACACACCCGGCAATAAACATATATCTCCTCCATAGCAAGGAATACTATCGCCCGTAGACAAAACTCGATTTTTCCGTATCGTCACGCTTCGAGACACCAACACCTTCAGTTTTTCACGGTTATCGTCCACTGCCGATTTCACCCGGTTTACAGCATATCCTTCCGGGCAAGTAATCTGCAAACCATTATCCTTTACTCTAAATATCAAACGGCACGCCCGACTATCCGAACGAATATAAATCTCCCCGAATTCCTCGTCTCGATAAACAAACATCTACTTTCTCCTTTTCCATTTGCGAAGATAATGGAATTGGAACACATGAACAAAATCGAACAAAAATGACTCGATCGATAATTAGTCGGGATATCGGCTTAATAGAAAATCAGAGGTGATTCTCTTTTAACTTCTCTCTTGTATTCACAGACAGATATGAAAAGGAATATTCGAAGCGGCATTATAGTCCTCTTCCCTTCCGCGTTTCGTAGCCTTACGGGGTGTTTTGCAACGACAAAAATCGAAGCAGGGAAGAAAGCGAAATTCATACCAATCTCTCCCACTGTGTTACGCAGAGATATAGCGGGAGTGCTCGAAAAGCGGAAGAGCTAAATCAAGAAAAACACAAAAAGGTGTTAACGACAGAATACTATTAACCTCCTGCCCTGCGCACGCATATGCGACACCGGGGAGAAGTGTAAAATCTATCCTTATACCAAAAAAGAGAATATTCCTTTAACCACCCCACCTATACCCTGTGGCATTGCAAAGCACTCACTCCTCCACTGTGTTTTGTAACGCAAAATATAGGGGAGGTGGCACGAAGTGACGGAGGGGTTAA
>OMFR01000988.1_pt1 | contig 12674 bp, 14 predicted proteins | sample 1645691 | NCBI WGS metagenome assembly OMFR01 (sample SAMEA103958132, study PRJEB25191) | human gut metagenome | biome: human-associated habitat [ENVO:00009003]; feature: intestine environment [ENVO:2100002]; material: feces | place: Germany | collected 2013/2015
TAGTCGGCAAGACACTTGTGGCAATCACAAATCTTCCACCGAGAGCAATGATGGGAATTGAATCTTGCGGTATGCTGTTGTCAGCAATCCATGAGGAAGAGGGAGAAGAAAAACTTCATCTTTTGATGGTGGATAATCATATTCCAGCGGGCGCAAAATTATATTAATCTCTCTATATAGCGAGCAGAAAAAACGTGTACTGCAACAAATACTGCAACAAATTTGTAAGTTGATATGAAGAGACATGAAGTTGAAAAGTAGATAAATTTTGAATATCGTAAAATAACATAAAAAGGAACTTTCTTTTGGAGAAATCTAAGAGGGAGTTCCTTTTTTTGTTGCAATATGGTTGGAGCGAAGGAGATTTATAATATGCAAGCACTTTATGGATATCATGAATGGAAGCTATGCCCAAACACATTTCCCTTGCAAGTTATGGGATGCAGGAGAAAAGGGACTTACATTATCTGCTTTTGAATGGGAGAAGGATAGAAAAACGCTGATATATGGGCAGGTAGACTATATGTATGGAAAAGCACTTTATAAGCCTGAAATGAAAGAAGGAAATCCTATAAGGTTATATAGTTTGGATGAAATCACGGAGATATTCTGTAAATTAGGACTTCGTATTTGTAACAGCTTTGCTGATTTCAGTGGAAAGCCGAGTTCTGATAATGATATTCAATTGATGGTTTATTCCATACGGGAATAAATCTTCATCAAATCTTTATTTTTTTCTGTTAGGTTATATTTCAGTAAGAAATGAAATATAGAAGGAAGGATAGTAAAGATGGAAATGATGTTACAGACACAAAATCTATGTAAATATTTTAGAAAACAGAAAGCGGTAAATAATGTTTCACTTAATATCGAAAAGGGACAGATTTATGGACTGCTTGGACCGAATGGCGCTGGTAAATCTACCACATTGAAAATGCTGACCGGTATGATGAAACCAACTGCAGGAAAGATTTACTTTGATGGAAAACTTTTGGATAGGAAAGATTTATCAAAAATAGGAGCGTTAATTGAAAATCCGCCTATTTATGAAAATCTTTCCGCCAGAGAGAATTTGAAGGTAAGACAATTATTGCTTGGTACAGATGAAAACAGAATTGATGAGGTCTTGCAGATTGTATCACTTACAAACACCGGAAAGAAGAAAGCAGGACAGTTTTCTTTGGGGATGAAGCAAAGACTAGGCATTGCAATGGCATTGCTTGGAGAACCGGAACTTTTGATATTGGATGAACCTACGAATGGATTAGATCCAATAGGCATCGAGGAATTACGAGAGCTGATCCGGTCTTTTCCGGAACAGGGAATCACTGTAATTCTCTCCAGTCATATTCTCTCAGAGGTACAGTTACTTGCAGATAAAGTCGGGATTATTTCAGGTGGAATCTTAGGATACGAAGGAGCATTAAAGCAGGGAGATAATCTTGAAGATTTGTTTATGAATGTGGTAAGAAAAAACCAGAAAGCAGGTGAAATCCATGGTTAATATTATAAAAGCAGAACATCAAAAAGCCAAAAGAACCATGCGAAAAAAGTTTATCTGGGGATTTCCTCTTCTTACATTTGTCATGGCATTTATATTTACTCTTGGGATGACAAATGCTTATGCAGAAAGTGTTTGGAACTGGTGGTATACACTTTTGCTGCCGGGGATGATTGCTCTATTTTGTTATCTTTCTGTGGCGCAGGAGAAAAAGATAAAATACTATCATTTAATGACTATTCCCACAGACAGAAGAAAATTGTTGCTGGGGAAAATTATTTATATTGGGTACATGATTTTGTTTTCTAATGTGATTGTGTTTGCAGGAGCAACGCTTGGAGGCTTTCTTCTAACGACACATGTTCCAGTTGGAGGAGCGTTGATTGCAGTATTGTTTCTGACGGTTTCTGAGTTATGGGAGATTCCGGTAGCTTTATTTTTAAGTGAACGATTTGGAATGATTGTAAACCTGTTCGTCTGCCTATTTATTACCGTCAGCGGTGTGGTAATATCACAAACCAGAATCTGGTATGTACTTGTTTCTGCAATCCCTATGCGAATGATGTGCCCGTTGCTTCATGTTTTACCAAATGGACTTGCCGCAGAAGCAGGGAATCCTCTTTTGGATACGGGAGTCATTGTTCCGGGAATGTGTCTCTCAATCATCTGGTTTGTTTTTGTAACGGTTCTGTTTTTGAAATGGTTTGAGAGAAGAGAGGTGAAATAAGATGATTGGAAGATCTCTTAATGCAGACTTGCGAAAGATGAAAGGAACATCTGTGATTCTGGCACACTTACTGATTCCGATTATAACCAGCGTTATATTTTTAATATATTACTTTTTTTCACCATGGAATGAAAATATGAAAGTGATTGCATTTTATCAGGCAATAGGAGCAGGACTTCCGGTACTTATTGGAATTTTTACAGCAAGTGTGATGGAACAGGAACAAAATGCAGGTGATTTTCAAAATCTGTTGTCTTTACCGGATAAACCTGCAGCATTTTTATCGAAACTGTTGATGCTACTGGTTTTGTGTCTGTGCTCTATCCTATTGACAGCAATCATATTCGGAATTGGATTTGGAAGAATCGCATCAAGCGATATCGAAATCATGAAAGGATGTATATTTGCAGCATTGCTGCTGTGGGGAAGCAGTGTTCCACTTTATCTGTGGCAGCTGATTCTGGCTTTTCAGTTTGGAAAAGGGGTATCCATTGGAGCAGGGATTATATCAGGACTAATTAGTGCATTGATGCTTACCGGACTTGGAGATTATGTGTGGAAATATGTATTTGTCTGCTGGACGGGTAGAGTACCATATACTTATCTGCAATCTGTATTGGGAGAAACTAGTGTAGGTGAATGGTTGTCATTCATACCAGGTTGCTTAATATTTACAGGGATTAGTATGGTATACTATTTTTGGTGGGTAAACCACTGGGAAGGAAACAGAATATCGGAATAGAATCGAGGGAAACTATGGCAAAAATACTGGCAGTTGATGATGAACCGGCAATTTTGGAAATGATAGAAAGCATTTTGAATAAGGATGGACATCTGGTTACCAAAGTAAGTAATCCACTAAAAATTAATATGGAAGAATTACATCGTTATGACCTGATTTTACTGGACATTATGATGCCTGGAATTGATGGCTTCGAATTATGCAAAAGAATCAGGGCACTTGTGGATTGTCCGATTTTGTTTCTTACGGCAAAAACGGAGGAAAACAGTCTGGTAAACGGACTTTCTTTAGGAGCAGATGATTATATTTCAAAGCCATTTGGAGTGATGGAACTTCGGGCAAGGATCAATGCACATCTTAGAAGAGAGCACAGGGAACATTCTGTCCGGATGGTTTTGGGGAGGGTCTGTATTCAAATATCTCAAAAGAAACTATTGGTTGATGATAAGGAACTTCCTCTTACGAAAGCGGAGTACGAAATCTGTGAATTTCTGGCTAAAAACAGAGGACAGGTTTTCTCGAAGGAACAGATATTGGAAGCGGTCTTTGGCTTTGACAATGAGAGTAATGACAGTACTATAATCACGCATATCAAAAATATAAGAGCAAAATTTGCGGATTATGATTATACACCGATAAAAACAGTCTGGGGGATTGGATATAAATGGGAAGAGTAAAGAGAAGCAATGCACTCAGCAGGATTTTTATGAGATATGTACTGGTCATGCTTGGATCATTAGTTGGTTTGGTGATTGTTGCTTATCTGCTGCTGTACCTTTTGATTAGTGTGGGCTGTATTTATCCGGCAAATTATGCAGAGCAAAAGATTAATGAAGCATATGATACGATTCTACGTGCAGATAAAGTGACTGCTGAGATGATTCCCGCACTTTGTGATTATGTAATCTTTTCAGAGAATGGAGAGAAAATAGGTGGAGATCTGTCAGAACAATACGAACAGATAGCATGGAATGTTGCAAAGTACGGAAACGCATCCGGGAAATATTTTTATAAAGTAATTGTAAGGGAAAATGAATATGTTGTATTGCAATATCGCCTGACACCTCAATATCATTCAGCTTTTTTGAGGGAGCATTTTATAGGACCACAGAATGTGATGATTATTATGTCTGTGATTGGAGCGGTAGCGATTATCATCATTCCGTCCATACGTTTTGGAAAAAGAATCAAAAAGCAGATGCAGCCTGTATTAGACGCAATCGGACAAATAAAGGATCAAAATCTGGAATATGAGACATCCTGTTCCGGTATCAAAGAGTTTGATGACTGTTTATCGGCAATCGATGATATGCGAGATGCATTGCGAGAATCTTTAGAAAAGCAGTGGAAAACAGAGCAGGAAAAGAAACAACAGATGTCTGCTTTGGCGCATGATATTAAAACACCTCTTACGATTGTACGGGGAAATGCAGAACTACTTTCAGAGACTGAACTGACCACAGAACAGAAGAATAATATCACTTATGTTTTGAACGGCACAACACAGATACAAAGTTATGTAAAACAGTTGATAGATGTCACAAAATCATGGAATTGCAGTGATGTTACCTATACAACGGTGAGGTTAGAAGATTTTTTCGCAGATATAAAGGAACAGGCACTCGGACTGGTAGAAATCTATCACCAGAAGATAGATTGGAAGGCGGAACAAAGTGATAAAAAGGTAACGATTGCTTATGATCCAATGTTCCGGGCCGTAATGAATATGATTCAGAATGCAGTGGAGCATACAAAAGAAAATGGAATCATTTATATTGACGCAAAGGAGCAGGATGGCCGGCTGACATTCATTGTGGAGGATAGCGGATCAGGATTTACAAAAGAAGCATTATTGCATGGCACAGAGCAGTTTTTTATGGATGACACAAGTAGAAATGGCGAAGCCCATTATGGGATGGGACTATTTTTTGCAAAAACTGTGGCTGAAAAATATGGTGGAGGTATTAAACTTTCAAATTCTGAAAATACAGGTGGGGCGAGGGTAGAAATATTTTTCCTGAGTAGTCAAGAAACAAGCTAAATAGACCGCAATTAAGCTATGTAAAAGAAATTTTACATGCTTTTATCTAATATGTAAAAGCCTTTTGATAGACATTACTACTACGTTTGCGGAAAATGCGTGGTATTTCAGAAATGCACTTGTCCGTGCAAACTATACGAACCTGCAAAAAGGTATTCACGAAACAACAGAGTATTTGGAAGCGTTTCTCAGAAATCTGCTTTTGGACGAGAAAAATGAGCTTCATATAAGTGGACTTTTGAACGAAGAAAAAGTGGACATTCAAGATACAAAAGTGGATAATGAAAGTGTACTTTCCGAAAAAGGTAGTGATTTCTCGGTAAAAACGACGATTCATATCCATAGACTTTTTGAAAAGTTTGGTTTCGATGAGGTGTTTGGAAGAAGTGCAGTTATGGAACTTCTTGAGCTGAAAAGTTCAGGCGCTTCGAAACTTCTTTCCAATTTGGTGCAGGCAGATATTATTGAACCGGTATCTGGTCACGGAAAAGGGAAATTTCTTTCATTTGCTGATTATTTTTTTGTAGCCAGATGGAATTAATCATCAATGCCGTATTTATTTTCCAGCGCTTCTTCTGCTAATTCCAGTTCATCTTCCAGTTTTTCAATCGCGCGTTCTCTCGCTTTGTATGTCTCGAAGCTAATCTCTTTCATCTGGTAAGCATACTCAAATTCATCATCAAGTTTATCCAGTTCGTCATCAACTGCGTCTACCTGTTTTTTCAAAGCGTAGAATTGTTCGTGATTCTCAGTTGCATTTGTAGATCTTTTTGCATTGTTTACACTTTTTGTTATATTACGGATATCGTTTTCATAAGAAGAGAAATCATAATCCTTTTCGTTCACATTCTCTACTGCGTTTTCTGTGTTACTGATGTTATCATCATCGTCATCTGTATTTGATGTTACAACTTCCTGTGTCTTAATTTCTACATCTTCTGCTGCTCCATTATTGGATGAAGTGCATCCTGTAAAAGCAAATATTAATGTGAGAGATAATAAAACTACTAATATTTTTTTCATAACGTGTTCTCCTTCCGTCTCTTGGATGTTTTGTTTTTGCTGTTATATGTATCATATAGGGGGAAGATTAAAAAAAGATTAAAACAAATAGTAATTTCAAAAAATGAAAAAAAGGACTCTAGCACACGAAAATGATTGGTATTATAATAATTACATTATGAGATTACTGATTGTAGAAGACGAGAATGATTTAAGAAACATTGTCAAAAAAAGGCTTGTCAAGGAACATTACAGTGTAGATGCCTGTGGGGATGGTCTGGAAGCGATGGATTATATCGATATGACTTCCTACGATGGTATTATTCTTGATATCATGTTGCCGGGAAAGGATGGATATGAAATTTTAAGAGAATTAAGGCGACGAGAAGATGATACACCGGTTCTGTTACTGACAGCAAAAGACAGCATTGAAGACCGCGTCAAAGGACTGGATCTTGGTGCCGATGATTACCTGATCAAACCATTTGCATTTGAAGAACTGCTTGCAAGAATCCGTGTCATGATGCGTAGAAAGCCACAATTTACATCCAATCAACTAAAAATAGCAGATCTTATTCTGGATCGTGACACAAGAAAGGTTACAAGAGCCGGAAATGAAATTGATCTTTCTGCAAAAGAATTTATGGTTCTGGAATGTCTTATGCGCAACAAAAATATCGTAATGACAAGACAGCAGATTGAACAGAATGCGTGGGACTTTGATTTTGAAGGTGGTTCCAATGTGATCGACGTATACATTCGTTATTTGCGAAAAAAAATCGATGCACAATATGAACAAAAACTCATCCACACTGTTCGCGGTGTCGGATATGTAATGAGGGAAAACGAATGAAACAGCTGACGATCAAGAAAAAAATTACGCTATGGTACACCGGAATCATTGCCGTAGTTCTTGGGACTATTTTAGTTCTCGTCCTTCTTTTTGTGGATAAGGTTGGAATTTCTGCGACAGAAGAAGAAATCAGTGCCGCAGTGACTGGTTTCTCTTCAAATATTAATTTTCAGGATGATTCCTTTTATCTTGACGGCGATACCGAATTTTACGATGACGGTATTATGTTTTGTATTTATGACAAAAACGGACGCTTACTTTATGGAACGATTCCAACCCAATTTCCAGAAGAAACTATCCTCAAGTCGAATACACCGCGAATGATAACCGGATCAAATCGAAAATGGATGATATATGACAGCGTCTATACTTACGGTGATGATGAGGAAATGTGGGTACGAGGAATTACCTCCGTACATTCTATAGAACTTTTCATGCAGACATCCGAGAAAATGCTGTTGATTGTATTCCCATTACTCATTATTCTGATTGGAGCCATCGGATATTTTATGATCAAGCGGGCATTGAGACAGGTGGATCTTATCTGCGATGAAGTTGAAAACATCAGCAATGGAAAAGATCTTTCCAAACGATTGTCTCTGCCAAAAGCAAAAGATGAATTATACGAATTGTCGGAGAAATTTAACGAAATGTTCGAGCGCTTGGAATTTTCGTTTGAGAAGGAACGTCAATTCACATCAGACGTATCCCATGAACTGCGGACTCCCGTTGCTGTTATCATTTCCCAGTGTGAGTACTTATTGGAAAATGAAAACTTATCTGCGGAAGATAAGGAAGAGATTGCAGTCATCTTAAAGCAGGCAAAACGAATGTCAAAGCTGACAAGCGAAATGTTAATGATCGCCAGAAACGAACAGGGCGAGCAGCATCTGATGGAAAAACTGGATTTTGGATTATTAAGCGAACTTGTAATAGAAGAACTGCAGACAAAAGCACAGGAAAAAAATATCGAGATCACCCTGCAAAAGCAGGACGATTTATTTATGAACGGCGACCAGACATTGATTTTGCGTATGATGATGAATTTAATAACCAATGCCATCAATTACGGAAAAACAAATGGACATATCCATGTTATCCTGAAGGTCGAAAATGACCAGATTGTCGGTGAAGTGAAAGATGATGGTATTGGAATAAGTGAGGAACATCTGGACAGAATCTGGGAGCGTTTCTATCGCATAGACAAAAGCCGTTCCAGAGAAAATGGAGGTACCGGACTCGGTCTTTCTATGGTGCGCTGGATTGTAAATCTCCACAATGGAACCATTCACGTCGAAAGTATCGAAGGTATCGGAACGAGTTTTATTTTCCGATTTCCGAAAATATAAGGGGCTATCGCTGTATATCCAATTTCTTTTTACCAAAGAGAAGGGTTCATTATTCAATGTGAAGGTTTGGATGAAGCTACTGGTGAAAAAGAAAGGCCCGTATCCGTTCTGGATATGAGCCTTGCAAGAATTGGTGAATTGTAATCCTTGCTTTATGGAATGGAATTTTCTGATGTGTCAGTTTCTCGATTATAGTTGCGACACTGTCATATGGAGCGATTCCCATATCTGCGACCATATATAATGCCACTCCCATAGATGCCATCAGCTGAGCAAGCAGCAGTGCAAGGATACGCAGTGGCAGATTCATCTGAATCTGCACTACATCATTCGCTACATAACAAATAAAATCTGCAATATATCCGACAAATACCATATTGATAATGGTACCCGCACCAATGCAGGATCTTGCCTGAAAGAATACAACTACAAGAATGATCGCATTGACAAGCAGCTGCCACGTTCCAAAGCTCCATCCGATAAATCCGCTGATTCCAAGATTCATTGCACTGAATGGATCCACGCCAAATTGTGAAAGTCGTAAGAAAGATACACATAATCCAATAAACAATATTCCCAGTACCATTCCGCTGATTCTTTTTGTCTTCGTCATGCTCTATCTTCCCTCCTGAACTTTTTTGCCTTTCAGCATATATATTCTAGATTCAAAATCGGTACAAGGAGTCACATTCCCAGGCACTTCACCAGCTGTCACATCGGATGTGATCAATCCATAATTCATTAATTCATCTCCGTAATTTTCTGTATGGTTCCATACATTTTCATAAATCTCGGCAGCACAGAGCGTAGAGCCGTCTTTCTGTTTTGCGGAAAGGAACTCGGAGGGCTTGGGCATTGGCTGCCCCTCCAGATCAGCCGCGCTGTCTTTGAAATCAATTACAGTCAGCGGTCGCTTGCCAGGGTTGCCATCCGCAATCTTGTCCGCAATCGGCTTTTTAGGTCTGCCGCCGGAGCCGGGTTTTGGTCCTCTCTGACCCATATTTTTCACACCTCCTTCATGCCGGGGTCTATTCCCCCGAAAACTTATGCGATTTTCCACACGGACCCCCAGGCCCGTTGCACGGGATAAAGGTCCCGGAGATTTGACCGCCCCTACCGGGTCATGAATTGTGCCAACGATCACCACGCTCGGCGTGGATTCTGGCATGGCAGGACTTGCAAAGGGCAATCAAATTATCTCTTGCGTGAGTGCCACCCTCGGATAAAGGCACCTTGTGGTGGACTTCCTCGGTCGCAACCAGTCTGCCGTCCTTCTGGCACACCTCACACAAAGGATGCTGCTGCACATAGCTGTCACGGATACGCTTCCAAGCCCGCCCGTATCTACGGCGTACAGCAGGGTCTCTGTCGTACTTCTCGTAGCGTTTGGCTTCAGCCTTTGCGTGTTCCTCACAGAACCTGCCGTCAGTTAGCTTTGGACAGCCGGGGTAAGAACACGGACGCTTCGGTTTCTTCGGCATCGTTTCACCTCCTTGGGGCATGCAAAAAGCCCCACGGGATTGCTCCCATGAGGCTCTCTGTGCAGTCTTTCATGATACTATTATACAACGCCGTAACGGAAAAAGCGTCCACGATATTACTCATCACTTGCCATACAGAAGCAGGGCCAGATGCTGAACCGCACGGTTCTTTTTGTTGTATGCGGAAGACCGCTCAATATTGAAATGGTCGCAGATGTCGTAAACGGCATCGGTCTGACGCTCGTCCTCGTTCCAGTAGAAAGTCTGCAGGACATAGCGTTCATCCTCGGACAGTGCCATCCACGCCGGTTTGAACCAGTCCATGTACTCAACAGCCTGTCTGTACCGCTCCTTCAGCACATCGATTTCATCAATGGCTGCGATGATGCGGTTTTCGTTTGCCTGCGGATTATGAGGACCTTTCGGCATATCCGAGAGGACGGGACTGCCAACAGAGGACATTCTGTCATGGACGGTGTCGATTTCCTCATCGGTGTGGTCAATGATGTACTGCATACTGCCATAATCCTTCAGTGCGTTGATGGCAGCACCGCGTTTGTCCAAATAGTGCCAGATAATATTCATATTCGTACCTCCGAAATGTTGTAATCCTCGGATTGGCACGGATTTTCATAGATTGACTCAGATTTTCAAGTCCGCTTTTACGGCATCGATCAGTGCCGTCTGGGTATGCTCCTTCTGGGAGAGGGCTTTCATGATGCGGTTGTCAATGGTGCCCTTTGTAACGATGTGCTGAACCACCACGGTTTCGGAGGTCTGACCCTGCCGCCACAGACGGGCTACCGTCTGCTGATACAGTTCCAAACTCCAAGTCAGCCCAAACCACACAAGTGTGGAACCGCCGGATTGGAGGTTCAGACCGTGTCCTGCCGATGCAGGGTGGATCAGCGCCACCGGGATTTCACCGTTGTTCCATCTGCGGATACTGTCGGAGTCGTCCAGGCGGGAAAACGGAATATGCAGTTTTTTCAGCCACTCGGATATGCGAGTGAGGTCATGCTTGAACCAGTAGGCCACCAGAATAGGCTTGCCGTTTGCTGCTTCGATGATATCCTCCAGAGCATCCAACTTGCGGTCATGGATCTGGATAACCTCACCGTTATCATCATAAATCGCACCGTTTGCCATCTGCGACAGCTTGCCGGAGAGGGATGCTGCGTTGGCGGCTGTGATTTCACCGTCCTCCAGAGTCAGCACCAGTTCCTGCTTCAGTTCTGCGTAATGTTTCTGTTCATCCTCGGAAAGCTGAACCGTGTATTCGCTGTTGATCAGTTCCGGCATCTGCAGGTGGTCGGTGGATTTCATGGAAATGGTGATGTCGGAAATCTGCCTGTAGATAGCGTCCTCCGCATACGGCAGCGGTTTGTAGGAGTAGATGATCTGTCCGTTGCGTTTATCCGGCATGAAATAGTCGGTGCGGTATTTGGTGATGAACCTGCCCAGGCGTTGCCCCATATCCAAGATGCGGAACTCTGCCCACAGATCCATCAGCCCGTTGGAAGCGGGAGTGCCGGTCAGTCCCACGATGCGGTTGACTTTGGGTCTGACCTTCAGCATCGATTTGAACCGCTTTGTGTTGTGGTTCTTGAAGGAGGACAGTTCGTCAATCACGATCATATCGAAGGTGAACGGGATGCCGCTTTCCTCAACAAGCCACTGGACATTTTCTCGGTTGATGATGTAAATGTCAGCGGGTTTCATAAATGCCGCACGGCGCTGTGTTTCAGTGCCGACTGCCACGGAGCAGATGAGGTTCTGAAGGTGATCCCACTTATCGACTTCCGCCGTCCATGTGTCCCGTGCCACACGCAGCGGTGCAATCACCAGAACCCGGTGTACCTCGAAACTGTCAAACAGAAGATTGCTGATAGCTGTGAGGGTGATGCTTGTTTTGCCAAGGCCCATGTCCAGAAAGACGGTGGCAACGGGATGGGTCTCGATGTAGTCGATGGCGTATGCCTGGTAGTCATGCGGTGCGTATCTCATCAAGAATCCCTCCGATCTGCTCTTCGTTGTCCAGGACATAGACCCGAAACCCCAACCTACGCAAAAGCGTGTGGCGGGAGGTTTGCAAAGCCCGTGGCTTTTTCCCTGGGGCCTTTACTTCCACAAAAGCCATACAGCCACCGGGCAAAAGAACGATTCTGTCCGGCATCCCATCAAATCCAGGAGAAACGAACTTCGGACAGATGCCGCCCTGCTTTTTTACCATCAGCGTTAATTTTTGCTCGATTGCTTTTTCTCTCATAATGCTTTCTCCATTCGTTTTTCTGGCCATGTGCAAGGTGTATCAATGTCATTTACTAAACTCTTTCTTATGTTTTTTTCTTGAAATTTTTCCTTAAGAGACTTTTTGTAATAGACCTTGATACACCTTGTCATAGTCCCGGTTAATTCAGAAAATCCTCAAAGTCACCGTCATCCGTTTTCAGCTTCAGACCCTTAAAATAACGCTTGCGGTTCAGCACCAAACGCTCAAAACCCGCATTCTCCAAGGCAAGGTAGAAATCTGCGGTGTTACGCACATACTCGTTGCAATCAAGGCAGTAATTGCGGTATGCCTGGTAAAGGGTACTGGAACTTTCCTTCAGACCGTCACCGACCTCGCACTTTTCAGCCAGGAAGTTACCGAACCAGTCATTCTGGCTGCGGTAGTCATCAATGGCCTTCTGCACGATAGAGGGAACGGGAAACCTGTAGCCCAGGTCAATGACCTTTTTGGCGCCTTCGATGATCCAGGCAAGAATGCTCTCGGCAGCGTTCTGATACAGGTAGTCACCGTAATTTTTGATGTCGCTCTTGCCCTCAATCTTGGCATTGAACGGGATAACGATAAGGCGGCGCCAGGTACCGTCATCGGAAGCACTGACTCTGGGAAGATGGTTGGTATACAGCACCAGGCTGTGGCTCGGAGAGAAGCTGAAGGGGTCCTTGTACTTCTTTTCTGCAAAAATGTC